>Ga0209482_1000001_pt1 | contig 320967 bp, 306 predicted proteins | sample CoawatmetaG10DNA_FD_187512 | JGI IMG/M metagenome (GOLD analysis project Ga0209482, IMG submission 187512) | Marine microbial communities from the West Antarctic Peninsula - Coastal water metaG104-DNA (SPAdes) (version 2) | ecosystem: Environmental > Aquatic > Marine > Coastal ...
ACGGTGGTCAGATCAACTACGAAGGCGCAACCAACGTAGAATTTGATGCTAACGGTGATCCTGCTGGATCGTACCTAGAGCAAGAAGTAAAAGGTGGTGCATTCACTACCGTTAAGGTTCACTAAGCTTAGGCTTAAACCTTAAAAAAAAGCCCCGCTTGGCACATGCTAAGCGGGGCTTTTTTGTGCAAGAATTTATTTTTTTAATAATAGCTAATGTTGACTCTTCGAACTTAAAAGTATTTAATTGGGTTTTGAAACGCATGTTTTAATTCACATTGAATGAATGAAAATAATAAGAGGCTAAAATGAAGCGCACACTTATCAATATTGCAATCCTAAGCACCATCTTGGGCACAGGAATGGCTCAAGCAGGTGGTTGGGACCGGTCAGGCCAAGACACTTCGATTATTCTTAAAGAGGGTAATCTGTTAGAAGTCACCTCTGTCTCTGTAAAGCCAAAAGTAACTGGAATATATACAACACCTGGTATTCCAGACAATGGCTTGACTACCGGCGACGGTGTGCCAAATTATAGTTTCACGACCATGGGATTCCGTACAGAAATTAATGACAACATGTCGCTAGCCATCATACAAGACACCCCGTTTGGTGCAGAAGTTGATTGGACCAGTGGCACTTCCGGTTATTCATTTACTGGTGTTAAAGCGAAAATTGAGTCTAGTGCTACTACTGCTTTGATGAGCTATGATCTAGATAACGTCACTGTTTATGGAGGTTTGAAAAATCAGTCTTTTAGTGCGTCAGCGACCAATCCTCTAGTGGGAGCCAAGGACGGTTCGAATAATGTTATTGGTGATGGTAGTGGCTACAGCATAGCCTCAACCACAGATTCAAGCATAGGTTATGTGTTTGGTGTAGCTTTTGAGAAACCTGAAATTGCTATGCGAGTAGCCCTAACCTATCATTCAAAGGTGGGTCATGACGTTTCTATCGTTGAAAAAGTGAGCGGCACTACCTTTGCTGCTGCTCTGCTTTCAGCTGATACACCTGAATCGCTTAATTTAGATTTTCAAACTGGTATTGCCGCGAATACACTCTTGTTTGGTACTATTAGGCAAGTTCAGTGGACACAAACGAAACTCAGCCCTACAAAATACAAGATATATTCAGCAGGTAAGGATTTAAAGAAATTCACTAGTAATTCTACTTCCTATAGTCTAGGCCTTGGGCGCAAGTTCTCGGATGATTGGTCTGGTGCGGTGACTTATGGCACTGAAGCTGCTGAAAACGTTAACGGTTCACCATTAGGACCTACTGATGGCTACAGTAAAATGGGCCTTGGTGTCACATATACTGGTGAACAGGCAACTGTTACCTTAGGTATGCAAAAAATTAATATGGGAAACACAACAGCAAAAGCGGGTCCTCTTAGTGCGACAATGGATAAGAATACAGCTCTGGTTACAGCAGTGAAAGTAGGCTACAAGTTCTAATTTGTATTAATAGACTGTAAACTGCAAAGCCTGATTGGAGAAATTCAATTGGGCTTTTTAATGTCTGAAACTTATTCCCTATGACGCCTGACTCGCCACAATTACTTTCCATCATCTATCAAGATGAAGATCTGGTAGCCATTAATAAACCCAGTGGTTTGCTGGTACACCGCAGCCCTATCGATAAACACGAAACCCACTTTGCAGTACAAGAACTACGCAACCAAATAGGCCAGCATGTGTATCCATTGCATAGGCTTGATAAACCCACCTCGGGGGTATTGGTGTTTGCTCTTTCAAGTGAGGCGGCTAGTTTTTATAGCCAACAGTTTCGTGAGCACGACATTTGTAAAACATACTTAGCCTTAGTGCGTGGCTATGGCCCACAAAAAGTGATCGTTGATCATGCCCTCACAGATGAAGCTGATGATCATGCAGGTATAAAAGGGGGAGGCGAGGCGAAAGAGGCACTGACTCATGTAAAGTGTTTAGCACAGTATGAGATACCACTTTTGGTAGACCGTTATGCCACTACTCGGTTGTCTTTGATGCAGTGTGAGCCTATTACTGGGCGAAAACATCAGATAAGGCGTCATTTAAAGCACCTAGGGCATCCTATAGTGGGTGACTCCCGCCACGGTAAGGGTGTATTAAATCGTGCCTGTGAGGGCTATTTTGGAGCAGGACGTTTGTGGTTGGCTTGCACTCAAATGGTGCTCATAGCAAGAGATGGCAGTGAGGTAGTGATTAATGCGCCTTTAGCGGCAGATTTTCAGCAAGTATTAACGCAGCTTAGTGACTCTAAGCAGCGCTAGAAGTGGGTGGTTTTGAGTTAACCACCCACTTCTAGCTTATACACCCAACAGCTAGCCTACACAGAGTGCAGGCGTGTCTCTTCCGGAATGATGCCTTTGGGCATAAAGCGCATGGTTAATAACAGCACTAAGCCCATAATAAATAAGCGCAAGTGCGGTGCGCTCTTAAGCAGGTGTTTGCGTAAGTCGCTGGTTTGATCCATGCCTGCGGTAATTAGGTCCATAAAGGCAATGGACAAAGGCTCGGCTTCTATCCACATAAACCAAATAAAGAAACCACCAAACACAGCGCCTAAGTTATTGCCGCTGCCACCAATAATCACCATTAGCCATACCAAAAAGGTAAAGCGCAGTGGCTGATATGAAGTGGGGGTAAACTGCCCATCTAAAGTGACTAACATAGCACCTGCAATGCCTACCACAGCACTACCTAACACAAACACTTGTAAGTGCTGGCGTACCACGTTTTTGCCCATGGCATTGGCGGCTTCTTCATTGTCGCGAATGGCTCGCATCATGCGGCCCCAAGGCGAATTTAACGCTTTCATACTTAATAGCAGCACAACCACTAATACCACACTAAAAAGGCCCGTGTAGCATAGCTTTACAAAGATACTAGAGCTTTGAATCACTAATTGATGCAATGCGTCTGCTTGTTGTGAGTCTACAAGGGCTGCTAAACGGCCACCAAACAAAGACTGCACCATATCTACAAACCAAGGTGTGGTTTGTAGCTCAAGCTCAAAAGGCACAGGTCGGTCTAAACCAGCCACGTTTTTAACGCCACGGGCAAGCCAGTCTTCATTTTTTAACACCGCAATGATGATTTCTGAAATGCCCAAGGTGGCAATAGCAAGGTAATCAGAACGTAAACCTAAGGTGATTTTACCGATGACCCAAGCCACACCAGCAGCCATAATGCCGCCCAACACCCATGAAAAGATAATAGGCATGCCCATGCCACCTAAAAATCCATAAGTAGCAGGATTTACCCGTTCAATAGCATAAACAGCAGGGCTATAAAAATGGTTAATGACAAAGTAGGCACCAATAAATAACACCGCCAGGCTTACCCGACGTTGCCAGCTTGGCGCCATATTACGGTAAACTAAAATGGCTAAAATAATAGTAATGACTACCAACACAAAGCTTACCGCCATGCCTTGGCCACCCACAGCCCATGCTTCTAGCACTGGAGCTTCAGACACTAATACAGCCGCTAAACCGCCCAAGGCAGTAAAGCCCATCACACCTAGATTGAGTAAGCCTGCGTAGCCCCATTGAATGTTCACACCCAAAGACATAATCGCAGAAATAATACATAGGTTTAAAATAGCTAAGGCAAAAGGCCAAGATTGCCCCATGCCTACTGCTAACAGTAATAAACCCATTACTGCAAAGGCAAGTGGAGCGCGGTTTTTTTGATTAAATAGTGCTTTCATTATATTGATTGCCCCTTAAAGATACCCGTTGGGCGAATGAGCAGCACCACCACTAAAATGATGAACGATACTGCAAATTTATAATCGGTGGATAAAAACTGTAATAATCCTGTGGGTTCTAGAGACTCTGGCAATAAGTACATAAAGAACTTTTTATAGGCGTAGGTGACAATCACTTCAGAAAAAGCAATGACAAAACCACCCACTACAGCACCAATAGGGCTGCCGATACCACCCACTATAGCCGCAGCAAACATAGGCAATAACAGCATAAAGTAAGTAAAGGGTTTAAAACTCTTGTCTAAACCATACAAGGTGCCAGCGGTAGTGGCTAAGGCCGCTACAATAATCCAAGTGATAAATACCACCCGGTCTGGATTAATACCCGACAGAAGGGCTAAGTCTTTATTATCTGAAAACGCACGCATGGCTTTACCCGTGCGAGTTTTTTGCAAGAAGTAAAACAACGCGGCTACACAAATAATGGTGACGGCTACGGTGAGCACTTGAGTAGACTTAAGGGCTAAACCTTCACTTAGGCCTGTGAATTCTTTAAATTCACGGGGTCTAAAAATAAATTTCGTACCATCCATAAAGCGTTGGTCACCAGGGCCTATGATAAAACGCACTATGGCGTTTGTCATAAACATTACACCTGTAGACACGATGACAAAAATTACTGGAGCACTGTTTTTAGTGCGGTAAAATTTATACACAGTTTTATCAAAGGCTAGGTTTAAAGCCACCGCACCTAAAATGCCAAAGGGCAGAGCGAGTAATGCAGTAGGTAGTGGACCAAAGCTAATGCCCATAGACTGAAAACCCCAAGTGACTAGGATAACCATCATGGTGCCAAAGGCCATCATGTCGCCATGGGCAAAGTTAGAAAAGCGCAAAATGCCATAAACCATGGTGATACCCAAAGCACCTAAAGCTAATTGGGCACCATAAGAAATAGCAGGCACAAGTACAAAGTTTGAAAATAAAACAATGGCATTTAAAACATCAACAAATTCTGGCATTACTTAACCCCCCAAAAAGGTGCGTCGCACCACAGGATTTGCCAGTAGTTCGTCACCACTGCCTGTGTGTTTATTAGTACCTGTTACTAAAACATACCCTTTGTCGGCTATATTTAAAGCTTGGGCTGCATTTTGTTCAACCATCAACACGGCGATGCCTTGTTTTTTAACTTCTAAGATACGGTCAAACAATTCATCCATTACAATAGGAGACACACCCGCTGTAGGCTCATCTAACATGAGCACGCTAGGCTGTGTCATCATGGCGCGGCCCACTGCCACTTGTTGGCGTTGACCACCGGACAGTTCGCCTGCGTTTTGGCGGCGCTTTTGTTTCAAAATAGGGAATAGTTCGTACACTTGTTCCATGGTTTCACTAAAGTTATCCGTGCGTAAAAAAGCGCCCATTTCTAGGTTCTCTTCTACAGTCATGCCGCCAAATACATTGTGAGTTTGGGGAACAAAGGCAATGCCTTGTCCCACACGATCTTGAGGCGACATATGAGTGATGTCTTTGCCACCTAGAGTCACGCTACCTTCGCGTAGGTTAAGCATGCCAAGTAAGGCTTTCATAGCGGTGGATTTGCCTGCGCCATTAGGGCCCACAATCACGGCAATTTCACCTTTGTCTACAGACAAAGAACAGCCGTTAAGGATGTCTGCACCGCCATAGCCACCGCGTAATTGATCTGCTACTAGATAGCTCATGCGCTCACCTTTGGTTTGTTCTTTAGGCCCGTGCCTAAATAGGCTTCAATAACGGCCTCATTAGCAATGACTTCTTTGGCCGTGCCTTGAGCTAACACAGAACCTTCGGCCATGACGATCACAGGGTCACATAAGCGCCCAATAAAATCCATGTCATGTTCTATCATACAAAAGGTATAGCCTTTTTCTTGATTCAAGCGAACGATAGCCTCGCCAATTTCACGCAGTAAAGAGCGGTTCACACCAGCGCCTACTTCGTCTAGCAACACTACCTTTGCATCCACCATCATGGTGCGACCTAGCTCTAGTAGTTTCTTTTGGCCACCAGAAAGGTTACCTGCTAATTCTTGAGCGACATGGCCCAAGTTTAGAAAGTCGATCACTTCCATGGCTTTATCACGTACTTTTGCTTCTTGTTCGCGCACCAGTGACGGGCGAAACCAAGCGTCCATCAGCTTTTCGCCAGCTTGTTGTGACGGTACCATCATCAGGTTATCTAATACGGTTAAGGTGCCAAATTCATGGGCAATTTGAAAGGTGCGCAGTAAGCCTTTATGAAAAAGCTCGTAAGGGGGCACGCCAGTGACGTCTTCACCATCTAGGAATATGTGCCCAGAAGTTGGCGCTAGGTTACCTGCGATCATGTTAAATAATGTGGTTTTACCAGCCCCGTTAGGGCCTATGAGTCCGGTGATGGACCCTTTAGCTATTTCGATGGAGGCGTTATTAACGGCGTGCACGCCACCAAAACGTTTACTCACTGATTCGACTTTAATCATGGGTATCCTGTGATCTCAAGGGGACAGTTGGTTAAATTGGTTTGGCCAATGTTGAGATTTTTATAGTTATCGCTTTATGTAATAAAGCTGACGCAAAGGTCAGCTTTATAGCTGGCGTAATTATACGGACTAACGATAGGCAGTAAAAGACGAGATTGCTCAAAAGAGCTTCAATTACAGAATTAACAGACTCAATGTCGCTTTCATTATACTTCAGGCAAGATTACAAGCGGTATGAGCTATCTTCTGCATCAAGAATAGCCATGAGCTCATTTAAATGCTGCTGACCAAAATCAAACCCATAATCTTGCCATTGTTGTGCTGTTTTTTCAGCAACTTCATGAGTGACCGGATCCAGAGGCTGACCTGTGGCATAACAATCTAATAAGGTGCGACACGCTCTTTCAAAGTAGTAAATGTCATCAAAACATTGGGCGATACTGTTGGCAATCACTAACACGCCATGATTACCCATGAGCAAAATGCGCTTATCTCCCATACACTTGCTAAGGCGCTGTGCTTCGTTGCCCAAACCCATACCATCAAAGCCTGTATCAATAGCCACGCGCTGATAAAAACGCATAGCGTTTTGGTCTATGGGGTATAAAGTTTTGTCTTTTAAGCACGCTAAGGCAGTAGCATATCGAGGGTGTAGGTGCATAATGCAACGCGCATCAGCAAAATCACGGTGCAGTGCACCATGAATGGCCCAAGTCGTCGGATCTGGAGCATTAGCTTGATTCATGGTGTCAGGGTTGTTGGCGTCTAACAGCAGCAATTCACTGGCTTTAATGGTGCTAAAGTGGCGACCTTGAGGGTTACATAAAAATTGTTGACCATCATCTGACACGGCAACACTGAAATGATTGGCAATGGATTCATGCATATCCATCTTTGCAGTTAAGCGAAAACACGCTGCCAGCTCAACTTTAGCTTGTTGTATTGCAGTGAGTTTTGAGCGGCTCATGTTAATACCTGTTGTTTAGTGACTTCATGTTGGTGATAATAGGCCCAATGTTTTGTCATGTGAAGTAAATTATGAACACTGAGCAACCTCGTAACCCGCTACACGGCGTAAAGTTAGAGCAAATTATAACAGACCTTGTGGACACTTTTGGTTGGGAAGTATTAGCTGATCAGGTCAATATAAAGTGCTTTAGGGATAACCCCAGCGTTAAATCTAGTCTTAAATTTCTACGCAAAACCCTCTGGGCTAGAGAGAGAGTAGAATCGCTTTATGTTTATGCCATAGTGCGTGGCAAACCACTAAGATCTCAAGCCGATTATCAGGCACAGATTAACTCATCCCCCAAAGCGACAGTTTCTAAACCTGCAGTAAAAAAACCGACATCAACCAATAGCAATATCTGGAAAACCTCTAGTTAACTTGCGTTAACCAGGGCTTCACCAGTTTTAATGCAGTGGCTAAGCAGGCGTTCTATATCGCTTGTTTGAGTGTCACTGTTTGCTAATATAAGGCGGATACCTGTTTTGCCCTGATATTTAGCATAATCAACAAAAGCACCCCCTTGTGCTTGCATGGTTTTGCAAATAGAGATGTTTAATGCTCGGAGCTCTTCTTCGTTTAAGGCAGCTTCTGGGCGATATTGAAACAATATATTGAGATAGGGTGAAGGCCCAATCATGTGCAATTCAGGTGATGCAGTGATCGTATTGACGCAGCTTTGCTTTATGTCTTGTAAGTGATCAATCTTGTCGGAAAAACCTTTGTTGCCAATCGCTTTCCAGCTTAACCATACTTTTAAAGAGTCGGCACGTCGGCCACATTGAATAGATTTTTGACCTAGATTATAGGCGGCATTTTCATCGCTATGGAAAAGATAATCGCCACCACCACCACCGCATGTTTGCTCCAACATACCTTGATGACGAGTTAGCACAACAGCTGCCGTAATAGGCACATTCATAAGTTTGTGAGCATCCCATGCAAAAGAATCAGCTAGTTCGCACCCCTTTAACAAATGTTTATGAGTTGGTGAAAACAATATAGGTGCTCCCCATGCACCATCAATATGCAACCAAATATTATATTTGTCGGCAATAGCTCTACATTCTGGTACTGGGTCGAAGGCTCCCAGCACGGTTGTGCCTGCTGTAAGGCCAATATAAAAAGGCTTGTGTCCTTGTTTAATGCTTAGCTCAATGGCCTCTGATAGTGCAGCAGGGCATAACCGGCCTTGATCATCTGAAGCCACAGCAATTAGATTGTCTGTGCCTATGCCCAAAACATTGACTGCTTTTTGGCCAGAGTAATGTGCTTGATCTGACACAAAGGCCACTAATTTTTGAGAGGTAGAACCTTTGGTCTTAAGCTCAGGACAAGCATGATGACGAGCCATCATCATGCCAATAAGGTTAGCTTGGCTGCCACCAGAAACCATAATGCCATCACCTGTTTTAGAGTCGGTAGTAAAGCCTATTAAACGATTCCATTGGTTTATGAGTTCTTGTTCCATCAAAGTGGCTACAGGACTCATCTGGTAAGTGTGCATGTTCGCGTTGCTAAGGCTGGTTATCCAATCGCCAAATAGTGCGGGGTCATTTCGGCCGGAATAGAGTAGTTTAAAAAAATCAACCTGAGCACTGTCAGGTTGATAAGTTAAATACTGGCTTGCAGCTTGTTCTAATGCGTCTATATCTGCACCTTCATAGCCTAAGCTAAAATCGACAACTTCTGTAAGATTTTTGGCACTTATAGGCTCGCTTACAGCTCGATCTTGGCGAAAATTTTCTGTAGCTAGATGTTGAAAAATGTTTAAATATTGTTGCATTGTTAGTCCCTTATAAAAGCAAATTTGATTGTAGGATTAAGGTGTATGTGTTATTTTTCCGCCACTACCATCTCTATTCCCTTAGCACGAATATTTAGGCGTCATTAATGGTTTCATCTACTACTCCAACAGACATCACAGAACTTCCTAACTTTGAAAAACACGGCAAAGTGTCTGTTTGGTGCTCTACTACAAGCTACGACACCATTCCAGATAGTTACTTTGAAGAAGATGATCAAGGATTAGATGCCTTTGCAAAAAATTTTTCCATCAGCGAATATGACCATGAAAACATGGAAACTAATGGTGTTGCAAGTGGTACGGCGTTAGTAAAAAGCATTATTGAAGACTGCTCTTATTCTAGTGCATATGGTGAAGGCGTTATTCATAAAATTAACAAAATGGGCCATGCACAAGTGAGCTGGATTATTTTGTTGTTTGATTTTGAATATCGCAATAAGCTCACCAAAATTCATGAAGACGACTTTTTACAATACGTCGGCTCTTTTGTCTATGATATGGACTCTACAAGCTTAGCTGAGCAAGAGCAGATAGAGGCCGCTAGAGAAGCAAAGCGCTTATTGGAAGCCCAGCTGTTGCTAGAAACACAGGCGGCGTTAGTTGAAGCTGATGCGGCTGCAGCTGCAGAATCTGCACCTACAATAATACCGGTAGTGCCAAAAGCTGCAACTTTGAAGGTGTCTGAACCTGAGCCAGAAAGAATCCAACCTAAAGGGCATAACCCTTGGTTGAAATAAATCGGAAATGGCTTATCAATAGTTAAGCAATTGTATGTCTGGGTCTATAAGCTTTTTTGATGTTTTTTGTGAGCCAAAAGGTACAAAAACTCTAACAGTAAAGTGGCTCCTGCCAATGCAGTAATATCTGCATGATCATAGGCAGGATTGACTTCCACTAAGTCAAAACCTACGATGTTGAGGTCTTTTAAACCACGAATAATTCTCAAGGCTTTGTCTGTAGTTAAGCCACCTACTACGGGTGTGCCAGTGCCTGGTGCGTAAGCAGGGTCTAAGCAATCAATGTCAAAGGTCAAGTAGACAGGTAGGTCTCCTACTCGTTTTATGATTGCTGCAGCAATGTCATCGGCACTGGAGTCATTAGCTTGTGCTGCATCAATCACTTCAAATTCATGATCTTGCGGCCTGTATTCTGTGCGAATACCCACTTGAATTGAATGGTCAGGGTCTATTAAACCCTGCTTAGGGGCATGGTAAAACATGCTGCCATGATCTATTTCTGTATCGTTAGGGTAGGTGTCTGTGTGGGCATCAAAATGCACAAGTGCCATTTTTCCATAATGTTTAGCGTGGGCTCTAAGTAATGGTAGGGCCACATAGTGATCGCCACCAATACTCACCATGTGAGTGCCAGAACTAATAATGTTTTGCGCATGCACCTCTATTTGCAGGTTGAGATCTTCAGGGCTACCTGGAATAAAATCTAAATCTCCATAATCGGCTACAGTAAGGTATTTGAAAGCATCAAATCCCCAAGGCCAGCGCCTTCCTTCCCAACCTACATTACTACTGGCCTGGCGCACTGCGTTAGGGCCTAGGCGAGTGCCTGCACGGCCTGTAGTTGCCAAATCAAATGGTAATCCAACAATAGCAGCATCAAAATTTTGACTCATATCGCGTGTGAGAGGTCGGGCCAAAAAGGTAAATTGGTTGGCATACATAGAGATGATAGTTGGATCACCGATCAACTTGTTTTTGGCCATGTCATTAAGTCTCGATTACATCTGTTGTGAATAATGCACAATATCGCCAATCTAAATGTATATTGCAAGATTTTGCTACCCCGATGGTAAGTTAATAATCTCAAAAATAATTAGGTGTCAGCCTTACGGTATTATTATTAATATAGTAAATGATTGAATTTAATTTATTTATTTTACTAATAGATAGATAAAAACTAAACTGCCACCAGTTTGTACTGCTAAGTGAATTTTTAGTAGCTACAGTGTTATTAATTGAGTTGTGTGTAAAGAATAGGTGAATACAATGAACCCACAAAATATGCCTCGTACTATCGAAATCCCCAACGGTCAAAAAGTTGTGGCCACTTTTTCTAAGCAAGAGCTAAGTAACCGTCTTGCCAAGCTACGTGCGCACATGGCAACAGCTAATGTAGATGCTGTAGTCTTTACCTCGTATCACAACATCAACTACTTTTCAGACTTTGTATATTGTCGCTTTGGTCGTGACTATGGTTTAGTTGTTACACAAGACAACTACACTACCGTTACTGCCAATATCGATGGCGGTCAGCCATTTCGTCGTAACCAGTTAGGTGACAACGTGGTTTATACCGATTGGCAAAAAGGTAACTTTTTTGTTGCCCTTAAAAACTTGATTAAACCAGGTAGCCGCATTGGCGTAGAGTATGACCATATGCCTTTGGCAACGATGGACATTGTAAAAGCTACTTTCCCAACCTCGCAGTTTACTGATATTGGTGTGCCAACCATGCAGATGCGCATGATCAAGTCTGCTGAAGAAATTGCAGTGATTAAGCATGGCTCGCGCATTGGTGACATTGGTGGTGCTGCTATCCGTGATGCTATTGGGGTAGGTGTGCCAGAATACGAAGTGGCTTTGGCAGGCACCCAAGCGATGATCCGTGAAATTGCTAAAACCTTTCCAGATGGTGAGCTCATGGACACTTGGGTTTGGTTTCAGTCAGGTATGAACACCGATGGTGCCCACAACCCAGTAACCAGTCGTAAGATTGAAGCTGGCGATATTTTAAGCCTTAACTGCTTTCCAATGATTGCAGGTTATTACACGGCACTTGAGCGTACTTTGTTTTCTGAGCATGCCAGTGATCGTCATTTAGAGCTATGGGAAATTAACTGCAAGGTACATCGTCGTGGCTTAGAGTTGGTTAAACCTGGTGTGAAATGTAGTGATGTAGCCCATGAGCTAAATGAAATTTTTGCTGAGCACGATGTATTGGAATACCGCACGTTTGGCTATGGGCATTCTTTTGGAACCCTTAGTCATTACTACGGGCGTGAAGCCGGTCTTGAATTCCGTGAAGACGTAGACACAGTGTTGGAGCCTGGCATGGTGGTTTCTATTGAACCTATGATCATGTTGCCAGAGGGTATGGCAGGCGCTGGTGGTTATCGTGAGCATGACATTTTAGTGGTAGGTGACGAAGGCGTAGAGAACATCACTAAGTTCCCATTTGGGCCAGAGCACAACATTATTAAAGGCTAATTAGCTTTTAGCTAGAATATAAAAAGCCAGCTTACTCGATTGATCAAGCTGGCTTTTTTATGCTTGGCATATCACATGATGAAGTGAGGGTTCAGGCTATATTTTTGCAACCAAAGCACGTGCCGCAGCACCGTGCTGTTGTAATAACGGCCCCACATCTAAACCTTCAATGACACCGTATTTTACACGCCATTTACCCGCCACCATTACGTGCTGCGCTTTATGCGCGCCGCATAATAATAAGGCTGCTAATGGATCATGACTGCCGCTAAAGCGCATCTCATCTAGTTTAAAACAAGCAATATCTGCCTGTTTCCCCACTTCCAATGAACCAATGTCACTGCGGCCTAACATTTTAGCACTACCCTTTGTTGCCCAACGATAAGCGTCAAAGTGGCTTACTTGTGCACCATACTTTAAGCGTTGTAAGTATAAAGCTTGGCGCACTTCTTGGATCATATTCGAGCCATCATTTGAGGCTGACCCATCTACTCCCAAGCCTACAGGGCATCCTGCTGCTTCTAATTCCTGCACAGGTGCCATGCCCGATGCTAGCATCATATTTGAGGTAGGGCAGTGGCAGATACCAGTGCCGGCAGCGCCTAAACGTTTAATTTCATCATCGTTAAAGTGAATGCCATGGGCTAACCAGGTCTGTGGGCCCAACCAACCCACGCTATCAAGGTAATCCACCGTGCGTAACCCAAAGCGTTGTAGGCAAAAATTCTCTTCATCTATGGTTTCAGCTAAATGAGTGTGGAGCATTACATTGTGCTGAGCTGCAAGGGTTGCAGAATTGCGCATTAATTCAGGTGTCACTGAAAAAGGTGAGCAAGGAGCTAGAGCCACTTGCAACATACTGCCTTCACTAGGGTCGTGATACCGTTTAATAACGCGCTCGCTGTCGGCTAAGATTGTGTCTTCTTGTTGCACTGTGCTTTGTGGTGGTAAGCCGCCATCATTCACTCCCAAACTCATGGAGCCACGGGTCATAGTCATACGAATACCAATGCTTGCTGCAGCTTCTGCTTGTATATCCATAGCTTGCGTTAGGGCTTCAGGAAACAAATAGTGATGATCTGCAGCTGTGGTGCAACCAGATAACAGTAGCTCCGCTAAAGCCAAGCGCGTAGCTTGATATAGCATGTCAGGCTCTAATCCTGCCCATACTGGATAAAGGCTGGTAAGCCAGCCAAATAAAGGCTTGTTAAGTGCTTGGGGTAAGGCGCGTGTTAAGGTTTGGTAAAAATGGTGATGACCATTGATTAAACCAGGCAAAATGACTAACTCGCCACATTCCATTACCTCATCGTAGCTAGATTTTGGCTGCTGTCCTTTGGCTACCAACTCTATTACTTTTTGTCCTTTTACTACCAACCCACCTTCGGCACTATCAGCTAAAATAGCAAGAGGGTTTTTAAGCCAAACTGAATAGCTTGATGATGGGTTAGGTAATAGATGTAGTGATGATTCGTTAGGCATAGGAGGTTGATCTTCCAAATGATTGCGCAATATTATTTGCGTTTCAAAATATAGTATCTTCAGTATAAATGCTAGAACTACTCTAAAGTTTATTGATTGTTTTATGTTTTAACTATGCAAAATCATATCAGCAGCTTTTTCTGCGATCATAATGGTTGGGGCATTGGTGTTGCCTGATGTAATTGTTGGCATGATGGAAGCATCTACAACACGCAGACCTTGTACACCTTTAACTTTCAAATCTATACCCACTACAGCTTGATCATCTGAGCCCATCCGGCAAGTGCCTACTGGGTGGAATATAGTAGTGCCTATATCACCAGCGACCTTAGCTAAATCTGCATCTGATTGGTAATTGGTACCTGGTTTTATTTCATTGGGGCTATATTTTTTCATCACAGGTTGTTGAGCGATATGGCGAGCTAATCTAATGGCATTGATAGCCACCTGTTTGTCATACTCGGTGCTGAGATAATTTGGATTAATACAGGGGTGAGCCTTAGGGTCAGCAGAAATAATGTGGCTTGAGCCGCGGCTTTGTGGCCGCAATGGAACGATGCTCGCGGTGAAAGCTGGAAAGGGGTGCAGTGGGTCACCAAACTTATCCAAAGACAAGGGTTGAACATGGAATTCTAAATCTGCAGTTTTGACGTCATCGCTTGATTTTGCAAAAATACCTAATTGGCTTGGAGCCATAGACATAGGCCCTTTGCGTGACAGTAGATATTCAAGTCCAATGCCTATTTTACCCAACGTTGTGCCGGCACGCTGGTTAAGTGTCAATATATTTTCAACTTTAAAGACCACCCGAAGCTGAAGGTGGTCCTGCAAATTTTCTCCAACTTCATTACTTTGGTGGACTACTTCGATGCCGGCTTTAAGTAAATGTTTAGGATTACCAATGCCAGATAGTTCAAGAATTTGGGGCGATCCAATAGAGCCAGCACAAAGAATCACTTCGCCATTGGTATGATATGTCATCGGGCGGCCCTTCACTAAAGCTTCTACACCACAGGCTCGCTTTTCACTAAACATCACTCGTTGTACTTGTGCATGAGTAATTATTGTTAGGTTTTTTCTATGTTTGATGGGTCGTAAAAATCCCTTTGAAGTATTCCATCGCCAACCATTCTTTTGGTTTACCTTGAAATACGAAGAGCCCTCATTATCACCTAAATTAAAGTCTTCAATTTTATCTATCCCAGCCTGCATTGCGGCATCACGGTATGCATCTAAAATATCCCAAGAAAGGCGTTGCTTGTCTACTCGCAATTCTCCACCAATACCGTGAAAATCACTGGCACCTGCATAGTAGTCTTCTGATTTTTTAAAGTAGGGCAACACGTCATCCCAACCCCAACCCAGATTTCCCATATCACGCCAACTGTCATAATCACTGGACTGGCCTCGCATGTAGATCATACCGTTAATGGATGAACATCCACCTAAAACTCTCCCCCTAGGGTAGTTTATTTCTCGGTTATTTAGGCCCTTTTGTTTGCTTGTTTTGAAGCCCCAGTCCGTGCGTGGGTTACCCATGCAGTATAAATATCCCACTGGAATATGTATCCAAATGTAATTATCATTACCACCGGCTTCTAATAACAAAACTTTGTTATGCGGGTTACTAGAAAGTCGATTTGCAAGCACACAGCCTGCGGATCCACCACCTACAATAATATAATCGAAGTTTGAGTTGTTTGTGACCATGACATTGCCTACCGTGCCTTTTGTTTGAGTTTATCAACAACTTGATGGTTTAGACAGGTGTTGAAAAAATAGCAGTCCATGGGTTCAAACGAGTAAAAAGTCGCTTGGAAAGTTTCAAATATAAAGGCACAATACGATTCTATTTAATCTATGTAGCTTAGAGTCTTTAATGCAGTTATTTGCTCACCGAGGTATCAGTGATCTAGCCCCAGAAAACACTATGGAGGCCTTTAAGTTGGCATTGCATCAGCAGTGTGATGGCATAGAGCTTGATGTAAGATTGATGTCTGGCACTGTGGTAGTGATGCACGATAGCACGGTAAATCGCACGACAAATGGTGAGGGCTTTGTCAATCAATTCACTCCCCTAACATGGCAGCACCTTGATGCAGGTGATGGCCAGCCTCCACCAAGTCTACGACAAGTGTTAGAGCTGGTCAGGGGAGTATGTGTAGTCAATATTGAACTTAAGTCTGCGGAATTAATTCATCAAGTGGCTAACGAAATAAAGCATGCTGTAGGCCAATTAAATTTTGAATGGGTACAGTTATGTGTGTCCGCATTTGACCACCGTTTATTGGCAGAACTAAAGATGTTGTTACCCGCCCTTAATATTGCCCCCCTTATTGCCTCATGTCCTGTTTCATTGGCCTTTTTAGCTCATGATATGGGTGCTGATGCTTTGCATAGCTATACAGAAACTACTGATGCACAACTTGTTGATGACGCGCACGCTCGCGGTCTATTGGTGCGCGTTTACACTGTGAAAGAAGCTGAAGAACTGCTGCGTTTAAAACATCTGGGTATTGATGCTGCATTTGTAAATGATGTCGCTTGGGCTAGGCAAGTGCTAAATCTAAGCGACTGATTTTTTATTACTCCACCAAATCACAAGTAACAATAACACTAAAAACGGTATGCTCATTAAGTTAATGCTTTTCCAATCACTCATGCTTAAAAGCCAACCAGCAGACAATGATGCAATAGCTTGTACGCCAAATACCATCAGCTCGTTAAACCCTTGCGCACGAAATTTTTCTGCTTCTTTATAGGTAGTAATTAGCAGTGATGTGCTACTTACAAATAAGAAATTCCAACCTAGACCTAATGAAACCAAACTAATCCAATAACCTGTGACGCTTTGATTGACTTGGCTAACACCAATGCATATGGCGATAGCCAATATACCTAGTAGCATAATTTTTCTGTGGCCATATTTTGTGATCCATTTACCAACGAATAAAGAGGGTAAAAACATGCCTACTATATGCCATTGAATGACAATACTTGTATCGTCCATGCTATGGCCATTCATAACGTGCATGCTCAGTGGTGTGGCTGTCATGAGAAACACCATAAGCGCATAAGACAAGGTAGCTGCTAACACAGCTAGTATAAAATTTGGTTGCTGTGCTAATTGCCTAATAGTTCTGCCTGTCGTGTAGTCTTTAGTTGTTGATTGAAGCGTTGGGGCCTGCATCCATAACAAAATGATAGCGGGTATTAATACTAATATGGCTAAGGCTAAGTATGAGCCCACAAACGCATGTTGTGGAATCCAATTATGGGCATAATTGACTATGTTAGGCCCTAAAAATGCCCCTGCAATACCTGATAGTAAAATGGCTGATATTGCCTGTGGAGCGATTTCTATTGCCACACTCTCTGCAGCTGCAAAACGATAGTGTTGTACGAAAGCATAGCTAAGCCCCAAGCTTAGACATGAGAAGCAATAGAGCCAAAAGTGGCTTTGCCATATAGCTGTGGCGCCTAGTAAAGCTGATGCTGCGGCAAGAACTGCTGCACCAATAAAGCCCACCTTGCGGCCTTTTTTACTCATAAACATAGCTGCAGGCCAGGTGCCCATTGCCGTGCCAATAACTGAAGCTGCTACAGGTAAGGTGGCCATAGTAATGGAAGGCGCTAAAAGAGCACCAATAATGCCACCCAAGAAAAAAGTGACAGAGGCTCCAGCAAACGAAAAAGCATGAGAAACGGATAGTAACCATACATTGCGACTAAGGTTTTTGTAGAGCATATAGATTAGTTATATTGATTTGCTAAGAGGCACATGGTAACTGATCTAATGCATTGTAACTAGGTGATATTTAACTTAAATTCAGGTTCGTTTACTTGCTAGGATTAACTAGTCGTGATAGTTTTAAACGAATGTTTAAAACACTCTATGCAAGCAACATATTACCATGACCAGTTCTACCATTGATCGGATTTTAGATGCTGCTGAAGTTGAGTTTGCAACCCATGGCTTTGTGGAAACCTCTTTAAGAACGATTACCACTAAAGCTAAAGTCAACTTAGCCGCAGTGAATTACCATTTTGGTTCCAAAAAAGGTTTAATCCAAGCAGTTACAGATCGCTTTTTGGACCCTCTCACCCAAAACCTTAAAATCCAATTAAGTGATTATGAATCAAGTTTGCCTAATGGGCGCAGTGATGAGCAAGAATTACAACATTTGTTAGGCATTTTGGCACGCTCTTGTCAGCAAGTGGTGCAACAAAATCATCACAGTTTGGCTATATTGGCGCGGCTTATTAATACCGCGTATAGCCAATCTCAGGGGCATCTTCGTAAACACCTTACTCAACAATATGGTGCATCGTTTATGCACTTTATGAAACTACTTCGCCAACATATGCCGGCAATGACTAATGAGCAATTTTTTTGGAGATTTCACTATTTATTGGGAGTATTGGTCTTTTCAATTTCTAGCAGTGACGCTTTGTTAGCAATTTGTGAGCGAGAATATAAAACTATCCGAAATTTGGATCAAATGATGGCGGACATCATTCCCGTTATGGCTAGCGCAGCCCAAGCGCCAATTATAGGAGAGATTTAATGTACATGGTGGACCAATTGTTAAAAGTGGCGGGCATAGACTCATCAGAATCTATCTTGCTAGCTAAAATGTTTTTGTTGGTATTCGGGGTGTTGTTGTTCAATTTTTTGGTGCGTAAGTCATTTCAACGTTTGGCTGTGCAACTTCAAAAAACTCAAAATGAATGGGATGATGCTCTGCTTGATGCTGCCCAAAAGCCATTAGCTTGGGGTGTTTGGGTAATTGGTCTTGCTTGGGTTGTAGAGATTGTGAGCGACTCCTTTGATACAGATACATTAAGTTTTGTAGTTAATCTTCGTGATACATTGCTGATTATTTTGGTCTCGTGGTGTTTGGTAAGGTTGGTGAATGTGGTTGCCAACATGCTATCCAAGCCTGGTAAACACGGTGAAGCATGGGACAAAACAACAGTTGAGGCTATTGGCAAGCTGATTAAAGCGTCTATTTTTATTACTGCTATTTTATCTTTAATGCAGCACTTTGGGTTTTCTATTTCAGGCCTACTAGCCTTTGGTGGCGTGGGTGGTATTGCTATTGGTTTTGCGGCGAAAGGGCTTTTGTCTAATTTTTTTGGAGGTTTAATGATTTATTTAGATCGCCAGTTTTCTGTGGGCGATTGGATCCGTTCACCTGATCAAGAAATTGAAGGTACTGTAGAGTATATTGGTTGGCGTTTAACTCGTATCCGCACCTTTGATATGCGCCCCTTGTATGTGCCAAATGCAACCTTTACTAGTATTTCTGTGGAAAACCCTTCACGCATGTCTAACCGACGGTTCTATGAAACATTTGGCCTGCGCTATGATGATCAAGACAAAATTCAAGCAATTACTTTGGCAGTAAAAGAGATGTTATTAGCCCATCCTGCTATAGATACTGGAAAAACCTTAATGGTGAATGTGAATACGTTCAACTCCCACAGCGTAGACTTTTTTGTGTACACGTTTACCAAGACAACTAACTGGGCTGAATTTCACGAAATTAAGCAAGAGTTACTTAGTGTTATTGCCGACATCGTAGCCCAACATGGTGCAGAGTTTGCCTTCCCAACTCAAACTATTCACATGAATCATCCACAGATAGAGGGTGCTGATACACATGAGTGAGCAACATTATATATTTGGTTATGGCAGCCTAATTAGCAGTTCTAGTCGTCGTATTACAGGGATTGCTGGAGAATCATTAGCAGTGCGTGTGCATGGGTTAGAGCGTACTTGGGTAAGCTGGAAGGGCACCAAAATGCGAGCAGTTGCAGCCAGAGTTATGCCAAATGCATTGTGTAATGGGGTTTTGTTTGAGGTGCCTGAGTCCGAGTTAGAGAATTTTGACGAACGAGAAACTCATTATGTACGCACGCAGCTTAGTCATGATCAAATTGCTTATTTGCCAGGCTATGCTGCATTGGCTTTAAATAGCAAAGTATGGGTTTATTTATATGATCATGATAAACATGGCTTACAAAATGCGCCTATAGTGCAGTCTTACCTTGATGTGATTTTATTAGGTTGCCACGAGATTTCGCCACACTTTGCGCAAGAGTTTATTCAGCACACATTTAATTGGGAAAATTGGCATGATGATAGGCACCAGCCCGTTTATCCACGTGCTCAATTACACACACAAGCTATAGAGTTGGATCAACTATTGGCGCAGCAGGTGCCACAGGCTTTTCTTCAACGCCGTTTAGCTCCGTAGGATCTGCTAATGTAATTTCCATAGTGGGTATGGTGGTGATAATCGCATCTGTGTTTATCATGGTTTCTGCAGGCGTATATGGAATGACTTTAACTAGTAGTACTAACTTAGGGTGATCTAAATAGTGCAACTCTTTGCTACGCATTTTACGACGCTGGACTAAGCTATAGCGTGTCTTTATTTGAGGCGCTAATGAACGATCTAACTGCAGTGACTGGCGGATGGTCCTTTGGCTCATATCTGTTGCAAAACTTTGAAATTGATTTAAATGCAGGTCACTAAAGATGTGTAAAAAACGTCCTTTACTGAAACCTAATCGGCCTTCAAGTTGTTGATGACCACCCCAAGAGTAGCCACTTCCTATATTAATCCAGTTGATCGCCTTGTTGCCAATTAAAATCTGGCGCCAGCTTTGATGCAATAGCACGTCATATTGATCATTATTGGTTAAGGCTTTAACTTCATTATTGAGTATACGCAGATCTAAAGGAAGGCTAATAAACTCCTCATTATCTAGTTGAAAAGGATTACCGATATCTGCATTAAATTCAGCAAGAACTCTACTTCCAGAGGTGATAGATGCAGGCTCAAATGGAAAAGCTTCTAAACTGATATTTTGATCTATGCGCTTTGCCACAATGACTTCTATTTGATACCAAGTCTGATTTTTGTCACTGGCAGCCAAACTTAGATCTGGCAGTAACAAGGCCAAGGATATACAGCACACATGCAGGTATTTGTTTAAAAGAAATCGTAAATTAGCTCTTAATCCCATAATTAACTCAACTGTTTAATTAAATCTTCCATACGTTGGAAACGAGTTTCTATCTTTTCCATCGGTAAAGTAAAACGCAAATTAGTGCCGCCATCAAACCTAAAGTGCTTAGACTGGGTTTGCACTAATGTTACTAATACCATAGGGTCTATTTGGGTGTTCTTGCCAAACTCTATACGTCCACTACTCGCAGAGGCTTCAATGTGCGTGACGCCAATGGCCTTAGCCTTTAACTTTAAACGATTTTGACGGAAAAGGTTTTTTATTTGATCAGGCAGTAGGCCAAAACGATCAATCATTTCCACTTGTAGCTCTTTTAATTGTGCATTGTGCTCAGCATTGGCAATGCGCTGATACATGACTAAACGGTTGTGTACATCGGGTAAATAGCTCTCAGGAATCAGGGCAGGTAAGTGCAGGTTAACTTCAGTGCCTCTGGTAAATGGTTGGTCAAGGTTTGGCGTTTCGCCTTTTTTCATGGCTTCTACGGTTTGGTTTAACATTTCCATATATAAACTAAATCCAATACCTTGCATTTGACCACTTTGCTCTTCGCCAAGTAGCTCGCCTGCACCACGTATTTCCAAATCATGACTTGCTAAGGTGAAGCCTGCACCAAGGTCTGCCGTGGCTTCGATGGCTTCTAAACGTTTGACAGCATCTTTACTTAATAATTTTGGATGTGGGGTCATTAAATAAGCATAGGCCTGGTGATGAGATCGTCCAACACGACCTCGCAATTGATGAAGCTGGGCCAAACCAAATTTATCGGCACGTTCAATAATAATTGTATTAGCCGTAGGGATATCGATACCAGTTTCTATAATGGTAGAGCAAACAAGTACGTTAGAGCGTTTGTGATAAAAGTCACTCATTACTTGCTCTAGATTACGCTCGCGCATTTGCCCATGGGCCACACTAACACGGGCCTCTGGCACTAACTCACGTAATCGTTGCGCACTATTTTCAATGGTTTTAACTTCGTTGTGTAAAAAATATACCTGCCCACCACGCAGTAGCTCCCTTAAAATAGCTTCTTTAATGATTTTTTTATCATCTTGGCGGACAAACGTTTTAATGGATATACGCCTTGCTGGAGGCGTGGCAATAATAGACAAGTCTCTCATGCCTGCCATGGACATATTTAATGTTCTTGGAATAGGAGTGGCTGTCATAGTTAATATGTCTACTTCTGAGCGAAGCTTTTTAAACGATTCTTTTTGCTGCACACCAAAGCGGTGTTCTTCATCAATAATAAGTAAACCTAAGCGTTTAAATTTAAGTTTACCTTGTAAAATTTTGTGGGTGCCTACTAAAATATCTAATGTGCCGTCTTCAGCTTGAGCCATGGACTTGTTTTGCTGCGCTGTCGATTGGAAGCGTGACATCACACCAACATTAACTGGCCAGTTAGCAAAGCGGTCTCTTAGAGTTTCATAGTGTTGTTGTGCTAGCAGTGTAGTGGGCACTAGTAAGGCTACTTGTTTGCCTCCATTAATGGCCATAAATGCAGCGCGCATAGCCACTTCTGTTTTACCAAAACCAACATCACCACAAACCAGTCTATCCATAGGTTGGTCTGCCATCATATCACTAAGCACAGCCTTAATAGTTTGCTCTTGGTCTGGTGTTTCTTCATAAGGAAAAGCATCACAAAAGGCCTGATAACTTGCATCAGGCTTTGGAAATGCATGCCCATCACGAGCTTCGCGAAGTGCGTAAATGTGCAATAATTCTGCTGCCGTATCTTTAATTTTTTCTGCAGCTTTGCGTTTGGCCTTGGTCCATTGTTCGCCACCGAGCTTATGTAATGGTGCATTTTCTCCACCAGAATAGCGTGATAAAAGCTCTATGCCAGAAACAGGTACATAAAGTGTAGCTTCGTTGGCGTAAAGCAATACTAAGAATTCAGCATCTTGACCATCTATGCTTAAACTTTGTAGCCCATAATAACGACCTACACCGTGATCTTGGTGCACTACAGCATTGCCTATACTTAGTTCAGCCAAATCATTAATAGCAGTATTAGGATTTTCAGTGGCTTTGTCTCGTCTGCGTCTTTGGAGTACTTTTTGACCAAATAACTGAGCCTCACAGACAACTAAAAGCTTGTGCTGGGGTAAATTTAATCCTTCTTCTAACGGTGCAACGCAGATTCCGAAATTAGGCCTTGTGGCAATAAAGTCCGACCAGGTTTCTATATTTTCTGGGTCGTTGGGCAATATCTTAAATAAGTCGAGTAAGGCCTCTTTTCTTCCGGCAGATTCGGCACAAACCAATATGCACTGATCGGTGCCTTCTATTGCTGTTTGTAAGGCCGCTAGAGGGTTAGATAGTGTATTGTTAATGGCAAGTTGCGGGTTTTGTGCACCGCCTAAGTTATACGAGCCCTTGTTGGCATCAGGCTCAAGTAATGCACTGTCTTGTATGTCGATGATTGGAAAGTTTTTTAAGCCAGAAAACATTTCATCGGTAAATAAGAATAGCTGCTTAGGCTCAAGTAATGGGCGCTCAATATCATGACTATAATCTTCATAACGAGACTCAATATCTTGCCAAAAATGATGGGCTTGTTCTTCAATACCGCCTAGCTTAATCACAAGTGATGAGCTTGGAAGATAGTCTAGCAAAGTAGACATGGTGTTAAAAAATAATGGGATATAATACTCGATTCCTGCAGGGGCAAATCCTTGGCTTACATCTTGATACACAGGGCAAGCTTTTGGATCTAGATCGAATTGGCTGGTAAAGCTTTGTCTAAAGTGACTTATTGCGGTATCGGTTAATGGAAACTCGCGCGCCGGAAGTAGATTGAATTCAGTAATTAAAGCTGTGGTACGTTGGCTATCTGCATCGAAATACCGCAGGCTTTCAATTTCGTCATCAAATAATTCTATACGCAAAGGGGCGTGGCTACCCATAGGGTAAAGATCGATTAAGCCTCCTCTAAGGGCAAACTCACCGGCTTGTGAGACGGTTTCTGTAAGTAAGTAACCCGCTTGGTCTAAGCGTTGGCGAAATTGACTTTGTGGTAAGTTTTGGCCTGTTTTTAGAGTGAAGCTGTTGCCTGCTAAGTAGTTCATTGGGGGCAGTCTGTGCAGTAGTGTAGCTACGGGCACAATAACGACGCCTTTACTTAGATTGGTGATTTGGTTGAGCGTGCTTATGCGCTCTGAAATAATGTCTGGGTGAGCAGAAAAGCTGTCATAAGGTAGTATTTCCCAATCAGGCAGCATTAAACAACTATATTCCGTGCCAGTTAAGAAAAACTTCAGCTGTGCACTTAGTGTAAGTGCTGCATCGGTATCTTTCACTAAAGCTAACACGGGCCCTTGGTGCGCTTGTGCTGCTTGTGCGATCGCCAAGGCAGAAGTAGCACCATGGGCTTGTGCCCAAAGTAACTTATTGCCAGCTTTAGAAGGGGTAGGAATAGAATGTAGTAGCACGCAAAAGTCCTAAGGCGTTGGCCGTTAAGGCAAAAATAGACGCTTCTATTGTAGTGGCTTCTGTTTTAACTTGCATTAAAACCTAGGTAAATGATCTATATAAAACTGCCGCGTGTGAGGTTTTATAAAATTTGCTATACCTTGTTATTTTTACAGCACTTTAATTGGTTTGTTAATGGGTGCATTCATACTTGCATATAATTTTAGAAAATGATTAACATTTGCCATTTTGGTTTGCCAAAGCAGGCTGCTTCTACGATAATAACTTGCCTAGTGACAAGAGAGTCATTGGCTAATCACCTAACTACAACTAAACCGTGTAATACGGTTAACAAAGGGACTCATTGTGAGCCAAGAACAAGTGTTTTCAGATTGGAAAAAACGTGAAGCGTTAGCCGAAGCCATGATCCCCTTAATTGGTAAAGTCTATCGTGAAGATAATGTAGAAGTGTCCGTTTTTGGTCGCTCTGTTGTTAACCGTTCAGTCATTAGTATTCTTAAATCCCACCGTGCTGCACGCATGTTGGAGCACACTAGTATGTCTGTTCATGAAACCTTTCCAGTCATTGATGTGATTCAGGGTCTGGCTCTATCTAATGTGCATGTTGATATTGGTAAATTAGCCATAGGTTTTCGTAATGATGGTGCAGGCCAGAGCTTACAAGACTATGTTTCTAATGCTTTAAAGGGTGCGGTTAATCGTGATAGTGCAAAAACTCAAGCAGACGTCGTGCTTTATGGTTTTGGTCGCATAGGACGTTTGCTTGCACGCTTATTAATAGAGAAGACCGGTGGTGGTCAAAGCTTGCGTTTGCGTGCCATTGTAGTGCGCAAGGGTGGGGATAATGACCTTGCTAAGCGAGCTAGTTTATTACGACGTGATTCTGTCCACGGTACATTTCAAGGTACAATTACGGTTGATGAAGAGCAAAACGCATTGATCGCTAACGGTAACGTTATTAAAATCATCTACGCAAATTCGCCAGATTCAATTGATTATACCGACTACGGTATTAGTAATGCAGTGGTTATTGATAACACTGGCAAGTGGCGCGATGAAGATGGTTTGTCTCTTCATTTGCGCGCCAATGGTGTGTCTAAGGTAATGCTTACAGCCCCTGGCAAGGGTATTAAAAATATCGTCATGGGTGTTAATCAAAAAGATATAGAAAGTACAGATACCATACTATCTGCTGCGTCTTGCACTACAAACGCGATTACACCTATCCTTAAAGCATTGAATGATAAGTATGGTGTGGACAATGGCCACGTTGAAACTGTGCATGCTTACACTAATGACCAAAATTTAATCGATAATTACCATAAAGGTGACCGCCGTGGCCGTGCAGCTGGTCTTAACATGGTGATCACTGAGACAGGTGCTGCTAAAGCTGTGTCTAAAGCATTGCCTGAGTTAGAAGGTAAGTTGACAGGTAATGCTATCCGTGTCCCCACTCCTAATGTCTCTATGGCTATTCTTAACCTTAACCTGCATTCGGAAGTAGATCGTGATGAACTTAATGACTATTTACGTCATATGGCGCTGCATTCAGATTTGCAAAAGCAAATTGACTACACAGACTCGCCAGAAGCAGTGTCTAGTGACTTTGTAGGTTCTCGTGCAGCGGGTGTTATAGATGGACTAGCCACTGTGGCAACAGGTAAGAAAAATTGTGTTGTGTATGTTTGGTACGACAATGAATTTGGTTATTCTTGCCAAGTTATTCGTATGTTGCAGCATGTGACCAATACTGCACTACCTGCATTTCCTATAGAAGATTAATAAATTATCGAAGAAATGATTATCGTGTCTTCAGTAATGGTGCTTTAGGTTAAAGCATCCACGCTGAAACGGTGTAAAAATTTAAAAGGCTGCCTTAGGGTGGCCTTTTTAGTTATAAGGCTGGAAAAATTTCACGCATTTACGTATAATAAACCCGATTTTTCAACGCGTTTTAGCTGTGCCTTATATGGAGTACTTATAAAGCCTCTAGTGAGTGCTAAAACTAACCAATAACGTTATCAATTGGGTACGACTTATGATCAAAATCAGACGCGGTCTGGATTTGCCATTGTCTGGCGCGCCGCAGCAGAGCATTCAAGATGCTGCAGCGGTAAGCCAAGTCGCTGTGATCGGTGCTGACTATGTGGGCATGAAGCCTACGATGCTAGTCAAAGTAGGTGATTCAGTGAAGCTGGGACAAGTTTTGTTTTCCGATAAGAAGACACAGGGTGTGAATTATACTGCCCCTGCTGCTGGTGTAATTAGTGCCATTAATCGGGGTGCCCAGCGAGTTTTGCAATCGGTTGTAATAGATATCGATGCCAGTGCCGGTAGTGAGGATGCAGTTGAATTTGCAACCTGTGCTGCTAGTGATCTAGCGAGTCTAACAACTGAGCAAGTTGCACAAAATTTACAAGCTTCTGGTTTGTGGTCTGCTTTTAGAACACGTCCATTTAGTAAAGTGCCTGCTATTGACAGCAAGCCTCGCTCTATATTTGTTACAGCAATTGACACCCATCCTTTAGCAGCAGATCCTGCGCCTATTATTGCCGCTCAACAAGATGAGTTTGCACAAGGGTTACAATTACTCACCAAACTTACTGATGGCCTAGTTTTTGTGTGTGCAGCTGCAGATACAAAAGTGCCACAGGTTGATGGTTCTCAAGTACATCGCTTTGGCGGGGTACACCCCGCAGGTCTTGCCTCTACACATATACACATGTTGGATCCTGTAAGTGCCACTAAAACAGTTTGGGCTGTGGGTTATCAAGATGTAATCGCATTTGCTGAGCTATTTGCTACAGGCAAACTGCCTACACAGCGTATTGTTTCTTTAGCGGGCCCAATGGTCACTAATCCTCGTTTAGTTCGCACCCGACTGGGTGCATCCATGACTCAGTTGTTAGCTGGTGAAACTAAAGAAGGTGAATTTGACAATCGTGTGATATCTGGATCAGTGCTAGGTGGTACTTCAGCTTTTGGTCCTACGGCCTTTTTAGGGCGTTACAATAACCAAATAACGGTGCTTGAAGAAGGCAGAAAGCGTGAGTTTATGGGTTGGTTGTCCCCTGGTAGTAAAAAGCACTCTGTGTTGAATATATTCTTATCTTCTTTAAATCGTAACAAAGAAGTGTCTTTGAATACCTCAACTAATGGCTCTCAAAGAGCTATGGTGCCAGTAGGCACATTCGAACGTCTGATGCCTTTGGATATTTTGCCTACACAGCTACTTCGTAGCTTGGTAGTAGGTGACATTGTTAATGCACAAGAGCTAGGCTGCCTAGAGCTAGAGGAAGCTGATTTAGCGCTAATGACTTATACCTGCGCAGGCAAATATGAATACGGCGCTATATTGCGCGATGTATTAACGCGCATAGAGAAGGAGTGCTAAACATGAGCTTACGCAGTATTTTAGATTCTATGGAACCCCACTTCCATAAAGGTGGCCGGTACGAAAAGTTTTATGCTTTGTATGAAGCAGCGGATACGATATTTTACACCCCAGGTTATGTCACTAAAAGTGGAGCCCATGTGCGTGACGGCATAGACCTTAAGCGTATGATGATCACAGTATGGTTGTGTACTTTTCCAGCCATATTCTTTGGTATGTACAACCTAGGCTACCAAGCAAACACCGCGATGGATGCAATGAACATTGCTCAGGCCGATGGCTGGCGTGGCAGTGTTGTTGCTACTATCGCCGGGTTTGACGCTGCCAGTATTTGGCACAACATTATATTGGGAGCAACTTATTGGTTGCCGGTATATTTAGTCGTGTTTATAGTGGGTGGTTTTTGGGAAGTCTTGTTTGCCGCTGTCCGTGGCCACGAAGTTAACGAAGGTTTCTTTGTTACGTCGGTGTTATTTGCGCTGATTCTTCCACCTGATATTCCTTTATGGCAGGCTGCTTTAGGCATTACCTTCGGCATTGTTGTAGGTAAGGAAGTCTTTGGTGGTACGGGCATGAATTTCTTAAACCCAGCTCTTACAGGACGTGCTTTCTTATACTTTGCTTACCCAGCTCAAATGTCTGGTGATGCGGTATGGACTGCGGTTGATGGCTTCTCTGGTGCAACTGCACTAGGCTTAGCTAATGCGGGCGGTGTTGCGGCTTTAGCTGATGCTGGCATTACGTGGGCTGACGCATTTATTGGTAATATCCAAGGTTCTGTAGGTGAAGTGTCTACCCTAGCTATTTTTGCGGGTGGTGCTGTGCTACTTTGGACACGTATAGCTGCGTGGCGCATTGTAGCAGGCGTCATGGTTGGAATGATTGCCATGAGTTCTTTGCTTAATTTAATTGGCTCTGATACCAACCCACTGTTTGCATTACCTTTCTACTGGCACTTAGTGCTTGGAGGGTTTGCGTTTGGCATGATCTTTATGGCGACAGACCCAGTCTCTTCTTCTATGACCCATACTGGAAAGTGGTACTTTGGTGCGTTGATTGGTGTAATGGCAGTGCTTATACGTGTGCTTAACCCAGCTTTCCCTGAGGGTATTATGTTGGCTATTTTGTTTGCCAACTTGTTTGCGCCTTTGATTGACTACTATGTCACCGAAGCAAATATTCAGCGGAGGGTAGCACGTAATGTCTAATTCAAAAGATTCTGTATCACGCACGATTATAGTGGCCTTGGTGCTTTGTGTTGTATGTTCTGTCATTGTGTCAGCGGCAGCCGTTATCCTAAGGGACAAGCAAAAAGCTAATGTAATCAATGAAAAAAAGATGAACATTCTTGCTGCAGCGGGCATTGAAGTCGTTAATGGTGATGTAGCTACTGCATTTGCAACCATTACCCCTAAGCTTGTTGATATGCGTACTGGTCAGTTCAGTACTGATGAAGATGTCGCCACATATGATATGCGTAAAGCAGCTAGAGACCCTTCACAAGCAAGAGCGTTAACTCCAGATGAAGACATTGCTAGTATTCGCAAGCAGTCTTTATACAGTACGGTTTACCTAGTAGAAGGTGAGCAGGGTATTGAACGTATTATCTTACCTATCCATGGTTATGGATTGTGGTCTACCTTGTATGGCTTTATCGCCCTAGAAAGCGACTTTAATACAGTGGCTGGGTTAGGCTTTTATGAACATGCAGAAACCCCGGGGTTAGGTGGTGAAGTCGACAACCCTCGATGGAAGTCGGTATGGCCTGGCAAGCAAGTATACGCTCAGGGTTCTTATACACCTGAAATTGGCCTAATTAAGGGTAAAGCTAAAAAAGTTAATGTGCATGATATTGATGGTTTAGCAGGTGCTACTTTAACCAGTAATGGTGTGACCAATCTAGTTAAATTTTGGTTAGGCAAGAACGGTTTTGCACCGTTTTTAGCTAAGCTTAAAGCAGGAGATGCATAATCATGGCTAAGACAAGAGAGATTTTGTTATCACCAATCTTTACTAACAACCCCATTGCTTTGCAAATTTTGGGTGTATGTTCGGCATTGGCAGTCACTAGTAGTTTGAAAGTTACACTGGTTATGTGTCTTGCACTGACTGTGGTAACCGCGTTTTCAAACTTTTTCATTGCATGTATTCGTAATCAAGTACCGGGCAGCATTCGTATCATCGTGCAGATGATTATTATTGCCTCTTTAGTGATCGTGGTAGATCAGGTACTCAAGGCCTATGCGTATGAAGTAAGCAAGCAGCTTTCGGTATTTGTTGGTTTAATTATTACCAACTGTATTGTAATGGGACGCGCAGAGGCATTTGCTATGCAAAACCCACCGATCCCCTCTTTCTTTGATGGCATCGGCAACGGTTTGGGCTACTCAGTGGTATTGCTATTTGTCGCCACTGTGCGTGAACTAATTGGTTCTGGTAGTTTATACGGTTTTGAAATACTTCCTTTGGTCACCAATGGCGGTTGGTACTACTCCAACGGTCTAATGCTACTTCCACCAAGCGCCTTCTTTGTTATCGGCGGCTTTATTTGGTTACTTCGTAATTCGAAGATTGATCAGGTAGAAGCTGTTGAATACAAACTTGCCTCGCACACTAAATAGGGTCTGAAACAATGATTGAAGATTATCTAAGCCTATTTGTTAAAGCTGTGTTCGTTGAGAACATGGCCTTGGCATTTTTCTTGGGCATGTGTACTTTCTTAGCAATATCCAAGAAAGTTAAAACCGCTATTGGCCTTGGTATTGCGGTAATTGCCGTACTTACTATTACTGTGCCGGTAAATAATTTAATTTACACCTACTTGTTAGCTGATGGGGCACTCGCATGGGCAGGATTGCCAGAAGTTAACCTAAGCTTTTTAGGGTTGATTTCTTACATTGGCGTTATCGCTGCCATTGTACAGATTATGGAAATGTTGTTAGACAAATACATGCCTGCTTTGTACAACGCCTTAGGCGTGTTCTTACCTCTTATTACTGTGAACTGCGCTATTATGGGTGCAGCACTGTTTATGGTAGAACGTGAGTATAACTTTGGTGAATCTGTAGTTTATGGCATGGGCGCAGGTGTAGGTTGGGCTTTGGCCATCGCTACTCTTGCGGGCATTCGTGAAAAGCTAAAATATTCAGATGTACCAGCCGGCTTACGTGGCCTTGGTATCACCTTTGTGACTGTAGGCTTAATGTCACTTGGTTTTATGTCTTTTTCTGGTATTCAGCTGTAAAACGCACTTCATAAGGTATTGATATATGAATAATGAAATTACTCTCGGCGTTTTAATGTTTACCGCCGTTGTTCTGTTTTTAGTTGCGGTTATTTTAGTTGCGCGGGCCAGGTTAGTTAGTTCTGGTGCCGTTACTATTTCAATCAACAATGATCCAGAAAAATCCATTACTGTGGCTGCTGGAGACAAATTACTTCAAACTTTGTCTGCTCAAGGCATCTTTTTAGCCTCAGCATGTGGTGGTGGTGGTACGTGTGCACAGTGCCGCTGTGTCATCAAAGAAGGTGGTGGCTCTATGTTAGCTACTGAAGAAAGCCACTTCACTATGCGTGAAGCAAAAGATGGATGGCGCTTATCTTGTCAGGTTGCTGTTAAGCAAGACATGGTAATTGAAGTTGAAGAAGACGTCTTTGGTGTTAAGCAATGGGAATGTGCTGTTGAGTCTAACCCTAACGTTGCTACATTTATCAAAGAGCTTACTTTGCGTTTGCCGGCAGGTGAAAGTGTAGACTTTCGCGCAGGCGGCTACGTGCAACTAGAATGCCCAGCGCATACCATTGACTATAAAACTTTTGATATTGAAGAAGAATATCGTGGCGATTGGGATAAGTTTAACGTATGGCAACATAAATCGGTTGTGGATGAAACCACAGTGCGTGCCTATTCAATGGCAAACTATCCAGAAGAGCAGGGTGTGGTAAAATTTAACATTCGTATCGCTTCGCCTCCTCCAGGCAGTAGTGGTATACCTGCTGGCAAGATGTCTTCTTATGTATTTAACCTAAAGCCAGGTGACAAGATGAAAGTCTATGGTCCATTTGGAGAGTTTTTTGCCAAAGAGACTGAAGCAGAGATGGTGTTTATTGGTGGTGGTGCAGGTATGGCACCTATGCGCTCACTAATTTTTGACCAACTTAAGCGTTTGAATTCTAATCGTAAGACGTCATTTTGGTATGGTGCGCGTAGTATGCGTGAAGCTTTCTACGGTGATGAATATGATACTCTAGCAGCTGATAATGACAATTTTGAATGGCATTTAGCGCTTTCAGACCCTCAGCCAGAAGATAACTGGGATGGCCTTACTGGTTTTATTCATAATGTTTTGTTTGAAAACTACCTGAAAGACCACGAAGCTCCTGAAGATTGTGAATTTTACATGTGTGGTCCTCCAATGATGAACGCAGCAGTTGTGAAAATGTTACAAGACTTAGGTGTTGAAGACGAAAACATTATGTTGGATGATTTTGGCGGATAAGTTCTACCACTTAAAAGGAATCAGCCTAGTCATGTGGTATGCATTAATGCTTACCATGTTGCTGGGCTGTTCTGTGTCTCAAGCGCCAAAAATTGAAGCTATTACTGGCTTGTCTATGGGGACAAGTTACACAGTAAAGTGGGTGCAACGAGTAGACCAAAAAAGTCAAATAAGCAGTGACATTGCTCGTGGTGTTGCTATGGAGCTTGAAAGAATTGAAGCTAGCATGTCAACTTACATGGACGCTTCGGATCTTAGTGGTTTTAATGGTGCAAGTGCTGGGCAATGGCATAGCGTTCCAGCAGAAATGGCCACATTAGTCGCACAGTCACTTGAGTTGAGTGAGCAAACTAACGGTGCGTTTGATATTACTGTGGGACCCATAGTTAACCTGTGGGGTTTTGGGCCAGACCCAATGCCTGTAAATAGTCCTTCACAAGCTGCTCTTGATGAACTAAGGCCTTTAATTGGATACCAATCTTTAAAAGTACAAATACAACCACCAGTCATGTTAAAGATTACTGACAGTACAATTGATCTGTCGGCAATTGCCAAAGGCTATGGGGTGGATGCAGTGGCTAGGTGGCTGGATTCCAAAGGCCTGGATGACTACCTCGTAGAAGTTGGTGGAGAGCTTCGTGCTAAAGGGTTTAAACCTGATGGCACGCCTTGGCGTATTGCTATAGAAACACCATCTATTGATGCTAAGCAAATCTACCAAGTAATCAACGTGAGTAATATTGCGGTTGCAACTTCTGGAAATTACCGCAATTATTATGAATTGGATGGCGTTAGATATGCCCATACTTTAGACCCTCATACTTTAAGGCCCGTCACGCATAACTTAGCCTCAGTCACGGTGATGGATGCCAGCGCTGCTAGAGCTGATGCACTGGCTACAGCACTAATGGTAATGGGAAGTGAAAAAGGCATTATTTGGGCAACTATGCACCAAGTGCCTGCATACTTTATAATGAAACAACTCGATGGATTTGTGGCTCAATCTACCGCAAACTTCACAGATTACTTGGAGAACTAAATGCAAACTTTAATCTTGTCCTTTGTCGTGTTATTGCTCATCGTTGCTGGAATGGCAGTGGGTGTATTAATGGGTCGAAAGCCTATAGCTGGATCTTGTGGTGGTATGACCGCACTAGGTATGGATGTGGCATGCGATGTGTGTAAAGGCGACCCACAAGTGTGCGAAACAGAACAGCAAAAGAGTTTCAAAGCCGATAAAATGCTTCAAGATCAGGCAAGTGACGTTAGTTATGAGGCAAATCGATAAGCATTTTATGCTAATAACCGCTTTGCTCACCTAGTAAAAATCAAGTACGACAGAGAAAAAACATGGCAGATTATGATTACGACTTGGTAGTAATTGGTACCGGGCCTGCGGGAGAGGCTGCAGCAATAAATGCTGCTAAATTAGGTCGTAAAGTAGCAGTGGTAGAAATGCGAGAGCAAGTAGGAGGTGGCTGCGCCCATAAAGGCACCATTCCTTCTAAAGCCCTACGCCATTCTGTGAAACAGATTGTTGAGTTTAATACTAACCCTTTGTTTCGTGTCATTGGAGAGCCTAAAAACTTTTCTTTTCCTCAAGTGCTTAAAACTGCCAGTGAAGTTATTGCCAAACAGGTAATGTTACGTACACAATTCTACGCACGCAATCGCGTAGATGTATTTTTTGGTTTTGCACGTTTTGTAGACCGTAATAATATTGAAATATTAGGCAACGAAACAAATGAAAACCTAAGGTTTGATCAAACAGTAATCGCTACTGGATCTAGCCCTTATGAGCCCAACGATATAGATTTTTCACACGAACGTATTTGCACCAGTGATACTGTTCTTAACTTAAAACACACACCGCGCACCTTAATAATTTATGGTGCAGGGGTGATCGGTTGTGAATACGCTTCCATTTTTGCAGGCTTAGATGTGAAGGTTGACTTAGTAGATAACCGAGCTAACCTATTGGAGTTTCTTGATGTTGAAATTTCTGATTCCTTAAGTTACCACTTGCGCAATAATGGTGTGAGAATACGCCATAATGAAACCTATAAAAGCGTTTCAGCCAATGACACTTCAGTGACGATAGAAATGGAGTCTGGCAAGCGTCTATGTGCGGATATGCTGTTATTTTGTAACGGCAGGTCAGGTAACACTAAAGGCGTTGGCTTAGAGAATCTTGGCATAGAAACTAATAGCCGAGGCCAGTTAGAAATTGACCAGCGTTACCAAACTACTGTGGACGGCATTTATGCAGCAGGGGATGTAGTGGGTTGGCCAAGCTTAGCTTCAGCTGCCTATGACCAGGGCCGTTCAGCAGCTTCAGATTTATTAGGCCTTTCAGGTGTTCGTTTTGTAGATGATGTGCCAACAGGCATTTATACTATTCCCGAAATTAGCTCTTTAGGCAAAACTGAAGAGCAACTCACGGCTGAAAAGGTGCCTTATGAAGTAGGTCAGGCCTTCTTTAAAGACCTAGCTCGTGCACAAATTAGTGGAGAAGTAGTAGGGATGTTGAAAATATTATTCAATCGTGACACCTATGAAATATTAGGTATACATTGTTTTGGGGACCGAGCTTCAGAAATTATTCATATTGGGCAGGCGATTATGAACCAAAAAGGTGACGCCAACACGATTGAGTATTTTGTTAATAACACCTTTAACTTTCCAACCATGGCTGAAGCTTACCGTGTGGCTGCGCAGTTAGGTATCAATAGAGCTCGGCAAATTACTAATTAAGTAACGCTTATCAACCCACTGACTAAATCTGTATTATATTAGCGGGTATGTTTTCATACTAATCAGGAAGCACATGTTTCAATCGATTGCTTTGACTGTCGGTCTAAGATACACAAGGGCTCAACGACAGAATCACTTTATTTCCTTCATTTCGCTAATCTCTATGCTTGGTTTAGTGCTAGGTGTCACTGTGCTTATCCTTGTGCTGTCTGTAATGAACGGTTTTGACCAAGAATTACGCCAGCGCATTTTAGGCATGGTCCCCCATGCCACTGTACAAACCGCTGAGCCTATAATGGATTGGCAAAAACCAGCAAAGCTAGCCATGCAAGTGGAAGGTGTGGTTGGGGTTGCGCCTTTTGTTCATGGTCAAGGCATGTTTAATAATAGAGGCCGCGTGCAGCCAGTGTTACTCAATGGTATTGAACCAGAAGCTGAAGCTTTGGTATCTATATTGCCAAATCACATGATAAAAGGCTTGGTGTCAGACCTAAAGGCTGGAGAATTCAATATCCTTATGGGTGATCTTTTGGCACGACAACTAGGTGCGCGGTTGGGTGATAAGGTGACTTTATTTTTACCTGAAGCCTCCTTAACTGTTGCCGGCATTATACCTCGTTTAAAACGCTTCACTTTAGTTGGAATATTTAAAGTGGGGGCAGAGTTGGATGCTAACCTAGCCATCATGCACATTGCTGATGCCAGTAAATTAAAGCGCTTAGGCGGAGGGGCAGAAGGTTTACGGTTAAAACTAGATGATTTATTTACTGCACCTGATAAAGCTAAGCAAGTGGCACTGCAATTACCTGGTCAATATTGGACCAGTGACTGGACGCGTACTCATGGCAGCTTATTTCAGGCTATTCAGTTGGAGCGTCGCATGTTGGGGCTTTTGTTAATGCTAGTAGTGGCTGTTGCGGCCTTTAATATAGTGTCTACACTAGTGATGTTGGTTGTTGAGAAACAGGCTGATATCGCTATCTTGAGTACCTTAGGAGCAAGTCAAAAAGAGGTCATGGGCATCTTTATAGTACAAGGCAGTATTATTGGGTTCTTAGGTACTTTAATAGGCACTTTGATAGGTGTTTTACTTGCCCTTAATATTACTCAAATTGTTGATTGGGCTGAACAGGTTTTTGGCTTTAAAGTGCTCAGTGCTGATGTGTATTTTATTAGTTATTTCCCTTCTCAAGTCAGGTTTGAAGATGTGTTGTTTATCAGTATCGGCTCGTTTGTGTTATGTGTAATGGCAACACTTTATCCCGCTTGGCGAGCATCTAAGGTAGAGCCGGCAGAGGTGTTACGTCATGAGTGATTGGGTACTGCAGGCTTGTGGGTTGGTGAAATCTTTTAAGGATGGGCAGCGTAAGATTGATGTTCTTAAAGCATTGGATTTGAACCTTGCAACAGGCCAAAGCATGGCTATTATTGGTAGTTCTGGTTCTGGAAAAAGTACTCTACTGCAGCTATTAGCAGGGCTAGAGAAGCCTGATGCTGGTGAAGTGTTAGTGGTAGGAGAATGCCTGTCTAACCTTTCTGGTAATCAAGCAGCTACTTTGCGTAATAAGCGTTTAGGGTTTGTGTTCCAGTTTCATCATTTGTTAGCAGAGTTTAGTGCGTTAGAAAATGTCATGTTGCCACATATTATGGCTGGTAACAAACCTGCCATAGCAGAAAAAAAAGCTCAAGCAATGTTAGACAGGGTAGGTTTAGGGCATCGCACAACCCATCGACCAGGTACTCTTTCAGGCGGTGAACGTCAACGTGTAGCCATAGCACGTGCATTAATAAATGAGCCTGCTTGTTTGCTTATGGATGAGCCTACGGGTAACTTAGATCGTCATAATGCAAAACAAGTTTTGGTATTACTCAAACAACTACAACTAGATTTGGGCACTGCATTTATTGCAGTAACCCATGACCTAGAATTAGCCAGCCAATTAGATGTGCAGTTGAGCTTGCTAGATGGAAAGTTAGTAAATTAGGGCTTTCGCTTAATCCAGTTACGTTTTACACGCCAGCTCCATATGAGGTGAACAGCGTAAAACGCCACCACTGCAAGAATAACACCACCTACAATAGATCCAGTGTAAAGTGGTTTCCACAATAAATGTAGCTGGTGAAATAACCAAGCCCTAGACCATTCAAAATCCACATCTAATCCAGGCGTTTGTAAAATCCAGCTGCCAAATTTGTAATTCGCATACAGCATAGGCGCCATAGTAATTGGGTTACTGATCCACACTAATCCAATCGACATCGATAGGTTAGCCCTCCAAGCCAAAGCTAAGCTTGCAGCCAAAACCATTTGCAGTGGCATCGGGATCATGCAGCAAAAAACGCCTACAGCGCAGCCCTTAGCTACACTTGTGCGCTTAAAACTCCACAACTGAGTATCATGCATCAAGCTATTTAGCCAGCTTAGGGATTTGTATTGGCTGAGTTTTTTGCTATCTGGGCTAATGCGTTTAAAAAACTTCCTTGGCATGGTCTAACCTTATAAATAATGTCAGGTAAGGCGTTTTTTAGGCGCAGCTCTTATCTGCTAATTATGCGCTTATATATAAGCTAAGCCAAGGTTTAGTGAGCTCAAGGATGAGACATTTATGTATATCTATAGCCTTTTTTTGTTACTTTTTTGGTGTGTGGGTTGGGCTGAATTAGACTTTTTAAATGGGCTTTGGTTAGTTTTATTATTATTAAGTTTAATGTTGATAAATCTTACTCGCCAAATAGCACTTTGTTCTCTAATTGTTTTTCTTCTAGCTAGCGCTGGTCAATATAGCCTTACAAATAAGCAATTTTCTAAATCCTGGACAGGTATTGATCTGCGTTTAAACGCTTGTATATCAAGCTTAAAGTCTACCGATCATGGTCTTAGTCTCATACTCAAAAATCCTCACATCCAAGTCCCTATAATAAAACAAGAACGAGACAACAGGCTTGCTAAACCTATTTATCAGGCACAACCAATTGGTTTACTTGGTAGGGTTAAAGTGACTGTATATCCTTTTGCCAAAGCTGCACAGCCACCTATTAATAGCTTGGCTCATACAGGGTTTGCTGGATTAATTGGTAAAAGAGCAACATTAGTTGTGCGCTTAAAAGGCGCAAACAATTACCACAACCCGCACTCTTATGATTATGTGCGTTGGACAGCTTTAAATGGCCAAATTGCTTCAGGGTATGTTAAGCAGTGGATCGTTACTGATGGAGATTGTAGCGGGGTCAATTGGCCTGGAATTTGGATAGCCAAAGTGCGTCAGCAATTATGGCAAGATCTACAAAATTATGCTTATTCTAAGCACATATCAAAAATAACTGTGGCGCTGTGGGGTGGGCTTTTTTTAGGTCAAAGTTCAGCATTAAACTCACAGCAATGGCAGGTTTTAGCAGCAACTGGCACTACTCATCTATTAGTTATCTCTGGCTTGCATGTGGGTTTGGTCGCTGTGTTAGTCATGCTGATAGTAAGGCTAATACTGTTACCCTTTAATATAAAAAGCAGTCTAGGTATCCGATTAGGGGCATGGTCAGGTTTAATTGCAGCCTTATTTTTTGCATTGATTAGTGGCTTTGGTTTGCCTGCGCAGCGAGCGGTTATTATGCTTACTGGTTTAATGTGGGGGTTTATGTGGGGTTTACAGTTAAGTTTTACACAAAGACTATTTATCGCTTTTTTTGTAACTCTAGTATTGCAGCCTACAAGTGTATCAAGTTTAGGTTTTTGGTTGTCTTACACGGCTGTATTTGCGTTGGGTCTAGTATGGTATCGCGGGGCTAGTAAAGCATGGTGGTCCCGTGTGATGCATTTATTGGCAGCCCAAGGCGCTCTATCTGTGTTGTTACTGCCAGTCATTGCACTTGGTACTGGTCATGTAAGTGTGCTGGGACCTTTAGTGAACATGATTTTAGTGCCGCTGTTTAGTGCTGTGCTGATTCCTACATTATTACTTATAAGCATCGTGCTTAGGTTTGTTGATCTCCCAAATTTTTTCTTTATTGTTATCGATATAACTTTGTCCACGTTATGGCAAGGATTAGAGTTTTTATCAGAAATTTCTTGGGCACAGATATTTGTGGGTTCGTTACCAATAGAGGGCTTTGTGTCTGTGTTAATAACAGGGTGTCTATGTCTAATAATAAGGCGCTGGCATTGGCCTATATTGTTTTTGTGGCTACCTCTGGCTGGTTTTATGATATTTGAATTAGCGCGCAATAATGCCTTGGATCATGGTGTTGACAACTCCCAGCAACGTGTCGTCATTACTGTGTTAGATATAGGTCAAGGTTTGAGTGTCTGGGTGCGTCAAGGAAAACACAATATGGTCTATGACTTAGGGAACAGTTACAAAAGTGGCTTCAGCTTGGTAGATGCAGTAATTCTGCCTGGAATGCTAGCTCAAGGTGTTACTAAATTAGAGACACTGGTGGTGAGTCATTGGGATATGGACCACAGCGGAGGTATGGAGGAAATGCTTAAACGGCAAAATGTACAGCAATTAATACTACCCTCTGAAAGTAAAATCACCCGTGAGCCTGTTTTTACTCACCAAGATGTTGAGGTCAGTCGTTGTGTCACTAAGCCCTGGGAGAAAATGTGGCTCACTGCGTCTAATAGTCTTATGTGGCGTCAAATAGCCCTAGCAGATTATGGGCTCACAGGTAATAATGCATCATGTGTAATTCTACTAGATATACATGGGAGACAGGTTTTAATAGCTGGGAATATTGAGTCTAAAGCCGAGAGTGTGTTGTTAGCAAAGTTAGATCAATTAGATATTTCTACTCTTTTCAGTGATGTTTTAATAGCACCTCATCATGGTAGTAAAACGTCATCAACAAAGGCATTCTTGGCCCAAGTTATGCCAGCTTACGTGTTAATTTCTGCAGGTAAAAATAACCCCTATGGGCACCCTCACAAACGCAGCACCCATAACTATTGGCAGTCTGGAGCACAATGGTATAACACAGGTAGGCATGGTCAAATACGCCTAGTGTTTGAAACCAATGGGGATTATCAGGTGACACCTTATAAAAAATAGTCTCAACATATTAGTCATGGGCATGAGTCATTTATATAGGTACGATATAACTATAGGATAACTAAGAAGTAGGTACGACATATAAGTGCTTGATAGCAATCAAGTGTGGGTTATAATTATAATAATTCAGCAATGTAAAAATGATTTCTAGGATTTATTTTAAGATGGACCAAAGGTGACGCAAAAAATACTCAACGCTTGGTACAAGGGAGCTTGGTGGTTATCCTTGTTGCTGCCTTTTGCTAGTCTATATATCTGGCTTAGGAGTGTGTATCTGAAAAGTCAGCCTAAAGCTCGCAAAAATCCACTACCTTTGTTGGTTATAGGCAATATTACTATAGGAGGCACCGGTAAGACCCCTTTAGTGGTAGCGCTCACTTTAGCTTTAAAAGATAAAGGCTTACGTTGTGCCATTATAAGTAGGGGTTATGGTGGTACTGTAGGAGTAGGCCCCCATTGTGTTACAAGCAGAGATAAGGCTCAAGTGGTTGGAGATGAGCCTTTATTGCTAAGTCGATTAACTAAAGTGCCTGTGATTGTAGGGTCGTGTCGAAAAACCAGTATTGAATGGTTAGCACAACAAGGAAAGTTCGACTTAGTCATTAGTGATGATGGTTTGCAGCATAGCGCCATTAAGGGGGATGTTCAGTGGTGTTTAGTAGATGCTACCAGAGGCCTTGGCAATGATAAGTGCATACCTGCAGGGCCGTTAAGGGAGCCAGCTACTAGATTAGCTGAAGTAGACCAAGTATTTACAACAGGAGTACCTAGCCCTGTAATAATTAAACAATTACAACACTATTTAAAAGATAATACATTGTGTTATTTAGAGCCTAAGCTTGATCAATTACGGCAAGTATGGGATGACTCACAGGTAGAGTGGCCTAAGGATAAAGCTTTGATTTATGCTGTTGCTGCTATAGGTCATCCACAGCGTTTTTTTGATGATTTGGGTGCACGTGGTTACCAAGTTGATGGCCAAGAATATGCTGATCACTACCAATTTAAAGAACATGATTTGCCGATAAAGCCACTTATTATGACAGCAAAAGATGCTATAAAATGTAAAGCGTTAGCTCAGTCTACAAAGAATCAGGAAGCTATGCCGTGGTTATATGCCACGCAAGCGTTAACTATTGCTCCTGCGCAAATTGATGCGTTGCTGCTAAAACTAGGTTTATAACCTACAGACTAAAAAATATGGAGTCCCATGGATAAGAAGTTATTAGAAGTGCTTGCGTGCCCAGTAAGCCACGGTCAACTGTTTTATCATACGCCAACGAATGAACTTTTTTGTCCTGCAAGTGGTTTAGCTTATCCGATTGATGCAGGTATTCCTGTGTTGTTAGAAGATAAAGCCAGGCCACTTACAGAAGATGAGAAGTCAGCTTAATGTCATTTTCTGTAGTCATTCCAGCAAGGTTTCAATCCAGTCGCTTACCAGGTAAGCCGCTTTTGGATCTTGGAGGAATGAGTATGCTTCAAAGGGTTTATCAACAGGCCTGTAAAAGTGGCGCATCGCAAATTTATATTGCAACAGATCATAGCGACATTCAAACGCACGCAAAGCTCTTTTGCGACCAAGTTATTATGACCGGTGAGAATCATGCCACAGGTACTGATAGGCTGCAGGAAGTGGTCACGAAGCTTGCCTTACCCGAAGATCATATTGTTGTTAACGTGCAAGGGGATGAGCCATTAATCCCTCCTACATTAATTAACCAAGTTGCACATAATTTACAGCGTTACTCTAATGCGTCCATTGCTACTTTGGCCGAGCAGATTAATGATGTAGAGCAGGTGTTTGATACTAATGCTGTGAAGCTAGTGCGCAATGGCGCTAACATGGCAATGTACTTCTCTCGTGCTCCATTACCTTGGAATCGCAGTTGGAATGAGACTGATAGTAAATCGCTAACTAGGGATGTTTATCTACGACACATAGGCCTTTACGCCTATCGTGTGAGCTTTCTTCACCGTTATGTGACATGGCCTCAGGCAAGTTATGAGTCTCTTGAAAGTCTTGAGCAACTTAGAGCATTACACCATGGTGAGAGCATACATGTTGATTTAGCGCCGCAAGGTATGCCAGGTGGAGTAGATACTCCTGACGATCTAATACGTATGCGTAAATTACTGGCATCAATGCCTATGGGAAATGGATGAAACCTCAGCTTAAGGTGAGCCTTAAACCCTATAACAGCCTCAGTTTAGATGTTAAGGCTGATTACTTTATGTGTATCAATAACCTTGACGACTTACATACAGCTCGCCACTTCTGCCAAATTAACCATTGCCCATGGCTGCTCATAGGTGGTGGTAGTAATCTTGTGTTAACGCAAGATTTTGAAGGCTTAGTAATGTTAATGGCCATGGATAAAGTGTTTTGGCCATCTAATACTGCTTTTAAAAAAACTTCAGAAAAGTTCGCTTTGAGTGCGCAAGCAGGTTATGAGTGGGATCGTTTAGTTGAAGAGTCTATACAAAAAGGCGCTAGTGGGTTGGAAAATCTATCACTCATTCCAGGGCAAGTAGGTGCTGCACCTATTCAGAATATAGGTGCCTATGGAGTAGAGCTTGAAAATTGCCTTAGCAGTGTTGATGTATTTGATTTTCAGACTGGGCAAACATTCCGATTAAGTACTAAGGATTGCAAGCTTGGCTATAGGGACAGTATATTTAAGTCTCATACACACTGGATTGTGATACAAGTTAATTTAACTTTAAATTACGAGCATAATCCTCAGGTTGGCTACGGCATTATTACTGACACTATAGCCTCTGTTGCAGGGCAATCTGCAGATAACCCATCAGCGCAACAGATACGCGATGCTGTGATACATATTCGCCGCACTAAGTTACCAGACCCAAAGCAGATCCCAAATGTAGGCAGTTTTTTTAAGAATCCAGTGGTTACTAGAGAGAAAGTAGAACAACTGATGAAAATTTGGCCAGCTCTTGTGGCTTATCCATTACCATCAATTGTGGCCACACAATCTACACAAACAAATACACGTTATCATAAATTAGCAGCAGGCTGGCTAATTGATCAATTAGGATGGAAGGGCTTTATACAAGGTGAAGTAGGGGTGCATGAACATCAAGCGCTGGTATTAGTGTGCTCAGGGTCTGCGAAGGGTGAGGACGTGCTAGACTTGGCTTTGCGTATAAAAGCCGATGTGGATGCCAAATATGGTGTCAAGTTAGAAATAGAACCTCGGCTGTTTGACAACCGAGGCGAGTTTACCTATAACTTAGATTAAGCTTCTTTTGCCGCTTTTTCAGCAGCTGCCTTTTCACGACGACGTTTTTCACGAGGGTCGTTATGGGCACGCTGACCAGATGGGCGCGGAGCTACTTCACTAACTGCTGCTGGAGCGCTGACAGGCGTTGTTTCTGTGACAACGTCAGCTTTTTTCTCAGTGGTTTTTTCAAGAACAGCTTCAGAGGCTTTTGCTACTGCTGCTTCAACTTCAACTTCAACTTCAACTTCAACTTCAACTTCAACTTCAACTGCTTTAGTGGTTTTGGCTGCAACTTCTACTACCTTTTCCTCAGTTTTAGCTTCAACCTCTACCTCAGCCTTTACTTCAACAGGGGTTTGGTTAGCTGATTCGCTTGGAGTTACCAAAGCTGATTCAACTGATGTTTTAGGATTTGGTGTTGTAGCTTCAATCGAAGTTTCAGTTATCGCTTCCACTGCAACTTCGCTAACCTTAACTTCTTTGGGCTTGCGTTCACGGGGTTTGCGCTGGCGAGGCTTCTTTTCAGCAGCTTCTTTTTTGGGTGCGGCTTTTGTATCTGAAGTTGTTTCAACTACTTCTTCAACTGTCACTTCAGCTACGGCTTCAACAACAGATTCAACGATTACTTCAGTAGGTGCGGTAACTTCTGTGTTTAAAGTCACATCAGTAGTTGCATCTGCCTTTACGTTTTCATCTACAGCGACTTCTACGTTTTGCTTTTGATTGCTGCGCTTCCCACTACGATCGCGACGACGCTTCTGGTCACGCGTACGGTTGGAGTTAGATTCATACGCCTCCTCTGCTGCTAGCGGAGCTTGTGTTAAAGCTTCTACAGCTTCAACCTTGGGCTCACGAGGTTTATTACGCGTGTCTTGGCGGCGGTTGTTGTTGCGCTTTTCATCGGTATTTCGCTCACTCTTACGTTCTTCATTGCGAAGTGTCGCAGGCGCTTCATTACGTGAACTGTTGCGATTATCTGTCGTGGCTTCGTTACGTTTTTCATCACGAGACTCATTGCGTCGATTACCATTGCGACCGCGACGACGATCATCGTTTTGGTTACGGTTTTGGGTATTTCGTGAGCTATTGCGTGAATCATTACGCGAGTCACTGCGTGAATCGTCGCGAGAAGAAGGCGCTTTTACAGGTGCTTTTGCTGCAACTTTAACTTTAGGTTTACCGTTAATTAGTCGGCCTAAAGCTTTAGCGATACGAGCACCTAAGCCTAGTGGATTGACAGGCTTTGTTGGAGCTGTTTTAGCTTTAATTTGCGCAACAGCTTCTGTTTTTGGAGATTTTTTAGCGGGTTGAATGCTTTCAACTGCAGGCTTTTCCATGGCTAAAGGTGTTTTAGCATCAAATTCTTTAGCATCAAAATGATGCTGAACTAAATCGATTTCGTAGCTAGTTTCGCCTGCCTGCGCTGCTTCATGGTCATCGCGCAAACGACTCACTTCAAAATGAGGTGTGTCCATTTGTGGGTTTGGAATGATTACTACTCGCACACCTACTGTTTTTTCTACTTCTAAAATTTCAGCACGTTTTTCGTTAAGTAAATAAGTTGCCATATTTACAGGTAACACCACGCGAATTTCTGCAGAGCGATCTTTACTGGCTTCTTCGTTGATTAGACGAATGATAGATAAGGCTAGTGAGGCAACATCACGAATACTGCCTTGTCCACTACAGCGCGGGCATACGATGCCAGAGGTTTCACCCAGGGAAGGGCGTAAACGTTGACGAGACATTTCCATTAAGCCAAAGCGAGAAATACGTCCGACCTGAACGCGAGCACGGTCAAGTTTTAAACTATCACGTAGTTTGTTCTCAACAGCACGTTGATTGCGCATTGGGCCCATGTCTATAAAGTCGATAACAACCAAACCACCCATGTCACGCAAGCGTAATTGGCGAGCAATTTCTTCTGCTGCTTCTAGGTTGGTGTTTAAGGCAGTTTCTTCTATGTCACTGCCTTTAGTCGCTCTAGCTGAGTTAATATCAATAGATACGAGTGCTTCTGTAGGGTCAATAACAATGGCGCCGCCAGAAGGTAGTGTCACTTCTCGCTGGAAAGCAGTCTCAATTTGAGATTCAATTTGGAAGCGATTGAACAAGGGGATCTCTTGATCATAAAACTTGATCTTGCTCTCATAACTTGGCATGACTTGCTGTACGAAAGTTAATACGTCCTGGTATACCTTTGGCTCATCAATTAATACCTCGCCAATATCTGGACGTAAGTAGTCACGCATAGCCCGGATGATGACGTTACTTTCTTGATAAATTAAAAATGGAGCAGCTTGTTTATCAGACGCTGCAGTAATGGATTCCCATAACTGTTGCAAGTAGTCTAGATCCCACTGAATATCTTCTGCACTGCGGCCAATACCTGCTGTGCGCACTATAACGCCAGACTCAGCAGGTACATTCAATTGATTCATAACCTCACGTAGCTGAGATCTTTCCTCGCCTTCAATGCGACGCGAAATGCCTCCAGCTCTTGGGTTATTAGGCATTAATACTAAGTAGCGGCCAGCAAGGCTAATGAATGTAGTTAAGGCTGCGCCTTTGTTACCACGTTCTTCTTTATCAACCTGAACAACAATTTCTTGACCTTCTTTTACTAATTCCCGAATACTGGAGCGACCACTTTGCGAAGGGTCTTTAAAATACTCGCGGGAAATTTCTTTTAGGGGTAAAAAACCGTGTCGTTCGGAACCATAGTCAACAAACGCAGCTTCTAAGCTTGGCTCTACACGGGTGATCCGGCCACGGTAAATGTTGGCCTTTTTTTGTTCACGAGCGCCAGATTCAATATCTAGGTCGTACATACGCTGGCCATCGACCAGTGCAACGCGCAACTCTTCAGAGTGGGTTGCATTTATTAGCATTCTTTTCATGGTATTCAATTTCTTGAAGCCCATTTACCCTACGGCAATTAATATTTTTACGGGTGCACGAAGGCTTAAAGAGCCCTTTGGGTGTAGGAAACCGCTACCTTCTCGGATAAATATGCCTTGCACTGTGCAGTTCATATTATGTTAATGGTCTGTTTTATCTAACAATATCAATCATATAGGTTAACCTTTATGTTAACTCACCAGCAGCTTCGTTAAAATTTCAAAAAAGCCCTGTTTATTCTATTTAGTTGTTACTATTTTTTGTGCTTACTTCAGCACTGTAATTTTTTCAGACCGATCCATGGGTAGGGTACATCCACACCTAAACACCAAGCATAAATTAATTCGCCGTAACTGGGTAAAACGGGTGGTTTTACGTTAAATAACTGGGAATACCCCAAGTTACAGCCTATTTCATTTGGATTTTGCGGTCTCGGTGTATACATCGAGTGTTAACGGCAAAATCAACGGGTTGGATTTGTCAAACCCCACCTAAAAATTTGTTTACTGAATTGGGCCATTAAATTTCTTGCCCATTAACTGATTTATTCTCAGTTTCAGTGGTCGCTATGTTACCATTCGCGTCCTTACCTCGCAATTAATAAAGCCATTAGTTTTTCATTTATGCAACAAAAGCCAACTCCCCCCCCCAAATTAACCGCTACTGCCGTTAAATATGTCTCTATAGATGAAGATAGAGCAGGTCAACGTATCGATAACTTTCTTATGACGCACCTTAAAGGTGCGCCTAAAAGCCTAATATATCGCATTGTTAGAAAAGGTGAAGTGCGTGTCAATAAAGGTAGAATTAAGCCTGACTATAAGCTTAAAGATGGGGATATTGTCAGAGTCCCTCCCGTTAAGCTTCCCGAACCTAATGCCCCAGCAGCAGTCAGCAAGGGTTTAGAGAAACAACTACGTGACGCCATATTATATGAAAGCCCAGGCTTATTAATTATTAATAAACCACATGGTTTAGCGGTGCATGGTGGTAGTGGCATTAATTTAGGTTTAATCGAAAGCCTTAGGCAGCTATACCCTAACGAGCGCTCGCTAGAACTTGTGCATCGTTTAGATCGCGATACGTCAGGTTGTATTATGGTTGCCAAAAAACGTTCTACACTGCGAGCTATTCACGCTCAGTTAAGAGATGGAGGTATCGATAAGGTATATCAAGCATTGGTGATTGGAGGCTGGCCTAAATCATGTCAAAAAGTCGATGCGCCATTAATGAAGAATGTAATTCAGTCTGGTGAGCGTATGGTGCGAGTAGAGCAAGAAGGTAAGCGTAGTATTACACGTTACAAAGTATTGCAAAATTTAGGTCAGTTTACTTTAATAGAGGCTAAGCCAATTACGGGTAGAACACACCAAATTAGGGTTCATTGCCAACATATGGGACATCCCATTGTAGGTGATCCTAAGTATGGTGTAGATCAGGTTAACCAAGAACAGCGACAGTTAGGATTAAATCGTTTGTTTTTACACGCAGCGCAATTGCGTTTAATAGACCCCAGTACAGAAAAGAAAATAGATGTAAAAGCACCTTTAGATATGCGCTTACAGCAAGCTATTAAGCGATTGAATTAAAACACGACTAGTGCGTCTTCTGCTGGTACAAGCGGATATGTTTCGCTATTCTCAGTCAACTTCAAAATACACAAGGTACCGTTATGTATAATACAGATTTGGATAAGAATGACGCTAATTTCCAAAGCCTATCTCCTTTATCATTACTTAAACGTGCTGCGCAGGTCTACCCATCTATAAACGCCCAAGTATATGGAGATATTCGCCGTACTTGGTTACAAACCTACCAACGCTCTTGTGCTATGGCGAATGCGCTTATTAATAGGGGTGTTGGTTTAGGGGATACAGTCTCTGTAATCTCTCATAATGGCCCAGAGTTGTTTGAGTCACACTACGGCGTACCTATGGCAGGGGCAGTATTAAATGCCATCAACACTCGATTAGATGCAGCTACAATCGGTTTTATTTTTGATCACGCTGAAACTAAAGTTGTGTTTGTCGATAAGGAATTTTCAGAGACTGTGTCTTTGGCGCTTACCTTTTGCAAAACTAAGCCTTTGGTGGTCGATATTGACGATCCAACATTTAATGGAGGTCGTCTAATAGGCGAGCTAGATTATGAACAGCTTTTATCAGAAGGTGATCAAGATTATCAATGGCAGATGCCTGATGATGAATGGCAAGCGATCAGCCTAAATTACACATCAGGCACTACAGGTAATCCCAAAGGGGTGGTGTACCATCATCGAGGTGCTTATTTAACAGCGATGAATATGGCACTCACTTGGGATATGCCAAAATATCCAATATTTATGACAGTAGTGCCTATGTTCCACTGCAATGGTTGGTGTTTTCCATGGACCACTGCATTATTAGCTGGAACTAACGTATTTATTAGGCATTTAAAGCCGGAACTAATGCTTGATTTGATTAAGCAAGAAAAGGTGACCCATTTTGGTGGTGCTCCTATTGTTCTTAATATGATCAATAATGCAGATAATAAGCATAAGCAAGGCATCAATCACCAAGTTAAAGTAATGACTGCCGGAGCTGCTCCTCCAGCAGCTGTAATAGCTGCCATGGAAGAGTTAGGTTTTGAAGTAACACACGTTTATGGTTTAACTGAAACCTATGGTGCATGTGTAATTTGTGAATGGCAGCCTCAGATATGGGGTAATTTAAGCAATTCAGAAAAAGCGGCGTTAAAGTCTCGCCAAGGTGTAAGAGGTCCAGCGCAAGAAGATCATCTAGTCATGAACACAGATACCATGCTACCTGTGCCCAAAGACGGCGAAACTATTGGTGAAATATTTTTGCGTGGTAATATGGTAATGAAAGGCTATCTTAAAAACCCTGCAGCTACAGCTCAAGCATTTGAAGGTGGGTGGTTTCGTTCGGGTGATCTTGCGGTATGGCATGCTGATGGCTACATGGAAATAAAAGACCGTGCCAAGGATATTATTATTTCTGGAGGAGAAAATATTTCTTCAATAGAAATAGAGGGTGTTTTATATAGTCATCCCGCTGTGCTTGAAGCTGCTGTTGTAGCTAGGCCAGATGAAAAATGGGGTGAAACACCATGTGCATTTGTTACTTTAAAGCCTAATGTCATAGCCTCAGAAGAAGATCTGATTAGCTACTGTAGGGCTAATATGGCGCGCTTTAAAGTGCCCAAACATGTTGTATTTGGCGACTTGCCAAAAACGGCTACAGGTAAGATCCAAAAGTTTGTATTACGTAAAATGGTGCCTGCGTAAATAAAATCAGGTAAACTTTTTAAATATATATAGATAAATTCTTTGTTAGATATTTTTTAATTATTGGAGACATGTGAACCCTATGGGTGATCTTATTGATAAAGCGCACGTTTACACTTTGACCAGAGAGTTAATGCTATCTGGTAAAAAGGTGAGTGTGGAATCTGTTGCAGAAGAAATGAATATTGAAGCGACTCAAGAATTAGCTAGTGTATTAGAACATTGGTGGATGGAACAGGAAGCCTTAATCTCTTTTCGACGAATTATGCCTGCTCAAAATAGACCAAACGTGCCAGAAACAGTTTACCAATCGGTGCAATTAATCTGGGAAAATGCACTTAAAGATGTGCGCTTAGAGCTTGAATTATCAGACAAAAAGGACGCTATATCTGGTCCCTCTGCAGTGGCACTGGAAGATGAGTTGTATTTGTCCAAAGCTCAGCTTGAAACTATGGAAGACTCCAATCAACGGTTGCGTATTCAGCTCACTGAAAGTAAACATACGGTTAAAAACCTAGAAGCTGAAAGAGCCATGCTAAGAAGTAACTTGCAATCTGCAGAAACAAATGTAAGTAGCATGGGGCATAAAGTGGCAGAGTTTAAAGGTGAAATGCAGCGCGCCCAATCTAGTAGTGAGGAAGCTAAGAAGCAGTTAGATAATAGAATGAAAGAAGAGGGTACTCGCCATCAAGAAAACATCAGTAAATTAAAAAGCAAGATGAGCTATTACAGCCACCAGCTTGATAAGCTACGAGATGAGTGGGGCAAAAAAGAAATGGCTCTAAATTCTCAGATTCAGGATTTACAAGGTGAACTAGCAAGAAGTTCAGTGACCCTTGATACCCAGTTTAGCCAAATCCGCAGCCAAGAAGACGAGCTACGTAAGTATCGTGGTGAAATAACTAGTCAATCACGTGACATGTCAAAATCGACAAGTCAGGCTCTAGCTTCCACCAATCGATTAAAGCGCTTGGAAAGTGAGCTGCAACAGCGTGAGTTTGACGTTAAAGAATTAAAAAACCGTGCCATGGTAGATAAATCCGATACTAATAGACGAGAAACCGATTTACGCACCTTGTTGAAATTTAGAGACAGTGAGAACTTTGAAATAAATAGTAAGCTTAACGACTTGCAGCGCGCTCTTATCGCTCGTGAGGAAGAAATAAGGCGCCTAACTTCTAAATTATAGGAAAAGTCTAAGCTTTCTTATCGACCATCATCGATGCCGTGCCGTCAGCTACTAGCTTATCATTCACAAAGCATTGTGTTTTAAGGCTAACGCGACCACGGCGTTGGTTTATTTCTTCAATAGTTACTGTGGCCACAACGGTATCGTTGATATACACAGGGGCTCTAAACTTTATTTGCTGTTCTAAATAAATGCAGCCTGGGCCTGGCAATTGTGTTCCAAGCACTGTTGAGATTAATCCAGCACTTAACATACCATGAGCAATACACGTTTTAAATGGTGTGGTTGCAGCGTATGCTTCATCTATGTGTACAGGATTGGTATCGCCAGTAATAGTAGCAAAGGCCTTAACGTCTTGTGCTGTAAAGGTTTTCTCATAGCTTGATGCCATACCTATAGTTAAATCTTCTAAGTAATACCCGTGTTGATGAACCACATTCTTCTCCATTTTAATTGATCTGATAAGTTCTTTATGGAACCCATGGGTCAGCATGATAGGCATTATTTCGCTTGGCTACAAATGTCAGGCTAAAATTAGTGTAAATTAATGCATGTCACCTATATAAACACCTATTCAAAAGAGCCAATGCTATGAGCGATTATCAAGCCCCTTTAGATGAAATGAATTTTGTAGTTAACCGGTTGCTTGATTTGACAAATTTTGCCCAGGCCATTGATAACGAAGATGCAAGCGAAGACCTTTTACAAGCTGTGCTAACAGAAGCAGGTAAGTTGGCAACCCAAGTTTGGGCGCCTATAAACGCCTCTGGTGATAAAGAAGGGGTAAAGTTAACTGATCAAGGTGTTAAATCTGCAAGCGGTTTTAAACAAGCCTATCAAGAATATTCACAAGGTGGTTGGGGTGGTCTGTACTTTGATGAGCAATATGGAGGGCAAGGCTTACCATTTAGTTTTGCTATGCCAGTTGCGGAAATGACTAACGCAGCTAACATGTCTCTTGGCCTGTGCCCCATGCTTACCGCTGGCGCTATCGAAGCCATAGCAGAGCATGGTAGTGAAACCCTAAAAGACACATACCTAGAAAAAATGGTGAGTGGCCAGTGGACAGGTACTATGAACCTTACCGAGCCCCATGCAGGCACAGACTTGGCAGCCATTACATCCACAGCCACCCCAGATGGCCAGCACTACCGTATTAAAGGTCAGAAAATCTATATCACCTGGGGTGATCATGATATGACGGACAATATTATTCATTTAGTACTGGCCAAGTTGCCCGATGCTCCAGAAGGAGTGAAAGGTATTTCTTTATTTTTAGTGCCTAAATTTCTTGTCAATACAGATGGTAGCTTAGGTGCACGTAATGATGCCCATGCTATTAACACAGAACATAAACTTGGCATACATGCCAGCCCAACCTGTGTGATGAGCTATGGCGATAATGGTGGGGCTGTTGGTTATCTTGTTGGTCAGCCTCACCAAGGTTTGTCTGCTATGTTCACTATGATGAACAACGAACGTTTGGTCGTGGGCTTACAAGGTGTGAGTCTGTCAGATCGAGCATATCAAGGTGCCTTAAAGTATGCCCGTGAGCGCATTCAGTGCGCTCCTCCTGGCTCTAAGCAGCGCGGTGCGATTATTCATCACCCTGATGTGCGCAGAATGCTAATGACCATGCGTAGCATCACAGAGGCTGGTAGAGCCATCTCTTATGTTACTGCAGCTCAGATCGACTTAAGCCACAAAGCAAAAGATGAAACAGTCAGAGGTTTGGCATTAAAACGTGTCGGTTTATTAATCCCGATTGTGAAAGGTTGGTGTACTGAAGTTTCCCAAGAAATCACGTCTCTTGGTGTGCAAGTACACGGTGGTATGGGTTTTATAGAAGAAACTGGGGCTGCACAGCATCAAAGAGATGCTCGAATTCTTACTATTTATGAAGGCACTACCGGTATTCAAGCCTTAGATCTGGTGGGCAGAAAAACGCTATATGATCAAGGTGCAGCAATGGCTGATCTTGTGCAACAAATGCGTGATGATCTCGTATTATATGGAAATGCAGTTTCAACACAGCGCCAAGGTTATTTATCTGAGGCGATCGATGGGCTTGAGTCTAGTTATAAAATGTTGCTTAAAAATGCGCCAAATGACGTGATGTTTGCAGGGTCTGTAAGCTTTGATTTATTGATGCTAAGCGGTTACGTATGTGGGGCATGGCAAATGCTGCGTAGTGCTGGGTTAGTAGTGTTGGAAGAAAACGAAACTTTCAAATCTAATAAATTGTCAACAGTAGCTTATTACTTAGATCACATATTGCCTCGTTTTGAAGCTCACCGTCGTTCCATTGTTTCAGGTTGTGAAAGTGTGATGGCGATTGATGCTGAAAACTTATAAAAGTCGTTAATCTTCAGGCAATAAAAAACCAGAATAAATCTGGTTTTTTATTGCTACTTTAAACCGTCAATACTAACTAAGTTCGCATTGACAACCCAAACCAATTATAAAGCTTGGTCCAACTCTGGAACAGCTTCAAATAAATCAGCAACTAAACCATAATCAGCTACCTGAAAAATAGGAGCTTCTGAATCCTTGTTGATCGCAACAATGGTTTTAGAGTCTTTCATGCCTGCTAAATGTTGAATTGCACCAGAAATACCCACAGCAATGTATAAGTCTGGAGCAATTACTTTACCTGTTTGCCCAACTTGATAGTCATTAGGTACAAAACCTGCATCTACTGCTGCGCGTGATGCGCCTACTGCAGCGCCAAGTTTATCTGCTACGCTGTCAAGCATATGGAAATTTTCACCATTTTGCATACCACGGCCACCTGAGATGACGATAGCAGCAGAGGTAAGCTCTACACGTTCAGATACTGAAGTGGACAAGCCAATAAAGCGAGACATTTGTGTATCAGCTGCAGCGTTAATTGTTTCAATAGCTGCTGTGCCACCTGTTTCAGCAGCAGCTTCAAACTTTGTAGTACGCACGGTGATTAGTTTAATACTATCACTTGATTGTACTTTGGCCATGGCGTTGCCGGCATAGACTGGTCGAACAAAAGTATCAGCAGAAACAACTTCACTAATTTCAGAAATTTGACTCACATCTAATAACGCAGCGGCACGTGGCATAAAATTTTTGCCAAAAGTAGTTGCTGCTGCTAATACATGGGTGTAGTTGCTAGCTAGAGAGACAATTAAATCGGCCATGTTCTCTGCCAATTGTCCTTCTAGGCTCGTATCATCTGCATGCAGTACGCGGCTTATTCCTACTACCTCAGAAGCAGCCTTTGCGGCTTCTGAGCAGCTGTTGCCAGCAACAAGAAGGTCAATGTTGCCACCAATTTGTTGGGCAGCAGTGACAGTGTTTAAAGTAGCGCCAATTAAGCTGACGTTATCATGTTCTGCAATAACTAAAATGCTCATAGTAACTCCTAAATAACCTTTGCTTCGTTGCGTAGTTTTTCAACTAACTCGGCAACATTTTCAACCATCACACCAGATGCACGTGCAGGTGGTTCCATCACTTCAATAGTCGTCATGCGATTAGCTGTATCTAAGCCTAAGTCTGCAATATCGATTTTTTCAAGTGGCTTACGTTTGGCTTTCATTACGTTGGGTAAAGAGGCGTAACGTGGCTCGTTTAATCGCAGGTCTGCAGTAATAACCGCTGGCATGTTCACATTAACCGTTTCCAGACCTGAGTCTACTTCACGTGTAACCTGAGCTGTGCCATCCACAATCTCTAGTTTGGAGGCAAAAGTAGCTTGAGGCCAACCTAAAAGTGCAGAAACCATTTGTCCAGTTTGGTTGCATTCGTCATCAATAGCCTGCTTGCCCACTAAAACTAAGTCTGGGCTTTCTTGGGCTACGATAGCTTTAAATATTTTAGCAATGGCTAAGGGTTCTAAAACATCTTCGGTGAGCACTAAGATTGCACGATCTGCACCTAGTGCTAGAGCATTACGAAGAGTTTCTTCAGACTTGGCTGCACCAACAGATAAAACAACCACTTCTTCTATGGTGCCTGCTTCACGTAAACGAATTGCTTCTTCTACAGCATTTTCGCAAAACGGGTTCATCGTCATTTTGGCATTGGTTAGGTCAATACCTGACTTATCTGCCTTAACGCGGGCTTTGACCTGAGGGTCTAGTACGCGTTTTACGCCAACTAAAACTTTCATGCACATAATCTCACTAAAAAATAAATGATATGTTAGTTTTTACTAACCTTATTAACAGCAGGCATTTTAAACCTACACATATAGAAGTCAATGCCGCCTTTATTGAAACTTAGCCTAAGGTTCATCCCTTAGGCTAGCGTTTCTCATTATTGCGTTTACGGACTAAGCGCGCAATTTGACGTTAGTAGGGTCAAACGGTGACTCTTCAACCACAGTAGCTTTGTACATGTCGCCCAAAATTTCAACTTCAACTTCAGTACCAATATCAGCGAAGCCAGTCTTTACCATTCCAAGGGCAAGGGACTTACCTACACGCCAGCCGTAACCACCAGAAGTTGTACGACCAATTAATTGCCCATCTTTGTAAATCGCTTCAGAACCACGTGCGTCTGCATCTGTTACACCGTGCACTTCAAATGTAGCGAAGGCATTTTCAGCACCGCGCTTCTCCCATGCAGTTAGAGCGTCTTTACCAATAAAGTCACCTTCTTTGTCTAAGCGTACAAAACGGCTTAGGGCAGATTCCATCGCCGAGTATTCGATAGACATTTCCCTTGGGATTAAGCGGTAAGATTTCTCTAGACGCATGCTGTCCATAGCCCGAATGCCAAATGGTTTGATATCAAACTCGGCCCCTGCCTTCATGACTTCATCAAAGATATAATTTTGCATTTCAATAGGGTGGTGTAATTCGTAGCCTAGTTCACCAACAAAGTTAACGCGTAAAGCTTCAGCTGTAGCATAACCTACGTTGATTTTTTTACCAGTTAGCCACTTGAAACTTGCATTAGATAAGTCAGTATCGGTGATTTTTTGTAGCACTTCACGTGAACGTGGTCCAGCCAATACTAATACACCTGTGTTAGTTGTCACACGTTGAACATCTACGCTGCCATCTTTTGGCTTAAGCTTAAATAGATAGTCATGGTCATGTGTTTCAAAGGCTCCAGCAGACACAAGGTAGTAACTTTGTGGACCAGTTTTGTATACAGTGTATTCAGAACGTACACCGCCATTAAGTGTGAGCATGTGCACTAGTGAAATACGGCCAATAGTTTTAGGCATTTTATTAGCGAAAATATACTCTAGCCATGCTTCAGCACCAGGGCCTTTAACAATGGCTTTAGCAAAGGCAGACATGTCTAGCAACCCGACCTTTTCGGTCACATGCTTACATTCGTTGCCTACAAAATCATGGTAGTTAGATCTACGGAACGAATTCTTTTCTACAATCGGACCGCCATCAAGTGGTTCAGAGAAGTTTTGATTCCAAAGCACCTGGTCTACATCATCAGTAGCTAATTCTTGTTCAGTTAACGCGTAATCTTTGGTGGGTAAAAACCAGTTAGGGCGTTCCCAGCCATACACACTGCCAAATACCGCACCCAGTGCTTTCATACGATCGTAGCAAGGTGTGGTTTTTAGTGGACGGGCAGCTTCACGCTCTTCGTCTGGGTAGTGAGTAGTAAATACGTTAGCGTAAGCTTCTTCGTTTTTCTCTTTCAAGTAACCACGAGTGGCATATGGGCCAAAACGACGTGGGTCTACACCCATCATGTCTACAGTAGGTTCACCGTCGATCATCCATTCAGCTAGCTGCCAACCAGCGCCACCAGCAGCGGTAATGCCAAAAGAGTGACCTTCGTTGAGCCAAAAGTTCTTAAGGCCAGGAGCAGGTCCTACAATAGGGTTGCCGTCGGGTGTATAGGCAATAGCACCGTTGTAAACTTCCTTAACGCCAACCTCGGCAAAGGCAGGTACACGGTTCATACAAAATTCAATGTGAGGCATCAAACGATCTAACTCTTCGTTGAATAGCTCGTATTCACAGTCATCTGCTGGACCATCAACGTAAACGCAAGGTGCGTGTTTCTCGTATGGGCCTAATAATAAACCACCTTGTTCTTCACGTAGGTAGTAGCCACCGTCTGATTCGCGCAATACGCCCATCTCAGGCAAGCCTTGCTTTTTACGTTCTACAATCGCTGGATGCGGCTCAGTTACAATAAACTGATGCTCTACAGGAATTACAGGAATGTCTAGGCCAACCATTTCGCCCGTTTTACGAGCAAAACTGCCCGTACATGAAACAACGTGCTCACAAGCGATATCACCTTTGTCGGTCTTAACAATCCAAGAGTTATCAACTTGCTGCTCAATAGCAGTTACCGAAGTATAGCGGTAAATTTCAGCCCCCATATCGCGGGCACCCTTACAAAGGGCTTGGGTAAGATCAGCAGGTTGGATGTAGCCATCATCTGGGTGTTGAATAGCGCCAAGTAACCCTTGTGTGTTACAAAGAGGCCATACTTCTTTCACTTGCTCAGGAGTGAGGAACTTAGTCTGTACGCCTACGGTTTTAGCAACACCGGCGTAATACTTGTATTCGTCCATGCGGTTTTCGCAGTTGGCCAAACGGATGTTGGATACCACTGAGAAACCTACACTCATACCGGTTTCTTTTTCCAATTCATGGTAAAAATCAACTGAGTATTGGTGAAGTTTACCTACAGAGTAGCTCATATTAAAAAGCGGTAACAAACCAGCAGCATGCCATGTAGAACCAGATGTGAGTTCTTTACGTTCGACCAAAACCACGTCGGTCCAACCTTTTTTGGCTAAATGATACAAAGTGCCTGCGCCGACAACACCGCCGCCTATAACGACAACTTTAGCAGAAGATTTCATGTGTGTTTGCTCCCGAGGAAAGGGTAAGTGGCCCAATGTGCAAAATTGCCATTAGGCGGAAAATATCGAGCAGATTCTACCCATCAGTAGTGCAGCTAACTTGTCAAAAAGCGACTCACACTAACGAAGCACGAGACCTCTAATTAAGATGATTTAAATAGACTAGATAGAACAGCTAGTTTGACCGCGCTTTAAAAGATATTTCTGATGATAGGTTTCTGCAAGATGATAGATTACAGCAGGCTCAATAATAGTCACGATAGGTGCTCTAAATGCGTCACTTTCGTCTAACGTTTTACGCATATCAAGAGCTAGTTGACGCTGGCTTTCATTGTTATAAAACACCACCGAACGATATTGTGTGCCAAAATCTGGACCTTGTTGGTTGGGTGTAGTGGGGTTGTGGTTTTGCCAAAACATTTCTAACAGTTGCGAGTAGGTTATGATGCTGTCATCAAAGGTGATTTGGACTACTTCAGCATGGCCTGTATCACCTTGGCATATGGCTGCATAATTAACTTGCGCAGTGTGCCCACCCATATAGCCTACAGAAGTTTGCGTAACGCCGTTTTGTGCTGCAAATAAAGATTCTACACCCCAAAAACAACCTGCACCAAATGTTGCTAACTGTTTCATTTTAAGTCCTTGATTATAGCATTAGTGAACATACCTTAACGGGGCATAGGTTTTGACGCAAGCAATTTAAGTAAGCTGTTTCTAAGCTATATTTTGGGCCTATTACCGACTGGATTATGAGTTCTAACAGGACAGTGTCGTAAGCAAATAGTAGGCTAAGCTGGATAAGCTTTTTTTGGGGCTAACGCAGGTGTAATTGGCTGTGTATAATAGCTTTTTTAAAGCGTAACAGTAGATTCCATACATGCAAGCCAAACAACGAGTGCTCACCGGCATTACCACTTCTGGAACACCTCATCTTGGTAATTACTTAGGTGCACTTAAACCCGCAGTTGCCGCAAGTCAAAAAGCGGATACCGATAGCTTTTACTTTCTTGCTGATTACCACGCGTTGATCAAATGCCAAGACCCTCAAACCTTGCATCGGTCTAGCCAAGAGATTGCGGCCATTTGGCTAGCACTCGGCCTGGACACTGACAAAGCGACCTTTTATCGTCAATCGGATATCCCAGAGATCCCCCAGCTGGCATGGTTTTTAACCTGTATGACAGCTAAAGGTATGATGAATAGATCGCATGCCTATAAAGCTTCTGTAGATGAGAATCAGCGCCAATCTAATACTGATCTTGATCAAGGTATTAACATGGGGTTGTTTAGTTACCCTATTTTAATGGCTGCTGATATTCTCATGTTTAATGCTCATCAAATTCCAGTGGGTAAAGATCAGATTCAGCATATTGAAATGTGTCGCGACATAGCCATGCGCTTTAATCATACTTACGGAGAACACTTTGTATTGCCAGAGGCGATGGTTGAAGAAGGTGACTCAAAGGTATTGTCAGGTCTTGATGGTCGTAAAATGAGCAAGAGCTACGGCAATATTATTCCATTATTCGCTCCAGCTGATGAATTAAAGAAGCTTATTTTTCAGATCACTACTAATAGCTTGCAACCTGGCCAAGTGAAAGACCCAGAAACTTGTACCTTGTTTGAAATCTATAGTGCTTTTGCTAGTGAGCAAGAAACATTAGCTATGCGCAACGCCTATGCAAACGGCATTGGCTGGGGTGATATGAAAGGGCAGTTATTTGAATACCTTAACGAATACCTCACACCTGCTCGCAAACGTTATGATGTTATTATAAAAGACCCAAGTTATATCGAAGCTGAACTACAAAAAGGAGCAACTAAGGCACGTGCTCATAGTCAACCATTTATGCAGCGCTTGCGTTCAGCTGTGGGTATCATGTCTTTTGTAGGAGGCATGGAAAGCAAACATTCTGGCTCCAAGGTAAAAAAAGAGCTGACTCAACAAGAGCAGATTAAAGCAGATGCTGGTAAAGCCAAAGCAGTGGCCATAGCCAAACAACGTGCTGAGCAAGAAATCCAAGAAGTGAGTCTAAAAGTTGATGCCTTGATGAATGGTATCAAGAAAAGTGGGGACGTAAAAACTGCTGCGATAACTGCTATGACAGAGCTTAAGTTACAAATTGATAGCGCAAAAAAGAAAGCAAAAAAGACGTTGCAACTCACTCTTGAGTTACTTAAAAAGCGACTAGAGAATTAATTAAGGAGCCTTCTTTGGCCAAGCATATTGTTATAGTAGAAGATGATCAGGATCAACGAGATAACTATCAATTTGCTTTAGAGCAACGTGGTTATCAAGTGACTGCATATGCTGGTAAAGATGAAGCTGAGTCTGGTTTAAAGCTTCAGCGCCCCGATTTAGTCATCCTTGACATCATCATGCATGACAATATTGATGCCGGCTTTCAGCTGTGCGCAGCCTTATTGAAAATTCACCCAGAGCTTCCGGTGTTGTTTTTAACTGAGCGTATAGGAGAGATAGACCGAATCTTAGGTCTTAGAATGGGCGCTTGGGATTATCAACCTAAACCCGTATCACTAGACTTTCTTGCCGAAAAAGTGGCTACCTTAGTAAGGCTGGGCGATATTAGGATAGTTTCTGCAGAAACCAATGATCAAAAAGTAAAAGATATTGGCCACTTACAGTTACTTGAAGAAAGTCGCCAAGCAAAGTGGCAAGGCCAAGAAATACTAGGTCTTACCCTAACAGAGTTCCGCATGATTGAGGCTCTCACACGCAGGCCTGGTAACATACTTACCTATGACACTTTGGCCCAAGCCACCCATCAGCACTATGTGTCCAATAACACCATAAGCACACATATACGAAACATAAAGCGTAAAATAAAATTGATAGATACTGATTTTGATGCCATAAAATCAGAATATGGCATGGGCTATCGTTGGTCTGATCGCTAATGAATAACTCTAACAAACGTCTACGATTTAGATTCAACACCCAAGTGCTCGTCTTTGCTTTGGTTTTGGTAAGCATTCCTTGGTTGTCCTATCGATTTGTTGCTGAAACTCGTGTGTTTATGATCGAGGGGCAAACTCAGGCGCAAGAGCAGCTTGCTCGGGGTATTGTAACCTTGTTTCAAGGCCGAGATGATTTGTTAGCCGAGTTGCCATATTTAGATAGTCAGCAGGTGGTATTTAGCCATCCGTTAATTGGCACAGCCAAAGTAGATGGCTACACCAATGAATGGCTAGATTACCAGCTGTTTGCGAAATATTTTGGTGCCGGTGAAGACAGTGAAGATGGTTATAGCTTATTGCTGGGTGAAAAGGATGACCGTATTTATGGTTTAGTACGTATTCAAGATGATAAAACAGTACTAAGGACCAAAGGCACTTCTAGGTTAGATATCAGCGACCATTTACGCCTTACCTTACCCGATAGAAATGGCAATAAAAGACGCTTAGTCATGGTTGCCACTAAACCCGGGGCTATGGAAGTCTGGTATGTTAAAGATGATTGGTCCACGGCACAATATATACGCCCGTCATCCTCATTTATTATTCAGGCGGTCATGAGGCCGTTAGTAGATGGTTATTTAGTTGAGTTTGCACTGCCGAAATATTTTTTAAATCAACGCCAAGAGTTTGGTTTAGCTGTTGCTGATGTAGACAGTGAAGACGGCACTATGCGCCATTTGAAAACTTTAGTAGGCACTGATACTACTATAGAAAGTCACTTTAACCTGTTAGCCATGCGGGCACCTGAAGCGAATAGAATTCTATCCAGTTTAAGTCGCTCTGATTCGCAAGTCGTTATTTATGATAATCACTTACAAGTGCGTGCAAGTGTTGGTCAAGTGAGCCCGGTAGCGTCTGAAAAAATCAACCCACAAGGTATTTTGGAGCGCATTCAAAGCTGGCTTAATAAAGGTTTAGATTGGTTTATTGCTATTCCGGCTTATTTAAATCCTGTGCAAGCAGCAAGTGAAGAACGTGATTTACTTAATAGAGCTTTGGATAAAAAGTTTGTCAGTGGCCGCTGGCATAAAGGCCCGACCGAGCAAATACTGGCTGTTGCTGCACCCATTGTGGACCAAGAAGGTGAGCTTTTAGGTGTGGTGCTTATAAAACAATCCACAGCGCAAATATTAGGCTTGCAAAGGCGAGCTATGGAAAATATTGCGCTGCTAAGCTTTTCCACTATGCTAACGATATTGTTAGTACTGTTATTGTTTTCATGGCGTCAAGCGATGCGCATTAGGCGGCTAGGTAAAGAAGCCCAGCTTATTGTAGATCCTGATGGCAGGTTAAGAACTAACCGTTTATATAACGAAATTCGTGCGGGTGATGAAATAGGAGACTTAGCCCGCAGCTTTTCTGGTGTAGTCGCTAGGCTTCATGAACATCAAGAATTTATGAACACCATGCCGCGAACTTTGCGTCATGAAGTAAATAATCCGCTAAATGCAGCGATGACTTCATTAGAAAATTTACAAATGCATGGCGTTATAGAAGGCCAGCAGCGATATATTGATAGTGCCCAAAGAGGGTTGGTGAAAATTAGTGGCATTGTTGAGAAGCTAGCAGATGCAGCTAACTTGGAAGAAGCTTTACATGAGGACGAGTTAGAGCCCCTAAATTTGTTTCATCTGGTGAAAACCTACGTCCATCACCAAAACCCTGGCACCGTCGAAGACTTTGAAGATGTCGTTTTTGAGGCAGAGGATCAGGCAATATATGTTGCTGGCGTGGATTATCGGATAGAGCAATTACTGGACAAATTACTTGATAACGCTAGAGATTTTCGCACCAAAGATAGCATTATAATACTACGCTTGTATCAGCAAGAGTATGACTGTTATCTAGAAGTGGAAAACAGTGGCTCAATAATTCCAGAAGGCTTGCTTGCTGGCTTGTTCAATTCCATGGTTTCCGCTCGCACAGCAGGTGCAGGTCACGCACATTTTGGCTTGGGTCTATATGTTGTGCGCTTAATTAGCCAGTTTCACGGTGGCAGTGTATCAGCCCATAATTTAAGTCGTCCTGAAGGAGTAATGTTCAGGATAAGGCTGCCTATTTTGTTGGTGTAGACCCATGAATCAGCATACAAAAACCTCTTTTTTAGCAAAGGTAATGATACTCATAGTTAAAGGCTATCAGTACCTTTTAAGCCCTATGCTAGGCAGCAACTGCCGTTATTACCCAACGTGCTCAAGCTATACTATTGAAGCAATTAAATTACACGGGGCTTTAAAAGGTTTTGTTTTGGGTTTCTGGCGTATAGTGCGCTGTAATCCATTCTCAAAAGGGGGCTATGAGCCTGTTCCTGGTAGCTGCGAGCATAAAAAATGGTTAGTACAAAAGGACAAATCAAGCTAAAGGTTTAGTTTTTTAATCTAAACCAGCAAAAGGAAATTCGTCATCCTCTGCCTGCCATCCACCCAGCTGTTTCCATCGATTTACAATAGTGCAAAATAGCTCAGCAGTCTTTTGTGCATCGTAACGAGCACTGTGAGCTTCTTCATTACTGAATCTTATATCAGCAGCAGCACATGCCTTAGCCAATACCGTTTGGCCATAAGCTAAGCCTGCCAGGGTGGCGGTATCAAAACAAGAGAAGGGATGAAAAGGGTTACGTTTTTGTTGGCATCGGTGAACTGCGGCATTAATGAAATTTAAATCAAAGGCAGCATTGTGTCCTACCAAAATAGCACGTTTACAACCACTTGCTTTTAACGCTTTGCGGATGGGTTTAAACAGTGTGTCAAGAGCTTGATGTTCACTAATAGCACCCCGTTCAGGATCTGATGGATCTATACCCGTAAACTCCAAGGCGGCAGCTTCTAAATTTGCACCTTCAAAAGGCTCTATGTGACACTCTATGGTTTCTTTGGCATAGAGTATACCATCTTCATCCATATCAATAATCACAGCTGCAGCCTCTAAAAGGGCATCCGTATGACTGTTAAAGCCCGCGGTCTCCACGTCGATAATAATAGGCAAATAGCCCCGAAAACGATCTCTAATCACGCTATTATGCCTCCATTTTCCAGTTAAGTGTTTCACCAGCACCCAAAGGAATGATTAATTCATTGCCAAAGCTTAGGCTGGAAGGTACCTGCCAGCTGCGTCGAGTTAAGGTAATAGTTTCGCTGTTGCGAGCTAAGCCATAAAAATCGGGGCCATTTAAACTGGCAAATGCTTCCAGCTTATCCAAGGCATCAAAGGATTCAAATGCCTGAGCATAGAGTTCAATAGCTGCTGGTGAAGAGTAGCAGCCTGCGCATCCACATGCACTTTCTTTAGCGCCTTGGGCATGAGGTGCCGAGTCTGTGCCTAAAAAAAACTTCGTGTTACTTGTAGATACTGCTTGCTGCAATGCTTGCTGATGAGTATTGCGCTTAAGCACGGGTAGGCAGTATAGGTGGGTTTTAATACCACCTACGAGCATGTCGTTTCGATTATATAGTAAGTGTTGGGGGGTAATGGTAGCGCCAACTAGTTCGCTTGCCCCAGTCACAAATTGAGCAGCTTCACTGGTGGTAATATGCTCAAAAACGCACTTTAATTTTGGAAAACGTTGTAATAGTGGTGCCAATTGTTGATCTATAAAGCCTTTTTCACGATCAAAAATATCTACGTGGCTGTGAGTCACCTCGCCATGCACCAGTAATGGCATGCCAAGCTCTTCAAGCTTTTCTATAGCAGGATAGATGTTTTCAATATTAGTGACTCCTGCCGCTGAATTTGTAGTGGCTCCAGCTGGATAAAGCTTCACTGCCTTAACAATGCCAGAATCAAAAGCCAATTGGATTTCTTGAGCGCTGGTGTTATCGGTTAAATACAATGTCATCAAGGGCGTTAAAGAGGTGTTTTGCGCATCCAATCGAGCTTTGTAAGCAATAGCCATGGCAGTATCGACCACAGGCGGCGATAGGTTTGGCATAATCATCGCGCGATTAAACTGTGCTGCAGTGTCCGCCACAGTGCGGGCAAGAACAGCACCGTCACGCAGGTGTAAATGCCAATCGTCAGGGCGGATTATAGTCAATGATTGCATGTTGGGTCTCTAGTTCAGTGGCTATTGGGTAGGATCAAACAATGATGATCATTTTATCAGGACTAGGGGTAATAAAATACTTAAAATCAGGTAATTTTTATACGCTAATGCTGTGCTGTTAGAAGCATCCATGTATAATTTATGAATATTATAAAGCCTTATTTTCTTACAGGAACTTCATCAACATGGCAGACATCAATAAAGTAGTATTAGCCTATTCTGGAGGCCTAGACACCTCGGTCATCGTAAAGTGGTTACAAGAAACCTATAACTGCGAGGTGGTTACCTTTACTGCTGACTTAGGCCAAGGTGAAGAAGTTGAGCCAGCCCGGGCCAAAGCGCAAGCTTTGGGTGTTAAAGAAATATATATTGAAGACTTGCGCGAAGAGTTTGTGCGTGATTTTGTATTCCCTATGTTTCGAGCTAATGCTGTGTATGAAGGCGAATATCTTCTGGGTACGTCGATCGCCCGTCCATTAATCGCAAAACGCCTTATTGAAATTGCAAATGAAACTGGCGCTGATGCTATTTCGCATGGTGCTACGGGCAAAGGTAATGATCAAGTCCGTTTTGAGCTAGGTGCATATGCGCTTAAGCCGGGTGTGGAAGTGATTGCTCCATGGCGTGAGTGGGATCTTACCTCGCGTGAAAGTTTAATGGATTACTGTGCTAAGCATGCTATACCAGTAGACTTTAAAAACAAGAAAAGTTCACCGTATTCAATGGATGCGAACTTACTGCACATTTCTTATGAAAGTGGCATGTTAGAAGATCCTTGGCACCCATCTGAAGAAGATATGTGGCGCTGGACAGTGTCTCCAGAAGCAGCACCTGATGAAGCAACCTACATTGAACTAGATTACTTAAAGGGCGATATTGTCGCTATCAATGGTCAGGCTATGAGTCCGGCAACAGTGTTAACTGAACTAAATCGCGTGGCTGGTGCTAATGGTATAGGTCGCTTAGATATCGTTGAAAACCGCTATGTAGGTATGAAGGCTCGTGGCTGCTATGAAACCCCTGGTGGCACTATAATGCTTAAGGCACATCGTGCCATTGAATCCATCACTATGGATCGTGAAGCTGCCCACCTTAAAGACGAAATCATGCCGCGCTATGCAAAGCTAGTTTACAATGGTTACTGGTGGTCAGAAGAGCGCCAAATGCTGCAAGCTTTAATTAATCGCTCTCAGGAATACGTCAACGGTACTGTAAAGCTTAAACTTTACAAAGGTAATGTAGATGTAATCGGTCGTAAATCACAAGATAGTCTCTTTGATGCGGCCATGGCCACCATGGAAGATGATGCTGGTGCTTATGATCAGCAAGATGCTGCTGGCTTTATTAAACTCAATGCATTGCGTATGCGGATTGAGGCAAGTAAGGGGCGTAACTTACTTAAGTAAGGCGTCTTTTAGTAAGGGAAAACCAAGCCATTGCTAGGTTTTTTCAATTACAGCTCAATAAAGCAAAATATCCATTATTTCTCCATTATTGATGCACTGTTTATCCATCTTATCAGTCTTTAATAGATCTTGATGATAACAGGAGCTAATCATGCAATGTTTTATACCGTTTTCTGAAGAAGTTTTAGAGCAGCACCCTGAGTTATTAGCTGGTGGGTTAGTGCCATTTCGTGAAGAATTTTTATACGACACCATGGAATTTCAAGTGTTGTCCCCAGATCAAGCAAAGAATCTGGCGCCAACCGGGTTCACACACCATGAAAAAGGCAGCCAAAAAGTTCGTGCCATATAAAATATGAACTTTTAGCTAAAGCGCAAGTCTTAGTTATACATCATGTAAAACCAGTGCCCTATACAGGTAATCGCTTCCCCTTCGGTTGGCTTGTATAGGGTATTTTTTTGGGCATTTTTTAGTGAGCTAATAATGCCCAATCATTTCTATCCAAAGGCTAGCGAGCAGGGCGCTTGCTAGGTCCGTTAGATTTGTTCCATGGATTTTGGCCATTTGCTTTAGATTCTCCAGCGGGTGCCTTGGGAGCTCTTCGTTGGTTAGATGAAGATAAAGGCGACTTAACTTGAGGCTTTCTCTTTTTAGGTGGTTCAAGCGATAGCTGTGCAGATTTTAGTTTTGGCTTTTTTGGCTTTTTGTTTTTCATTGTGCGCATATCGCGTGATGGTGGCAACTCATGCAATGGATAAAACCCTTCAATAGGTTCACGCTCAATATGCTTTTGAATAAGTAATTCAATAGACTCTAAAAATTCAATTTCATCTGCACATACTAAAGAGATCGCTTCACCTGTTTGATTGGCACGTCCAGTTCTGCCGATACGATGGACATAATCTTCACTAATGTTAGGTAGGTCGTAATTGACTACTTGTGGCAACTGCTCAATATCTAAACCACGAGCGGCAATGTCTGTAGCCACTAGCACCTTCACTTCACCTGACTTAAATTGCGCTAGCGCGCGAGTACGTGCACCTTGACTCTTGTTGCCGTGGATAGCGTCTGCACTGATGCCTCCACCAACAAGCCACTTTGCTAGTTTGTTACAGCCGTGTTTGGTGCGACAAAAAACCAATACCTGAGACCAATTCTTACTAACAATTAGCTCAAGTAGAAGCGCTGGTTTTTGTTTCTTATCAACAGGACATAACCACTGCTTTACCGACGGTGCGGCACTGTTAGCAGGGCTAACATTGATCTCAACTGGGTTATTCATTAAGCCTTTAGCAAGAGTTCTGATTTGATCTGCAAAAGTAGCTGAGAACATTAGGTTCTGTCGGTTTTTTGGTAAAAAAGATAAGATTTTTTTTAAGTCATTAATAAAGCCCATATCTAACATACGGTCAGCTTCATCAAGGATGAGCACTTCTAAGTGATCAAAACGCACAGCCTTTTGCTGATATAAATCCAACAGGCGTCCAGGCGTTGCAACTAAAATATCTGCACCACGGCGCAGCCGCATCATCTGTGGGTTGATTTTAACACCACCAAACACTACTGCAGAAGTTAGTGGTAAATCTGTGCCATAAGTGGATACACTCTCTGCTACTTGAGCGGCCAGCTCTCTAGTAGGGGTCAGTACCAGTGCGCGCACTTGATTGGCTTGAGCACGGTTACCTTCGGCTAATCGTTGCAACAAAGGTAACGTAAAGGCAGCAGTTTTACCTGTGCCTGTTTGAGCCGCAGCCATCACGTCTTCGCCCTTCAAAATAGCTGGAATGGCTTTCTCTTGAATTGGGCTTGGAACGGTATAACCTTTACTTTCTATAGCGGTTAATAGGCGTGGCTCAAGACCAAGTTCGGCAAATGACATGGAGTATCTCTGTAATAGAAGTATTGTGGCGCTGGAGCATACAGGTAATAGCTTAAAAACGCCATTTAAACCACGCTTTTTGGCTCTCTTGTACAATTGGATCATGGGCAAGATTCGCAGATTACGGTATAATTATTCCACTCCAGATTACCTTGTATGGCACCCTAAAAATGACTAATAAACAGTTTCTGACCCAGCCTGCAGAAAGGTTTGTAAAGTTTCTTAATGTTCTTGATAGCAATGGTTTTTCTGGTGAAATGTCTCCTCATCAAGCGGATCGTTTAATTGCATCAACAGATAATAGTGTTTATCAACTATTACCCCAGGGGGTGATTTACCCAAAGCATGAAGCTGATTTAAAAGCGATATTTACCCTTGCAGCCCAAGCTGAATTTAATGCCATCTACTTTGCGCCTCGTGGCGGCGGTACTGGCACTAACGGCCAATCCCTAACCGATGGTTTAGTGATCGACTGCTCTAGGCATTTAACCCAAATTCTTGATATCGATTTGAGCTCTGGTTGGGTAAAAGTGCAGGCGGGTGTTATTCGCGATCAACTAAATGATTACCTTCGACCCTTTGGCGTATTTTTTGCTCCTACACTATCTACAAGTAACCGAGCAACTATTGGCGGAATGGCTAATACAGACGCTTGTGGGCAAGGTTCCAGAGTCTATGGCCGCACAAGTAACCATGTACTCTCATTAAACCTAGTGCTAGCTAATGGCCAGCAAGTCACCACGCAATCCCTTTCCACCGATGCTTTGAGTTTGAAAATTGCATCTGGAGGTGAAGATGCGAAAATATATCAACAAGTCAGCGAACTAGTACAACAAAAGCAGAGCCTCATTAGTGCACGTTTTCCTAAACTCAATCGCTTTATGACGGGCTACAACTTAGCTCATATACATACTGATGATGGGTTTGATTTAAGTAAGCTCATTTGTGGCTCTGAAGGCACCTTGGCATTGGTGTCAGAACTAACCTTAAAGCTGACACCGATCCCACAAGCTAAGGAATTATTAGTCCTTAGCTATAGCTCTTTTGATGACGCGCTGCGTGACGCTAATGTACTGGTGCAGCAAAATCCAGATGCCATAGAGACCATCGATGACACGATCATAAATCTTGCAAAAGAAGATGTTATTTGGCCCAAAGTATCAACGTATTTAGACAAAGAAGATGGCATGCATGTAGCCGCTATTAACCTAGTAGAATTTGGTGGAATGGATGGCGTAAAACTAGCGCAAAAAGTGGACGCAATATGCAATCAACTTACTTTAGCTCAATCTCGCTATGAGCGTATAACCAATACGAACAAAATGGCTAACTTTTGGGAATTGCGCAAAAAAGGAGTGGGTTTGTTGGGTAATCGTCCAGGCGTGAGACGACCTATCGCTTTTGTAGAAGACACTGCTGTGCCCCCAGAAAACTTAGCAGATTACATAGTGGAGTTTAGGCAGTTGCTAGATGGAATGGGTGTGCCTTACGGTATGTATGGGCACGTAGACGCAGGTTGTTTGCATGTAAGGCCTGCTCTTAATATGCGTGACCCTGAGGATGCACTTAAGCTAAGGGTTATCTCTGATGCGGTGCAGGCCTTAGTGCAAAAGTACCAAGGTGTCATGTGGGGTGAGCATGGCAAAGGGTTTAGAAGTGAATATACACAAGAAACTATAGGTGACGAGCTTTATCAGGACATGCGTCACATAAAAAGCTGGTTTGATCCTTATAACCAACTTAACCCTGGGAAGATATGCACTCCAATAACGTCTGAAAAAACTCTTGTGAAGGTGGATGATCCGCGAACACGCGGAGCTCAAGACCGGCAAATAGGCGAGCCCATTGTTGAACAATGGTTACCTGTGGTTGCATGTAATGGTAATGGTGCGTGTTTTAACTATCAGCCAGAATCTGCTATGTGCCCATCATATAAAGCCACTAAAGACCGTGTGCAGTCACCTAAGGGTAGGGCCAGTTTACTTCGTGAATGGTTGCGTCAAGAAGCCCAAGGTGGAGCCCAAGTTCAGTTAGAGCATCAAGTGTATGAGTCGATGCAAACTTGCTTAGCTTGTAAGGCCTGCACAACAGCATGCCCTATTAAGGTAGACATACCGACTTATCGTAGTCGATTTTTAGAGCAATACCATACTAAAAACAAGCGACCGTTGGGTGACTATGTGGTGGCAATGGTAGAGCAATTAGGCATGTATACCAGTAAGTTTGCTTGGCTTAGCAACACAGTGACACAGCTTGCGCCAAGTCAGTGGTTTATTAAAAAGGTATTTGGCATGGTTAATATGCCTAAAGTTCATGCCTATGATATTAGTGCCTTAACTAATATTAAAGGGGTTAAAGCTTGGCATAACACCTCTTATAAGCAAATGTCTAAGCTAGATAAGAAGCGTCACCCTGTGATTGTTCAAGACGTATTTAGTAGCTGTTACGACCTACCTCAAATGAAAGAAATAATGTCTTGTTTGGTGAACATGGGCTTCACGCCTCTAGTTATGCCGATAATGCCGTCAGGTAAACCTTTATACGTGAAAGGCTTTTTAAAGGCATTTGATCGCCAAGCAAGTAAGGTCGTTAAGCACTTAAAGGTGGTTGAAGATCAAGGCTTTGAACTCATTGCGATTGATCCAAGTGTAGGCCTCACTTACCGTGATGAATATTGCCAACGGCTTGGTACAGCTATGGTTCCTAGCGTTTTGCTACTGCAAGAGTGGTTGATTCATCACTTGGATCAAATACAGCTGCCAAAGACAGACAATCAACTCAAATCAAAAGTTTCTTTACTTGGTCATTGCTCAGAAAATGCATTAATTACTATGAGTTTAGACCACTGGCGCACTATTTTTGCTAAATTCTCTTTAGATCTTGAGATACCCGCTGTGGGTTGCTGTGGTATGGCAGGTACCTTTGGTCACGAGGATAAACATCAAGAGATCTCAAATAAGCTTTATGAGATGAGCTGGCAGCGCGCTGCCAATGAATCCGTTAAAAGTGCTGGTACGGTATTGGCTACAGGGTATTCTTGTCGTAGCCAAATAGTACAAAAATCAGGTATACAGCCTCAGCATCCTTTAAACTATATTAATCAATTGTTTAATGAAGCTTAGGGTTAAGTGTTAGGCTGAAATCGACACTTTTCCCTTCTTCAAATTGTGGGTTAGAGCCTTTAATTTTTGTCAATAACTCAAGCTGTTCATCCTGATTATGACGTAGCTTAGCGGACAAGCTTTGGAAGTTAAACTTGCTAAGTATTTGTTGTAAGTATTTAGCTTCTAAAGAAACATCGTTAGAGTCAATGTCATTGGGGTTATATTCAATAGAGCCCGCTTTACTACTAAACATGTCCGCATCGGCTAAAACAAAGCCTTGGCTGCTTGGCGAAGTTAAGTCTAGGGTTATATTTGCTTTACCCGACATTTTTCCTGTTACTTTAAGGGCAGGGGCCTTGGCTAAAGCGACAAGGTCACTCAGCTGAAGGTCTTGCAGCTTAATAGCTAAAGTATTTAACTGCTCGGGCTGTATAGCTGCCCTAGTTGTGGACACACGTCCACCTAGCCAGCTTGCATCAAACAAATCTACGCTATAGATCATGTCTTTTAAGCCTTGAGTTCTAAGGTTTAATGTTGGATTTCTCATTAACTTAACAGACTCATTGGCAAAGCTTAGTCTGTCTGCCTTAAATTGATGATTACTTATAAGTGTGGCGCTGCTGGGAGTGTGAGATTGTTCGTTAGCATAGACATGGTTGTAGTTAAACTCACTGATGCCTTTTAAGCCGGTGACATATATGCCTTTTTTGTGGGCATTAACATTAGAATAATTTAACGTCTGCGCGCCACTAACCTTGGTGTTATTCCAGCGCCAATCTGCATTAAACCCCGCTAGTCCAGTGGTCACATCAACCAAAAATTGTTGCGGTAAATCAATGTTAGTGCCTAATTGGCTAAGCTTTGACATTAAGTTTGGTAAGTTCAGTTGGTCTGTTTGCATTACGAGGTGGTGATCAGCAGTGGCTTCTTGCCAGATATATTGACCATTTAGCCCACTAATGTGAGGTGCCAAGTCAGCTGTAAAATTCATGTTTAACTGCCCATCTAGCCAACTGAATTGACCTAAAGACACAGCTTGGAATGTGGGCCAATCGGTTAGGTTCACTTGGGTAGGTAGGAGCTCAAAAGTACCCTCTATTGGCCGATTACTCAATAAGCTTGAACCTTCACCGAGGTATATTTCAAGGCCTTGGCTTGGGATAGACTCTGGCATCAAATGAACAGTAATGTCAGACCATGTCCAATATTCTTGTTCAGGAAGGTAAGCTAGCTTTATTGCATTATCACTAGTGAGGTTGAGTTTGTCACTGGCAAAAAGTTGTACACTACCGGCCTGACGTCGGCTCTCTACTTGAGTAGCAGAAAGCTTGCTGTTGGATTGAAGATTAAATTGCCACTGCTTTGGGTCAAAATCAAACGCTATGCTACTTAAAAACTGCAGTTGGCGTAATTCTATGGGTAAATTGCTCATCCACACATTTTTATCCTGTGGGGCGATATAGTAACCGCTTAAATCGGCAATGCCTTGCCAATGATTAAGGCTATGCACTTGAAGCTTTGTGAGCTGGCCAAATACTTGATATACAGAATGAGTATTTTCTAAAGTTGCATTAATAGTGCCGTCTAAGCGCAGACCAGTTTTAGATCCTAAAATACTTGTCTCTATAAAACGTTCAATCAACACAGGAGTGTCTGCACTAAAGGTAAGCTGTGCTTGTTCTAGAAGTAGTAATTGATATAAATCTGGATCAATTTTTGTATTATCTCCAGTGGGGGTGACGCGCACGGTGCTGCCTTCATTAAGTCGCCATTTAGAGGGGGTATTTGGGCTGAGCTGCTGTGTAAGGCTTGCGTCAACATAAAGCTCTTTTACATTAGGGTTGCTTGCTGACAGTTGCACCTGACTTTGTATCTCACCCTGTGCCTTATTTAACAAGCTAGTAAAATCCATTCGATCGGCTTCATTAATGTCTAAGGGCAGGCTAATTTTCCAATGACTATTTACTTTTCCCTGAGTAATAGCCGTTTCAGCAAGGTCTAAACCAAGTATGTGAGACAACATTTTTTGACTATAAGATAAGTTAATCGCACCTTGACCTTGCCAAATATAATCAGAACCTTTGCGTTTGATATTGGACGTAAGCTTTGCCACTGGAGCGCTACTTTGTGTGGCAAATAATTTAGCGTCTACCTGGTCGTCTACGCTAAAAATGGCATCTAAATAGAGCAGTTGCTTAGAGGGTGTAGAGATTTTACTTAATATACCTAACCCATCAGGTTGATTCTCTAATTGTCCTGAAAAATTATACTGTTCACCATCAGCAGATAGATCTAGATTAAAATTTGCCACCATAAATGTAGGCCAATAGGTTAACCATTTGCTAGGTAGTAAGGCGATACTAGGGGCTAACGACAAGCTTTTTGGAGTTGCTTGTAGCTCAACTACTGCATTAGTAACGTCAAAATGAGGCCATTCATTTGCTTTAATTGTTTGCCATGTATAGCTTAGATTGACGTCATCAACAGCCATTACATAGGTGCCCGCTGGCGTTGTTTGGCGAAAGCTTAGCTGCTTTAAAAGCCAGTTTTTGTGACTTGGATAACCAACCTTTAAATTTATATCTTGAAACTGATAAGGCTTAAGAAGAAGGCTTGCAACACCTGGAACCCACAAAGGGATTGCTGCATAAATAACCAGCACAAGGGCAATACAAGGAAGTAATACGTAACGAAAAAATAGCCTTAGCATAGGGTGCCATCTTCAATAGGGTTAATATGAGTTGCTCATCACAATGATTTAATTATGTAAGCATACCAAGTCGTATTATCAAAAGTTAATCGGAAGTCTTTTGTTTAAACTCACAAAGGTCTTCTATAGTACAAGCACCGCAGCGTGGTTTTCTTGCTACACAAACATAACGCCCGTGCAGTATCATCCAGTGATGGGCATCTAGCAAGTATTGCTTAGGCACAAAGCGTAACAGTTTCTTCTCAACCTCCACCACATTTTTGCCCGGGGCTACACGAGTGCGGTTAGACCAACGAAAAATATGTGTATCCACGGCCATAGCAATTTGCCTAAAAGCAGTGTTAAGAACGACATTGGCTGTTTTTCGGCCCACTCCAGGCAAAGCTTCCAGTGCTTCTCTTGAATCGGGTACTAGGCCATTGTGATTAGAAACCAAAAGCTGAGCGGCCTGGATGACATTATTGGCTTTACTGTTATAAAGGCCGATGGTTTTAATGTGGTTTTTTAGCCCTTCTAGGCCAAGATCTAACATCGCTTGGGGTGTGTTGGCTACTTCAAACAGTTTTTTAGTGGCTTTGTTTACGCTTACATCGGTGGATTGAGCAGAAAGTGCTACAGCCACTAACAGCTCATAATGATTGTTAAAGTTTAGTTCAGTTTCAGGGTGGGGGTTTTGCGCCTTTAGTCTGGCAAAAATCGCTTCACGCTTGTCATTGTTCATTACTTTACTCTTTGTGTAATCCGTTAAGCTATGGTGCCTGTTACCCGCACACGCTTACTACCGGCCTCAGTTAAAGGCTGGGCTTTGAGTTTTTGTGTTTTTTGATATTGATCAAAGGTGTTTTTAGCTGCAATAATTAACCCCATGCCTACAAATGCTCCAGGGGGAAGCACAGCAAATAGAAAGCCGCGGTAGTCACTGATAATAAATAGAGTCCAGTTTTTTGCCATGGGCCCAAGCAATAAGTCCATATCTGCAAATAAGGTGCCTTGGCCCAGTAATTCACGCATAGCGCCAAGCAACACAAGGACAACAGCAAACCCCAACCCCATACTTAAACCATCTAACACAGCTAAGTGAGGTGGATTTTTACGAGCATATGCATCAGCTCTACCCAAAATGGCACAATTAGTCACAATCAAGGGGATAAAAATGCCTAATATTTGATATAGCTCATAGGCTAGAGCTTGCATGGTAAGCTCTGCAATAGTCACTAAGGCTGCAATAATCATCACAAACACAGGTAAACGGATGTCATCAGCTACTTTATTACGAATAAGTGACACCAATAAATTAGACCCCACTAGCACCAACAAGGTAGCAAAACCTAAACCTAGGGCATTCACTACACTACCAGTCACGGCTAATAATGGACAAAGACCAAGTAATTGCACTAAAGCTGGGTTGTTTTCCCAAAGCCCGTTCATAATGATTTTAGTTTGTACTGTAGACATATTATTGCTCCTGCGGTGCGTTATATAAAACGCTTTGCTGGCGTTGATGATACAACATGCCTTGATGCACAGCATTGACAACAGCCCTAGGGGTAATGGTGGCGCCAGTGAATGCATCAAATACACCACCATCTTTAGTCACTGCCCAGTCGTTTGAAGGGGTATTAGCTAGAGATTTGCCGATGAAGCTGTCTACCCAATCTGACTTTTTGTGCTCTACCTTATCACCCAAACCTGGTGTTTCTTTGTGTTCAATAGTGCGTAGCCCTTGTATTACACCATACTTATCGATGCCTAATAACAAGGAAATATCGCCACTGTAACCATCTTTTGCAATCACTGGTAATATGATGGCTTGGGTGTCGCCAGATTTAACAGCCGCATAAGCTAAAGCGTTTGGTTTAAGGTTTAGCTTGGCGTAATCCACCAGCTCTATAGGTGCAGACAGTAAACTCTGGTCATACAAATTGGCGGGCATAACAGCCGCTAAAGCACGTGCTTTTGAAGCCGCTTTGTTGGCAGCGATACTCTCACTACCAGCAATATAAGTAAGGCTAATAGCTGCAGCAGCAAGCACTGCAAATATGCCTAAACTAATTGCACCTGCGCCAATTGAGGTAATCAAGTTGTCTGGTTTTTCTGTGCTCATTGTGGTCTGCCTTGGGAGCGGGGTGCTTTAGATTGATGGCCATAGGCTTTGGGTTTGGTATAAGTATCTATTAACGGCGCTGACAAATTCATCAGTAATATGGCAAAAGCAAAGGCGTCAGGATAACTTCCATAACTGCGGATAATAAATACTAAAATACCCACACCAATACCAAAGACTAATTTACCTTTGCGGCTGGTAGCACCGCTTACAGGGTCGGTTACAATAAAGAATGCCGATAACATAGTAGCGCCAGTCAATAAGTGTTGCGACGCGCTAGGGTACAGGTCGGGCTCGCCCATATGAAATAAGCCTGCACAAAAACCTAAACTTGCCAGCATGGCAACAGGGGCATGCCAGGTAAATACTTTGAACCCAAGCAATACTAAACCGCCTAACAGGTAGGCGATATTTACCCACATGCTCGCTGTGAGCCCCAAGGCTAACTGTGGATTACTACTAGCCACTTCACTTAAGGTCAGCCCTTTTGTATGACGCATAATATCCAGCGCCGTGGCGCTAGTGTAAGCATCAATACCTCCGGTGACAGATTCTAGCCAAAACCATTGCCACTGTTGTCCAAAGGTCATAGTCATTTCTGTGCCGGCCCATTGGGTCATAGCCACAGGAAATGAAATCAAGCATAAAGCATAGCCAACCATGGCAGGGTTAAAAGGGTTGCTACCTAAGCCACCATAAAGATGTTTAGCAAAAATAATGGAAAAAGAAACTGCGACTAAGGTTAGCCACCATGGACTAAATGGGGGCAGAGCTAAAGCCAGTAAAAAGGCAGTCACTAAAGCGCTGCCATCTGTAAGGTAAGGCATAATGGGTCTGCCTCGTAAATACAATATTAAGGCTTCAAAACCAAGTGCTAAGAAGCTTGCCCATACTAAGTTGATCAAGGTGCCATAGCCATAAAAGTAGCTTTGTGCAGCCAACCCCGGCAAGGTGGCCAATAATACCAAGGCCATTAAGCGTGAGGTTTGACTCAAACTATGGTGATGCGGCGAGGATAAATTAATTAAACCCATAGTTATTGTTCCTGCTCCGGTAATAGTGTGGAGGGAAGATTAGTTTGATGCTTTGCTAAAGCATTGGCGCTCGTTTTCTGACTGACTCTAGCGATGACTAATTGCGTTTCTACTTCTTGTGGGTCTAGTGATGTGGCTAGAGCTTTTTCCAGCTTACGTACTAAAGCATTAGCCTTTGCTACATCGGTCAACAGTACTTTTTCTTGTTCTGGATCTAAACCAAGTGTGGCTTCGTAAGCCTGCAACTTACCCTGAGCATCAGCTGCCTTGATTGTGAGCTCATCTACAGTAGTTTGCAGGCCTTGAGCTAATTCATGATCTTTAGCCACGGCATTGGCTAGGGCTTTATTAGTTTTGTTTAGCTTAGTGCGTGTAATCGCAGCAGCAGTTTTAAGCTCTTTGTAGATTTGTTCATGAGTTTTTGGTGCTGAATCCACCTGTCTTTTGGGTTCTTGCTCTTGTTCTTGCTTTTTGGCATTCACTCTAGCAAGAGCAGCAGCTATAGGGTCTTGCTCACTGGGATTAGCCGCTCGTTTAGCCGCTTGTGCAGCAGCGGCTGCAGTGGCTCTGTTTTTACGTTTCTCTTCTTTGGCTAGTTTTTCATCAATTAAGCGCTGTTCTCTATTTTCAAAACGTACGCGAGATAATTCAGCTATGTGTGCTTCACTGGCTAGGTCTTTTAGCCTACCTTTGGCAAAGCGGTAATATTGCACTAACGGGATCTGGCTAGGACAAACCCATGCACAGGCGCCGCACTCAATACAATCAGATAAATTGTGGTCTTGAGCTTTTTCAAACTCTTCAGCTTTGGCAAACCAAAATAGCTGTTGAGGCAAAAGCTGCGCTGGGCAGGCCACTTCACAAAGACCACAACGTATACAAGAGTGGTGATCAGCAATGGGAGCAAGCTCTAGATCTTCAGCTGCTAAAAGGCAATTGCTGCTTTTTATCAGGGGTGTTTGAGTGTCTTGTATGGTGAAGCCCATCATAGGCCCACCCATAACCAAGCGCGAGGTTTTGCTCATATCAACCTGAGCAAAATCAAGCAGGTCGCCTGTTTGAGTACCTATAAGCACTTCATAGTTACCTGCGTTTTTTGCTGCTTTGCCTGTCACTGTAGTGATACGGGTAATCAATGGCTGACCTAGCACCACTGCGTCATATATGGCCTTAACAGTGCCCACGTTTTGGCACACAATGCCTATATCTGCTGGAATTCCATCATGAGGAACTTGCAGGCCTGTAAGAATTTCTAGCAGTTGTTTTTCACCGCCAGAAGGGTATTTAGTAGGAATAACACACACTTCAATGGAAGCCTTGTCATTTGTATGTGAACTAAGGGCTTCATTTAGAGCAATGATTGCTTCAGGCTTATTGTCTTCAATACCTATAAGGCATCGAGGCTGATCTAGTAACAGCTGTGCTATGCTAATGCCAGCAATTATTTGCTCAGCATACTCACGCATAAGCCTATCATCTGAAGTGATGTAAGGCTCACATTCAGCACCGTTGATCACTAGGGTGTCAATTTTCGCTTTAGACTGCAACTTAACAACACTAGGGAAACCAGCACCACCCATGCCTGTAACGCCAGCAGCTTGAATGATGTGTAATAAATCTTGTTTTGAAACTGTTTCAGGGTTGGAAACGGGGTGTAACTTAGTCCATTGATCCTTACCATCTGTGTTGATGACAATGCACTCACCAGTTAGGGCAGATTGGTGGGGCAAGGTGCGCTCTTCTATCGCATCAATAAAGCCTGAGCTTGGCGCATGGATGTTGGCGCTGATAAAACCTTGAGCACTAGCAATCAACTGGCCTTTTAAGACATATTCACCAGGGGCTACAATAGCTTTAGCTTGGTTACCTATATGTTGACTTAGCGGCAGTATTAACTGCTTTGGTAAAGGCATGGTATTGATAGGCAGTTGATTAGACTGATCTTTGTTTTGAATAGGGTGAACACCACCGTGAAAATCCCAAAGTTTAGTCATGGCTAGGCGCTCCATGGTTGTGGGGGGCAGTGCTAGTAGCAATGAGCTGTTTAGGCTGCTGCCAATGCCAGCTTAGTGGGGTGGTTTCAACAGGTAGCATATCAATACAATCCACGGGGCAAGGCTCTAAACACAAATCACAGCCGGTACATTCTGCCACAATGACTGTATGCATTTGCTTGGCTGCACCTAAAATAGCATCCACAGGGCAAGCTTGAATGCACTTAGTGCAGCCGATGCATTCATCTTCTCTGATATAAGCGATAGTACGTATGGCTTCAGTGCCATGCTCTGCATCTAGCGCAATAGCCTCTACACCTAAAAGGTCTGCAAGGGCTTTAATAGTAGTTTCTCCACCTGGTGGGCAGCGATTAATAGCTTCACCATCTGCAATAGCTTGCGCATAAGGTTTGCAGCCGGGGTGACCACATTGACCACACTGGGTTTGTGGCAACAGGTTGTCAATTTGGTCAACGATAGGATCACCGTCCACCTTAAAGCGGATGGCAGCAAAACCTAAAATTGCACCAAAAACGATAGCAAGTAAAGCCAGTATGATGATGGCAAGGTAGAGTGTTTGCATTTAAATGGCCACCAAGCCTGTAAAGCCCATAAACGCCAAAGACATAATGCCTGCACTTATCATAGCGATGGCGGCACCTTTAAAGGGAGCCGGTACATCCGCTGCAGCAATACGCTCACGCATAGCGGCAAATAACACCAGTACCAAAGAAAAACCAATAGCAGCGCCAAAACCATAAAAAATGGATTCTGTAAATCCGTTGGCCTTTTTGATATTTAAAAGAGCCACACCAAGCACTGCGCAGTTAGTGGTAATTAACGGAAGAAAAATACCCAAAACCTTATGTAATAGTGGACTGGTTTTGTGCACTACCATTTCAGTGAACTGCACTACAAACGCTATCACCAAAATAAAACTAATGGTTTGTAAAAACTCTAAGTTAAAAGGCACCAATAAATAGGTATAGGTAAGGTAGCTGCATAAGGATGCAAGAGTAAGCACAAAGGTGGTGGCTAAAGACATACCCATAGCAGTTTCTAGGCGAGAAGAAACACCCATAAATGGACATAAACCAAGGAACTGAACCAACACAAAATTATTCACTAACACAGTGCTAACTAGGATGAGTAAATAGTCTACCATTTCGTCTATAAATCCTTATAACCATAAACACAGCAACAGCCGATGAGAAAAGCTTGCGCTTGATAAAATTTGACCAAGTAAGTCGGATACAAGTGTAACTCAAAAAGCATCTTAAAACGCTATATGAGAGGCTTCAATTTAAAGGATTGTATATTCCATTTAATTATAAGTAAATTAGTTTTTATTATTTTATGTTATAAGTATGGTGCGCTAGTATATTAGGATACAGCCCAAAAGTTCGCTTAGGAAGACATAATGTACGCCTACAACCAATTCGACCAAACCCTTGTTGATCAACGTGTGGAGCAATACCGTGATCAAACCCGGAGGTACTTGGCTGGAAAGATTCCAGAGGACGAATTTCGTATTCTACGCCTCATGAACGGGCTCTACATTCAACGCCATGCCCCCATGCTGCGTGTTGCTGTACCTTATGGGCTGATGAAAAGCGAGCAACTACGTACATTAGCTCAAATTTCTCGCACTTATGACAAGGGCTATGGCCACTTTACAACGCGCCAAAACATGCAGTTTAATTGGCCTACATTAGAGTCTGTGCCTGATATTTTAGCAGATTTAGCCAAAGTTCAAATGCATGCCATACAAACCAGTGGGGCTTGCATACGCAACACCACTACAGACCCCTTTGCAGGCGCAACAGCAGATGAAATAGAAGACACTCGTCCTTGGTGTGAGATCATCCGTCAGTGGAGCACGCTGCACCCAGAGTTTGCCTATTTGCCGCGCAAGTTTAAAATTGCTGTATCGGGCTCAGACAGTGATCGTGCAGCTTCTCAGGTGCATGACATAGGCCTGCACTTATATCGCAATGACGCAGGCCAGATGGGCTTTGAAGTGATTGTAGGAGGTGGCCTTGGGCGCACACCAGTGATTGGTAAAACCGTACGTAAGTTTTTAGAGCCGCAAGAACTGCTGTCTTATTTAGATGCAGTGCTTAGGGTATATAACCTTAATGGTCGCCGTGATAATAAGTACAAGGCGCGGATCAAAATTTTAGTTAACGCTGTGGGCATTGAAGCCTTCACAAAAATGGTAGAAGAAGAATGGCAGTTTACCAAGGGTAAAGACTTACGCTTGCCACAGGCAGAAATAGAGCGAGTGAAGGGCTTTTTTAAAGCACCAGATTATTTGTCAGTAGAACATGCTCAAAGCAGTCTAGAAACAGAGTTTATAGCACATCCTGCCTTTGCCACTTGGCACAAACAAAATACCCGCGACCATAAGCAACCAGGCTATCGCATAGTAGTAGTCAGCCTGAAAAACCAATTACAAGCGCCAGGTGACATAAGTCACCAGCAAATGGACGGTATTGCAGCCCTAGCAGATGAATTTAGTTTTGGTGAATTACGCTCAACGCATGATCAAAACTTAGTGTTAGCAGATATAGCGCAGCGAGATTTATTTAACCTTTGGTTAAAACTAACCGACCTAGGCATGGGGCGCGCTAACATAGGCACGCTTACAGACATGATCAACTGCCCAGGGTTAGATTTTTGTAGTTTAGCTAATGCAGAAACCCTAATCTTGTCTCGTCAAATTAATGAAACCTTTGATGACATGAATTATCAGTATGACCTAGGAGAAATCCAGCTCAAAATATCGGGCTGTATCAACGCGTGTGGACATCACCACGTAGGTCACATTGGAATATTAGGCGTAGAGAAGGGAGGCAAGCAAGTGTATCAATTTACCTTAGGCGGCAGCGCTTCCAATGATGCAAGCCTAGGCAAAACACTAGGCCGCTCTATAGACCAAGATCAAGTGGTGGTGGTGATAGGGCAGATACTAGACGTATATGTGCAACAGCGTGAAACCGACGAAACTTTTTTACAAACAGTGCAGCGCATAGGCTTTGCACCATTTAAGGAGCGTGTTTATGGCACTCATCAAAGATCAGCAGCTTAGCCTTAACCATGTTGCCACACCAGATATTAGGTTTGCCGATTGGCTTGATGATGATCTAATCAAAGGTGAATCAGTGTTAACTAATGGCGCAGATGATTTAACCTGCTTGTTAGCCAATGCCAATAAGCTTGATATGATTGCCATTGAATTTGAAACCTTCGCCGATGGCCGAGGTTTCAGTATGGCACGTCTATTACGCCGAGAAGGCTACCAAGGTGAGATTCGTGCAGTAGGCGATGTAGCTATGGACCGTATTGAATTTATGCACCGCGTAGGCTTTAATGCCTTTGAGCTGCGTGATGATCAAAATGTAAATGAAGCGCTTACTAAACTAAGTGAAATGAGCGTGCACTTTCAACCTAGTGCAGATGGCAAAGGCCCAGCATACATGGCGTAATTTTTTTTTACAAAACTAAGCCCTTAATGTTATTACTGGCTTAAAAAACAGGTAATATGCAGCCCTAACTGACTTTCTGTTTTAATGGGTGCTGGCATGACGTTGGAATTTTCTTTAGCCTATTTTGTGGCTGTGTTTATATTTTCTATTACCCCAGGGCCTGGGGTGTTTGCATTGATCGCCCATGCATTAAAGGAAGGCGGGCATAGCTGTTGGGGCTTAGCGCTAGGCATGACCATGAGCGACATCGCTTATTTGTTGTTGGTTATTTGGGGGCTGGCTTACATTGCTAACGAGTATCAAGTGATCTTCACGATGATTCGCTGGTGTGGTGCGGCTTATTTGTTCTATTTAGCTTGGCGGGTTTGGCATGCGCCTATTGTTGTTAACGCGCTTGATCAAGTATCTACCCCAGCTACAGTCAATAAAACGGCAGGTTTTTTGTTAGGGTATGCGCAAGGCATGTTGATTTCGGCCACTAACCCAAAGGTGATGTTGTTCTACATCGCGTTTTTGCCCACGTTTGTAGATTTAACCTTGCTCACTACTCAAGGTGCGGTGGTCGTGGTGGGGCTTAATTTCTTTGCTTTAATGTTGGGGCTAATGTTAATCGCGTTAAGCGCCAGTAAAGCCGGCAAGTTATTTACCCAGCATCAAGCGGTGAAGCGCCTAAACCGAATTACTGCAGGCTTAATGGCTACGGCAGGGCTTTTGGTTTTAACTCGCTGATTGCTCCAAACCTGTATATAAATATTCATAAAGGCGACTAGTGGCGTCACTTTGGTTGCCACGGTCATGCTTAAATACCAGTTTCACAAAGCCTAATTGTGGGCTATCTTCTAGCTGTAAGTGGCTATGAAGGCCCGCAGGCACGGTGCTGCGAGCTAATGCGCTAATGCCCAAACCTGCTTCTATAGCGGCCTGAATGCCCAGCAAGCTAGATGAGCTATAAGCAATGCGCCAAGCGATGCCTGCAGCATTGAGCTTGCTAATGATCTGTTGTCGGTATCGGCAGCCTGTGGGGTATACCACCAACGGTATGGGTTGATTGGTAGACCAGTTGAAGTGGCCGTTAGTCACCCATACTATGGTTTCATGAAATTCATCATCTGAATTCACTTGTAGGGTTTCTTCTAAGCTTGCCGTAGCTAACACCAGATCATAATTGCCTTTTTGAAAATCATTCAATAGTGTCACGCTTAAGTCGCAATTCACTTCTAAAGCTACTTCTGGATGGGCTTGCCCGAATTGGCTGAGCAAGCGGGGCAAAAATGACACTTCAAAGTCATTAGGGATGCCAAGCCTTACTTGCCCAGAAATGCGGCTTTTAGCTAAGCGCGTTACAGCGCTGTCATTAATGTCTAGCATGCGCCTAGCAAACCCTAGCAACACTTCGCCTTCTTCGGTCACTTGCAGGCCGTTATTTCTTTCAAACACCGTAATATCAAGCAGCTCTTCTAAACGTTTTACTTGCAAGCTAATAGCAGGTTGAGAGCGCCCAAGCGATGCACCAGCAAGGGTGAAACCACCTAAATCCACAATGGTGGTAAAGGTGCGCAGTAGTTCGGTAGGGATATTTTTCATGAGTTGATTATATGGTTACGGGGGTATAAATCAATTACTGTTTTGCTGTGGGGTGTTTCTTTAAGGGTAAGTGGTACATAATGCGAGCATAAATAAGAGTGAGCTTTAGTCATGGTATTAAACATTAAAAACTTACCTCCCTTAAATGCATTAGTGGCTTTTGATGCGGCCGCCACAAGCGTAAGCTTCACTCAAGCGGCGGCTAAGCTGTTTGTGACTCAAGGCGCCATTAGCCGCCAAATACGTAGCTTAGAGGAAAACCTAGGTATCGTGTTGTTTTACCGCAGCCAACGTAAGGTGCGCTTAACCCCCCAAGGCAGTGAATACCACAGGCATATCAGTGATGCCCTAGACCAAATTGCCAAGGTCACCTTTGCTGTAAAAAACCCCATTCAAGAGACACAAATCACCATAGCTGCAAGCCATGCGGTGGCATCTTTGTGGCTTATGCCGCGCATTGCAGAATATTCCAAGGCTTACCCAGACACAGATATACGCCTGTTAGTTACCGATAACGTGCTGGAAGTAGATGCTGGCGATTTTGATTGTAGTATAGGCTTTAGCCCCAAGGCACCTAGCGCTTATCAAGTAGATCGCTTGTTTTCAGAGCGTGTATTTGTGGTTTCTAGCCCAGAATTTTTAGCCCAACACCAAGCTTTGTCTTCACAAGAGCTGCTTGCCACAAGGCAGCTGGTGTTAGACAACCCAACAGTGGGCTGGTTTAACTGGTCGGATTGGTTTGAAGGCTTGGGTATGGCAAAAGTAGTGCCCCAGCACAAGGTCACCTTTAGTCATTACAACATGTTGGTGCAAGCGGCTTTGCAAGGCCAAGGTGTGGCGCTGGCGTGGGACCACTTGCTTACAGATTACCTAGCCATAGGCAGCTTGGTGAAGGTATTTGAGGATACCCTAGAGACTGATGCAGGGTTTTATTTGATGACGTCTTTAGTTGGTAGTGGCAAGCCTGCCTTGGATGAATTTCGCCAATGGCTAATCAAACTTCCTGAGCATTAACCTTCACTTTACCATGAGCTAGGCTCATGGGTTTGGTGATAAATTATCGTTTGTTCATATCACTGCTTTGAGGCATTGTGAGGCATATTTTGCCCTACGTTATTTTAAGGATTCTCCTCATGCCATCTGTGAGCCTGTTTGACCGTATACCACTTGTTAGCCTAGAAAATGCCACCTTACCCATTGAAAAAGCCAGTGGTTTACCTAACGCTTTATATAATGATCCAGACGTATTCGCTTTAGAGCGTGATCATTTGTTAGGTAAAACATGGGCTGGTGTGGGTTTTAAAGGAGATTTGCCGCAGCTAGGCTACGTTAAGCCTATTACATTTATGGGGCTGCCCTTGGTTATTATTCGTGATCGTGACGACACGGTGCGTGTATTTCACAATGTGTGTAGCCACCGAGGCATGGTGTTGATCAATGAAGAAGGGCCAGTACAGGGAAGCATTCGTTGCCCTTATCATTCATGGACTTATGATTTAACAGGCCAACTTAAAGGCACGCCACATATAGGTGGGGTGGGTGTGCATAAAGTAGACAGCCTAGTATGCGAAAAACATGGCATGAAAGAAGTGGCAAGTGCCGTGTGGTTTGACATTGTATTTATAAACTTAGATGGCAAGGCAAACCCATTTGAGCAATTTATTGCGCCCATAGTAGAGCGTTGGCAGCCTTTTATGGGTGACACTGGTTATACCCGTATGCGCAGAGAAGCATCTAGTGATGGACAAGCCCAAGGTGTGTTTACCTTAAATGTGGCATGTAATTGGAAGCTAGCAGTAGAGAACTACTGTGAAAGCTATCATTTACCATGGATACATCCTAATCTGAATGTATATTCACGCATTCAAGACCATTATCACATTATGTTTGGTAATGATTTTGCAGGCCAAGGCACCATGGTGTATAACTTGGCAGATTCAGCAGGCACACGTTTACCTGTGTTTCCAGAGTGGCAACAAGAGCGCATGAAAGAGGCAGAGTATATTACTGTGTTTCCAAATGTACTTTTGGGCATTCAGGCAGACCATACCTTTGCTATAGTGCTGGAGCCTGTGCAAAATGATCAAACTGTAGAACACTTGCGATTGATGTATGTGGGTGATGAAGCCATAGCCCCTGCATATAAAGGCTGCAGGGACGCAACGCTTGCAGCTTGGAAAGAAGTTTTTGGAGAAGATGTGATGGTAGTGGAAGGCATGCAACGCGGCAGAGCCTCGCCTGGTTTTAGTGGTGGCAAATTTTCACCTGTGTTGGATAATCCTACTCATTTCTTTCACAAATGGGCGGCTAATCGCCTCATAAAAAGCACACAAAAAAACGGAGTTTAAAGCCATGAATTTGCTTCAACAAGATTTGCCCCATAGCAATAATTATATTAATGGCAAATGGGTAGATAGCCAAGAGTGTATTAATATAGAAAACCCAGCTACTGGCGAACTTATAGGCACCATCGCTCGTGCGACGCCCGCCCATGTAGATCAAGCAGTCAGTGCAGCTCGTGAATGCCACAATCAGCGTCGTATAGCAGGCATGGCGCCCTATGAGCGTATGCAATTACTCCATGCCATTGCAGGGGAGATAAGGGCTTTAGCCACACGTGGGGGTATGCTTTTGTGTTTAGAAAATGGCAAGCCATTAAGCGCTGCGCAGTGGGAATTTGAAGAAGCTGCGCGCTATTTTGAATATTATGCAGGCATGGCTGATAAGATTGAAGGGAAGTCTATTCCCCTAGGTGATGGACTGGTAGATTTCACCGAATACGAGCCTTTTGGTGTGTCTGCACAAGTTATTCCATGGAATTTCCCTGTGTCTTTAGTGGCTAGATCTTTGGCTCCTGCTTTGGCTGCGGGTAATAGTGTGGTGATCAAGTCGCCTGAGTTAACACCACTAGCAGTGGCCTTGTTAGGTGAGGCCATGGTTAAGGCTAATGTACCAAATGGAGCTGTAAATATTTTATGTGGCTATGGCCATGACACCGGTGCTGCACTGGTAGCCCATAGTGATATCGACCAAATTGTATTTACAGGATCTGTGGCAACGGGCCAAGCCATTATGCAAGCGGCAGTAGAGCATGTAGTGCCTTGTGTGATGGAGCTTGGTGGTAAGTCTGCAGGTGTAGTGTTTGCAGATGCTGACCTAGACCAAGTGGTCAACAGTGCAGATGTGGGTAACCTTTTTAATGCAGGGCAGGTGTGCTCTGCCATGTCTCGACTTATCGTGCATGAGAGCGTGTATGAACAAGTGAAGCAGCGTTTGGTAGAGCGGTTTTCTGCTAAACAGGTAGGTGCAGGCTTAGAAGAAGCAGATGTTACCCCGATACTCACCAAAACTCAGCTAGATAAGATTGCCACCATGTGTGCGCGCTCTCAAGAGCAAGGTGCACACTGTGTGTTAGGTGGCACTCCATTGGATAAAGCAGGCTATTTTATGCCACCCACTATTATAGAAGCTGATGTTCAGGCAGACATAGCCCAGCAAGAAGTATTTGGGCCGGTGCTTGTGCTAATGAAATTTAACACCCCTAAAGAAGCATACGACATGGCTAACGGCACCGAGTTTGGTTTGGTGGCTGGCGTATTCACAAAAGACTTAAGCTTAGCGCTGCAGGCAAGTAGGCAGCTTGTGGCAGGGCAGGTGTTTGTGAACGAGTGGTTTGCTGGTGGCATAAGCACGCCTTTTGGCGGCGTAGGAAAATCTGGCTTTGGACGTGAAAAAGGTCAAGAAGCTTTGTATAATTACGTGCGTACTAAAAATATTGCCATTCGTTTAACACCCTAGTAACCGTTAACTCATTGAGAATCAAACATGTCTTCTTCTGACCAGTGTGCGCCATATAAAAAATGGCTGTGTATTATTTGTGGCTTTATTTATGACGAAGCGATCGGCTGGCCACATGATGGCATAGAGCCAGGCACTCGCTGGGATGACGTGCCAAGTGATTGGCTATGCCCTGATTGTTTAGTGGGTAAAGAAGACTTTGAAATGATTGAAATGCCTGCAGCGCCTGTGCTTTCTGGCGCTAATACCACAGCAGCCGCTGCAGTGTTATCTGCTACACAAAAGCCCCAAGGCGCTATAGTTATTGTAGGCTCAGGCTATGCCGGCTACAACCTAGCAGAAGCGATGCGTAAGCTAGATAGCCAAGCAGAAATAGTAGTGCTCACTCAAGATGATGGTAAACACTACTCCAAGCCTGCATTGTCTACAGGCTTAAACATGCAACAAAGCGCCAAAGATTTAGTGGTAGAGCTGCCACTAGACCGAGCCAATAGATTAAATGTTCGTATCATTACCCACTGTGTGGTGGAGCGTATAGACACCCAAGCCAAAACTTTAATCACCAACATAGGTAAGCAACCTTTTGGCCAGCTTGTATTAGCCCAAGGTGCCCATGCGATTAAGATTCCATTTGCAGGTGATGCCAGCAGTGACGTGATCAGCGTGAATGACTTGCAAGACTACAGCAAATATAGAGACCTGCTAGAAGGTAAAGAGCGAGTATTACTTATTGGTAACGGCTTAATAGGCTGCGAATTTGCTAATGACCTAGCTTCAGTGGGCAAAAAAGTAAACCTAGTGGGGCTTACCTCTTGGCCTATGGATCGTTTGTTGCCAAAAGAAGTAGGCACAAAGCTACAAATATCATTGGCAGATATTGGCGTGAAATGGTGGTTAGATAACACTGTGGCATCTATTAATTACACCAATCCATCAAACTCAAGCATGGGTTATACAGTAGTGCTAAAAAGTGGCGATACGCTTGAAGTAGACGTGATTGTGTCTGCCGTAGGCTTACAAGCTCGCACACAGCTTGCCATGAATGCAGGCATTACTTGCGGCGTGGGCATTAAAACAGACTCACGCTTAATGACTAATGTACCCCATATTTATGCCCTGGGTGATTGTGTAGAGTTTAATGGCCAGCTACAGCCCTACATTGCCCCAATATATTGGGGTATTCAAGCCTTGTCTAAAACGCTAACTGGCACTTCCACTGAGGTAAGCTATCCTCAAATGACTGTAGTGGTTAAAACGCCAGTGTGCCCAATTACCTTATTGCCACCAACCTATGGGCAACAAGGCCAATGGCACGTAGAGCAAGGTGAGAAGGGCATAATTGCACGATTTAACGACAGTGATGGCACGCTGTGCGGCTTTGTATTACAAGGTGATGCGGTCGATCAACGTCAGCACCTACTAGAGCAGATGATAAGCAACTAATACAGCGTTATTCTGTTATTATGAGCGCCTCAGCTTAGGCTGGCTTAGTAAAGGCATTGTGCTAGCTTTAGCACTGCCTTCTTTGTCCCCCAATTAATACACGAGAAAGACCTTGTCACAAGATTCGCAATACGATTTCGCCACCTTAGGCCTAAATTCAGCCCTTATAGATAACCTAGCAAGCCTAGGTTATAAAGAAATGACACCTATTCAGGCCCAAGGCCTACCACCTATCCTAGCCAATAAAGATGTGATTGCTAAGGCAAAAACAGGCTCTGGAAAAACGGCTACCTTTGCACTTGGCCTACTTAATAAACTCAACGTAAAACGCTTTCGTGTACAAACCTTGGTGTTGTGCCCTACGCGTGAGCTAGCAGATCAGGTGTCTGTAGAAATCCGCAAACTAGCCCGTGGCATCCATAACATTAAAGTGCTTACATTGTGTGGTGGCATGTCTTTTGGGCCGCAAGTAGGCTCATTAGAGCATGGTGCGCATATCATTGTAGGCACCCCAGGGCGCGTGGAAGAACACCTACGCAAAGCAAATCTTAATCTAGATAACCTCACTACCTTAGTGCTTGATGAAGCCGATAGAATGCTAGACATGGGTTTTCAAGAAGCCTTAGACAATATTATCAGCTACATGCCCACACAGCGCCAAACCATGCTGTTTAGCGCCACATACCCATCTAAAATTGAAAACATTGCTAAGCGCATCATGCAATCGCCAGTGACTGTAGAAGTGCAAGACAGCCACAGCAAACAAAGCATCGTGCAAACCCTGTATCAGGTAGAAAGTGATGAATCACGCATAGAAGCAGTGCAGCTTTTATTACAAGCTCACCAGCCTGAAACTACGCTCATCTTTTGTAATACCAAAATAGAAACAGATCAAGTGGCTAATGCACTGCGTGCTGCAGGCTATGAAGCTTTGGCGCTACATGGTGATTTAGAGCAAAAGCAACGTGACCAAACTTTGGTGCGTTTTTCTAACCGCAGTGCTTCTGTACTGGTGGCCACAGATGTGGCGGCTCGTGGCCTAGACATTGAAGCGCTCGATTTGGTGATCAACTACCAAGTAGCGCGTGAGCTAGAAGTGCACACCCATCGCATAGGTCGCACAGGCCGTGCAGGGGCTCAAGGCCTAGCATGCACTTTGCATACACAAAAAGAAAATCACAAAATTGGTTTACTTGAAGATTACCTAAAGCAAAAGCTTGAACGTGACGACTTACCGCCTATTAAACTTTTGCGTCAGCCTCCATTTTCACCTGCTATGGTAACCATACAAATAGGTGGTGGTAAAAAACAAAAAGTAAGGGCTGGTGATATTGTAGGCGCGTTAACAGGTGCTGATGGTATACCCGGAACAGAAATCGGCCGCATACAAGTGGGCGATCAATGGGCCTATGTGGCGGTCACCCAAGCTTATGGAAATACAGCATTTAATAAGCTAAGCGAAGGCAAACTTAAAGGCCGTAACTTTAAAGTAAGACGTTTAAGAGGTTAGTATGAGTTTAAATTTGTTATTACGTATCAACAGCGTCTCGTGTTTGCTGTTTGGTTTGGTGATGCTGCTAAAAACCGATGCTGTAAACCTTTTGATAGGCACTGAAAAAACTATGCTGATGCATTCCATAGGCATTATTTTAGTGTTTAACGGCGTATTGCTCCTTGTGGCGTCATTGCGTAAGCAGATTCAAGCCCATGAAGTCATGTTCTTTGTATTAGGTGATTATGGCTGGACTATCTTAACTGTTGCGCTAATCAGCGCAGAAGTGGTGATTATAGACCCCGTGGGTATCAGAGTGACATTTGTCATTGCCCTATTCACTGCGATGATGGGTGCGTTGCAATTTAAACATTACAAAATTCTTAAAGGCAGTATATAACATGTCCGAATTACCTCATTGCCCAAAGTGTAGCTCACCTTACACCTACGAAGATGCTAGTCAGTATGTTTGTCCAGAGTGCGCCCATGAGTGGTCTATAGATGGCACAGACAATGACGAAGACAAAAAAGTAATACGCGATAGCAACGGCAATATTTTGCAAGACGGTGATACTGTCACCGTGATCAAAGACCTTAAAGTAAAAGGCTCTTCGTTGGTGGTGAAAGTAGGCACAAAAGTGAAGGGCATACGCCTTGTGGATGGCGATCATGACATTGATTGCAAAATTCCAGGTGTGGGCGCTATGAAACTTAAATCAAAGTTTGTTAAAAAATAGTAAGCCCATCACTTAATTTATAGCGCAGGCACTATGTAAGCATGTGCCAGCGGGCCTAAGTCTTGCTCTAGTGCGGGTATATTCTCTACGGGTATCAAAAGCGCTAGAGTGAGGCTATCTCCGTAGTCTCTTTGTTGAATCACAGCATCATGCCTTTGGCACAAATGCTCTATACGCCCCATCAAATCATAAGGGCAGGCCAAGCTAATGCGCTTTAGTTGGCGCTTTGTTTGCCTAGGGCAGGCCTCCACCACCAGTTTTACGGCATCTGTATATGCTTTTACTAGGCCACCTGTGCCAAGTTTTGTGCCACCAAAATACCGGCACACCACCACACTCACTTCCCCTATACCACAATGGCTAAGCACTTGAAGCATAGGCTTACCTGCCGTGCCAGATGGCTCTCCAGCGTCACTTAAGCCCCAAAAGGTGCTGTTATCCGGTGCGTCAGCCACCACCGCCCAGCAATGGTGGCTTGCGTCTGGGTATTTTTTACGCATATCGTTTAGGTGAATATCGCATTCACCACGGCCTATGGTGTGACGTAAATTAGCAATAAAGTGACTGTTTTTAACTGCAAGGGTTAGCTCTAGGTCTTCACCTTGTAAGTTTGGAATTTGGTAGGTAATGGGCTACTCACGCTTTTGGACAAATGTCGTTACTAGGGTTATGGTTTTGATGTGCCAATATACTATAAATAACGACGGCAGGGAGGTTGAGTGTGGTAGGTTTTTAAGCAACAAATAATTACATACTGGCCATAGTGTAAACGATTAAAATAAAATCTTGTAATAATGGATAATTTTTGGTTATATTTGAGTTTGTAAGCTTCCAACCAACCTTTTGTGTACTTGGGTGTTGCTAATATCAGGATGCAATAATGGACTTAAGCAAACTTCCAGAAAATCTCCCACTACCCATTGGCGATAGTGCTGTGGCTCATCTTGACTTAAAAAGATTACCAAACCTCTCGTTGCTAGCAACCAATAATGAAACAGTTTGTCTTAGCGATATATCAGGCCTTGTTGTGTTTTACGTTTACCCGATGACGGGGCGTCCAGACACACTCCTGCCTGCAGACTGGGATGAGATTCCAGGAGCAAGAGGCTGCACGCCTCAATCTTGTAGCTTTCGAGATCATTATTCACAGCTGCAAAAATATAATGCTAGTATGTATGGCGTAAGTGTTCAGCCTTTTAAGTATCAGCGCGAAGCAAAACAACGATTGCATCTCCCTTTTGAATTGCTAAGTGATGTGAACCTTGAGCTTAAACAGGCGTTGCAGTTGCCCACCTTTGAGGCAGAGGGGATGGAGCTCTACAAACGGATAACCTTGATCGTTTGTGATGGGGTTATCGTTAAAGTTTTTTATCCAGTATTTCCACCAAGCAATAATGCTGATGAAGTATTGAAATGGTTGCAATCAAACGCTTAAAAACCATTTTCACGCTCACTTTTAGATACTCAATTAGGGCATCTAAAGTAAATGTCAGCGCTTCTATTTAATTACAAACAATAGATCATTGTATTCTAGCGACACACCACCCCAAGCAGGTACAATGGCCCCACATATTACCCACATGCACTTGTTTAAATGACTCAACAAAAAGGTTTTGATGGTGTCCAAAGGTTATACGGCACGCACAGCTACGAAGCGATAACAAAGGCGCATATTTGCGTAGTTGGCATAGGGGGTGTGGGCACTTGGGTGGCAGAAGCTTTAGCGCGTTCTGGCGTAGGGCAGATCACGCTAATAGACATGGATGATGTAGCCGAGTCCAATATAAATCGTCAATTAGTCGCATTGTTATCTACTGTTGATCAAGCCAAAATAGACGTCATGGCACAGCGCATTAAAGATATAAACCCCCATTGTAAAGTTAACTTAATAGAAGAGTTTGTGGGTGAAAATAATTTAGAAGCATGTTTAAACCAAGGTTATGATTACGTGATAGACGCGTGTGACTCTATTAAGGCTAAAGCTATGATGGTGTCTTGGTGTAAATTGCGCAGGGTGCCCATTATTACTATTGGTGGAGCAGGTGGTCAGCGTGACCCAAGTAAAGTAAAAATTGTAGATTTAGCCATGACGCGGGTAGACCCACTGGCTGCCAAATTAAGGTCTGTGCTGCGCAGCCAGTATGGGTTTAGTAAAAACCTTAAAAGCAGGTTTCGTATAGAGTGTGTGTGTTCTACAGAGCAGCTGTATTACCCACAGCCAGATGGCAGTGTGGGCTGGGCTAAAAGTGCCAATGTAGCAGGTGCAAAGATGGACTGTAGTCGTGGCTTTGGCGCGGTAAGCTTTGTTACAGGCACTTTTGCATTCATTGCTGTTGGCCGAGTGTTGGATAAAATAGTAGCTAAGCATCTTAGACTCCAGTTAGACTCAAGTAAGGCTCCGTAGGCAACAAAAGAAATAAAAGGATTTATCATGGCGTTAAGTAATATTCATGCAGGTCAAATTGCAGGCATTATCAACACCGGTTTTACCGAGTATCGGGTGCAGTTTGAACACATTTCATCCGGTGCTAAACGCCGCTTTGAAAAAGCCCTTTGGCAAGACGTGCAAGCCAGCGGCATGCAACGTATAGACCTGTATGGACAGATGGTTGCGTTGGTGAACACACAGCTTGATGAATTTAGACTCGCTCAAAAAATTAAGCCCGAAAAAGCATCAGACTGGGCGCTTGTTAAAGCTCAGTTTGAGTTACTAATGCCACAGCGCACAGATCCTGAGCTTGCCGAAACCTTTTTTAATTCTATATTTTGCCGAGCTTTTAGACACAGCTCCCTTCGTGAACAACGTATGTTTTTATTTAGCTCTTCAGCGGCTGCACCTAAAGAGTTAGCTCAGGATATGTATAAAGAATACAACACCAGTAAGGGTGTTGTAGGCATGGTAAGCGATATATTAGATGACTATGCCTTTGACGTGCCCTATGCCAATAAACGATTAGACGTGATTAACCTAGTGGGTATTATCAAAGAAAACACAGATTTTCGTATGGCCATGACATACCAAACACGGGTACAAATATTAAAATCTGTATTTTATCGAAATAAAGGCGCTTATTTGGTAGGCCAGCTAGTTAATCCTTCTCACAGCCAGCCCTTTGTAATTCCCTTGTTAAATGATGAAAAACAAGGCATTTATACGGATACTTTAATCACAGATTCTGATGATGTAAGTATTATCTTCAGTTTTACACGTTCTTATTTTATGGTGGAAGCGCCAGTGCCTGCAGAGTTTGTAGGCTTTTTGCAGCATATTTTGCCGGCTAAGCCATTGGCTGAAATTTACACTAATATTGGGTTTTTCAAGCATGGTAAATCTGTATTTATGCGTGATTACCTGCAGCATATGGACAACTCCACAGACCAGTTTATTATTGCTCCAGGCATCAAAGGCATGGTGATGACGGTGTTTACTTTGCCATCACTAGACATTGTATTTAAGATTATCAAAGATAAATTTGCCCCGCCTAAAGCCATGACAAAAGCGGTGGTAAAAGAGAAGTATCACTTGGTAAAAGTGCATGACCGAGTAGGGCGTATGGCCGACACCCAAGAGTTTAAACACTTTGCGTTTGATAAAGGTCGTTTTTCACAAGAACTCATTGATGAGCTTTTGACAGTGGCACCTAGCATGATAAAAATGGTGGGCAATTACGTAGTGATAGAGCAGCTATACGTAGAGCGTCGCATGACTCCGCTTAATATCTATATAGACACCGCCAGTGATGCACAGCTGTATGATGTGATCGATGAATATGGCAATGCTATAAAACAGCTTGCAGCTGCTAATATATTTCCAGGTGACATGTTGTTTAAAAACTTTGGTGTGACAAGACACGGTCGTGTAGTGTTTTATGACTACGATGAAATTTGTTATTTAACCGAATGTAATTTTAGAAAAATACCAGAAGCCATGTATCCAGAGCAAGAGCTTGCTAGTGAGCCTTGGTATTCTGTAGGGCCTTATGATGTCTTTCCTGAAGAGTTTCATGTGTTTTTGGCAGGAAGGCCTAGAATTGCCAAAACATTTCGCCAAATTCATAGTGATATTTTTGATGCAGACTATTGGAAATCACTGCAGGCCGATATAGTAGATGGACAAGTAAAGGACGTATTTCCTTATCGTCGTAAGAAACGTTTTTTGTCTGCTTAGTTTTTCTCAGCTGCTTGTCTTAGAGCCACTTGGGCAAGGCTTTTAAGCTTGTCATCTTTGCTCATTATCATCCAGTTGCGCACCTCATCTTGGCTGCGATAACAACCTTTGCACACTAGTTCATCTTTTTTAAACTGGCATACTTTCACACAAGGCGAGGGGATAGTATGATCGATGTTTCTAACAGGGCGTGCTCTGCGGCGCATAACATTTTTTCTCACTAATATTCAGGCTCTATTATGGCCCGAGTTAGGCGCACAGGAAAGACCTGTGTGTTAGAATATATCCTCTTTTTAGGGTTTAGGAACATTCTTCATGTTAGGTAGAATTGGATTTGTCTGGGGTGCTATTGGTGTCATCTGTTTACTGATGTTTTCCGCCTTACGCCTATCTAAGATTGCTTTAGAGTTTTTACTTTATCCCACCCATATATGGCACTGGCTGATTTTAGTGCTGTGGGTAGCCTTTATGGCTTACTCAGAGGGCTATAAAGGCTTTCAGCGAACATTTTCTCCACGTGTAGCTGCTCGTTTATTGTGGCTAAAAAACAATCCTAAAATGTGGTTAGTCATTTTTGCACCCTTATTTGCCATGGGGTTTATCTACGCATCTAAAAAACGCACTATTATCTCTTACACTATATTAGTAATGGTGCTGGCCTTTGTAGCTATTGCCATAAACTTACCTCAGCCTTGGCGACCACTTGTGGACGCTGGTGTAGTGGTAGGGCTGTTGTGGGGCACAACTGCCACATGGTGGTTTATATTGGCTGCTCTGCGCACTGACATCAGCACAGTAAACCCAGACCTACCCAAATCGGCTAATCAACATTCATAGAACATGTTATAGGAACTACCATGCGCGCTATTTTTTGGATGCTAGGCTCCATTGCATCATTTTGTTTAATGGCGGTAGCTGCTCGTGAGTTAGATGGCCATATTGATAAGTTTGAATTGCTCGCCATACGCAGCACGGTGGGAATCATACTTTTAGTGATTATTATGAATGTTATTAAGCGCCCTACGCTTATGTACACCAAACGCATGAACGCTCATTTATTGCGTAATTTTTTTCACTTTATAGGGCAGTTTAGCTGGCTGGTAGGTATTGGTTTACTACCCCTTGCCCAAGTTTTTGCCATAGAATTTACAGTGCCTTTGTGGGTGTTAATTATGGCTTCACTGTTTCTTGGTGAAGCGATTACTAAACGTAAAGTCTTGGCTGTGGCATTAGGTCTAGCAGGTGTGGCGGTGATTTTGAAGCCGGGTATGCAAATGTTAAACACTGGCGCCATAGTGATGCTTATTGCCGCCTTGTGCTTTGCTGTGACCTTCATTGTAAGTAAATCACTTCTCACTACAGAGCACCCACTGACTGTTGTATTTTACATGACTCTTATACAATTGCCTTTAAGTGCTTTGATGGCAGGTGCCGATTGGACGATGCCACAGCCATGGATGTGGCCCTGGGTAATAGCTGTAGCTCTTACAGGATTGTCTGCCCATTATTGCTTGGCTAAGTCTTTCCAGCTGGCTGATGTGAGTGTAGTGATTAGTGTGGATTTTTTACGTTTGCCGATCATAGGCGTAATAGGCATGTGGCTTTATAATGAGCCTTTAGAAGTGACTGTGATCTTTGGTGGTGTGCTTATGCTTTTAGCCAACTTAGCTAACCAGTGGCGTATCAAGCCGCCTAACTCTCTATAAAACTTCTCCAAGTTTAAGTTAGCTATTTGTAATCTTGTTGTTTGTATACTGCACAGTAAATGGCTTTTTCACGTTGCTCATCGCATTCACTGGTTCTTTACGCTGATTTGGTTCCAAGTTGGGCATTATTATAGCTTCCAACCAAGCGAAGGGAAGTAGACTTCGCTTTTATTCCTAAAAAATTCCATATTTTTTCAAAATTTATCAGCACAATTCATTCATATAAAGACGTCAATCTGAGCTGGTTATTTTATTGGATTGAGTGGGTTTTGGCGTTGTTTTTTTATAATTAGTTCATTTCAAAAATGTAAAATTAATTATTATTTAATCTTAGCAGATATAAAATTAGTTATATTTACTTTAAAAAATGTGTTGATATTATTTAATTATTATAAAAATATTAACTTGTTACTGTTAAATATCATCCTTATATCGAGTTAAATATTTATTTAATTTTTATCTTGTAATGATATTTAATTATGATATTTTAAATGTAATGTTTAGTAGAATGAAAATGTTAAATATCAAGTAGAAATGAATGAAAATAAAGCGATGGGTTAATGCATCAAATGTGTCGTCGTAGGTGACTGTTATTAAAAGCACCAGCGCTAGGCAAGGTGATGCGTACATTTCTAAGTTTTTATTTTAGTACGCACTTATTATATTCAATGCCGTTAGCAGGGTGATCTATAGATGTGTGGTTAACGTTAGTTAATATAAAAAAGCAGTGCATATGTGATAAAAAAATCTAAATAATATAGTTGAATACAGTGCAATAGATTCCATCAAAGGTGGTCTTTTGTGCCTAGAGTTAATAGTTCCTATCCACAATAATGAGAAGCTTAATTAATGCTTTTTATTATTGAGACTAATTTAATTAATGAAAATTGCTTATGACGCTTATTAAATATATCAGGCACTTTGGACTAATAAAGAAATCAATTAGTTTGATCCTATTTTTGGCACATATAGCTCACGCTGATTCGGCACATATGACTCATGCTGATTTTGGACAAACTGATTCTTCAATTATCAGTCAGATTGAAAAACATGACATAGCTGAAGATCAATATCACAAGGCCTTAATCATTAAACAAGGTACTTCGTTGCGGGACGTCATTAGTACGATTGCAAGGCTGCAAAATAGAGAAAATTTTTGATTAATAATCTAGCACCCAAAACTATATCGGGACAAGTTTTCTCTTGGCGGCAGCGGCCACAGCAAGGCGGTGAGGTAGCCGGAAAAACTGAAGAGCTTATTGTATTTAAAGAGATTTATGAGCCAAGATGCCCCTGACGTGCAACATCACCTTGCAACTTAAAAAATGAGTAATGTCAGATACAAATAAATACACTGCCAAAGGCACCGCTTTAAAATACCTTTAATATAGCTTGGGTAAAAATAGGATATCAACTGATGCATTTTTTTTCAGCACGCCGACAAAAAAGAGGCTTTACCTTAATTGAATTTATGATGGTACTTACTTTAGGGGGCATCGTCGCTGCGTATCAAATCCAGGCTCAAATACAAGAGATACGAGAGGTTAACGTGGTGCATATGGCCAACCATATTAACCATTTTCAACGCCAAAGTTTGCAGTACTATCGCAACAACAGCAGTTGGCTAATAAACGCTGCAAGGCTTGTTTCAACTAGCTACATTAATTCAAATAAAGACTATTACGGAAATACATATGCCGTGACTAATAATGTAGCAAAAAACGAATTTACGGTAACTATGAATACGCGTGAGCTCTATTACCCCTCTATGCTGGCTAGATTATTACCCAGTGTGACAATCAGCGGTACGTCCATCAGTAGCACCATCCTTCCACCTGGTGAGGAAATTTCCCATGACGCTCTTTTTTCACTTGATGGTTCAAAAGCGTTAACAGGTAACATGAATGCAAATGGCAAAAACATTGAAAGCGTCAATGAAGTAGGTGCAGAATATGTGTATTCCCCAAGTAACCCTGCCTACGGCATGCGCCCTAAGGGGCTGAGTGTTCTTAAAAATCTTAACGTTGACACATTAAAAATTGCTGGCAATTTGGTAGAAGGAGCAGCGTGTACAGCTAAATCCATTGGTACATCAACCACCGGAAAATTTTTAACCTGTAAAAACGCCGTTTGGACGCCGCCCATTAGTGTCAATGAATTGCCTATCAATAGTATTTATATATCAGTGACCTCTGAAAACCCATCCACAACATTGGGCTATGGCACTTGGGTTTCCTTTGGTGCTGGACGGGTATTAGTTGGCCAAGATACAAATGACGTTAGTTTTGATCGTTTAAGCGAAACAGGAGGTAGTAAGACTGATTCTCACGCATTAACGATTTCAGAAATGCCTCGTCATGACCATACAGTATACATGTCAGAAATAACTGTGAACGAAGGGAGTGTTAAAAGTGGCGGTATCGCAAGGATTAACAACTCTGGAACAAAGAAAACAGGGAGCAAGGGTAATGGTCAAAGGCATGAACATGACATCGTTCAACCCGTATATTACGGTGAAGATGTGGCGAAGGACTAGATAAAATAACCTCTATATTGAGGCGTTGAAAATTTCTTTATTACTAACCATGAACCAACAAAGCTGTTATCAAAGGGTTGTTAAATCTAATTCTTTATAAAATTGGTACTCACTACCTGTAATAGTCCAGCTTGCATGTTCGCCTGTATATTGGCACTCATCGATGCGGCATTTGGGCCAAGTGGTAATACTGGGGTAAAAGTTGGTGTGGATGCGACTGTTGCTCTAGGGCTAGAGGCAACTGCACGCGCCTGTTGCACCCAAGCTAGGGCTGTTTGGGTGTCATCTTCAAAATTTTTCACCTCAAACCCTGCCTTAACAGCTAAACTATTAAAGCTAGCCCATGTACACAAATGGCTCTCATCTTTTTTATTGGCCCACGGGGTGGGGTAGATGATGTCTGCTTCTGTGGCATTGGGTTGCAACATAACTTCGTGCATTAGCACTTGCCCACCAGGCTTAAGCACTGTGTATAAGCCTTTGAGCAAATCCCCTTTTTGTTTAATATTCATACATGCGTGCTGGCTAATCACAAAATCAAAGGTTGGTTTTTCAAAGGGCAAATGCAAGATGTTACCCACCACAAACTGGCACTTTGGTGCTGGGTGAATGCTGGCGCTGAGCATTTTTGCGGCGTCGATGTAGCTAGTGTTAATATCTAGCCCCACCATAGAGCAGCCATGCTTAGCCCACACTAGCCTGCTGGTGCCACCTAATCCGCAGCCAATATCTAGGCCGTAGCTACTATCCAAGGTATTATCTAAGCTGTTATCTAGCCAATCAAGTAGCTTATGTGTGGCGCCAATACCCCCTAAGTGAAGCTGGTCAATGCCACAAAAATCTTCCACCTGCCATTTTTCAGGTGGAGCTTTTTTGATTAATTGGGCTAATTTTTCAAGCATTTTACTAACCTTTATAACCCAGCTAAACCAACCTAAATTTAGCTTAAAAGTTCTGGTAGATTTATAAAAAAGGCTAATGCTTCAGGGTTTGCCAGTGCATCTTTGTTTTTCACCACTTTACCATGAATCACTTTACGCACAGCCAGCTCTACTATCTTGCCACTTATGGTGCGTGGGATAGCTTTTACTTGTATCACCTTTGCAGGCACATGGCGCGGTGTGGTATTTGCACGCACTTGTTGCTTAATGGTTTTGGTTAATGTGTCATCTAAAACCAAACCCTCGCGTAATACCACAAACAAGATCACTCGCACGTCATCATGCCAGTTTTGGCCAATCACTATGCTTTCCAAAACCTCTTCTATCACTTCTACTTGGCGATAAATTTCTGCGGTGCCTATGCGCACCCCACCAGGGTTTAGCACCGCGTCAGAGCGGCCGTGAATAATCACGCCACCGTGTTGGGTAATTTCACCATAGTCACCATGGGCCCACACATTGTCAAACTGAGCAAAATAAGCATCGTGGTATTTTTGGCCCCCTTTATCTTGCCAGAAGTAAATAGGCATTGAAGGGAATGGGGCGGTGCACACAAGCTCGCCTTTAGTTTGGCCTATAGCTTGGCCATCTTCATCAAATATATTCACCGCCATGCCCAAACCACGACATTGCAACTCTCCACGATACACAGGGAGAATAGGGCAGCCCAAGGCAAAGCAAGAAACAATGTCTGTACCGCCAGAAATAGAAGCCAACAACACATCTGCCTTTACATCACGGTACACATAGTCAAAACTTTCATGAGACAAAGGAGAGCCTGTAGAAAGAATGGTTTTTAAGTGTGTTAGATCATGGCTTTGGCTTGGCTTAATACCTGCTTTTGCTATCGCGGCAATATATTTAGCACTAGTGCCAAAAATGCTTACCTTTTCACGCTCGGCCATGTCCATAAGAATAGCTGGGGTTTTAAATGGCGAGCCATCATAAAGCACCACAGTGCAGCCCAATGACAGGCCACTTACCAGCCAATTCCACATCATCCAGCCACAAGTGGTGTAGTAAAAAAGCACATCATCTGGTGTCACATCTGTGTGTAATAAATGCTCTTTGTTGTGCTGTAATAATGTACCGCCTATGCCATGAACTATGCACTTTGGCACACCTGTAGTGCCAGATGAATACATAATATAAAGTGGATCATCAAAACCACAGGCTACAAATTCAATTTGCGTGGCATGAGTGTCTATAAAGTCCTTAAGGTGAATAGCTTTGTTGGGTACTGCCTCATCCAGTAGGTTTAAATCTGCACTTTGAGTGACATGATCACACACCACAATAGCTTCTATGGAAGGTACTAAAGCCGCAATACCTGCTACTTTATCTAGTGAGTTTAGAGTTTTACCATTGTAGTAATAGCCGTCTGTAGTAAACAGTATGCGTGGCTCTATCTGGCCAAAGCGGTCTAACACACCGTTGATGCCAAAATCTGGTGAGCATGAGCTCCATACTGCACCTAAGCTGGCTGTAGCGAGCATTGCTACTGTGGCGTCAATTACATTAGGCATAAAGCCTGCAATGCGATCACCAGGTTTAATGTCATACTTCTTTAAGCCGCCGACAAGCGCAGCAACTCTTTGATATAACTCGCCATAGCTAATTTCTTCACGGGCGCCGTTTTCGCCACAAAAAATGAGTGCGCAGGAGTCATCGCGGTATTTAAGTAGATTTTCTGCAAAATTTAGTTTCGCTTGTGGATACCATTTTGCACCTTGCATCTTGTTATTATTTTCAACGATCACACCGCCTTTATGGCTAGACTTTATGTCACATTGTTGCCAAATATGGTCCCAAAAAAGGTCACTATGATCAATACTCCATTGGTGTAATTGATGATAATTAGTAATATTGAGGTGGAAGGTGGCATTAACAGATTGAATGAAACGCCATAGGTTAGTCTTTTCAATACGGCTTTGGCTGGGCTGCCATAAAGGCTGAAGCATGCTGATCCTTAAAATATAAAATGAGGGTGAGTTCCCCCAACTAGATGCTTATTAAAATCAATTAATACAAAAGTTACTAGAGTAAAATCGATTAAAATGAATTAAATGAAAGATATCATAGCTGGTCCAGCATGTGAACCGTTGGGGCGACCTAAAAGATCACTAATACTTTGGCCAACACGGGCTAATCTATCTAGCGAAATGCCGGTATGTATGCCTAACCCATGCAGCATATACACCAAATCTTCAGTGGCCAAATTACCACTGGCACCTTTTGCATAAGGGCAGCCACCTAACCCAGCTACAGAGCTATCAAACGTAGTAACGCCAGCTTCAAGCATACATAATACGTTGGCTAAAGCTTGCCCATAGGTGTTGTGGCAATGGCCGGCAAGGTTTGATATGGGTATGTTGTGGCTTACAGCCTCTAGCATATGTAACATGCGCGAAGGTGTAGCGGTGCCAATGGTATCGCCAAGAGACACTTCATAGCAGCCCATGTGTATTAGCTGCTGCGCAATACTAGCTACTGCGGTGGGAGCGACCTCTCCCTCATAAGGGCAATCGATCACTACAGAAACATAGCCTCGCACTTTTAACCCAGCATCTAATGCCATTTGAACCACAGGTTCAAAGCGTGTAATAGATTCTGCTATAGAGCAGTTAGTGTTGCGTTGACTGAAGCTTTCGCTGGCTGCGCCAAACACTGCTACCTCATTTACACCGGCCTCTATAGCGCGCTCCAAACCTCTCATGTTGGGTGTGAGGGCGCTATAAGATACGTGCTTATGGGTAGTGATAAGTTTTAGCACTTGTGCGCTGTTGGCCATTTGAGGCACCCATTTAGGGTGTACAAAAGCCGCAGCTTCAATGTGAGTAAGCCCTGCGGCAGCTAGCTGGTCAATAAGGTTCGCTTTTACTTTAGCGTCTAGCATGCCCCCCGGTTCATTTTGTAAACCGTCTCGGGGGCCTACCTCTACTACTTTTACATGTTTGGCTAAAGGCCTTGAAGTGCTCAAACGCATGCTATATTTCCTTCTCTATAAGCTCTAATAGTTGCGAGTCAGCATCTACAAGTTCACCTACTTTAAAATAGATTTCACCAATAACACCATTTTTTGGCGCTACAATAGTGTGCTCCATCTTCATTGCTTCCACTACCATGAGTGCGTCACCTGCTAAAACGTGTAACCCAGAAGTCACCAAGCACGCAATAAGATTACCATTCATGGGCGCTTTAATATGGCCTGTATTATGATCATTGTGGGCCAAGAAATCATCAATTTTGGCAGCTTTAAGTATTACCACAGCTTTACCGTGCGCAGTAAATAAGCTTAATTTGTCACCCCTTAGATTGAAGCCAGCCTTATGTTTGCCGTCTTTATAATCTAACACTAAAGAATCTGAGTTTAGTGTACCTGAAGTGTTGGTAGTGATGACACAGGGGCTATCTAGATAGAGGGCATCCAAACTAAAGCCTGAGGATGGCATATTTAACCTTAGCCCTGTGCAATCACCATAGGTTTTTAAAGCCTGTGTGCCAAGTACTAATCCAGCCATAGCTAGGACCAGTTGTTGGTTGTGTAACGAAGACGACAGCAACAGGTCTTGGTGTTGTTCGATAATGCCGGTATGTAAGTTGGCAGTGCTGAAGTCTGGTAAGGTAGCTAGGCGACGCAAAAAATCAATATTAGTGTGAATGCCGTCTAAGTGATAGTCTTGCAAGGCTTGGTCTAGTTTGGCTAAGGCTATTTCACGGCTTTCTCCCCATACGATGAGCTTAGCGATCATGGGGTCATAAAAAGGGCTTATTTCATCACCTTGACATACTCCCGTGTCAATACGAATGGTTGAATCTGTTTTAGGTGTGCGAAGGTGTGTTATTTGGCCAGTGGAAGGTTGAAAATCTTGGCTTGGATCCTCTGCATAAATACGTGCTTCAAAAGAATGACCTTGAAAAAAGAGCTGGTTTTGAGTCAGTGGTAATGGCTCACCTGCGGCTACTGTAAGTTGCCAACACACCAGATCGATACCGCTAATCATTTCAGTAACAGGGTGCTCTACCTGCAAGCGAGTATTCATTTCCATAAAATAATACCCCCCGCTATTGTCTAATAAAAACTCTACAGTGCCTGCACCCACATACTTAATCGCTTGGGCAGCTTCTACTGCTGTGTTCCCCATTTTTTGGCGCAATTCATTAGACAAGCCAGGGGCAGGGGCTTCTTCTATGACTTTTTGGTGACGTCGTTGGGCTGAGCAGTCTCGGTCTCCAAGGTAAATACCATTGCCATGACGGTCACAAAATACTTGAACCTCTACATGACGTGGTGCAATTAGGTATTTTTCAATTAACACATCACTGTTACCAAAGCTGGCTAATCCCTCACGTCTTGCCCCTGCTAAATGAGTGAGAAAATCTTCTGCTTTTTCAACCACTCGCATGCCTTTACCGCCGCCGCCAGCCACTGCTTTTATCAATAAAGGATAGCCCATGTGGTTGGCTTCAGTTTGTAATAAGGCATCGTTTTGAATATTACCATGGTAGCCAGGTACCAAAGGGATGCCAGCAGCACTCATGATGACTTTTGCAGCACTTTTACTACCCATCTGCTGGATAGCCGGAACGTCTGGGCCAATAAATACGATGTTTTTAGCTTGGCAGGCAGCCACAAAGTCAGCATTTTCAGATAAAAAACCATATCCAGGGTGGATACAATCGGCTTTGCTTTTTATGGCAATAGCCAATATTTTATCAGCGTTTAGGTAACTTTGAGTGGCCGCAGATGGACCAATATGCCAAGCTTCATCTGCTTCTTTTACATGAAGAGAGTTTGCATCGGCATCCGAATAAACAGCGATGGTGCGCATGCCCATGGCTTTAGCAGTGCGTATTACGCGGCAGGCTATTTCTCCACGATTAGCAATTAATACAGATTTTAGCATAGTATTTACTGTTTCCATGGGGCTGTAGTTTTAGTTAAAAAAGCCTTTAATCCTGCTTGACCAGTGGTGCTTACCCTAGTTTTAGCAATGGCTTTAGTCGTGTGAGATGTTGTGGAGGCTAAGTTTTCCTTAGCGATAGGGGAGTGTTTATTTATACCTTTAAGTAACATTTTTATTTGTACCACTGCCTCTGGACTGTTATTTAATGTAGTTAAAATCCATTGTTCCTTAGCGTTGTTCAGTTCATCAGTGGGTACTACTTCATGCACTAAGCCATAGGCTAAACCTTGGCTTGCAGTAAATGCTTTGGCACTTGTCATCAGATGACGACTCCAAGACACGCCAATCTTATTGACTACAAAGGGAGAAATTACGGCAGGAATAAGACCAATACGCACCTCACTTAAGCAAAAAGACGCATGGTCTGCACTTATCACGCTGTCACAACAAGCAACTAGTCCAACAGCTCCCCCAAATGCGGCGCCATTGACTAGCGCTAGAGTTGGTTTTGGAAATTCATCTAAGCGTTGCATTAACAGTGCTAATTGCTGAGCGTCTGCAATATTAGCAGCCTCATCGTAATCAGCCATGCGTTGCATCCAAGCCAAGTCTGCGCCAGCTGAAAAGCTTTTACCTGCACCTGTAACGATAAGGCCCCGCACGTTTTTGTCTAGAGACAATTTTTTTAACTGGGTGATAAATAGTTGTATCAACTGCTCATCAAATGCATTGTGTTTGTCAGGCCTATTAAGGGTAAGGGTGGCTATACCAGAACTGCTCAGATGGCAGGTTACCCAGTGCTCAGGCAAAGTAGACAAAGAAGAAGGTGTCATGTGAGGCGCCTTATATTACATACGGAACACGCCAAAGCGTGTTTCTTGTGCGGGTTTGTTGAGGGCTGTAGCCAAAGCAATGCTTAATACACAGCGCGTGTCTTTAGGGTCAATAATGCCATCGTCCCATAAGCGAGCACTGGCATAATAGGGGTGTCCTTGGTGTTCGTATTGTTGCAATACAGGCTCACGCATCGCTTGCTCTTGGGTGTCGCTAAATGATTCGCCTTGAGCTGCAAGCTGATCCCGTTTTACTTGAGTAAGTACCCCTGCAGCTTGTTCGCCACCCATTACAGAAATACGACTGTTAGGCCACATCCACATAAAGTTAGGCTCAAAGGCGCGGCCGCACATCCCGTAGTTACCTGCACCGTAGCTGCCACCAATAATGACTGTAAATTTAGGCACTTTAGCGCAAGCTACGGCCATCACCATTTTGGCACCGTGTTTAGCTATGCCTTGGGCTTCGTATTTTTTGCCCACCATAAAGCCTGTGATGTTTTGCAAAAATACTAAAGGAATTTGGCGCTGACAACACAGCTCTATAAAGTGAGCACCTTTTTGTGCCGATTCGGAGAATAAAACCCCATTATTGGCGACGATGCCAACAGGGTAGCCATCGATGTGAGCAAAACCACACACTAATGTGGTGCCATATAAAGCCTTAAATTCGTCAAACCCAGAATCATCAACCACACGTGCTATTACATCGCGCACATCAAATGGTTTACGCAAGTCTGTGCCCACCACCCCATAAATCTGTTCACTTGGATAACGAGGTTCAGCACTTGGTTTACGCAGTAAAGGATGACCTGCAGTTTTGGGGCAATTTGCAATACACTGGCGAGCTATTAACAGCGCATGCTCATCTGATTGCGCATAATGATCAGCTACTCCTGATATACGACAGTGGGTATCTGCGCCACCCAGTTCTTCCGCACTGACTTCTTCACCTGTGGCAGCCTTTACTAGCGGGGGACCGGCTAAAAAAATCGTGCCTTGTTGTTTCACAATAATTGATTCATCTGCCATCGCTGGCACATAGGCGCCGCCAGCAGTGCAAGAGCCCATAACAACCGCAATTTGAGGAATGCCTTGAGCAGACATCGTGGCTTGGTTATAAAATATACGTCCAAAGTGTAGTTTATCTGGAAATACTTCATCTTGTTGTGGCAAGTTTGCACCACCTGAATCTACCAAATAAATGCAGGGTAGGTTATTTTGCAAAGCGATGTCTTGTGCCCGCAAGTGTTTTTTTACGGTTAATGGAAAGTAGGTGCCGCCTTTTACGGTGGCATCATTAGCGATAATCATACAATAACGACTATTAACTAAGCCCACGCCGCAAATGATGCCTGCACTAGGTACAGCTACGTCATAAACGTGGTGGGCCGCCAGTTGACCTATTTCTAAAAAGGGAGAACCTTGATCTAGTAGTGCATCTATGCGGTCGCGCGGTAACATCTTTCCACGGCTCAAATGCTTGGCTTGATATGCCTCACCGCCGCCTAATGTTAGCTTTGCAACCTGCTGCTGTAAGTCATCAACCAATAGCTGCATAGCAGCAGCCTTAGCTTTAAACTCATCACTTTGGGGGTTAATGCTGCTGGATAAAGTAGCCATGTTAGTTTGACTCGTTAAATAATTCGCGGCCAATTAACATGCGGCGAATTTCTGATGTGCCAGCACCAATTTCATAAAGTTTGGCATCACGCAATAGCCTACCAGTGGGGCATTGACTGGTGTAGCCAGTGCCTCCTAATAGTTGGATAGCATCCAGTGCCATTTTTGTGGCTAACTCAGCAGAGTATAAAATTGCGCCAGCTGAATCTTTGCGGGTGGTTTCGCCGCGGTCGCACGATTTTGCCACATTATAAACGTAAGACTTAGCAGCGTTCATTTGGGTGTACATGTCAGCAAGCTTGCCTTGTACTAGCTGAAACTCACCAATAGCTTGGCCAAACTGTTTGCGCTCATGTACGTAGGGCACTACCAAGTCCATACAGGCCTGCATAATGCCTAATGGCCCACCGGAAAGTACAACGCGCTCATAATCAAGGCCGCTCATTAGTACACGGACGCCGCCGTTTAGTTTGCCAAGAATGTTTTCTACCGGCACTTCACAATCGATAAATACTAATTCGCAAGTATTGGATCCCCTCATGCCAAGCTTGTCTAACTTTGGCGAGCGACTAAAGCCTGCATAATCTCGTTCTACAATAAATGCGGTAATGCCTTTGGCCCCTGCATTTATATCTGTTTTTGCGTAGATCACGTAGGTGTTGGCATCTGGGCCGTTGGTGATCCACATTTTGTTACCATTAAGTACGTATTTATCGCCTTTTAACTCAGCCTTAAGCTGCATGCTTACCACATCAGAGCCAGCGCCTGGCTCGCTCATAGCAAGAGCACCGATATGATCGCCACTAATTAGTTTGGGTAAATATGTAGTTTTTTGTTGGCCTGTGCCATGGCGATGAATTTGGTTTACACAAAGGTTAGAGTGCGCACCATAACTTAAGCCAATGCTTGCTGAAGCCCTGCTAATTTCTTCCATGGCTATACTGTGGGCTAGGTAGCCCATACCTGCACCACCGTATTTTTCATCGCAGGTAATCCCTAACAAGCCCATGTCGCCCATTTTTTTCCATAGTTTATTAGGGAACTCGTTATCTTGATCTGTAGACTCAGCTAAAGGAGCAATTTCATTAGCAGCAAATTGATTTACGTGATCACGTAAAATGTCATTGGTTTCACCTAGGTCGAAATTAAGGCTGGTATAAGTGCTTATCATGCTTGAGTCTCCAGAGGGTTATTGCTAGACAGTGCATTAGTGCAACGCAATTGTGCTGCACTAAGTTCATCGTGTAGGGCTTTAATATCTTCCATTTGTTGTTGTAATGCTAATTTTCTAATTTTTATTTTTTCAATAAAAACAAGTAGTTGCTGATCATTGTTAGTAGATGATGAATCGTAGAGATCTAGGATTTGGCTAATTTCAGACAGAGTAAGCCCTAGACGCTTACCTCGTAGTATGAGCTTTAACCATGTTCTGTCGTGGGTAGAATAAATTCTCTTTTGGCCTTCACGCTTTGGTGATAGCAGGCCTTGGTCTTCGTAGAAGCGTATGCTGCGAGTTGTAATAATAAACTCTTTCGACAATTCGCTAATTGTGTATTTGGTGGGTGACATGGATAATGCTCCCTAGTTATTAATATATCTGTGTTTATTTTGGTTGACGTTAACGTAAAGGTCAAGCAAAATGTTTATTCTATTTATTCGCTTTTATTGGAGCCCTAAAAATGAGTCAAGATGTCTATATCCTCGGCGGCAGCCGCACGCCAATGGGAGGCCTTGATGGCAGCCTTGCACCTCAAGCCGCGTCACAACTAGGCTCAGTGGCTATTAAAGGTGCTTTAATTCGGGCAAATATAGCCCCAGAACAGATAAACGAAGTATATATGGGCTGCGTGCTGGCAGCAGGGCAAGGTCAAGCACCAGCTCGTCAAGCGGCTTTAGGAGCAGGGCTTCCAAAAAACACACCATGCACTACTGTTAATAAAATGTGTGGCTCTGGCATGCAAACCACTATTATGGGTTTTAATGCAATAAAGGCAGGCTCTGCAGACATTATGGTATGCGGTGGCATGGAAAGCATGACCAACGCCCCATATTTATTGCCTAAAGTACGCCAAGGTTTGCGTATGGGCCACGGGCAAATGTTGGATCATATGTTTCTTGATGGCTTAGAAGACGCCTATGAAGGTGGCCTGATGGGCAGCTTTGCTCAAAAGACAGCCGATGACTTTGGTTTAACCCGTGAAGCAATGGATGATTTTGCCATTCACTCGTTGTCCAAGGCTAACGCAGCGATAAAAAGTGGCTTATTAGAAAGCGAAATTGAAGCGGTAGTCATCACCAACAGAAAGGGCACCACTACCGTTGCCGTCGATGAACAGCCAGGTCAAGCTCGCATCGACAAAATCCCACAGTTACGAGCGGCCTTTAAGAAAGACGGTACGATTACTGCAGCTAATGCCAGCTCAATTTCTGATGGTGCGTCCGCATTGGTGCTTGCTAGTGCAGATTTTGTTAATCAAAACAATGTAAACCCTATGGCTCGTATATTGGGTGTGCAAAGTTTTGCCCGTGAACCTAGTGAGTTTACCATTGCGCCTATCGGTGCTATTGAAGGGTTGTTGAAGAAGCTAGATTGGCAATCTGAAGATGTAGATTTGTTTGAAATCAACGAAGCCTTTGCCATGGTTACCATGCTAGCCACTCAAGAGCTTGGATTAGATGCTAGTAAAGTGAATATCTACGGCGGTGCTTGTGCACAAGGGCATCCTATTGGATCTACGGGTTCTCGCATTATTGTTACCCTCATGACAGCACTCAAAAATAAAGGTCTAAAGCGAGGCATTGCAGCGCTGTGTATTGGTGGTGGTGAAGCTACTGCTGTGGCGATAGAGTTGGTTTAATACAGCCCATAGTTAAATAGGAATAAATATGAATTTTGACTTAAATGAAGATCAAATTGCTTATGTAGATTTAGCTGAGCAGTTTAGTGCCAAAGAGCTAGCCCCGCATGCAGCTTTGTGGGATGCAGAAGCCATTTTTCCTAAAGCTACCATTAAAAAAGCAGGAGAATTGGGTTTTTGCGGTTTATACAGTGACCCAGAAATGGGTGGGTTAGGTTTGTCTCGGCTGGACTCTGCACTGATTTTTGAACAGTTAGCTATGGGCTGCACTACAACTGCAGCCATGCTTACCATACATAACATGGCCGCATGGATGGTGTCAGTCAATGCTACCTCGGCTGCTAAAGCGCACTACGGTGAAAAACTCACAAGTGGTAAGTGGCTAGCGTCTTATTGCCTCACAGAAGCTAATGCAGGTTCTGATGCGGCTTCGTTAACGACTAAGGCTGTAAAAACGGGTAATGAGTATGTGATCACCGGTAGTAAAATCTTTATTTCTGGCGCTGGCGAAACTGAGGTATTAGTTGTAATGGCCCGCACCGGAGAGCCTGGAGCAAAAGGTATTTCCGCGTTTATTGTGGATTCAGACAGTGCAGGTATTAGCTTTGGACGCAAAGAAGAAAAGATGGGGTGGAATGCTCAACCCACAAGAATGGTAAATTTTGATCAGGTGCGTGTACCTGCTACAAACCTACTTGGCAAAGAGGGTGATGGCTTTACTCTGGCTATGAAAGGTTTAGATGGCGGTCGTATTAACATAGCAACGGTTGGCGTGGGTACGGCACAGCAAGCTTTGAATGAGGCTTTGGCCTTTGTAAATGAAAGAAAACAGTTTGGTAAGCCGATTGCTGCTTTTCAAGGGATTCAATTTAAGCTTGCTGACATGAATACGAATCTAGTTGCGGCACGTCAAATGGTGCGCTTAGCAGCTTTTAAATTGGATAATAAACACCTAGATGCTACCACCTATTGCGCTATGGCCAAACGTTTTGCAACAGATATTGGTTATCAGGTGTGTGATGAAGCGTTGCAGTGCTTTGGCGGCAGCGGGTACATTAAAGAATATCCTATGGAGCGGCATGTGCGAGATAGCCGTGTGCATCGTATTTTGGAAGGTACCAATGAGATAATGCGGGTGATTATCGCTAGGCGTATCTTACTTAAAGATTCACAGGCCATTTTATAACAGCTGTTTTAGCTATTTAATTACCAATGGATTCAATCATGAATAAACTAATACCTTTTGCCATTGAAGGGCACGTAGCCGTGATCACAATGACCAATCCACCAGCAAATACTTGGACCCGCCAAAGTTTAGACGCCTTGGCGCAGCTGATACAAGCATTTAATGCTGACAAAAATATCTACAGCTTAGTCATCACTGGCGATGGAGAGAAGTTTTTTAGTGCAGGTGCAGACCTTAAGTTATTTGCCGACGGTAATAAACAAACTGCAGCAGATCTGTCCACCGCATTTGGCCGAGCCTTTGAAGTATTAAGCCAATTTAGAGGCTTAAGTATTGCCGCCATAAATGGCTATGCCATGGGTGGTGGTTTGGAAGTAGCGCTGGCTTGTGATTTACGCATCGCTGAAGGTCAGGCTCAAATGGCTATGCCAGAGGCCGCTGTGGGACTATTGCCCTGTGCTGGTGGTACCCAAAATTTAGCTTGGTTGGTGGGTGAAGGCTGGGCGAAACGAATGATTCTTTGTGGTGAGCGGGTTTCTGCACAACAAGCGCTAACTATTGGTTTAGTGGAAGCTGTAGTGGAACAGGGTCAAGCCTTAGAGAAGGCCATGGAATGGGCCAGAAATTCTGAAAGACAAAGCCCTACTAGTATTGCTGCATGTAAACGCTTAATTCAAACTGCGCGTAAAGAGCCTATGTTTGCAGGGATGGGTTATGAACGAGATGAGTTTATAAACTTGTTTAACACTAATGATCAAAAAGAAGGTGTGCAAGCATTTTTAGAAAAGCGTAAACCAAAATGGACTAATTCATAATGGTCACACAATTAAGTCAAGGGCCACTATTGGTGCAGGCTCACGCTACAAATGCTGGTCAGCAGGTGGTAGAAGTCATACTTAACGCGCCTGAGGCTCTTAACGCCTTAAATGGTGACATGGTAGACCTATTATTGCTACACGTACCTTTATGGGAAGCTGATGAAAGTGTGATTGCTATCATCATGCGAGGCTCTGGTACTAAAGCTTTTTGTGCAGGTGGCGATATACGCCAGCTATATCATGAAATGGTTAAAGGTAGCCAAGACGTTGGTGAAATATTCTTTAATCACGAATATGAAATGGATTTAATGCTACACAAACTCACTACACCATTATTGGTTTGGGGCAGTGGTTATGTGATCGGCGGTGGTATGGGTCTGTTGCAAGGAGCAGCTTTACGCATTGGCACTCACTCTAGCCGCTTAGCGATGCCAGAGGTGACTATTGGTTTGTTTCCTGACGTAGGCGCTAGCTATTTTTTACGTCAAGTACCAGACAATTTAGGGCTATTTATGGGCTTAACAGGCGCTATGTTAAATGGCACAGATGCTCGTCAGGTGGGGTTATTAGACGGTTTGTTAGATGATGACCATTTTTCAAATATAATGATATCTCTTACCACTATGCCTAGGCAGTCTAATGCAGACACCCTAAGCCAGCTTACACTTTTGATTGCTGATCTGGAAGCTAAGGTAAGTGAGAAAGCCCCAGAATCAAATTTAGCAGCTCATCGTAACAATATTATAACTGCGCTTAGTGAAAAGAGCCTTGCTGCAATAGTTGCTAGTTTAACGAGTCTCAAAGGCCAAGATAAGTGGTTAGATAAGGCCTTACAGACTATGGAGAATGGCTCGCCTACTAGTTTGCATTTATTCTATTATGCCTTTGGTCAAAACTTTACCAATGTTGCAGACGCATTGCTGCATGAATACATCGTAGGTGTTAACGCTGCACGTTTAGGGGAGTTTCAAGAAGGTGTAAGGGCATTACTTATAGATAAGGACCGCAATCCAGCGTGGCGTTATGACACTATTGAAAATACGCCAAAGGCTTGGATAGATCAGTTTTTTGTCACCGAAAATGTAGCACAAGCCCACTTTTAACACTATTTAAAAATCTACAGGACAAGACTTATGACAAATATAGCATTTATAGGTTTGGGCAATATGGGTGGCCCTATGGCTGCCAACTTAGTAAAGGCAGGGCATCATGTAGTGGCTTATGATTTGGTGAAAGCTTCATTAGAAGAGTTTGTAAGTATTGGTGGAGTAGCGGCAAATTCTGCAGAACATGCAGTGGAAAATGCTCAGGTAGTCATTAGCATGCTGCCTGCAGGCAAGCACGTAGAGGGGCTTTATTTAGGTGATGAGTTAGGCAAAGGTGGCCTTTTATCATTAATTGCTAAGGGTTCCTTAGTGGTTGATTCTAGTACTATAGACGCTCAAACCTCACGTCGTGTAGGCCTTTGCGCCCAAAAGCTAGGTGTAAATTTTGTAGATGCTCCTGTTTCTGGTGGTACAGCAGGCGCTAAAGCCGGCACTTTAAGCTTTATTGTTGGTGGTGAAGTAGCGGCTTTTGAAATTGCACAACCTATACTTAGCCTGATGGGAAAAAATATCTTCCATGCAGGCCCAACTGGTGCTGGGCAAGTAGCCAAAATGTGCAATAACATGCTGTTAAGTGTTTTGATGGCAGGCACCTCAGAAGCTATACGCATGGGCGTGGAAAACGGCTTAGACGCTAAGGTATTATCAGATATTATGGTAAAAAGCTCCGGTCGCAATTGGGCGTTAGAAATATACAACCCAGTGCCAGGGGTGATGGAAGGCACGCCAGCAAGTAACGATTACCAAGGTGGTTTTATGGTGGATCTAATGAACAAAGATTTAGGTTTAGCCTTAGACGCCGCCCAAGCGTCAAATTCTGCGGTGCCGTTAGGAATAAAGGCTTCTGAATTATTCAAAGATCATGGCGCACAAGGCTATGGTGGGCTAGATTTTTCTAGCATTTATCAGCACTACGCCAACAAAAAGGTTTGATCATGAATGTTGAAGGAAAGGTATTTGTCATTACAGGTGGTGCACGTGGTTTAGGTTTGGCCATAGCAAAAGCCATTACTGATAAGCAAGGCATGTGTGCCTTGGTGGATCTAGATCAATCCGCGGTAGATGCTGCCGCAATCTCTTGCGGCAATAAAAGTAAGGGTTACGCCTGCAATATTACACAAGAGCCTGAAGTTGAAGCCTTATTTGAGCAAGTGTTAGCAGACTTTGGAAGACTCGATGGTCTAGTGAATAACGCAGGTTTGCTTAGAGACGGCATGTTAATAAAGTTTAAAGATGGCCAAGTGCAAAGTAAAATGAGCCTTAGCCAGTGGCAGAGCGTTATCGACGTTAATCTTACAGGCACCTTTTTGTGTGGCCGTGAAGGTGCCATCAACATGGCAAAGGCGGGTAATGGAGGAGTGATTATAAACATTTCTAGCATTGCAAAGGCGGGTAACATCGGCCAAAGCAACTATGCTGCGACCAAAGCTGGTGTGGCTGCTCTTGTAACCACATGGGCAGGGGAGCTAAAACGTTTTGGTATTCGTGTTGCAGGTATTGCTCCAGGGGTTATTTCTACAGATATGACAGACTCTATGAAGCCAGAAGCGCTAGAGCGCATCGAAAAGGTAATTCCTTTAGGGCGCCTAGGTGATAGAGAAGAACTTGCCAACGCGGCTATGTTTATTATTGAAAACGAATATATGAATGGCAGGCTCATTGAACTTGACGGAGGCTTACGGTTTTAATGCATTGTTAGGTTTAATCTTGTTTTTTAGATCAGGCCCAACGCTAGGTTTACTTCATGACCTTGATGATATTTTCTAGTTTAATATGCATAAATAGAGTAACGTAAAAGCCATAACTTTGACTATTACATGTGCTTATATATATCTTATAATAATATGTCTTTTATGGTATTTTAAGTACTTATACTATAGCTAAAAGTGATACACAGCATAGCATGTGCTAATTTTATTCATGATAGGGAAATCACTACCATTAATGGGCTCTAGGCTCGTTTCTTTTGTTGTTAGCCTTGTGCTGTGCTTATTGCTAAGCCACCGGTTTATTAAAAGAATGCAGATAAAATCCTTAGCTAACTACGAACAAGAGCTAAAGTGGCTTGCGCTTGTGCGTGGCATTATTAGTACGGTAGCCATTGTGCAGGATTGGTATCCGTTTACTATGTTCATTAGCCTTCCGTTTTGTTTGATTTGGGTATATTGCGCTTGGCTTCATACCGAGCGTCAACTCAAATACATAAACATTATCTTTGCTATTTTGTACATTTACGGAATCATTCGCTATTTGTTAACAACATAATGTTCTAACCCTTTCTTAGTCTCAATATAAAAATGTCGACATTTTAGCAAAATGGCGATATATTACCTCCTTGACCAGTGATTAAACACTGGAACCTTTAATATTTGAGACTCTAATCATGGCAACTCGTACCGAATTTTCTTGGCAGGATCCATTCTTCTTAGATCAACAGCTCACCTCAGAAGAGCGAATGATTCGTGATGCTGCGCGAGATTATTGCCAAGATGGACTTGCAAGAAGGGTGCTTAAGGCGAATAGAGAAGAAATTTTTGATCGCGAGATTATGACCGAGTTTGGTGCGCTTGGGTTACTAGGGGCGACCATTCCAGAGAAATACGGCTGTGCTGGCGTAAATTACGTAAGCTATGGTTTGGTGGCTAGAGAAGTGGAACGTATAGATAGTGGTTATCGTTCGGCTATGAGTGTGCAATCATCTTTAGTAATGCATCCGATACATGCATACGGCACAGAAGAGCAACGCATGAAATACTTGCCTAAACTTGCCACGGGTGAGTGGGTAGGCTGTTTTGGTTTAACTGAGCCTGATTCAGGTTCAGACCCTGCTAGCATGACTACCCGTGCAGTAGCTGTAGAGGGTGGTTTTTGCCTTACGGGTGCTAAAATGTGGATTACCAACTCTCCCATCGCAGATGTAATGGTGGTGTGGGCTAAGCTTGACGGTGTAATCCGTGGATTTGTACTTGAGCGTGGTATGAAAGGTTTAACTACGCCTAAGATAGAGGGAAAGTTTTCTTTACGTGCGTCGGTCACTGGCGAAATTGTCATGGACAACGTATTTGTGCCACAAGAGAACCTATTCCCTACAATTAAAGGCCTCGCTGGGCCATTTGGGTGCTTAAATAAGGCCCGTTATGGCATTGCTTGGGGTTCACTTGGTGCAGCAGAGTTTTGTTGGCATGCAGCCCGTCAATACACCTTAGACCGATCTCAGTTTGGTCGTCCACTGGCTGCTACTCAGCTGATCCAAAAGAAACTTGCTGATATGCAAACCGAAATTTCTATTGGTTTACAAGGTTGCCTACAAATGGGTCGCTTAATGGATGATGGTAACTGCCCTGTAGAGTTGATCTCGTTAATGAAGCGTAATAACTGTGGTAAGTCTTTGGATGTGGCTCGCCAGTCTCGCGATATGCATGGTGGAAACGGTGTGAGCGATGAGTTTGGTGTGATTCGCCATGTAATGAATTTAGAGGCTGTGAATACTTATGAAGGCACCCATGATGTGCACGCATTGATCTTAGGTCGTGCTCAAACTGGCATTCAAGCGTTTTATTAGGCTTTTAATATGAGTATCACTACACCTTTGCAGGGTATTAAGGTTTTAGATCTTAGTCGTATTTTGGCTGGTCCTTGGGCGGGGCAGATGTTGGCAGATTTGGGCGCTGATGTGATTAAAGTAGAGCGACCAGGAGTGGGTGATGATACTCGCACCTGGGGGCCTCCCTACATGCCGGCTGCAGTAGGTTTTGAAGCTGAAGAAGCTTATGAAGCAGCATATTTTCAGACAGCAAACCGTGGTAAGCGCTCATTATGTGTTGATATGTCTTCGTCAAGGGGCCAGCTGCTGATTAAACAGTTAGTCACTAAGGCTGATGTTTTAATTGAAAATTTTAAAGTAGGTGGGTTGGCTAAATATGGCTTAGATTTTGATAGCTTAATCGCTATTAACCCACGATTAGTCTATTGCTCTATTACTGGTTTTGGTCAATATGGACCTGATAAAGACCGTGCAGGATATGACTTTATGATTCAAGCCATGGGCGGCTTAATGAGTGTGACAGGTAGTGAAGGCGGTGAGCCTATGAAAGTGGGCGTGGCCGTAGTGGATGTTATGGCAGGCTTATACGCCTCTAACGCGATACAAGGGGCCCTTATTCACCAGTTACGCACCGGTGAAGGCCAGCATATCGATTTAGCTTTGCTTGATGTGCAAGTTGCCACATTAGCTAATCAGGCCATGAACTATATCGCCACCCATGAAAACCCCAAACGATTGGGCAATGCGCATCCAAATATAGTTCCCTATCAAGCCTTTGCCACTTTTGATGGTCATCTTATTTTGGCGGTAGGTAACGATGGTCAATTCCAACGTTTTTGTGAGGTGGCTGGTGATGTGCAGATGGCTAGTAATTCACTTTATACAAGCAATTCGCTAAGAGTTGCTAATCGTTTGACACTGGTGCCAAAAGTGGCGTATTTACTGGAGCAACACACTACACAATGGTGGTTGGATGCACTTAATAAGGTCAGTGTGCCTTGTGGGCCTATTTGTACTTTGGATCAAGTGTTTGAGAACCCACAAATTAAAGCTCGTGGTATGAAGATATCACTTGAACACCAAAAGCTGGGTAGTGTAGAGAGCGTTGCCAACCCCATTAAGCTATCTGCTACTCCGTTGCAATACAAGCAAGCACCACCTATGTTGGGTGAGCATACTCAAGTGGTATTGAGTGATTGGCTGGCCATGGAGCATAGCGAATATAGTGATCTGCTGAGTACCAACATTATAGCCTAGCTATGCCATGCCATCTTATTTAAGTTTCTAAATCACTTACTGTGTAGCAAGGTTGATAGGCTTTGCTGCCAGGTAATTTCATACGATTTTGGGCCACAAAGCTCCTTAATAATACGTCTAGCTTGTCTAGCATTTTTGTCTGGGCTTTAAGTTTATAAGGTCCGTGTAAGCGTATTTGCTCTAGGCCAAAGGTTTTCACATTACCAGCAACAATGCCGCTCATGGCTTTGCGAAGATTGCTAGCCAATGTTGCCGTAGAAAGGCTACTGTCTAAAATTAGATTGGCCATGTTGTCGTGAGTAGGAATAAACGGATGTTGGAAATCATCTTCAATGTGCAATTGCCAATTGTAGTGGTAAGCGTCACCTGTTTTTTGGCGGTGCTCAAGCACATTATTTATTTGGGCTTTACAAGCAATAGCCACAGCGCTTGGGTCTTGAATAATAATTTGATACTTAGCTTGTGCTTTTGGCCCAAGAGTAGCGCCAATAAAGGCATCGATCTGGTCAAAGTAAGCTTTTGAACTTGTTGGCCCTGTAAAAATTAAAGGCACTTTAAGTTGGGCGTTATTTGGATGTAATAAAATGCCTAATAAATATAGAATCTCTTCTGCAGTGCCCACACCACCTGGAAATACAATAAATCCATGACCCAGCCTTACAAAAGCTTCAAGACGTTTTTCTATATCTGGCATAATGATTAATTCATTAACCATAGCGTTTGGAGATTCGGCAGCAATAATGCCAGGCTCGGTAATGCCGATATATCTGTAATCATAACAACGCTGTTTAGCATGAGCTATGTGAGCGCCTTTCATGGGGCCCTTCATGGCGCCTGGACCACAGCCTGTGCATATATCATAGCCTCTTAAACCTAATTCATAACCTACTTTTTTGGTGTAGTCGTATTCAATATCATTAATTGAGTGTCCACCCCAGCAAACGACAATATTAGGTTTACGCCTTGGGGCTAGAGCTTGGGCATGACGCAGTATTTGAAATACTAGATCAGTTAGCTGTGTGCCAGTACGCACTTTTTCGCTGTTAAGAAGGTTGTTGTTGATGTAGATGATGTCTCGTAAGACTGAATATAGATTTTCTTTAATGCCTAAGATAACCTCTCCATCCACAAAAGCACTTTTAGGTGCATTATTAAGCTGTAGTAATACGCCTCGGGTTTGTGGCACTATTTCTACATCAAAACGTTCATTGCGCTGCAGTAAGGCTTCAATATCGTCTTCTTCACTGCCACAGTTGAGCACGGCAAGGCAGCATTGCCTAAAGAGCTCATGTAGGCCTGTAGAGGCCGATTTGTGTAGCTGGTTGATTTCATCCAAGGTAAGTATGTCTAGGCTGCCTTGGGGTGATATGAGAGCGTCTATGGTGTACATACTTTTCTTCACCTTGTTGTATTTACTTGTTTCTTGCTTTGGGCGCTTAGATTTAGCATAGCAGAGAAAATGCAAACATGAGGGCTTTTAAAAAAAATATTAGGGCCCATCAAAGGTCTATACTAAACGCCAACAGGTTTACCTCATGAACGAACAATTAAATACTCCAGAATGGCAAGTCATTGGCAAGTTGGTGGCTAGCATCCAAGATGAGCAGCGTCGTTCTAGGCGTTGGGGTATTTTTTTTAAAAGCTTATTTTTTATTTTTATATTCAGCATTTTGATAATGGTGTTTTTTGACAATGACGCTGATACAAAACCACTTTCACAATCACATGTGGCTGTGGTGAATGTATTTGGACCTATTATGGCGGGCGCGCCAGCAAGCACGGACCACTTACTGCCTTCTTTGGAAAATGCGTTTGCTGCACCCAATGCCAAAGCAGTAGTGCTTAACATTGATAGCCCAGGTGGCAGCCCGGTGCAAGCAGGAATCATATTTGATGAATTACAGCGCCTAAAGCAAGCTCACCCTGAAAAGCCACTCTATGCGATTATCGGTGATGTTGGTGCTTCTGGAGCTTATTATATTGCTGCTGCGGCAGATTTAATTTATGCAGACAAAGCTAGTACAGTAGGCTCTATTGGTGTGATTGGTAGTGGTTTTGGATTTGATCAGCTCATGGCTAAAGTGGGCATTGAAAGGCGCACTTACACAGCAGGTGGTAATAAAGATTTCTTAGATCCGTTTTTACCACAAAAAGAAAATCATAAGGTTATGTTTCAACAGCTACTTGATGAAGTGCATCAGCAATTTATTTCTCAAGTAGAGTTGGGCAGGGGAGACAGGCTAGTGCCCTATAAAGATCTATATTCTGGTGCAGTGTTCCATGGTGCTCGTGCTGTAGAGTTGGGATTGATCGATGGCTTAGGTAGCTTGCATAGTGTTTCAAGGGATCAAATTGGCGTGGCTCACATCGTATTTTACTCACCTGAGAAAACTCCGTTTCAAGCTGTGGTTGACGAATTGGGAGTGCAGACAAAAACAGCCATTTCTTGGGGTTTGAATAAAGGCCTAATGATGCAATAAACCCTTGAAAACCGTGATATTTGCCTCATTTGACCTAAATACAAAGAAAAGTAGAAAATAAAGCAATTAATTTGGCTTTTAACGGTATTTGGCTTTGACATAAGGCGGGGACATGAATATCATATCGCGCCATGTTTGACACAGAATTACCTCGTTTTTTAGACCCGCGCAAGCTATGCGATGGGCAGCAAACCATTACTGGTCACGTTGATTTATCAACGTTAACCGGGTTTTGTAGCTACCTCCAATCTGACCAAGGCCAGGTAGATGTGCAGTTGCATTTTTCTCGTGATAACGCCCATCGGCCTATCATTAGGGGTAAGGCTGAAATAAAAGGCGTACAAATTGGATGTCAGCGTTGTTTAGATGCGATAAGCATTGATATAATAGGTGACATGAACGTGGCCATAGTGCTCAACGAAGAGCAGGCGCAGAAGCTTCCAACTGAATATGATCCATGGTTGTTGGAAGATAAAAAGCTTGATATGCGTGAGCTTATTGACCACGAAATGATATTGAACATACCCATTGTGGCCTATCATTCAGATTGTGAAGTAGCAACTGAGTTTGGCCAAGAAGAAACCGTGCAGGAAAAGCCCAATCCGTTTGAAGGATTACAAGCTTTACTGCAAAAAGATTAGTTTACCAATTAGGAGTTTTTAGTCATGGCTGTACAAAAGAACAAAGTAACCCGTTCCAGGCGTGGGCAGCGTCGTTCACACGATGCTCTAGGCACTGCTACTCTTTCAGTAGATTCTACTACTGGTGAAACTCACCGTCGTCACCATGTAACTGCCGATGGCTTTTACAAAGGACGTCAGGTAGTTAACCAAGACGCCGAGTAGTTTGTCGTCGTATTACACCTTAGCACTTGATGCTATGGGTGGGGACCTAGGTCCCGCCACTAGCCTCGAGGCAGCATTAGCTAGCCTCGAGCGCCATCCTCTCTTAACCCTTTTTTGGGTTGGTCCTGAGGCTATACTTGCACCTCTAATCGATGCAGTATCCAACGCACAGGCACCACTTTTAAAACGACTACACTTTATTGACGCACCCCAAATCGTGGAAAAAACCGATGATTTGATGGTCATCTTACGTCAAAAACAAAACTCATCGATGTATCTTGCTTTAGCCCTAGTAGCGCAAGGTAGAGCTAATGCGTGTATTAGTGGTGGTAGTTCAGCAGCGCTAATGGCCTTAAGCCGACATCTTATAAAAATGCTGCCAGGTTATGAAAGGCCTGCATTTGCAAGTCATATACCCACTCAAAAAGGCATCTGTCTAGTGCTTGATATGGGGGCTAACCTTAGCTCTACTGGCCAGCAATTATATCAATTTGGTTTGTTGGGCCAAGCCCTAGAATCCAGCTTGCAACACAAGCCTGATGTTACTTTAAGACTTTTGAACATTGCTACTGAGACTGGTACTGGGCAATCTCAGGTGCAAGAAGCTCACGTTTTACTAGAAGCAGATCCAAAGCTTAATTATTTGGGTTATATTGAGCCCCAAGAAGTGTTTGATGGGCAAGCAAGCGTTGTTGTTTGTGATGGCTATGCGGGCAATATTTTGATTAAATCAGCTGAAGGTGTCAGCAATATGTTGGCTCATGGGTTTATGGCTAGTTTAGCTAACAGCGAATTAACGCCTTCACAATCACAAACAGTCATGCAAGACTGGCAATTTCAGTTTGATCCAGATCGCCTAAATGGCGCATTTTTATTAGGTTTGCAGGGTTTGGTCGTTAAATCTCATGGCTATGCCAACGCAAGGGCTTTGCAGTTTGCTATTGAAGCAACCCAAGATTATGTTGAAATGCAGCTTGCACAGAGGCTGCAGGACGATGAATAAATTCACACTTATATTTATAGTTTACTTAAAGAGGCACTGTAATGAAGGCTGATATTGCATTTGTATTTCCTGGACAAGGCTCCCAAAGTGTTGGCATGTTGGCCGAATTAGGTGCAGTGCATCCAATAGTGATTGAAACCTTTGCAGAAGCTAGCAGTGCTTTAGGCTATGATTTATGGCATTTAGTGCAGCATGACAATGATGGGCAGTTAAACCAAACGCACATTACTCAACCTGCATTACTAGCCTCCAGTGTGGCTTTGTGGCGTTTATGGTTGCAACAAGGCGGCGTCACTCCCACGGTTTTAGCAGGGCATAGTTTAGGTGAGTATTCGGCTTTAGTTTGCGCTGGTGCCTTAGACTTTTCTGATGCTTTAAAGTTGGTAGAAGCTCGAGGTCACTTCATGCAAGCAGCAGTGCCGCCTGGAGAGGGAGCTATGGCAGCTATTATTGGTCTAGATAACGCTGCTATTGCTGATGCCTGCCAACAAAGCGCTCATGGTGAAGTTGTGGCGCCTGTGAACTATAATTCACCAGGACAAGTGGTTATTGCTGGTTCTTCAGCTGCTGTTGAGCGCGCAATGACCGCTTGTAAAGATGCTGGAGCTAAACGTGCTTTACCTTTGCCTGTAAGCGTACCTTCTCATTGTGCCTTAATGCTTCCTGCCGCTGATAAACTAAGCGCTATGCTAGAGGGTATAGATATTAAAACCCCTGCAATACCTGTAGTACAAAATGTAGGCGCTACTGTAGCCACTTCTAGTGAATCTATTGCTAGTAATCTTGTTGCGCAATTACATCAACCTGTATTATGGACACAATGTATAGAGGCTATTGCAGATAGTGGTGCAAACCTTGTGATAGAATGTGGGCCAGGTAAAGTTTTAAATGGACTAACAAAACGTATTAATAAGACGTTACAATCTGCGTCTATTAATGATGCTGCGTCACTTGCAGCCACACTAGAACACTAAGACGGATTAAATTATGTTGGCAATTGATGGCAAAATAGCATTGGTGACGGGCGCTACCAGAGGTATTGGTAAGGCCATTGCTTTGCAGCTAGCTTCTCAAGGTGCAATTGTTATAGGCACTGCTACATCACTAACAGGTGCTACCGCAATTACTGATGCCCTAGCAGAAGTAGGCAACGCTGGCACTGGAATGGTACTTAACGTATCTGATGCAGATTCAGTAGCAGATACGCTAAAGGCGATTGTTGAAACCTACGGCGCGCCTAGCATTTTGGTGAATAATGCAGGTATTACCCGCGACAACCTTTTAATGCGTATGAAAAACGACGAATGGGATGATGTCGTTAATACCAACATGAGCTCTATTTTTCGTATGGCCAAAGGCTGCTTGAGAGGCATGACCAAAGCGCGCTGGGGGCGAGTTATTAATATCAGCTCTGTAGTAGGCTCTATGGGCAATATGGGTCAAGCTAACTATGCAGCGGCCAAAGCCGGTGTTGAAGGGTTTAGCCGTGCAATGGCGCGTGAAGTGGCATCGCGTAATATTACGGTTAATTCTATTGCTCCAGGTTTTATTGCAACAGATATGACAGCAGCACTTGGAGAAGAGCAAAAAGACACGTTACGTACTCAAATTCCACTACAGCGCTTGGGTACTCCAGAAGATATCGCCCAATTAGTTGGCTTTTTAGCCAGTGATGCTGGAGCATACATTACCGGTGAAACAATCCATGTCAATGGTGGTATGTATATGAGCTAAACCTAAAGGTTTAGCATTTAGTCGTATTAAGTACTATTGAGTGCGTATATTATTTGTATGAGGGTTGCTTTTTTGCCTGATTTGTAGATAATAGCGTCACTCTATACTGAGTAGAAAATAGAACAAAGTTGCGGAATTCTCCGTCCACTGTTTTCTAGCACATTCGTTAACACTTTTAATGTTAGCGGCGTATAAGAACCCATTAGGAAAAACTATGAGTATTGTAGATCGCGTTAAAAAAATTGTTGCTGAGCAACTTGGTGTTAAAGCAGAAGAAGTGACTAATAGTGCTTCCTTCGTTGATGACCTAGGCGCCGATTCTTTGGACACTGTAGAGCTAGTAATGGCTTTGGAAGAAGAATTTGAGACTGAGATTCCAGACGAAGAAGCTGAGAAAATCACCACTGTTCAAGCTGCAATCGATTACGTTAATGCTAACCAATAGTTAGCTTAGTTTTTGTACTTCGAATTGAAGTTAGAAAAGCCGCGCCATTTGGTGCGGCTTTTCTGCATCTGAAGCTTTAAAAAGCTGGCTTGATGACGTAAAATTGTTGTCATATAAGTATTGCTTGTGCATTAAGTGCAGGTTATTCATTTCAAGGAGAATCAAATGACTCGTAAGCGCGTTGTAGTTACTGGCATGGGCATGTTAACACCTATTGGTAACACTATGGACGAGACGTGGAGCAACATACTGGCTGCAAAAAGTGGTATGGCAAACATTACTCATTTTGATACTCAAGGTTTTGGCACTCATTTTTCAGCAGGCCTTAAAGACTTTGACCTTAGCAACTACTTGCCGCCAAAAGAAGGCAAGAAAATGGACCTGTTTATTCAGTATGGAATGGCTGCAGGCATCCAAGCGATTAAGGATGCTAATTTAGAGGTGACCGAGGAAAACGCAGACCGAATAGGCGTAGCAATTGGTTCTGGAATTGGGGGCTTACCTTTGATCGAAAAATGCCACAATGCCTTAAACAAAAGTGGCCCTCGTCGTATTTCACCATTTTTTGTTCCAGGCAGCATTATTAATATGATTTCTGGCAACTTGTCGATTATGTTTGGCTTACGTGGCCCTAATATCGCTATTACCACAGCCTGCACCACTGGCACTCACAATATTGGTGCTTCTGCACGTATGATTGCCTATGGCGATGCTGATGTGATGGTATGTGGTGGCGCAGAAATGGCGACTACTCCACTAGGCTTAGGTGGCTTTGGTGCAGCTCGCGCATTATCTACGCGTAATGATGCCCCTGAATTGGCGAGTCGCCCTTGGGATCAAGATCGCGATGGTTTTGTATTAGGCGATGGCGCTGGTGTTATGGTATTAGAAGAATACGAATCAGCCAAAGCACGCGGCGCTCGAATTTATGCAGAGCTTACAGGTTTTGGTATGAGTGGTGATGCCTTCCATATGACTTCGCCACCAGAAGATGGCCGAGGTGCTGCTGCATCAATGCGTAATGCAATGAAAGATGCGGGTTTAAACGGTGATGATATTCAATATATCAATGCTCACGGCACCTCAACTCCTGCAGGAGACATTGCTGAGTCTAATGCTGCAAAGCTAGTTTTAGGCAGTGCTTCAGAAAATGTCCGCATGAGCTCAACTAAGTCAATGATTGGACACTTACTTGGCGCTGCAGGTGCTGTGGAAGCGATTTTTTCAGTATTGGCGATTAGAGATCAGGTTGCACCTCCTACCATAAATTTGGACAATCCCTCATCAGGGTGTGACCTTAACTATGTAGCGCATCAGCCACAAGAAGCTAGGATTCAATCAGCCATGTCCAACTCATTTGGTTTTGGTGGCACCAACGGTACGTTAATTTTTACGAAGATTTAATCATCACATGAGGCTGGCACTATGGATTCAATAACCTTAGTAAATGGCCGGCCATCAGTTATGGTGGATGCTCTTGATAGAGGTCTGGCTTACGGGGATGGATTATTTGAAACCATTGCTTTAGTACAAGGCCAAGTGCAGCTTTGGCAAGCTCATAAACAGCGCTTAATAGCTGGCCTTATAAGCTTAGGCATTGTGCTTGATAAAGCTTATGCTGAAGTTTTGCTCGATACCATTGCTGTAGAATTAAAAGCTGCCTATGTATTATTTGATCGCCCTGAAGGGGTAATTAAAATCACTGTGACCAGAGGCATTGGAGGGCGTGGCTACGCAGCTCCAGCATCACCTATACTCACACGTATTATTTCTATTATGCCATGGCCCAAAGGGCGCGAGCTTCTGTCTAGTAAGGGAGTGAGTGTGGGTTTATGTCAGCACCGTTGGTCTCACAACACAGCTTTAGCGGGTATTAAACACCTCAATCGGTTAGATCAAGTGTTGGCTAGAAGTGAATGGTTTGATGAGTCTACCCATGAGGGCATTATGCTTAACCAAGATGGTGGGGTGGTGTCTGGTGCTATGAGCAATATTTTCATAGAAGTTGATGGAATGCTTATCACCCCAGAGCTTGACCAGTGCGGAATCAAAGGCACTATGGCCCAGCATATAAGTGCCATGGCTCAAAACTTTGGCATTAATGTGTTAAAGCAACCTGTGTCCTTACATGAGCTGATGAAGGCTGACGCGGTATTAATGACCAATAGTATTAATGGTATTTGGCCTGTTGTAGCTTTGTCAGCTGATGTTTGCACACAATGGCCCATTTCTAAGCTTACTATTATATTACAAAAAGCTCTTGCCAAAGACTTATCCCATCAAACTCAGGTGTCCGACGTATGCTAAAGAAGGCCTGGCTCTGGGGATTTATTGTCGTGATTTTAGTAATGTCATTAATCACCTATGGCGCTTTTAGACAAGCCTATGTATGGCTGTATGATGCTATCCCGATAACAGAGCCTAAGTTAGTCACTATAACGTCCGGCTCAGGCGTTGGGGAGATTAGTACTCAATTATTTAAAGCAGGGGTAATATCCCATGCGGCTAGTTTTAAATATTATGCAAAGTGGCGTCAGCTAGATCGATATATAAAGGCTGGCGAATACCAGTTTAGTGGCCCCATCAATAGTGTTGAGGTCTTGGCACAATTGGTTGAAGGAAAGGTTTTAGAATATCAATTTACTGTTCCAGAAGGGCTAACATATAAAGACTTTATTGCTCGTTTAACAAGTCACCAAGCCATGCAACATAAACGTGTGCCCAATGCACAGCAATGGCTTAAAAACTTTCACAGCCGCTGGGATCACCCAGAGGGGTTATTATTTCCTTCAACCTATCGTTTTGCAAAGCATAACGTACCCGAAGATATTATAAAGCAGGCCTATTTAAAACAAATTCAAATACTGCAATCCTCTTGGGCTAATAGAGCAGAAGATTTACCTTACAAGACGCCTTATGAGGCACTTATTATGGCTTCAATTATTGAAAAAGAAACAGGTTTAGCGAGTGAGCGAGCTACCATTGCTGGTGTTTTTGTTAGACGTTTACAAAAGGGTATGAAGTTACAAACTGACCCCACTGTAATTTATGGTATGGGTGAAGACTTTAAAGGTAATATTCGTCGTACAGACTTAACCACTGATACACCATACAATACCTATGTACATAAAGGTCTGCCTCCTACTCCAATTGCACTACCGGGGCGTGCGGCAATAGAAGCTGCGTTGCATCCAAAGGAAGGCTTGAGTCTATTTTTTGTGTCCAAAGGTGATGGTAGCCATGCATTTTCGGACACATACCCACAACACCTTAATAATGTACGCAAATACCAGCTAAACCAGTAAGAGATTTCCATGACTCCATCATTTATATCCATTGAAGGCGGCGAAGGTGCTGGAAAGTCCACAAGCATTGAGTATATCAAGGGTAAAATTGAATCCTTTGGTATTGAATGCTTGGTTACCCGTGAGCCGGGCGGCACACCGATGGCAGAAGACATAAGGCAGCTGCTTTTGCAGCATCGGGATGAAGTAGTAGACCCATATACAGAGCTTTTGTTGATGTTTGCCTCACGCCGCCAACATGTAGAAAATGTTATACGGCCTGCATTAGCTTCTGGAAAGTGGGTGATTTGTGACCGTTTTACAGATGCTTCTTTTGCCTATCAAGGGTTTGGCAGAGGTTTAGATAAAGACTTTATAACTAGCCTAAAGCATTTTGTACACGGCGATCTTAATCCTACCATGACCTTTTTGTTTGACCTTGATATTGAAATAGGCATGGCAAGGGCAGGCGAGCGTGCGAACTTTGACCGAATTGAAACCGAAGCTATGAGTTTCTTTGAACGAGTCAGGCAAGGCTACTTAACTCAAGCTAGGGCCGAACCTGATAGGTACCGCATTGTTGATGCATCACAATCTATAGAGGCCGTACAACATCAGCTGGACCTTTTTCTTACACATTTATTGACTCTTAGAGGCTTGGCTAATGAGTGAACCGCTAAGTACGTTGTCTTTAGGAGTGTATCCGTGGCAACAGGATCAATGGCTTCAGCTTCAAAACATGATCCAGCAGCAGCGCTTTCCTCATGCACTAATTGTGGGTGGAGTACCAGGCCTTGGCAAACTAACATTCGTCAACACACTAGTGGCTGCATTGTTATGTCAGAATAAAATTAATGACAATGCATGCGGACACTGCAAGTCTTGTCAGTTATTAGCCGCCAATAGCCATCCTGATTTTAAGCTGTTGCAGCCTGTTGAGGCAGGCAAAGCTATATTAGTAGACCAGGTACGCAATATTCAGCACTCCATGGCCACCACAGCTCAGCAAGGTGGCGCAAGAGTAGTGGTGATTAATGGCGCTAGTGATCTTAACCTGAATTCGGCAAACGCCTTACTAAAACAACTTGAGGAGCCAGGTGATAATAGTTATTTTTTACTAATACACCAGTGGCCAAAGATGGTGCTACCTACTGTGCGCAGCCGTTGCCAGTTATTGGATATCGCCAAGCCTACGCCTAAGCTAGGGTTAAACTGGCTGCAACAGCAGTTGTCTGATGATGAACTTACTATCGAAGCTACTGAAAGTTTATTGCAACTAGCAAACGGTGGCCCACTTAAAGCGATAGAGTTACACGCATCTAAAGCACAAGATTTGCGACATCAAATGTTAGTAGAGCTCACCGCTATTTTGAGAGGTCAAAAAACCCCGATAGAGGTTGCCCAAATTTGGCAAAAAAAGCCGTTGGTACCTATGTTAAATTGGTGGGTTGAATGGCTTAACGATCTTGTTAAACTAAAAATGACAGAAGATGCGAGTCACGTGTCTAATACAGACATCGTTAAACTACTTCAAGCTGTAGCTAAACGCAGTGATATTGTTGCTATTTATACCTTGCTAGAAAATATCATTCAACAACTTAACTGTATAAATCAACGTCGTAACCTTAACCCTCAACTGGTGTGTGAAGAACTATTGCACCAATGGTATTTTTTGGTAAAGTCAGGTAACTAAATACATGATTATTGATTCACATTGCCATCTCGATAAGCTTAATACGAGTCATTACCCTGATGGTTTAGACGGTCTAATCTGTGCGGCCCAAGCTGACGGCATTTCTCAGATGTTATGTATTGGAGTGGATACGGATCAGTTTGAACCCATGATGAGTCAAATTAAAGATTATGACTTTATTCATGCCTCTGCTGGGCTGCACCCTTTGAGTGTTAAAAGCTTAGATAACTTTGGTTTGTTAGAGCAGCAGGCAAAGCACCCAAAAGTAGTGGCTGTTGGTGAAACTGGTCTTGACTATTTTTACGAAAAAGATAATGCAACGCTACAGAAGCAATCCTTTACAGCTCATTTACAGCTTTCAAAACGTCTTCGTAAGCCCGTCATTGTTCATACCAGAGATGCTAATGAAGACACTGTAATGTTGCTTAAAAGTCAATGTGATCTAAGCGTAGGCGGCGTTATACACTGCTTTACGGAAGACTGGGCCATGGCTAAGGCTTGTTTGGATTTAGGTTTCTATATATCGATCTCTGGCATCATCACCTTCAATAGCGCTAGTGTTTTAAGAGAGGTCGTTAAAAAAATACCTATAAATCGCCTATTAGTTGAAACTGACTCTCCCTATCTGACACCTGCGCCTCATCGAGGTAAACAAAACGAGCCTAAATATGTACGTTTGGTTGCTCAGTATGTAGCCGACCTTAAAGGAGTATCCCTAGAAGAGCTTGCTCATATCACAAGTTCAAACTTTATGGATCTATTTTTAACACCGCGTTAGGTTAAAATCATGGCGTTTGTATTGTCATATTGGCGCTACATTATTTTTCAGGCTAAGCTAAATATAACTAATAGCCTTTTAAGCTTTTTATGACTATGATGTGTCCCATAGTCATAGTGCGACTAATTTAAAACTTACTGATTAATCTGTCTATTCAAAGGTATGGCTATGAATTGGGGTATTGCTGCAAAACCAAGTATTCCTGCTTATTTTCCTCGAGAAAAAGAGAACCGTAAAGTACGTGAATTTAAACGTAGGGAAGAGGAAATACTTGAAACAGCATTGCAGCTTTTTCGCGTTCATGGCGAAGACAAAGTCACAGTTGAGATTATTGCTGATAATGTGGGCATTGGTAAAGGCACCATATACAAACACTTTAAGTCCAAATCTGACATCTATATTTCCCTACTCATTAATTATGAACATCAACTTGCGAGTCTGTTGGCTACAAAAGATTTTTCAGACCCTGAATCCTTGTGGCGCAGTTACTTTGAGTTTCGCATGAGTGACCCTGAGCAAGCCTTGTTATTTGACCGCCTAGAAGACCGACTAGTAAAGGGCGAAGAATACGAAAAAGAAATTAGTGATGTGCACCAAGTGCGTAATGAAAATATGCAAGTACTCACCATTCTAGTGGAGAAGCGCATTGATTCTGGAAAGCTAGAAAACGTACCTGCGTATTTTCACTTATCAGCTTCTTGGGCCTTAGTTCATGGCGCGTTAGCACTGCATGACTCTGCATTTTTTAAGGAGTTTATTCAAGACCGGGAAGCTTTTTTTGAGTTTTTAATGCAAATAGGCATGCGAATGGGTAATCATGGGCAAAGTCGTCATGCTGATGTGTCTAAAAAGGTTGCTAATGAAAAACCAACTAGCAAATAAGTATCATCTTTTATGTTAGAACAACTAATAGACAATGCTCAAAAACTTCCAGACTATGACTTAGCTTCTTGGAAGCCCTTATTTAATGGGGATATGGATTTAGTTATTACTGCCAATGGTGATTGGTACCACCAAGGTACAGCGATTGTTAGACCCAAAATAAAGCAACTGTTTGCTCGTTTGTTACAGCGTCAAACTAATGGTGATTATTGGATCATTACACCGGTAGAGGCATTTCGCATTACTGTTCAAGACCTGCCTTTTATTATTGTTAGTGCCGACTATGTTGAGAAAAACGGCCTTAATTTGTGGCAATTTACTACTAATATGGGCGATGTAGTTGATCTTCACCAAGCTGGTCAATTGGTAGTCACTTACGATTCAGAGCAACCTCAACCTAAGCTTTTTATTCGTAAAGGGTTGTGGGGGCGTATCAATCGACCCGTTTTTTATCAGCTTGCGTTAGCTAGTAAAGTGATTGAATCGGCTCAAGGTGACTTTGCACAGCTGACAAGTGGCGTTCATCAATACAACATTGGCCCATTGTAGTTGTTTTAATAGAACTAACCAGGAAACCGCATTATGCCAGTACATGAAATTCATCACCCTCTCATTTCACATAAGCTTGCATTGCTGCGTAAAGCCCATGTAAGCACAAAGCAATTTCGAGAATTATCTAACGAAGTGGCAAGTTTGTTAACTTATGAGGCAAGTAGGGGGCTTCCTCTAGAAAAGGTCACTATTGATGGATGGCAGGGCGAGCCGATTGCCGTACAAATGTTATCTGGTAAAAAACTTACTGTAGTACCAATCCTGCGCGCTGGGCTAGGCATGCTTGATGGTGTGATGCAGTTGTTACCCAATGCTAAGGTAAGTGTTGTAGGTTTGTATCGAAATGAAGAAACTCTAGAAGCTGTGCCGTATTTTGATAAAATAATTGCGGACGTGGACGAGCGTATCGCACTTATAATTGACCCGATGTTAGCGACAGGCGGCACCTTGCTAGCAACCATTGATCTGCTTAAAAAAAAGGGCTGTAAAACCATTATGGGGCTGTTTTTAGTGGCCTCACCTGAGGGCTTAGCAAGGATCGCAAAAGAGCACCCTGAGGTGAATTTGTATGTAGCTGCCATTGATGATCATCTAAATAATCAAGGGTATATTATACCCGGGCTAGGTGATGCCGGTGACAAAATATTTGGCACCACCTAACAAGGTATTATTTGAATAATCTTTAACCTACTACTTTGGAAATGCAGCTTTGGGGTCGTAGGTTTTAAAGCTTTCTAAATATTGAGCATTAGCCTGCTCCTGCCACTTTGTATTGGGTAATACGGCAGTAATACACTTATATTGTTCACGGTATCTAGCAGTGTTTTCATTGTCTTCCATCACTACGGCTACCATACCTGCTACGACGCCTTGCTGTTGTTCAACCAGCTGCACAGCACCGTGCATGGTGCCACCCGTTTCAACCCATTGGTCAACTAAAAGCACTCGAGTGCCTGGAGCATAGGCAGGTAAGCGCATTTCCATAGATTGGGTTTGCCCAGAATAATTGGTCATGGCTGCACTGTCGGTATCCACACAAAGCTTTCCAGCCTTTCTGATGGGTAAAAAACCACAACCAATTCTAGCTGCAATTCCCGCAGCTAGAACAAAGCCCATAGCATCCAATCCCGCCACTACATCAACGTCCTTCGGGTCTATTTCTGCACACAAATCATCAAGGAGGTCATGATATGCACGACCATTAATATAGATGGACGTTGGGTCAAGCCAAGCAAATTTATCACCTTTTGTATTGGGTGCCATAATTGAGAGGTACCAACGATCATCTCTTGGGCCTTTGTCATAACTCATAATATTATCCTTATTTTCCAATTGTTTTTATTAGTTTTATTAATTTATTCGAATCTATATTATAAAAATCATTGTCGATATTTACCCCCGTGGCCACCATAAACAAGTCGACATGAGCGGCATATAAATGGGCATTTTCTGGTGTAATACCAGAGGCAACCCCCAGCGCAGTGTTGCCACAGCTTTCACGAAATGTATTTATCTTTTGTAAATCAGCTGCATGGCCTGTCGCAATTCCAGAAGTAACAACGACATCCATAAAACGAGCTGCTAAACGGCCACTTTTAGCATAATGTTGGGGGTCAACCTCTCTTTGTTTTTTAAATGCAGTGCCCCCAATGTATAAACCTTGCCAGCCACTTTTTTGGCGAACTAGATCAATGCGTTTTGCATCTATTTGTTCATCATCTGAGCGACGCTCATCAATACATGCATCATCAGCCCAGTATCCGTCCACTGGAGTTCCTTGCGCTTGTAAAGCACCAAGAATAGGAAAGGCAAATTCACCTGTGACAGCCAAAAAGTTAACCCCGATCCAGTAATCAGGGAATTCTTGGCGGATACTTTTGATGATAGGTAATAGTTTTTCTTTTTCAAAGTCATGATTGATTAGAAAAACACCAGGACAACCGCATTTGATTGCAACAGCTACATTTCTTTTTGCTTGCACGTGGTCTAAAACATGAATCACTGGTAGTACGATTGGATTTCTACTACCAAATTTTAAATGAAATTCACTTCGATTCATTTTATGTATTCCCATAGCTCTTTTAAACATGTGGTAAAAACTTTTGTAAGCACTACACCCATTTAGATTATGATAAATGGGTGTAGTGGTACTATCGTTGTTAGTCTACATATTAGGGTAGTTTGGACCGCCTGCGCCTTCTGGTACAACCCAAGTAATATTTTGACTAGGGTCTTTAATGTCACAGGTTTTACAGTGGACACAATTTTGGCTATTTATTTGAAACGTTTTTTCACCTATGTCATTTTCTAAAATTTCATAAACCCCAGCAGGGCAATACCTTTGTGCGGGCTCATCCCACATACTTAAGTTTACACCAAGGGGTAGGCTTGAATCTTTTAAGGTAAGGTGACAAGGCTGGTTTTCTTCGTGATTTGTGCCAGAAATAAACACTGATGAAAGTTTATCAAAACTTATCTTACCGTCTGGTTTAGGGTAATCAATTTTTAGCATTTTTGAAGCAGGTTTTAGCTGTGCATAATCTGGTACATTATCTTTTAAACTAACAGGCAACTTGCCACCAAATATGTTTTGGTCGATCCAGTTGAACGTGCCACCTAACCACATGCCAAACTTGTGCATTGCCGCGCCAAAATTACGCGCCTTATAGAGCTCTTCATGGAGCCATGATGCCTTAAAGTTTTCACCATAAGCCACTAAATCTTGCTTGCCTTCATCACCACTAGCAATCGCATCAAACAATGTCTGCGCTGCCAACATGCCAGATTTCATTGCTGTATGGCTGCCTTTTATTTTTGCAAAATTCATGGTGCCAGCGTCACACCCAATTAACAACGCCCCAGGAAGACTCATTTTAGGTAAGGCGAATAGACCACCTTTTTCCACCGCACGGGCACCGTAAGAAACGCGTGTACCACCTTCTAAATGTTGTTTAAGCACAGGGTGATGTTTGAGGCGTTGAAACTCATCAAATGGGCTTAAGTGTGGGTTATCGTAGCTTAAGTCGATAATAAGGCCCACTGTGACTTGGTTGTTGTCACCATGGTAAAGAAAAAAACCGCCGTTAGCTCCTTTGGTTAGCGGCCAGCCTGAGCCATGCAAGACTAAACCCGGTTGATGTTTAGCTGGATCAATGTCCCAAAGCTCTTTAATGCCTATGCCATAGTGTTGGCTTGTGGTGTTTGCATCTAGATTGAATTTTTCAATCAGTTGCTTACCCAAATGACCACGACAACCTTCAGAGAACACGGTGTATTTAGCGTGTAATTCCATGCCCTGCATGTAACCATCTTTTTGCTCGCCCGTTGCACTAACACCCATGTCACCAGTAGCGATACCCTTAACACTCCCGTCCTCATGATACAGTACTTCAGAAGCTGCAAAACCTGGAAATATCTCCGCACCCAAGTTTTCTGCTTGTTCCGCCATCCAGCGACATACATTACCTAAACTTACAATGTAGTTGCCTTCGTTATGCATGGGTTTAGGGATAGCAAAACTAGGCATTGCGATACTGCCTGAAGCGCTAGTAAGGATATGCATTTCGTCTTTAACAACTGGTGCAGTCAAAGGTGCACCCATGGATTGCCAATCTGGGAAGAGTTCATTAAGTGCTGTAGGCTCTAAAATGGCGCCAGATAATATATGTGCGCCTACTTCAGAGCCTTTTTCTACCACACAAACACTGAGTTCTTGCTCATTTTCTTGTGCTAGTTGTAATAATTTGCATGCGGTTGCAAGGCCAGATGGACCAGCACCCACAATAACAACATCGAACTCCATTGATTCACGTTCCACTGCATATCCTCATAATTGAATTTGTTAATTTAGCCTGACACTTTAGCTTTTATTAATATTAGTTACTGTCCATATATCGACTTATATTGGCTGTTCTTACACAGACTTTCAATCAATACTGTTCAGTATTGTGCAATAAATAGTGAAAATATCTCTTGGAGCTAAGTTTTGTTAAACTAAGGTGATAATCACCAAGTGAATAAGCGAAAACTTTCAAATGCATATAGAAATCACCAGCAACGATACACAGCAACGAGTGCACGACGAATTACGCCAATTACGTTCAGGGGATCGTGTGCATTGCACTGATGTGGGGCAGTTTTTATTTTGTAAACGTTTGCTTGAACAATGGCGCTGGAGCGACGTTTTGCTTTTAATGATGGATGATCAAAAGCAGGTGTTAAAACAGTTTAAATACAAACCGCCAGCTCATGATGAAATACCAAGAGAGCGCTTACTCAAAGACCAAGAGCAAGTTGTGCATGCGTTAGAGAAGGTGTTTGCTCATTGTCAAAAGGTGGGTTTAAAAGTGGTGTCTTTTAGTGATGGGTTAGTAGTAGTGCCATTGGATCTGGCTGAAGATCCAATGGCTTTGTGCTCTGCTGTGGCTTTGGGTGTTAATGATTATGAAACTTATACCACTTTTGCAGAGCAACTAGACTAAAACTCTTAAATCTTATGCTACCTCTTCATCTAGGTCATCAAATTCGCCCACCTCGACATCCAAAGGCATGTGCATACCTTTATCAATACCTTTACGAGTTTGAGTTTTAGATTTAGCTTTTTGTAATTGTGTTTCGATTTTTGAGCTTAGTGAGTCTATGGCACTAAACATATTGTCACCACGAGCTTTGGCAAAAATCTCGTGCCCCGTGTCTAGGTGCAAAGTGGCTTCAGCAAGGTCTTGGTTACCTTCTTTGTCCATGGTGACTTGAATATTGGTAATGTGATCGAAGTGGCTTTCATTTTTCTGCAGCTTGGCCATAATACGTTCTTTTATTGCATTGGTAGCTTTGGTGTCGTGACGAGCAGTAATGTTCATTTGCATAATCGATTCCTTATTATCGTAAGTTGGATTTAAAAATAAATAGTGGGACCTCTGGATAAGTTAATTAAACGGGTTAAGTTAAAAGTGATATTTTGGTAATTATCAACTTTACTTGGGCTTCATAAAAAGCAATGCTTATATCTGAGCCGTGCTTTTAATAGACCACAAGTTGGTACGAAATGAAAGTGCTTTTATAGTGTAATAGTAAATTAAATAAACTGATGTAATGATAGACCTAAAGGCGAAAAAACGTGAAGTGTGATTACGACATTGTGATTTGTGGTGGTGGAATGATTGGAGCTGCATTAGCCACGCTGCTAGCGCCCCAAGGGTTTTCTATTGGATTGCTAGAGGCTGCCACTCCTACTGAATTCGATCTAAGCCAAAAATTTGATTTGAGGATTTGCGCCCTAAGCCCAAAAAGTGCAGAAGTAATGCAAAGCTCAAAGGCTTGGGAAAAATTACAAAGTATGCGTCTGTGTCCCTACAAACGAATGCGGGTTTGGGAAGTTGCTGGATTTGGTGATTTAACTTTTAATGCAAATCAAGTGGGCGCATCTGAACTGGGTCATATTGTGGAAAATAGATTAGTTCAGCTAAGCCTTTGGCAGGCATTGCGTGATTATAAAAATGTTGAAGTCATTTGCCCTGCATCCCCAAGCAGGTTTACCCCTAATGTTAAAGGTACGATTATAGAGCTTGATACTGGACAGCACTTGTCAGCTAGATTGGTAGTGGGCGCAGATGGTGCCCAATCTAAGGTTAGAGACGGTTTCGGTATTGGGGTGAATAGGGGGCAATATCAACAAGCTTGTCTAGTAGCCTCCGTTACTACTGAGCTTGGACAACAAGACATTACTTGGCAACGCTTCGTAAATACAGGCCCACAAGCTTTTTTGCCTATGCTTGGACAACAAGGTTCTGTGGTTTGGTACCATCAGGCTGATAAAGCGCGAGCGTTATCAAAGCTATCAAATGAAGCTTTGGCAGATGAAATCATGGGTCATTTCCCAAAAGAGTTAGGTCAAATAATGGTTACAGGAAAAGCTTCATTTGGCTTACAAAAACAACATGCTCACAGTTACTGTGAATCTGGCGTAGTGTTAGTGGGTGATGCTGCGCATGTTATTAATCCATTGGCTGGTCAAGGCGTTAATTTGGGATTTCAAGATGTTTCATGCTTGGCAAATGTTGTAATAAAAGCTGATAAAGCAGGTGAAGACTGGTCAAGTCATGGGGTTCTACTCAGATATCAAAAGCAACGCAAGCTAGCTAATAGTATTATGCTGCATAGCATGGATGCGTTTCATCATGGCTTTAGCCAGACAGGTTCAAAAACTAAATGGGTACGTAATTTAGTGCTGGCCTCTGCAAAAGTTCCTTTGGTGAAAAGGCAGGTCATTAAATATGCTATGGGGTTATCGTCCGCTATTTGATGTTTGTTCTAAAGAACACTTTTCTAGCAACACGTTTCAAATTATACTCGTCTAATTAAACGTACATTGTTGCCTGTATGGCAGCTTCTTGAACTTAATGCTTCTACTGTCAAATTCCATTGATTGTGGTTCTTAAATCTATTTATTGGTAAAGCTATGTCCGCAGCACCACAGTCCCATACTGCATTTCGTTTTTTGCGTCAGCAAACAATAGAATCTTTAAATATCAACATTCAAGAGTATGAGCACATTGTTACTGGTGCCTCTCATATTCATTTGGCAAGTGACCAAAGTGAAAACGTATTTTTGGTTGCATTAAAAACCATGCCTCAAGATTCATCGGGCGTAGCTCATGTGCTAGAACATACTGCGTTGTGTGGCAGTGAAAAGTTCCCTGTGAGAGATCCTTTTTTCATGATGATAAAGCGGTCTTTAAACACCTTTATGAATGCCTTCACCAGTAGTGACTGGACAGCGTATCCGTTTGCTAGCCAAAATAAAAAAGATTTCAATAACTTACTTGAAGTTTATTTGGACGCTGTATTTTTCGCTCGTTTAGATGCCTTAGACTTTGCCCAAGAAGGTCATCGCGTAGAGCTTATTGATGAAGATGGCAAACCAAGTTTAGTTTATAAAGGCGTAGTGTTTAATGAAATGAAAGGAGCGATGAGCTCACCTGTAAGTCAGCTATGGCAGACTTTAACTAAGTATTTGTTTCCAAGCACAACGTATCATTTTAACAGTGGTGGCGAACCGTCTGATATTCCAGATTTAACCCATGAACAGCTGTTAGCTTTTTATAAACGCCATTATCATCCCTCCAATGCAATTTTTATGACCAGTGGCGATATAAGTGCAGCCACGCATCAAGGAGCTTTTGAGAAGCATGCATTACACCGTTTTTCAGCACAAAAAATCAACCTATCTGTGGCTGACGAAAAACGTTATTACAGCCCACTAAAAGTACAAGAAAGTTACCCTGCAGCGGCTAATGATGAGCAAGCTAAAAGCCATTTAGTCATGGGGTGGTTGTTGGGCCATAGTACTGATCTAAAGCAACAAATGAGAGCTAATTTATTATCACGAGTGTTACTTGATAATAGTGCTTCACCACTGCGCAAAGAGCTAGAAACTTGTGGTTTAGGTACTGGGCCTTCTCAGCTTTGTGGCTTAGAAGACTCAAATAAAGAAATGACATTTGTTTGCGGTATAGAAGGGGCTGAAACCTCAGATGCTGATGGGTTTGAAACTTTGGTATTAAGCTGTCTGCAAAAAGTAGCAAAAGAAGGTGTACCACAAAGTGAAATTGAAGCCGCTCTGCATCAACTTGAGCTTGGACAGCGTGAAATTGGTGGTGATGGCTACCCCTTTGGTATGCAACTTATATTAAGCGCTTTACCGGCGGCTATTCATGGTGGTGATGCGTTAGCTGCACTTAACCTTGACCCTGTTCTGTTAGAGCTTGCTGCTGATATTAAAGATCGTGATTTTATACCCAACTTAATACAAACCTTACTCATTAATAATTCTCATCAAGTGCGCTTGACACTGGTGCCTGATGAAAATATGTCAAGCCGCAAAGATGCCGCAGAAAAACAACGTCTAAGTGACATGTTAGTTGCTATGAATGAACAACAGCGCCAGGTAGTTATCGATGAAACGGCCGCACTGTTAAAGCGCCAATCTCAAGAAGATGACGCTGACATTTTGCCAGAAGTCACGCGCAATGATATTCCTGCTACTCAGCTCATTGCGACTGCTACATTGTCTGATAAAGATTTAGGGTGGGCATTTTATGGAGCAGGCACTAATGGTTTGGTTTATCACCAGTTAGTTGTTGATTGGCCTCAAGTAGATGCGCAAACTTTACCTTACCTTAATTTATTGGCTCAGTTAATGACTGAACTTGGGATTGGTAAACAAGACTATTTATCAGTACAGGCAACACAAGCCGCTGTGTGTGGCAGCCTTTCTGCCTACTTATCTTATCGTGGGCAAGCCAGTAATGCTGACCAACTCAATGCTTATTTTATGCTTAGCACTAAGGGGCTAGTCAGTCAGCAAGTGGCTATCGTTGATTTGCTCAAACAAACGCTGTTATCTGTGCGTTTTGACGAGCCACAGCGTATTAAAGAGTTAGTAGGGCAGTTGCGCTCACGTCGTCAACAAAGTGTAGGTCAATCTGGCCACAGCTTTGCACTAGGTGCGGCAAGCCGTAATATGAGCGCTGGTGCAAACCTGCAGTTTAATGTGAGTGGTTTAGATGGTTTGGTTTGGTTGCAAAAACTTGATGACGGTCTCAAAGACGACGAACAATTGACAGACTTATGTAATACGCTATCCAAACTGCACATACAGTTGTGCAAACAACCTTTGCAATTAGCAAGCGTAGGTGAGCAACAACAGCAAGCTAATATACAAAATACATTTACTACCGCGTTTGCACCTCAAGTGGGGCAGTTAAAAGGTGGTTTGAATTGGACTTATAACAAGTTCGATAGTCAGTCAAAAAAGCAGCCCGCACCGCAATTGTGGACAACTAACACTCAGGTAAACTATTGCGCCAGATCTTTTCCAACGGTTTCAAGCGCTCACCCTGATGCGGCATCATTGGTTGTTCTTGGTGAAGTGTTACGCAATGGGTTTTTACATCGCGCGGTGCGCGAACAAGGTGGAGCCTACGGTGGAGGCGCAGGACAGGATAATAATAATGCCTGCTTCAGATTCTATTCCTATCGTGACCCTCGTAGTGAAGAAACATTTACAGACTTTGGTGCATCTGTAGACTGGGTGCTTTCAGATCAACTGGTAAACCAGCACCTAGAAGAAGCTGTGCTAGGGGTCATTGGCAGCTTGGATAAACCAGGTTCTCCAGCGGGTGAAGCCTTACAAGCTTACCAAAATGAGTTGCATGGGCGCACTGCTGATATACGTCAGGCCTTTAGGTTGGCGATACTGGATGTGAGTCTTTCATCATTACAAACAGTGGCTGCGCGTTATTTGCAGGGTCAGCCTTCGGATGCTGTTGTCGCACCTGCAGAGTTAGCCGAAAATGAGTACTTTAAAGAGTTTGAAGTTTATAGTGTCTAGCAGAACTAATAATTAGGTCAACCAAAAACTAACCAAATAGTCAGTTTTTGGTTGACCCAGTCTATAATATTGTTAAAATCCAAATGTGAACTAATTTTTAACGCTGGAATTTCATGCTAGATAAAAACAATAAGAAGGAACAACCTGCGTTATTGCAGGTTAAGAACATTAGTAAAAAATTTGGTGATTTTTATGCCAACGATAGCCTAAATTTGTCCATAGAAATGGGTAAAGTCCATGCGCTTTTAGGTGAAAATGGCGCAGGTAAATCTACCCTAGTTAAAATGATGTACGGTGCTTTACAACCGACCTCTGGCAGTATTTTTTGGCAAGGAAAAGAGGTTTCAATTGCAAGCCCAGCTCATGCTAGAGAGCTAGGTATAGGCATGGTGTTTCAGCACTTTTCCTTGTTTGAAGCCCTTAGCGTTTCTGAAAACATCAGCCTTGCTCTTCCTCCTGTTCTGCGCAAAGGTGATTTAAGCCAGCGTATTGCTGACTTGTCACATGATTATGGCTTGCCTCTAAACCCTGCCGCACTGGTTGCTGATTTATCTGTTGGCGAAAGACAGCGTATTGAAATTGTACGATGCTTATTACAAGAGCCCAAGCTTCTTATTATGGACGAGCCTACTGCGGTTCTCACCCCACAAGAAGCTCAAGCGCTATTTGCAACCTTACGCCGCTTGGTAAAAGAGGGCTGCGCTGTGCTCTACATTTCTCATCGTTTAGAAGAAGTAAAATGCATCTGCCAAGATGCTACTATTTTGCGTCATGGCAAGTTAATTGCCGAAGTTGATCCTCAGATCGAAACTGCCGCAACTTTAGCCAAGCTTATGGTGGGTAGTAGTGTGCACGAAGTGAGTCGCATGGCCAGCAGTGGGACAGGTGATGTTCTCTTATCGATCACGAAAATGCACCAAGCTTCATCACTACCTTTTGGGATAGATTTGCTGGATATTAACCTGCAAGTAAAAAGTGGTGAAATTCTTGCTATCGCTGGTGTTGCAGGCAATGGCCAAGGCGAATTATTTAGCGTAATCTCAGGTGAACAGTCCAATGCGGATAGAGGTTCCATTACATTAGTAGGACAGACATGTGATGGTTTAGGCATTAATCAACGCCGGTGTCTTGGTGCTGCTTTCGTACCTGAGGAGCGAATAGGGCATGGCGCTGTAGAGCATTTGAACTTAACAGATAATATCTTACTCTCCAGACATGCTTGTAATGATACGCCATCTTCGTTAAACCGCGGTTGGCTGGGAATAGATCGGGAGCAGCTATCTCAATTAAATAAGGTGATTGGTATTGATTACGATGTGCGCAAATCTCAAGAAGATGTGACTGCCGCTTCGCTTTCGGGCGGTAATTTACAAAAATTTGTAGTAGGCCGAGAAATGAATCGCAAGCCTAAAATATTGGTTATAAACCAGCCTACATGGGGTGTTGATGCTGGGGCTGCTGCACTCATTCGCCAAGCAGTGATCGATTTGTCCCGCCAAGGCAGTGCCATTTTAATTATCAGCCAAGACCTTGATGAAATTTTTGAGTTAGCTGACAATATTGCGGTAATGTCCAGAGGGCAATTATCTACCACTTATTCTGCTGGAGATTTATCACGCGAAGAAATTGGCTTGATGATGGCAGGATCACATGAACAAGCCACTCAAGAAACTGGAGCTTAAGATGCAATTGTTGTTAGAAAAGCGCTCTCAAGCTTCAAGCTTAATGAATTTGTTTTCTCCGTTGTTAGCCATATTGCTTACCGTTGTGATGGGTGGATTCATGTTTGCAATTATGGGAAAGCCACCTCTTAGCGCCCTTTATATTTACTTTATTGATCCTTTAACGAGTTGGTGGTCTATAGAGGAAGTGTTGGTAAAAGCTGGGCCATTGATACTTATTGGCACAGGCTTAGCCGTGTGCTTTAAAGCTAACGTATGGAACATTGGGGCAGAAGGTCAGCTTACCGCTGGCGCATTGATGGGAGCAATCATTCCAGTGTTGTGGGGCGAATGGCAGTCTCCATTAGGGCTTGTAGTGATGCTGGTTTTGGGAGCCTTCGGTGGGGCACTGTTTGGGCTCATTCCAGCTTGGCTAAAAACGCGCTTTGGTGTGAATGAAATTTTGACTAGTTTGATGCTGGTTTATATTGCCCAATTACTTTTGGATTGGGTTGTACGTGGGCCATGGAAAGATCCTGATGGTTATAACTTCCCTAAGTCAGTATCCTTTGAAGGTTGGCACCTTTTGCCAACGTGGGGTGATGGAAGAATGCACTTTGGCCTAGTAGTAGCTTTAGCGGCTGCATTAATATTATTTTGGGTCATGCGCAGAACACTTAAGGGATTTGAGATTAATGTGGTGGGCAGTGCGCCCAGAGCAGGTGCGTTTGCTGGGTTCTCACAAACTAAAATGGTTTGGTTTTGCTTTGCGGTCTCGGGTGGCCTGGCAGGGCTTGCTGGATTAATTGAAGTGGCAGGGCCAATAGGTCAATTGCAACCCCATATTTCTCCTAACTACGGTTTTACAGCAATCATAGTGGCTTTTTTGGGGCGTTTGAACCCACTTGGAGTGATTGTTGCTGGCTTGCTATTGGCTGTTAGTTATATAGGGGGTGAAGGGGTGCAAATAGAGTTAGGCATTTCAGACAAAACCACTCAAGTATTTCAGGGTATGTTGTTATTTTTCATTTTGATGTGCGATACCTTAATTTTATACCGCCTTAAATGGATTAGTGGTAACCCTATACAACACGGCAAAAGGAGTGCGTCATGAGCCCATATGAAGCCATACTACTGACTATTATTACAGCGTCCACACCTTTGTTACTAGCGGCTATTGGCGAGTTAGTGGTTGAGCGTTCAGGCGTGCTTAACCTAGGCATAGAGGGCATGATGGTGATGGGAGCAGTGTGTGGCTTTGTTGCAGCTCATGTCACAGGTTCAGCTTGGATAGGCGTGATAGCTGCAGTGTTAGCAGGTATTGCCACATCGTTATTGTTTGGTTTGCTTACACAAACTTTAATTACTAACCAGGTGGCCACAGGTTTGGCGATCACCCTATTGGGCCTGGGCCTTTCAGGTCTAATTGGAAGTGGTTTTGTAGGCCTTCCAGGGGTAAAGTTGGCTAATGTATCCATACCATGGCTATCTGACTTACCTTTCGTAGGGCGCTTGGTTTTTGGCCAAGATCCGCTGGTTTATATTTCTATTTTGCTGACAGTTGGTGTGGCTTATGCTTTAAAGTACACCCGTGTAGGTTTAATTATTCGTGCCGTTGGTCAAAATCATGATTCGGCCCATGCTTTAGGCTATCGTGTAGTTGCAGTTCGATATGCCTGTATAGCTTTTGGTGGGGCTACATCTGGGCTAGCAGGTGCTTATTTATCTTTAGTGTATACGCCTCAGTGGATAGAAAACATGACGGCTGGCCGCGGCTGGATTGCTTTAGCGTTAGTGGTATTCTCTACTTGGCTACCTGCCAGATTGGCTATGGGCGCCTATTTGTTTGGTGGGGTTTGGATTTTAGGGCTTTATGCCCAAGCAATGGGGGTAGGTATTCCATCACAACTACTATCTTCACTGCCATACGTTGCAACTATTTTAGCGCTGGTTATTATTTCTACTAATCGTCGTTTATCTGTAATCAACACCCCAGCCTCTTTAGGGCAAGGGTTTGTACCTGACCGTTAGCTTAGCTGCGGTCTTTATTGCTGTAACATTTTAATAATAACTATCATTTTGATGAGGAGAGACCTTATGAAGAAGTTACTCACAGCTGCTGCCAGCATTGCGCTAGTTTCAGCACTATCTATTTCTGCAGTTGCTGCAGATAAGCTAAAAGTTGGATTCATCTATATTGGCCCACCTGGTGATCATGGCTGGACTTACCAACATGACCAAGGCCGCAAAGCTATTGATGCTCGCTTAGGTGATCAGGTAGACACTGTGTTTGTTGAAAACGTCCCTGAAGGCCCAGATGCCGAGCGCACTATCACACGTTTGGCTCGCCAAGGTGCTGGATTGATTTTCACCACTTCATTTGGCTACATGGATCCAACTTTAAACGTTGCTGCTAAATTCCCTAACGTTAAGTTTGAACACGCCACAGGTTACAAGCGCGCTGACAACTTATCAACTTACGCTGCACGTTTTTATGAAGGTCGTTATGTGATCGGGCAGATTGCAGCTCAGGTTTCTGAAACTGGCGTTGCTGGCTATATAGGTTCATTCCCAATTCCTGAAGTAGTGCGTGGTATCAACGCGTTCTTGCTTGGTGCTCAAACGATTAACCCAGACTTTAAGCTTAAAGTAGTGTGGGTTAACTCTTGGTTTGACCCAGGCCGTGAAGCGGATGCTGCTAAGGTATTGATTAGCCAAGGTGCTGATATAATTACTCAACACACTGACTCTACTGCAGCAGTTCAAGTGGCAGAAGAGCAGGGTGTAAAAGCCTTTGGTCAAGCATCTGATATGGCCGCTTTTGCGCCTAACGCATTGTTAACTTCTATCATTGATAATTGGGATGACTACTACGTTGAACGTACACAAGCTGTGTTAGATGGTACATGGGAAAGCATGGATACGTTTGGTGGTATGGATAGCAACATGGTTAACATGGGTCCGTTTATCAACATGCCTGCTGATGTCAAAGCAATGGCGCAAGCAACTACAGCTGCGATTACTGAGGGTAAACTTCACCCATTTGCTGGCCCAGTATATAAGCAAGATGGATCTGTAGGCGTACCAGAAGGTGAAACCTTAGGTGGTTTTGGCCTTGTAGGTATGGACTGGTATGTACAAGGTGTAGACGACCAGCTTTAACACCGCCAATTATGTATGCAGCTAAGTTTATAGCTTAGCTTATTACTTATTAGCAGACCTAAAAAACCCGCTCTAAGCGGGTTTTTTAGGTCTATCGTTTTAGCTTTGTCACGTCAACAAACAAGCTTAGCTGTTGCCCAGGTTGTAAGTATTTGGTGAGCGATTGGTTCCACTTTTGTATGTCCTTAACAGTCACACTGAAGCGGTGGGCTATGGCCGATAGATTATCACCAGAGCGAACCTTATAAGTCAATTTCTTAACTAGTTTGCGCGTTGAAGAGGCCAGTTTAGTGCCACTGTTGCGTGGCCATACACTTAGCTTATCTCCAATTTGCAAAACAGACTTAGTGCTCAGTTTATTCCAGCTAGAAATTTGCTTTACACTGACTTTATATTTCTGAGCTATCTTCCAGAGGCTATCACCACTTTTCACCTTATAATCTACTCTCGCACTAGCTTGAGTTTGATTAATCTGTTTCTGCCTATTAATCACTCGCTGAGCCGCACTTAAGGTATAGGCTTCAGCACCTTTACTAGCAACTGGAATCATCAGCGTTTTCCCAGCCCTAATCAAATTTCCATCTATATTATTTATAGTGCGTAATAAATCAACACTTACATGAAAATCGTAGGAAAGTTTTAATAGGCTATCTCCGGGGACAATCTTATACCTTTGCCATGCCACTCTTTTACTGGTGGGTAGCTCTAACAAACTAGCCTTAAAAGTATCAAGATGTGCCACTGGAATGAGCAAGTTGTGTGGGCCTTGAGGGTCGGTTGCCCATTGATTAAAGGCAGGGTTCAAACGGTATATTTCATCAGTGGTAATGTTGGCCATTTGTGCCGCTTGCGCCAAATCAATTTGGGAACCTACATTCACTGACTCAAAGTAAACTTCATTAGCGATACTATACAAGCCGTTTGTTCCTGCCTGTTCAGCAATAATGCGCGACAACGCCAAAAGCTTAGGCACATAGTTCATAGTTTCTGTGGGTAAGTCTAATGACCAAAAATCAGTGGGTTTACCCGCTTTTTTATTTCGTTTAATCGCTTTAAGCACTGTACCTTGGCCACCATTATATGAGGCAATGGCTAGCAACCAATCTCCATCAAACATTTTATGCAGCTGCGTAAGGTACAAGTGTGCGGCTTTAGTAGAGGCAACAATGTCCCGGCGACCGTCATACCACCAGTTTTGCTTTAAACCAAAGCCAAGGCCTGTGGCTGGGATAAACTGCCATGCCCCTGAGGCCCGACCTGATGAATATGCAAAAGGATCAAAGCCACTCTCTATGATAGGCAAAAGGGAGATTTCAGTAGGAAGCGATTTATCTAAGGCTTGGTGTAACATAAAGTGATAGTAACGACTGGCCCGTGTAGTAACACGATGCATATACTCTTTATGACTTTTGAACCATTTATAGTGCACTTCGATTCTGGCATTATCAACATGATCCAAAGCATAATTATCTACAGTAATCTGCCAAAGGTCTAGCTCAGGTACAGGTGCTGGAATAACCTGTACCAAAGGGACTTTTTTAGCTTTTTCTTGAGCTTCTGCTAGTAACTGTGCTGCTGTATTAGTGCTAGCTTCAGTGTCAAGTTCAGACCAGCCAAGATCGTTTTCATTGGCGATTTTTTGTGCAATGGCTTGGGCTATTATAACAGGCTTTGTCTGTGCTTCAAATTCACCAGTATCAGCTAATTCGATGTCCATTAGCGATGTTACAGGGGTCACCGCACTTTGTGCAACTGCCTTTGCTGGCGCTCTAGGCACATTTTCTGCAACAATATTATCGGTCATTGGTCTTCGTGGCGTGTCTGCCAATTGAGGCTGTATAACAGCAGTTTGGCATGCACTAAGAATTAATAGAGAAGTCACAAAAAATAAGGGCTTTTTTGCTGATTTGGTAAGAAGGTGTAGAACAAATTTTATCAAAATAATAGTCACAATTTAAATAGCAAAAAGGCGGTAATTTTAGCAGGCTACGCACGTAGGTCAATATAGATCATAAAGTCTTAATATAGTTCCTGAGTTTTTTTACATTTTAGGTACTAAAAGTCGTTTTTCCACTGCCTCAAAGCTGCAAACACCTCACTTGGGTGGTGTAGCTCATTAGCTTTGTATTTGTTTGCACTTGCTATTACTGCTTTATCATCAACACGTAAAAAAGGATTAATGGCGGCTTCTTGTGCAAGGGTCGTGGGTAGTGTCACTTGGCTTGCACTGCGCTTGTCTTTGCATTTTTTTTGTACTAATTTTAATGCTGCATTATTCTCATCCACAGCCATGGCAAACTCTAAGTTGGCTAAACTATATTCATGAGTTGGGTAGGCTCTGGTTGTGGGTGGTAACTCCATGATTTTGCTCAAAGAATGGTGCATTTGTTTAGGTGTGCCTTCAAACACTCGGCCACATCCAGCTAAAAATAACGTATCACCACAAAAAAGAATTTCCTGTTGATGGTTAAAGTAGGCTATGTGATCAAGCGTATGTCCTGGTATTTCCATGACATTAAAGTTCACGCCTAATATATTAACGTTACAATCTTCTTTAAGAGTGTGAGTAATGCCTTGGTATGGGCTATTTTCTGGACCATACACGGGTATGTCACTATAGTGAGCCGTCAACTCGGCTACGCCTCCGGTATGGTCCCCATGATGATGAGTGACTAATATAGCAGACAGTTTTTTTTGTATTTTTAGTGCATAACTTGTTACCACGCTTGCATCCCCAGGATCTACTACAACAAAATGATCAGATTCCTGGGTTTCGATACACCAAATGTAATTATCATCAAAAGCGTGTAAAGGGGTTATTTTAAGCGGTGAAGTTTTGGTCTGCATAGTTTTGATCTTTTGTGTGGCAAGGCGTTCTTTAATAAGGGTAGCGGTGCCAGAGAAATTACGCAAGCAACACAAGTAATAATGCCTTATTATAAACTATGATTAATCAAACTCACCTGCACTCATACTCATTTGAAGAACGCCAGTTTACAACATGGTTGAAAACAACTAAAGGCGCTGCACTTATGGCCCAAGAGCAGCAACAATTGGCCTTACTGATGCCTAAAGCCTTTGGGCACTATAGTGTCTATTTAGGACTCAATGCAAAATTGAGTTCAAGCTTAACATCCCCCATAAAAACCGCCATTTCTTTAACTGCAACTAGTGAGCTAGATGGCGACGCTGTAATGGATCCCCATCAGCTACCCCTAGCCACTGAAGCCATTGATCTTCTAGTGTTACAGCATGTGTTAGATATGAGCAACAACCCTCATCAAGTTCTCCGAGAAGTTGCACGTGTGATGACCTCTGGTGGCCGCCTAATAATTACAGGATTAAACCCTTATAGTTTCTGGGGATTATGGCGACAACTCAGGCTCAAAAAGGGAGTGCCATGGCGAGCAAACTTTTTATCACAACGCAGGCTTAAAGACTGGTTAAGACTTTTAAGTTTTGATGACTTTGATATAAAGCCTGTATATCATTACTGCCCCGATAAATGGCAAGCTAAACCCTTACTAAAATATATAATGAATCCATGTTGCACTGGTTATGTTTTACTGGCGGTTAAACAAGAAACTCGAGTGCATTTAGTCAAACCTAAATGGCGCACTCAAGTGATGAAACCAAAATTTGGGTTAGCAACAATAGCTAGGCAACCAAGTTGTAATAAACACCCTGTGGAGAGTAGTTGATTGACTAAAGATCAGATTGAATTATTTACCGATGGCGCATGCAAAGGTAATCCTGGCCCAGGAGGTTGGGGGGTGCTTATGCGTTTTAAGGGGCAAGAAAAGCGTTTATTTGGAGGCGAACCTTTGACTACCAATAATCGCATGGAGCTTATGGCTGCTATCAAAGGCTTAGAGGCATTAACCAGGCCATGTCAAGTAGACCTTACCACTGACTCACAGTACGTGCGCAAAGGTATTACTGAATGGATCATCAATTGGCGTAAAAATAATTGGCGTACTGCTGCCAAAAAACCTGTTAAAAATAGCGATCTTTGGCAGATGTTAGATAAGGCAGTGGCGGCCCATGAAGTTCAGTGGCATTGGGTTAAAGGACACAGTGGCCATGTTGAAAATGAAATAGCTGATGATTTGGCAAACTTAGGTGCCCAGCAGCATAGCCAGTAATCACCAAAGGACTATATTGTGCGATTAATTATACTTGATACAGAAACAACAGGTTTAGAGCCTAAACAAGGCCATCGTTTGATTGAAGTTGGCGCTTTAGAGATGGTCAATAGGCGTCTTACAGGGAAAAGTTTCCATGAATACGTGCAGCCAGAACGTGATGTGCCAATGGAAGCTCAGGCGGTGCATGGCATTACTGAAGAATTTCTTGCCGATAAAGGATTGTTTTCTACCATTGCTGAGCAGTTTATTGAGTTCATCACTGGTGCTGAGCTAATTATTCATAATGCGCCATTTGACCTTGGTTTTTTAGACAATGAATTGGCTATTGCAGGAAAAATGATAGGAAAAAAATATCCAAAAGTTTCGGATATTTGCAAAATAACAGACTCTTTAAAGCTTGCTAGGCGCAAGCACCCCGGACAAAAGAACAATCTTGATGCGCTTTGTCGACGTTATGGAATTATCAACACTCATCGCGAATTACATGGAGCGTTGCTTGATTCTGAGATTCTAGCTGACGTGTATTTGATGATGACTGGTGGGCAAACTGATTTAATGTGGGCTGCTCAGGCAACCTCCGCTACCGGAGATGCTGTTGCCCCCGCTAGCCGTACAGTGAGCTTAGAAGGCTATGAGCTGCCAGTAGTTATGGCGACTGATGCAGAAGTTGCTGCGCATAAAACTAAACTGCAAACAGTTGCCAAGGCTTCAGGTGACAACTGTTTGTGGTTGTCGAGTATGGACTAAGATAGCCCGTATTTTTTAGTTAAAAGAATAAATAGATACAAAAAAGCCGCACTATATGCGGCTTTTTTATGCTTCAACAGATGATTTAAAGTAGATAGCTAATGGCTAGGTAGCCCACAACACTCATACTAATGGTATAAGGCAATGCCATCCAAACCATTTTGCCATATGACAAACGAATTAGCGGCGCTGCAGCAGAGGTCAACAAAAACAAAAATGCTGCCTGACCATTTGGAGTAGCAACACTGGGTAAGTTGGTGCCTGTGTTGATCGCGATAGCTAGCTTGTCAAAATGAGCTCTATCTATAAGTCCAGCGTCTAGGGCGCCAGCCACTTCGTTTATATAAATGGTTGCAACAAATACGTTATCACTAATGGCTGACAATAAACCGTTCGCTACAAAAAACACTTTAGGTTGCACAGCTAAGTCCAGTGTGAGTACCCATTCTATAATAGGGTTGAACAAATGTTGTTCATGAATCACCGTAACAATAGAGAAAAACACCACAAGTAATGCCGTAAAAGGTAAGGCTTCTTCAAACGCATGACCAATTTGGCTTTCTTCAGTAATACCATTAAAAGCCGTTAGAATGATGATGATCATCAATCCAACAAGGCCAACGGCTGCCACATGGAATGCTAAAGCAAAAACAAGCATTACAGCTACAGCTACTTGCACAATAAGGCGAGCCTTATCACGTGTGGTACGCTTTACTTGCTGCGCTTTGTCATAGTCTTCTAAAACCGTACGCACAGTATGAGGCAATTTGGTGCCATAACCAAACCAGCTAAATTTTTCAATCACGATGCAAGTTAATAAGCCGACTAATAAAACAGGCATCGTAATAGGTGCCATTTGTATAAAGAAGTTAGCAAAGTCCCACCCAGCTTTTTCTGCAATTAAAAGATTCTGAGGCTCACCTACCAACGTAGTCACACCACCCAGTGCTGTACCAACGGCTCCATGCATCATTAAACTGCGTAAAAATGCGCGAAACTGGTCTAAATCTTCACGATGCAGTTCGATGAGGTGATCATCATTATGGTAATTATGGTCGTGAGAACCAGCGTTTGATGCGACTTTGTGATAGACCGAATAAAAACCAACGCTAACGCTGATTAACACGGCTGTTACTGTTAAAGCATCTAAGAATGCAGATAATACAGCCGCAGTGATACTGAACAGAAGCGATAATGCAGTTTTAGATTTCACACCTACAAGAAAGCGAGTGAACACAGCCAACAGCATGTCTTTCATAAAGTAGATGCCTGCCACCATGAACATAAGTAACAATATGACCTGCAAATTACTGCTTACTTCGTGATAAACGCCATCTGGAGACGCAAGGCCAATAATGATTGCTTCTATCGCCAATAAACCACCTGGTTGGAGAGGATAGCACTTAAGAGCTAAAGCTAGAGTAAATATAAATTCAAAAATTAACGCCCAACCTGTAATCGTAGGTCCAGCGATAACCAGCAGCAAAGGGTTAAGGATTAAAAAACCAATAATGACTCGTTTGTACCAAGACGGTGAATAACCAAGAAAATTGCGCCAAAATGCCTGCGGCAAAGTAATGACTTGTTGCATATATATATAAATCCTTTAACCAGTTAAATAGAATTCACTAAACTGAAAGAGAAGGTGGCATCAATCAGGCGCAGTAGTATACATAAATCAACACTAATTTACAATAATTGGCCTCTGCGTAATGAGTTGAGAGGCCCGCATAATGAGGGGTATGGAAGGGTGTGGGGGTATGTGAGGTATCGCAAAGGTATTAAGGTAATTACCCCATTTTGAATAACTGGCTTAAACGTGTGCCTAACATGACATCGCCTTCAGCTTGCAGGCGGCCACCCATAAAAGCTGCCATACCATCTAATTCCCCTGATACTATTTCCTTAAGCGTGTCACTATCCATAGACATGGTAATTTCTGGGTCTTCGTGGTTACCTATGCTTGTAGCACAATTAGAATTGTCGATAGTAATATAAAAATCGTCATCATCTAAAATACAAAATTGAAAGGTTGCTTGTAAATCGTCAGCTTCTTCAGCGACGAATGTAGTATGCATTTGTGCCATAATTTGGGCTACAGCCATGGGATATTATCCTGCTAGTTAAGTTGTGTGTCTGATTCTATGGGTTTTTTATAATGAAATCAAACGATCGTTTGAATTGTTAATTTATTAAATGTTTAGTTATGGTTTTATGGCCCACTAGACTAGAATACAAAGCTATACTTGGTATAACCAAGAACAACATTGGAGAGTGACGTGTTAGATTTTTTGTATGAGTACGGGTTGTTTTTAGCAAAAGTGATTACTTTTTGTGTAGCTGTAATTGTAGTGGTTGGTTTTTTGGTAATGGCTGGACAAAATCGCCGGCACCAAAGTAAAGCTGGACACATAGAGGTGAGAAATCTCAATGAAGAATTTGAAGACATGACTGATACATTAGATCATGCCATGATGGATAAGTTTCAATTTAAGCAACTTCGTAAAAGCCAAGAAAAAGCCGAAAAACTTGAAGCTAAGCAAAATAAAGCTGAAGCTAAGAAGCTGGCCAAGCAAGCCAAGGCTGAAGACACTACAGCGCAGGCAGAGCAAGAAATAGTGCCCAGTGCTAAAAAGCGCACCTTTGTATTAGACTTTGATGGCGATATTAAAGCCAGTGCAGTAGAGTTTTTGCGCCATGAAATAAGCGCAATCATTTCTGTTGCCAAAACTACAGATGAAGTGATTATGCGTCTTGATTCTAGTGGCGGTATGGTACACACCTATGGTTTAGCTGCATCACAACTGGGACGCTTGAATAAAGCCAACATTCCATTTACCATTTGTGTTGATCAAATTGCCGCAAGTGGCGGGTATATGATGGCGTGCATGGCTAACCACATTACTGCTGCTCCATTTGCTCTTGTAGGGTCTATAGGTGTAGTAGCAGAGGTGCCAAACGTACACAGATTACTTAAAAAACACTCAATAGATGTAGAGGTGCTTACGGCTGGTGAACACAAGCGCAGCCTTACTGTAATGGGAGAGAATACCCGTAAAGGTCGTGAAAAATTTGTTGAAGATTTACAGAAAACCCACGGGCTTTTTAAGCATTGGGTTAAGCAACAGCGACCTAATTTGGATATTGATTTGGTAGCTAATGGTGACGTTTGGTACGGCCAACAAGCAATCGATCTAGGGTTAGTAGATGAAGTGGGCACCTCAGATGAGGTGTTACAAGAAGCAGTCAAACAAAGTGATGTATTGTTGATAGAATATGTGGCTAAAAAAACCATTGGGGAAAAATTTGGTATCGCTGCTGCCACAAGCTTAAGTTTGTTGGGCAACCGTTTACTATCTATAGCCCAACGCCATTCAATAGGTCGCTAATGACTTGAGGGAAGACGTAATGCATTCTTTTTCAAAACTTTGCAAACCACTTGTGCCAAATTTTTTGGCGCCCAAGAACATACCTACACGTATCGGCCTTGTCGTGCTGGCTACAGATATGGTGCTAGAAGCTGAATGGCGGGATCTGTTTGCTGGCTCACCTATTGAGGTGTTAGTCGCACGTATTGCTTGTGCAGCAGAAGTAACGCCTGAAGCTTTGTCTACTATGGCACAAGAAATTGGCCATTGTGCTAGTTTGATTTTACCAGATGTAGTCCTTGATGCTGTTGCTTATGGCTGTACTTCAGGTAGTTTAGTCATAGGGGAAAATAATGTTCATCAACTGCTTCAGCAAGGTGATACACAGCAAGTAACTAGCAACCCATTTAGCGCGGTAAAAGCTGCTTTATCCCATGTGAATGCTAAAAATATTGTTGTGCTTTCACCCTATTTAGCGTCTGTTAATGTGCCATTTTATGAAGCTTTAACTGACGCAGGGTTTAACGTAAAAGGGTGGGGAAGCCTAGACTTAACTCTAGACAGGGAAATTGGGTTAATGGATCCTGAACACTTGCCAACTTTGATTGAACAGCTGTTAGATGGGTTGGATTGTGTGCCAGATGTAGTGTTTATTTCATGTACTAACTTTAAAGCCATGGACAAGCTTGAGGCTTTAGAGCAGCGCTATGGTTGCTACTTTATGTCTAGCAACCAAGTTATGGCTTGGCACCTATTGCATCAACTTAACATAGCTATGCCACATGCTCGTGTAGGGCGCTTATTGAATGATGCATAGGATTAACGTCCCACAAATCAGCACTATAGCAAATATTATTAGGCACCTAGGAGTGGACTAATTTGCCCACGATTACAGCATTATCCGAATTTCATCAGCCGCTTTTAATAGCCCAAAAAACGGGCCATCGTTTGATGTTAGTTGTGGCTATGGAAGAGGCATCAGGCTTGAGCATAGCTAAGCAGATTACACGCTTTGCTTCTGCTTGCTTATGGGTAGACGTATTAAATACAACCACAGTGCCTGTCCCTGAGCATCATTATATTAGTACAAATCAAACTAAGCAGCACCTTGGCACCTCTAACCAGTATGTGATTTATAATGCCCACAAAGGCTTTAATGCAAGTGCTTTATCTGCCCTTAGTGGCACAGTTGTAGGTGGTGGTGCGCTCATATTATTAATTCCTGCCATAGCTCAGTGGCACCACCTGTTTGACTCTCAGTTACAAGCGTACGGCCAGTTAAAATCAGGTGCCCATTCCTATTTTATAAAGTGGTGGCAGCAACACTGGGAACACTGTGCTGTGCATGTCCTAGAAGGCTCTGCCTATAATCACAAAAGAGATGATCATAATATTTGGCAACAATTAGATTATTATAAAGCAGCTAATTTGCTGCACCCTACACAAGACCAAAAAGCTGTTATTGATAAATTACTGAGTTCTTACCAGCAATCCATTAATACTGTATTTAATCTTAGTGCACATAGAGGTAGAGGAAAATCTGCCTGTTTAGGTTGGTTAATCAAAGCAATCAGTACTCAGAGCAAAAAAACTCAACAGGCTCCAGTAATTGTAACCGCACCAAGTAAGAAGGCACTGGCCACCTTGAGTGCAACTGCTACGCCGGCACTGGTCAATTTTTATGCATTAGATGCATTATTAACCCAACTACCTAAAGCTAGCTTGGTCATTGTAGATGAAGCGGCGTCTGTGCCTCTATCACAACTGACCAAATTGATTCAACATTATGATTTGGTAGTTCTATCTTCTACCCAAGACGGCTATGAGGGCAGTGGGCAAGGTTATCGCTTAAAGCTTCCCCGCATTATCGAGTCACTGGGCCTTACAAGCGAAACTCTTACCCTAACTCAACCTATGCGCTGGCATGCTAATGACCCACTAGAGGACTTTATTCGTAGTAGTTTTTTGTGTGATGTAAGACTTCCCAATATTGAACAACAGTCATTCATAGACTCCACATCATCACTCACATATAGCCATACTTGTGGAGAGGAACTTGCTCAAGATTCCCGTTTATTAAAACAAGTGTATGCATTGCTTATGCTGGCTCACTATCAAACTACTCCACAAGATTTAAGATTATTACTGGATCACCCAAAACAAAAGCTTTATTTGTGTTACCAAGGAGGTTACCTTGTCGCCTTAGCCTGGGTATCACAAGAAGGCGCTTTAGACGCCGATTTGACTGAGCAAATAGCCCTTGGAAAACGGCGTATACAAGGCCATTTGTTAGCACAAATATTAACTCAACAAGCAGGTTTTCCTGAGTCTTGTGAGATGCATAGCTGGCGCATTCAAAGGATTGTAGTCCTACCGCAGCTGCAGAATACGGGTGTGGGAGCTGCGTTACTTAATCACGTTTATACTTTAGCACAAGAAGCCAATATAGATTTTCTGGGAACAAGTTTTTCAGCAAGTGTGGATACCTTACGTTTTTGGCTAGCAAATCAATACATTCCAGCTTGGTTAGGCTTGCGCGCGGATGCTGCTACCGGGCTAAACAGCGTGCAATTAATACGACCAATTAGCATTAATGCTCATACATTAGCAGGCAACCTAAGCCATCATTTATACGGTTACCTAAGTTTTGGTAAAGATTTTTGGTTTCGATCTATTGATGAAAAAGTGTTGCTTATCATCGCAACCAACTGTGAAAAAAACACCACACCAGCTCTTGATCAGATGCAAAAAAAACGCTTGTTAAAATTACTAGCACTGGGGCAAGCAGGATTTAGTGGGGGCTTGTATTTATTATACCAACAGCTCAAAGATGCCAAAGACAAACAAGAGGTGTTGCATGCCGCACACAATAACACCCATAAAGGTTTACAAAAATCAGTTAGGCGGTTGGCCTTGTCACAGGTAGAGCCATCATATAACCAATGATGCACAGCACATTGGTTATAAACTGCGTATACTACTTTTATTGTCCACTAGTGTAATAAACCATGAATCCAATAAAACTCACCCAATATAGCCATGGCGCCGGTTGCGGATGCAAAATATCACCTAAAGTCCTTGATAAGATGCTGCAATCTCAACTACCAAAATTTTCTCACCCAAACTTGATTGTAGGTAATGAAAGTCGTGACGATGCTGCCGTTTTTGATTTAGGTGATGGCTCTGGCATTGTTAGTACCACTGACTTTTTTATGCCTATTGTAGATGACCCATTCGACTTTGGCCGTGTCGCTGCAACTAATGCTATCAGTGATGTTTATGCTATGGGTGGACAGCCATTAATGGCTATCGCTATCTTGGGTTGGCCAGTAGATAAGCTAGCACCTGAAGTAGCCGCTATGGTGATAGATGGAGCTCGGTCTGTGTGTGCACAAGCCAACATTTGCCTTGCGGGGGGGCATAGTATTGATGCGCCAGAACCTATATTTGGATTAGCAGTTACAGGTAGGGTGGAGCTTAAATATTTACAGCGTAATGACCAAGCTCAAGCTGGTGATCGATTAATGCTTACTAAACCCCTAGGCGTTGGCATTTTAACTACCGCTGAAAAGCGAGGCATATTGCGTGTAGAAGATGTGAATCTGGCACGAGATAACATGGTAAAGCTTAATGACATAGGCGCCAAATTGGCTCCATTAAAGGGTGTTCATGCTATGACAGACGTCACAGGTTTTGGCCTCATGGGACATCTTGTGGAGGTGTGTGAGGGAAGTCAGCTTCAGGCCCAAATAGACTTTGAACGTGTACCGTTACTCACTGACCTGCAGCACTACTTAGATCAAGGCTGTGTGCCAGGTGGAAGTAGCCGAAATTTTGATAGTTATGGACATAAATTAGGGCCGTTAAGTGAAAGTCAGTTAAATATTCTGTGTGACCCACAAACAAGTGGTGGCTTATTAGTTGCTGTTGCACAAGATCAAATGCAAGCAGCTGAAGCTATTTGCCAAGCTGAGCAGCATGAGTGCATCTGGATAGGTGACCTTTCTACGCCAAAAGACACTCAAAAATATTGGGTATCGGTCGTTTAATATGGCCTCAATTAAGTCACCTTTACAGATGCCAAGTCCTTTAACAAAGCTTCAGTTTGAAGCGTTGTTATTAAGTAATCGTCCTATGTTTGACGTTAGAGCGCCTATTGAATTTGACAAAGGTGCATTTCCAAACGTTGTTAACTTACCTTTAATGCTAGATCACGAACGAGAAGAAGTAGGCACGTGTTATAAAAAACAAGGTCAAGATGCCGCTCTTGCTTTAGGCCATCAGCTAGTCAATGGCGATACTAAGGACAGTCGTGTAAAGCAATGGCATGCGTTCTCAAGTGCCCATCCTGATGCAGTGTTGTATTGTTTTCGTGGTGGAATACGATCTAAAATTAGTCAACAGTGGCTAGCAGATACTGGCATTGTTGTGCCCTTTGTAGAGGGTGGTTATAAAGCCCTTCGCACGTTTCTTATTGAACGCTTAGATGAGCTGGTAGAAGAGCTTCCAGCTTTTGTTTTAAGTGGTCGTACAGGTACGGGTAAGACAGAAATATTGCCACAATTTGATCGCACCATCGATTTAGAAGGCATTGCAAAGCATCGTGGATCTAGCTTTGGTAAATACATTGAAGAACAACCTAGTCAAATTAATTTTGAAAACAATTTAGCAATTGCACTCATGCAATTAAATAAAGAAGCTAAAACCCCCATTGTTTATGAAGACGAAAGCCGCTTAGTAGGCTGCCGATTATTACCTATTAGCCTTCAAAATAAACTAAAAAGCTCTCCTATTATGGTGTTGCATGATAACTTTGAAGCACGTGTTGAGCGTATTTTCGGTGAATACGTTGTCAAAGCTATTGCCGCATGGGAACAAGAACTTGTGGTTCCTAATGAAGCCTTTTTAGCTTTTGGTGATAGCCTCATTCAAAGTGTATTTCGCATTCGTAAACGTTTAGGTAGTGAGTCACACAAACACCTCGTTAAACTTCTTGATCAGTCATTAGAGCTACAAACTAAACAAGGGGACCTTAGCGCTCATAAAGGTTGGATTTCCTATTTACTCACCCATTATTATGACCCAATGTATGACTACCAATTGTCTCTTAAACAAGACCGGGTAGTGATGCAGGGCACCTCAAGTGACCTTGTCACTTGGTACAAAACCGTGCAGTGTAACATCCCCAACAAACACTAAGGATTCCTTAATTATGAAATCAAGAGCCGCTGTAGCCCTAGCTAAAGGCCAACCTTTAACCATTGCAGACATTGACGTAGAAGGCCCAAAAGCCGGTGAAGTACTGGTACGGATGGTCGCTACAGGCGTGTGCCACACAGATGCATTTACTTTATCTGGAGCGGATCCTGAAGGTATCTTTCCATCTGTACTAGGCCATGAAGGTGGAGGTATCGTGGAAGAGATCGGTGCAGGTGTAACAAGCTTAACCGTAGGCGATCATGTAATTCCTCTTTACACGCCTGAATGTGGTCAATGTAAGTTTTGTTTATCTGGCAAAACTAACCTTTGCCAAGCTATCCGTGGCACCCAAGGAAAAGGGCTAATGCCTGATGGTACTAGTCGCTTATCTTTAGATGGTGAAACCTTATTTCACTACATGGGTACATCTACATTTTCTGAATACACTGTTGTGCCTGAAATTGCCTTAGCAAAAATAAACAAAGCAGCACCACTAGACAAGGTCTGCTTATTAGGCTGTGGTATTACTACAGGCATTGGTGCCGTGCTCAATACAGCTAAGGTTCAAGCCGGCGATAGCGTTGCTGTGTTTGGCTTAGGTGGTATTGGTTTGAGTGTGGTACAGGGGGCTGTTATGGCTGGTGCTGGGCGCATAGTGGTCATAGACATTAACGAGGATAAGTTTGAAATGGCTAAAATGCTCGGTGCTACAGATTGCATTAACCCTAAAAACTATTCTGCACCTATTCAAGAAGTCATCGTAGACCTTACCGATGGTGGGGTAGATTATTCGTTTGAATGCATCGGCAATGTTGATGTGATGCGTTCAGCGCTAGAGTGTTGCCATAAAGGATGGGGAGAATCTATTGTTATTGGTGTCGCAGGAGCGGGCCAAGAAATCACTACTCGCCCATTTCAACTGGTTACTGGACGAGTCTGGCGCGGGTCTGCTTTTGGTGGAGTCAAAGGCCGCACACAATTACCAGATTACGTGGAGCGTTACATGAAAGGTGAGATAAAAATCGACCCTATGGTGACTCATACAATGGGGCTGGATGATATTAATAAAGCCTTTGACCTTATGCATAGCGGGCAAAGTATTCGTTCTGTCATTATTTTTTAGGATATACCATGTCTTTAAATGAACTTTCACAAGTTAAGGTAAGTGGCGGACGTCTATTGCGAGTGGAACATTTGTCCACGGCATGCCAGAGCCAAATGACTTTTGCATTATTTTTGCCACCTCAAGCAGGTAAGCAGCTGGGGAAAAATAAAGTGCCTGCACTTTATTGGTTATCAGGCCTTACGTGTAGTGACGAGAACTTTAGCCAAAAGGCAGGTGCATTTGCTTTAGCAGCGAAGCTTGGCATGGCTATTGTGATGCCGGATACAAGCCCTCGTAACGCTAACGTGGAAGGCGAAAATGATAGTTATGATGTAGGTACAGGTGCAGGGTTTTATGTTGATGCAACCCAAGCTCCTTGGTCTACTGCTTACAATATGTACAGCTACGTGACACAGGAACTGCCAGCGCTTATCCAAAACCACTACTGTGTAAATGAAACATCTTCAATTAGTGGCCATTCAATGGGAGGCCACGGGGCACTAATTTGCGCGCTTAAAAACCCAGAAAAATACGCTTCAGTTTCAGCATTTGCCCCCATTACTTCGCCTACACAGTGTCCTTGGGGTAAAAAAGGTTTTAGCACTTACTTGGGTGGCGATGAAAGTGTTTGGGAGCAATGGGATGCAAACCAATTAGTACAAAAAAATCATGCCTTAGGCCTAGCACCACAAGCTATGCTAATTGATCAAGGTACTAGTGACCCATTTTATAAAGACCAACTGATGCCAGAGTTATTTAATTCCACCTGTGAACGCTTGGAATATCCAGTCGATTATCGGGAGCGAGAAGGTTATGACCATAGCTATTATTACATTAGTAGTTTTATCAACGAACACCTGCGTTTTCACGCTGCTCACCTTGGTTTACAGGTAGATTTATGAAACAAAAAAAACGACAAACACGTCATGGCTTTATGGCACGAGTATCAAAATTAGCTCTAGGAGATAGCGCATTACCTATACGCTTTATGTATAAAACCATACCAGAGCATAGTAACGATACCGGTTGGCGTTTGTTCACAGGGTATGAGTCTGCGGAGTTTTTAGCAGAGTTCTCAAACTTAGAGCCGTTTCCATTGGAACCTATGTGTGAAGCTGACCCTACTTTAGATGAATTGTTAGACAGTAATGCAGGGACCGTATGGGAACGCCCTCCAGAACAATCATGGCAACAAGTTCACGACTTCGAAATTCCTGTTGAAGAAGTGCCTGTTGAAGTGAGCTAATGCAACTTAATACACATGAATATAATGCAGGCCAAAACAATCCTCTTGTTGTACTGCACGGTTTGTTTGGTGCGCAAGATAATTGGCGTAGCCAAGCTTTAATATGGGCGAAAGATCGTCATGTAATTACTATGGATCTGCGCAATCACGGTATGTCTGCTCATAGCCCTGTGATGGATTATGTGTCTATGTGTGCGGATGTACTAGATACTCTCGCGCTATTGAATCTAGCAAAAGTGGATTTATTGGGACATTCCATGGGTGGGAAAGTGGCTATGCAACTGGCGTTGAACTTTCCCCATAAAGTAAACAGTTTGATAATAGCTGACATAGCCCCTGTGGTTTATGAAGCACGCCACCAAAGCATATTAGACGGCCTCAAAAGCTTAGACCTAAGTACTTTAACGTCTAGGAAACAAGCATTGGACTGGCTGGTTAAATACGAACCTGATGAAAGAGTCTGTCAGTTTCTACTTAAAAGCTTGTATAAAAATGAGGTAGGGCAGTTTGTGCTACGCTACAATCTAAGCGCGATTGAACAAAATTATCAGTTGATAAGTGCAGCACCTTCAGTGAATGCAACAGCTCCAGCGATGTATGCAGGCCCCACACTAGTGCTTAAAGGTTCAAATTCGGCTTACATATTGCCTCATCATAAGGCATCGTTTGATCGGTTTTTTCCTAACGCACAGCTTAAAATAATGACCGATTGTGGCCATTGGTTGCATGCCGAAAAACCAGAGCTTTTTTGCCGATTGGTGTCACGCTTTTTAACTCAATAAATCGTGTAGTTGATGACATAGGTCTGGTAATGCGTGCTAAAATAAAACTAATAATAGGTTTATATAGTTACCAATAATTGTAATTGAGTTGATCACATCATGACCCGTGCCAAAAAGAAAATGCCAGCTGTAGCCGGTGTCACATTTAACCCACACAAAAAGAAAAAAATTGTCGCTAAATCTTTTTCTCCTTCAAGTTACCAAACTCGTAAGCAAAAGGGTTTAGCCACTAAGAAGAAGCAAACATCTATATTTCAGCAACACCAAGACGAGGCTTAGTTTGATAGATTCTATAGGCAACTACATTACCATGGCACTGTCAGATCAAGGCGCAAACTTGATGGCTTTTTTGTGGTTTGTGATCGCCGCACGTGGATATCAAACCTATGCAATTGGCGCGTCTAGACGTAAAGATTCTTTGGCAGGGGTGTTGCATGCATACCGTCAAAGATGGATGGTGCGGATGATAAGCCGCGAGATGCGTATGGCAGACATAGGCGCCGTGGCTAATTTAGAGCGCTATGTGACCTTGTTTGCATCATCTAGTTTACTTATTTTGGCAGGCTTAGTGACGTTGGTAGGTTATACTGATGATATGGTACACATTGGGCGTGGTATTCCATTTTTGCCACCTCAAACGCCTCTAGAGTGGCAATTTAAGTTATTCTTTTTAACGCTGATGTTTGTTTATGCTTTTTTTAAGTTTACTTGGAGTCTTCGGCAATATGGGTTTGCGTCCGTAATGATTTCTAGCGCCCCTGTGGTATATGGGGATATCTCTGACAACAAAGATCTTATGGATCATGTGAACCGTTCTGCTAAAATTTTATCAATGGCAGCCAATAACTTTAATTTTGGGCTACGTGCATACTATTATAGTCTTGCCGTTTTAACGTGGACTATTCATCCCTTTGTGTTTATGGCTACGACCTGTGTGGTTGTGTATATTTTATATAGCCGCGAGTTTAGCTCCAGTTCACTTGCCGAGCTGAAAGGCTCTAATGACTCTAAAAATCGCAAAACTTTGGTTGATTATCATCTCATTTAGCTAGATTCTATTTTTTATTAAATGTTTAGCTATAAACCATCTGTTGTAACTTGAAATTATTTAAGACACCCCCATCATTGTTCCCGTAACCATTTACTAGCGCATAGCGCAGCCCATGATTTACGAATCATGTTTACGGAGAAACAACGCCCAATGAGCACTGATACTCAAACTGAGACTTTAGGTTTTCAAACAGAAGTTAAGCAGCTTTTACATTTGATGATTCACTCCCTGTACAGCAACAAGGAAATATTCCTACGCGAGCTTATTTCTAACGCCTCAGATGCCGCAGATAAGATGCGTTTTGCAGCTGTTTCTGATGGCAGCCTTTATGGTGATGATAGTGACCTTGCCATCCACATTACGTTCGACAAAGAAGCCAATACACTAAGCATTAGTGATAATGGTATTGGCATGAACCGTGCTGATGTAATAGACCATTTAGGCACGATTGCGAAGTCTGGCACCTCTGAATTTTTGCAAAATCTTACCGGTGACCAACAAAAAGACTCCCAACTCATTGGCCAATTCGGTGTTGGCTTTTACTCATCGTTTATCGTTGCTGATGAAGTAGAAGTAATTACCCGAAAGGCTGGATTAGACGCTTCAGAAGGTATTTTATGGCGCTCAAAAGGTGAGGGCGAATTTGACATTTCTCAAGTAGAAAAGCCAACTCGTGGTACACAAATCATCCTACACCTTAAAGCTGATGAAAAAGAATTTGCAGAAGGTTTTCGTCTACGCAGCCTAGTACGTAAGTACTCTGATCATATATCTATCCCTGTCATCATGATGAAAGAACATCATGGCGAAGATGCAGACACAAAGGAACCTGAAGAAGAAACTGTGAACTCAGCGACCGCTCTTTGGACTAAGTCTCGTTCAGAGGTAAAAGACGAAGAATATCATGAGTTTTACAAACATGTATCCCACGACTTTCAAGACCCGCTATCATGGGCTCACAACAAAGTTGAAGGCAAACTAGAGTACACAAGCTTATTATATATACCAGCCAAAGCTCCGATGGATATGTACCAGCGTGAGGCTACTCGAGGCTTAAAGCTTTATGTACAACGCGTATTTATCATGGATGAAGCTGAGCAGTTTTTACCTATGTACTTGCGCTTTATTAAAGGTGTAGTAGATAGCAACGATTTATCTCTCAACGTGTCTCGTGAAATATTACAAAAAGACCCTGTCATTGATTCAATGCGTGCAGCATTAACTAAGCGTGTGCTTGATGTTCTAGCAAAGATGGCAAAAAAGCAGCCTGAACAATATGCTACATTCTGGAAAGAGTTTGGCCAGGTAATGAAAGAAGGTCCTGCTGAAGACCATAATAACAAAGAAAAGATTGCTAACTTATTGCGCTTTTCTTGTAGCATTGATGACAAGGTTGATCAAACTCACAGTTTGGCCGATTACAAAGGCCGTATGCAAGAAGGTCAGGATAAGATTTATTATGTTGTTGCAGATAATCATAATACTGCCAAGAACAGCCCCCATTTAGAAATTTTCCGAAAAAAGGGCATCGAAGTATTACTGCTTTCTGAGCGCGTTGACGAATGGCTTATGTCTCATATGATGGACTTTGACGGTACGCAATTACAAGACGTAGCTAAGGGTGCTCTAGACCTTGGTGAAGTAGAAGACGAATCTGAAAAGAAAGTACAAGAAGAAAAAGCAAAGCAATTCGAAGGTCTTGTTGAACGGGTAAAAGCCTTACTTGAAGAACAAGTAGAAAGTGTTCGTATTACTCATAGATTGACAGATTCGCCAGCATGCTTAGTTGTTGGTGAAGATGATATGGGCTTACAAATGCGCCGTATTATGGAAGCCGCGGGGCAAGCAATGCCAGCGACTAAGCCAACATTTGAGCTTAACCCAGAGCACCCACTGGTTGCTAAGCTTAATGATGAAGTTGATGAAGCGCGCTTTGGTGAACTTACCAAGGTACTGTTTGACCAAGCTCAGTTGGCTGAAGGTGGGCAGCTTGAAGATCCAGCAGCTTATGTATCACGTCTTAATAAGCTGTTATTAGAGCTAAGCGCGTAATTAAGTCACAGTATTTAAAAGCCCTCGCCTAAATTGCTAGCCGAGGGCTTTTTTGTGTCATCATATAATTTAATGACTACAGTTAACTGTGAATGGGCAGGTGTCTATTGGAGGGTATGTTGTCAAAAAATATTATCAAAATTTTCGTTAGGCCAATACATTAGCGAGCACCACATTTAGGTAATTGATCTTATAGCACTCACTAAGTTAACCCAGATCCCAAAAAACATGGATCCAGGGGGAAATAGTTCGGCTTGGCATGAGTCAATATTAGGCACAATATAATTCGTGTAATGTTTTGATTACTTTTGATGCACGCACATCTGAAAGTGAATAGTAAATGGTTTGCGATTCTCTTCGAGTTTTAACTAAACCATCTTTTCTAAGCACGGCTAAATGCTGAGATAAGGCCGACTGGCTTAAGTCTAATTGTTCATTAATGTCTGTGACAGAAAGTTCTTTACCTTCCAAGCCACATAAAATCAGCAAACGACTTTCGTTAGCAATTGCTTTGAGCATTTTAGCTGCAATTTTCGAATTCTCTTTAAGATCTGCTGCGACCTTAGTAGCTTCTTGATTAGGGGCTGACATTGCTTAGCTACTCCACTTTTAACTTATTTTATTAGTTTAGAGAATAACTTCACCATAAGCCAGAAAATATAACAAATAGTAAATCTTATTTGCACTATACCTAATAAAGATTAAAAAAGGAACTAATACTTCTTGTATTATTACTTTATTACAATTTAAATAAGTATAAGTGACCACCAATCAAAGTGATCTAAGAGGCTAGTAATCTAGCGCTCACCAATATCCAGTTCCACAAAAATGGGGCAGTGGTCAGAAGGCTTTTCCATCCCCCGCAAGTTATAATCAATATCCGCTGTTTTACAGTGGTCCATTAAACGGTCTGTTAAAAGTATTTGATCAATGCGCAAACCACGCCTAGGTTCGCGCTCAAAACCTCTGCTGCGATAATCAAACCATGAATAATCTTGATCTTTTGGGTGCAATTGACGGTAGCTATCTGTTAAACCAAACTTATACAAATCACTAAGCCACTCGCGTTCTATTGGTTGAAAGCTTGCTTTACCTGTTTTAAGCCAACGCTTGCGATTGTCATCCCCTATGCCAATATCAATATCTTGAGCTGCAATATTAACATCGCCCATCACAACTATGTGGTCAGTGCTATTATATTGTGTATTCAAAAGGTTCGTTAAACCTTTATAAAAATCTCTCTTAGCCGGAAACTTGCTAACGTGTTCTATGTTTTCCCCTTGCGGAAAATAGCCATTAAATACGGTTATAGTATCTAAATTTGGTAATTGCAACACAGCACCTACAAGGCGCTTCTGCGAATCTTCAGTATCTCCTGGCAAACCTTTAATCACCTTAAGTATGGGTAGATTTGTCATCAATGCCACACCATAGTGTCCTTTTTGTCCGTGAAAGATAGTTTCGTAACCCAGCCGACGTGTTTCTTCTATAGGAAATTCTACATCCTGTACCTTAGTTTCTTGTAAGCCAATTACTGCTGGTTGATATTGCTCAACAATAGCTTCTAGTTGAGGTATTCGTGCGCGTATACTATTAATATTGAAGGAAACTAAATGCATTTTTTTAACTCAGATAAGTCAATGAAAACCAACAATAAGGTTGGAAGGTTGCTAGAATTTGTATTATTGTAATGCAAATAATGAAAGGTTAGAACTCAATCATTAGATTATGTGCGTCCAACTGTAAACAATCCTTAGGAATATGTTTTTATGAAGTTTGATTTTGATGTTTTTGTTATTGGTGCAGGTTCTGGAGGGGTAAGAGCTGCCCGCATGGCAGCAGGTGAAGGGGCTAGGGTAGCAATTGCTGATGACCATGCTCTTGGAGGAACATGTGTTAATGTAGGTTGTGTGCCTAAAAAACTGTACACCTATGCGAGTCATTTTAGTCATGATTTTGAAAATGCCAAAGGTTTTGGTTGGACATTAGGTTCTGCAGATTTTGACTGGCCAACACTTGTGGCAAACAAAAAGAAAGAAATCTCTCGCCTTAATGGTATTTATGCCAATTTATTAAATAATTCAGGTGCTCAAATCATCCGCGGCTATGCCTGCTTAAAGGACGTAAATACAGTCACTGTAAATGGCATTGACTACACTGCAAAACGCATAGTAATCGCAACAGGTGGGACTCCTAACATTCCTGATGTAGATTATTCTGACTTGCTCATTAGTTCAGATGATATTTTTGACCTTGTAGAGTTTCCCAAACGTCTTTTAGTTGTTGGAGCCGGTTATATCGCCCTTGAGTTTGCGTGTATTTTCCAAGGCTTGGGCTCTCAGGTGCAGGTGTCCTATCGTGGCGATTTAATTATGCGCAGTTTTGATGAGGATGTAAGGCGCTTTGTTGACCAAGAAATGTGTAAGCAAGGCATTGAAATGAACTATCAAAGTCAAGTCAATAATGTTTCACGCCAAGATGACCAAAGCTTGTTAGTCACCTTTGCAGATGGCTCCACTAAAGTCGTTGACCAAGTGCTTATGGCTATTGGTCGTAAACCTAGGCTGGCTGGTATTGGTTTGGATAAGTTAGGCATAGAGACCACAACGTCAGGCACCATTGCAGTTAATGAAAACTTTCAAACAAACATCAAAAATATTTATGCTTTGGGTGATGTTACCGGTGGTATTGAACTCACTCCAGTAGCCCTAGCTGAGGCGATGGTTTTAGTTAATCATTGGTATGGTGATGGCACAAAACGTATGGATTATGATCTGATTCCAACTGCCGTTTTCACTCAACCCAACGTAGGCACAATTGGCTTGACAGAACATCAAGCCAAAGAAAAACATAATAACATCACCATTTATCGTTCAGACTTTAAACCAATGAAGCACACCCTTAGCGGTAGTGACGAACGTAGTTTTATGAAGCTCATTGTTGACGCGTCTACTGACAAAGTAGTGGGCTTGCATATTGTAGGTGAGGGTGCGGGTGAGATGTTACAAGGGTTTGCCGTGGCTATAAAAGCTGGCGCAACTAAAGCAGACTTCGATGCCACTATCGGTATTCACCCCACTAGCGCAGAAGAATTAGTGACGATGCGCACGCCAAGTTAACCCAAAGTTTGACTACTTTAATTAAAAAAGCCCCATAAATCTTCAAAATATTTATGGGGCTTTTTTAGTAATATTTTTAATCGTGTCTTAAATTATCTTTTACCGCAATGGGAGATTTAAAATTCCATACAACTAGATAAGATGATGCAACAAAAGTAATTATTGCAGTGGCCTGTATGAGCAATGACGCAGACTCACTGATAATCATACTGGAAGCGGCTAATGTGGCAATCAATATAGAAAACTCACTAGTTTGCCCCAATCTAAAACCAACTTCCCAAGATGTTGCTTTAGATTTACAAATAGGCCTAATCAGATATCCAAACACGACAGGCTTAATGGTTACTACTAAGATCACTAACACCGAACATTGAAGCCATATAGAGCCCATCAGCGGAAAATTAAAGCCAGCACCTATGGAGAAGAAAAATAACACTAAAAAGAAGTCTCTAATCGGTTTTAAGTTAATAGCAATATACTGACTTATGACACTAGAGGCTAAGCTTACACCTGCAATAAACGCTCCGATTTCTGCAGACAAACCTATACTGTGCGCCAGTTCAGCCAAGCCTAAGCACCAACCTAATGCCAAGAGGAATATATATTCATGAAAGCGGTCAAAGCGGGTAATTAAGGGCAATAATATCCAACGAACAAATCCTAATGCAGTAAACATGAGTAACGGCAAGGCGGCAAGACTGATTAGTAGGTCTGTGTTTAGAGATAGCTCTAAACCATCACTTAATTGAGCACCTACAGTGGTTAACAAGGTTAATAGTATGATTGCCAATAAATCTTGTAACAACAGTAAACCTACGACTAGCTCACCTGTTTGTTTATGATGTAACACTGTTGTTGGGAGTAACTTAATGCCAATAATAGTGCTAGAAAACATGGTGGATGCACCAATAATTAAGCTGTCTACAGTGCTAAAGCCAAACAAATAACCTACCATAAACCCTAAAAGAGCAAAGGCTAATGAGCTAATAAAGGCAACCATAGAGCCTTTTTTTAACATCTGTAACAAATGACTAGGTTGCATATCTAGGCCGATAAGAAACAAAAGAAAAATAATACCAATGTGTGAAACGTCAGCTAATAAATTAGTATCTACCACCCAAGCCAGGCCAAACGGACCCAACAGTGCACCTAATACAATATAAGCTAAAAGCAATGGTTGCCTAAAATATAATGACAAAGTAGCGAGTATGGCTGCGCCTGTAAATATTAAAAAAAATGAAAAAATAACTGATTCCGTGTGCATACTTATTCCTTATTGAAGGTACTCATTTGACCAATTAAAGGGCCCTTTATGAAACGTCGCCACATCCACCAAAAACAAAAAATTGTAACAACTCGATAACCTACGTGCAGCCACCAAACAGTCATAAAACCATAGGCGGGTGACAACCAATACAACAGTGGTAAAAAAACTAACCATTGACTCGCGCTCATGAGTAGCAAAACAGTTTTTCGCTGCCCAGTTAACAATACAAATCGACCTAAAATAATGATGCATGCTTCTAACACCATAGCTGCCGCGTACCAAGGTAACGCTGCTATTGTAAGTTGCTGTAATTCACGATTGACCAGTAAAAGTTGCGCTAACCATGGTGCGGCAAAACCTACAAACAATGCTAAAACTGAGACGCTTAGCACGCCAGTATGTAAAATGAGCTTACTCCATTTTATAATGTATTCTTTATTACCATTGGCTAGGGCTGCACCTAGCAATGACAGGGCTGATTGTCCCAAACCGATAGCAGGAAGAATCAACACCAGACCCACATTAAGTACAGAAAAAGAAGCTGCCATCACGGATGCACCAAGTAAACTTATTATCCACAAAAATACAGCCAAATGAAGTGAGAAAATGAACTGCTGAAGCATAGGGGGCCAAGTGAACCTCAACAACAATTGCCAATGATTCAAGCTAAATAAAGCACTACTGATGGTGGCATTACTAGAACTTTTTTTAAAGAGCATCAACGCTTGTAAAAACACCCCTAACCAGACAGCAATACTAGTGCCTATTCCAGCACCAACCGCTCCCATCGCAGGCAACCCACCCAAACCATAGATAAGGCCATAACTTATTGGTACGTTAGCTAAGTGAGCCAACAAGAGGATCTGGGTATATTGCCATGGTGCTCCTAGTTCACTCCAATAAATTCTAGCACCAATGCTCAATGCAATTGCAGGTAAAGCCCAAAGGCGAGCTTGTGCATAATCTGCCGCAAGAGTATTGATACGGTCATCCAACACAAACATATTGATCAAATCATCTGTGATATAACCACCTATGGCACTTACAGTAATAGAGATAACTACAGCGTAAGCTAAGCCTAAGAAAAATAGTCTTGGGTGAGTTTGACCATGCTTAGAGATGAGGTTATGCCAGCCAGTACCAAAGCCTGTAATAAGGGCTACTAAAATAAATACTAAATAACTTCCAATGCTTACACTAGCCAAAGCCAAACCACCTAAATGCCCTACAAGTGCGGTATCCACTAAGCCTAATAAAGACTGTGACAACATTGCGCCACTTAATGGTACTGCTATACGCCATAAATTGGGCAATGTGGGTTCACTTAAAGAGTGATGATTGGCTGCTTGATCATTATTCATGGTTTATTGCTTAACAGATACCTGATTGAAACATAGGCCTATAAAGATAGTATTATATGCTTTTTTAACTAGTCTTAAAATGAATACCCAAGTAAAACAGTAGGGTATATAATAGTGCCATAGTTGGGCGACTCAAAGTTGCTCATGTAGTTGGCAATAAAGGAAATATACAGTGGATTACATAGACATCACCCCCAGTGCTCAAGACTATCTAGCAGAGTTGCTTTCAAAGCAAGATGTAGAAGGTATCTCAGTGCGTATTTTTGTTACTGATCCAGGCACTCCAAATGCTGAAACTTGTTTGGCCTATTGTCGCCCAGACGAAGTTAAGATTACTGATGAGTTTACAGATCTAGAAAAGTTTCGAGTGTACGTAGATCCTGCCAGTGTAGATTACTTAGAAGATGCCTTTATCGACTATAGTTCTGATCGGATGGGTGGACAGCTTACGATCAAAGCCCCCAATGCTAAAATGCCACAGGTCACGTCAGATAGCCCACTGGATGCCCAAGTAAATTACTATCTATACACTGAAATCAACCCAAGCTTAGCTTCTCATGGAGGCGATGTAAGTTTGGTAGGTGTTGTAGCAGAGGAAGAAGGCAACGTGGCAGTGCTGAAATTTGGTGGCGGTTGCCAAGGATGTAGTTCTGTTTCCTTAACGCTGCAAGAAGGCGTTGAGAAAACCTTGAAAGAACGTATCCCAGGAATCCATTCAGTTCGTGACGTTACAGATCATTCTAATACAGAAAATGCCTATATGTAGGCATTTAAGATATAGCCGTTTAAAGCTATGTTAAAACAAAAAAACCAGCTATTTATGCTGGTTTTTTGTTTTAAAGCGAAGGTTAACTTAAACGTGAGCGTTTAGGTAAAGACAGTTTCAACTTTGAAGCCAGTTCACGCATGCTTGTTTGGGTTGAATCCCAATCTATACACGCATCAGTAACAGAAACACCATATTGTAAATCTGACAAGTTGTCAGGAATAGATTGATTACCCCAATTAATATTACTTTCAATCATCAAACCAACAATAGAATCATTGCCTGCATTAATTTGTTGTGTGATGTCTTCCATCACTAACGTTTGATTTGCTGGATCTTTACTAGAATTAGCATGGCTACAGTCGACCATAATGTTGCCAGACAAGCCGTCTTTTTTAAGTGCTTGCTCACACATAGCAATATTAGCTGCATCATAATTAGGCTTACCACCGCCGCCTCTTAATACCACGTGACCATATTGATTACCGGTAGTGCGTGTAATAGACACTTGCCCATGAGGGTTGATGCCTAAGAAAGAATGTGAGGACGCCATAGATTCCAAAGCATTAAAGGCAACCGTTAAGCCGCCATCAGTACCGTTTTTAAACCCTACAGGACAAGACAATCCAGAAGACATTTCACGGTGAGTTTGCGATTCGGTAGTACGAGCTCCAATGGCTGCCCAGCTCCATAAATCTGATTGATATTGTGGTGAAATTGGATCCAGTGCTTCAGTGGCTAAGGGTAAGCCCATGGCTGATAGATCTAACATGAGCTTACGGCCAATATGTAACCCTGTTTCGATATCAAATGTACCGTCTAGGTGAGGGTCATTGATCAGGCCTTTCCAACCTACTGTAGTGCGGGGTTTTTCAAAATACACCCTCATAACAATATATAGTGTATCTTTTAATTCATCTGCTAGAAGGGCTAGACGACGACCATAATCTAACGCGGCTTCTGTGTCATGAATGGAGCAGGGACCAATCACTACAAATAAACGATGGTCTTTGCCATCCAATATATTTTTGATTGTTTGACGAGCTTGCATCACACCATCTGCGATCATACTTGTAGTTGGCAATTGGTTTTTTAAATCTTCAGGCGAGGTAAGTACCTGTTGATTCGCGATATTCAGGTCTTCGATGCGACGATCGGTCATAATGGGTCTCTATAAAATAACTAAAAGTATTAAGGGTAAAAGATTAGCTTATGGCTAGCTCTAAACGCTATAATTCAGCCGTCCTTTTTAACACAAAAAAAGGTCTACAAACAAATGAAACTCATATAAATCGAGCTTTTGAGAAAAATTATGGAAAAACTGGGTATAAATCATCACTCAGCCTTCATTATGCAGGTGTTTGCCCTGTGCGTTGGCGCATTATTGTCAATGCAGGTACATGCAGCATTGTTTAGCACTGTAGAACATCCCATGCCAGCAGATCAAGCGTTTGCTGTTACGATTGAACAAAGCAATGATCAAATAGACATAGTGTGGAGTATTGCTGATAATTATTATTTATATCAAGACAAACTTGCGTTCACCACATCTAATGGTCAGCCTTTAAGTAACCTAGCATTACCTCAAGCTGTAATAAAGCAAGACCCTACATTTGGCACCACCAAAGTGTATTATAATCAGTTACATATTACTGGGACGCTGCCCAGTGCACTTACTAAAGCAACCTATCTAACCATTCATTACCAGGGATGTTGGAATGGCGGAGTTTGCTATCCGCCGCAGACTAAAACTATGGCGCTTGCAGATTTTGTAACAGTGGCATCAAGTAATTTACCAAAAGCTCAAGAAAATACAGACTGGACTAAGACTACAAGCACTAATGCAAATTGGTTCTTACAAAACCTTGAAAACACTAACCTTACTACTTTGTTAGTTATTTTTTTCTTAGCAGGGCTAGCGTTAGCCTTCACACCATGTGTGTTACCTATGGTGCCTATTTTATCAAGCATTATAGTGGGCCTTAGCCCTAAGCCTGGGCCAGGTAAAAGTTTCCTACTCTCTTTAGTGTATGTTCTTACTATGGCAGCCACTTACAGTTTGGCTGGTGTCGTTGCTGGTTTGAGTGGATCAAATATTCAAATAGCCCTGCAACACCCTGCAGTAATCGCTACCACCGCAACCTTGTTTGTTTTCTTTGCCATAGCTATGTTTGGATGGGTTAATGTGCAAATGCCACAAGGTATCCAAAATAAAATCAATACAGTTAGCAACAAACAGCTTGGTGGTCAAGCCACTGGAGTTGCTGTTATGGGGGTATTATCTGCGCTAATAGTAGGCCCTTGTGTCGCTGCCCCATTAGCAGGTGCGTTATTGTTTATTGCACAAACTGGTAATGCAACCACTGGTGGCTTGGCTTTGTTTGTCATGGGTTTAGGCATGGGTGTGCCGCTACTTTTAATAGGCACATCAGCCAGCAAATGGATACCTAAAACAGGCCCCTGGATGCATCGAATTAAGGTTGGTTTTGGCTTTTTAATGTTATTAATGGCGGTGTGGATGACTGATCGTGTTTGGCCTGAACTAAGCTTGATATTTGTGGCTATAATTACCATTGTACTGGCTTTTATTTTAGCCTTACACCATCGCTGGAACCCCACTTTAGAATCACTTTCTGCCGCTGTGATCAGCTACACACTAGCTATGTTTTTAGGCCTTTATGGCATTCTTTTAGTCGTTGGGCAATTAGCTGGCACAGGGTCACTATTAAAACCTTTAGGTGTTTTAGTTAGCCCGCATGAAGTAACTGAGGTTTCTAGTGAAGGACAACAGGGTAAACAATTTATTTTGGCCAAAGTATTACCCGAAGCTGTAGCGCCGATATTAGCCCAAGCTAAGCTGGATAAGCAGCCTGTGATGTTAGATTTCTATGCAGATTGGTGTATTTCGTGCAAAGAGTTGGATGCCTTCGTATTTAAAGATCAACTTGTTCAGTTGGCTTTAGCAGATTTCAAAGCGATTAAAGTAGACGTCACACTTAACACCAAACAAGCGCAGAAACTGATGCAGTCACTGCGCTTAGTAGGCCCTCCAGCATTAGTTTTTTATACAAGTAAGGGTGAGCTATTTTCAGAAACTGTGATTGGAGTGCCAGCTGTTGATGATTTGGTTGACCTTTTACAGCAAGTAAATAGTCAATAATTATACTTATATGCTTTTTGGTTATATATGGTATTATTTAAAGATCGTTCTTTAGGACACACCACGCTTATGAAGTTACAGCAGCTAAAATACATTTGCGAAGTAGAAAAAAACAACCTCAACGTTTCAGCTACGGCCCAAAGTCTATACACGTCTCAGCCTGGTATTAGTAAGCAAATTCGCTTACTAGAAGACGAGTTAGGTGTGGAAATATTTGCTCGAAGTGGCAAACACCTCACCCATGTGACGCCTGCTGGCAAATCGATTTTAGAGTCTGCCTACGACGTACTTTTAAAAGTTGACGGTATTAGGCGCAAAGCCCAAGAATATACCGATGAAACTAAAGGCTCCTTGTCTATTGCCACAACACACACCCAAGCACGCTATGCTTTACCTAAAGTGATCAATAATTTTATTGGTAAATATCCAGATGTTTCTTTGCATATGCAGCAGGGCACACCTAAGCAAATCTCTAGTTTAGCGTCAGATGGCGAAGTTGATTTCGCCATCGCCACAGAGGCGATTGATCAGTTTAGTGATTTATTAATGATGCCATGCTATCACTGGAATAGATGTGTGGTTGTACCTAAAGATCATCCTTTAGCCAAAGTAGAAAAACTTACTCTTGAAGAGTTGGCTAGACACCCGATTGTGACTTATGTATTTGGTTTTACTGGGCGCTCAAAACTAGATGATGCGTTTAACAATGCCCGTTTGGAGCCGAAGGTTGTATTTACTGCAGTTGATTCTGATGTCATTAAAGCTTACGTTAGACTAGGTTTAGGTGTTGGTATTATTGCCACTATGGCTTATGAACCGGATCTTGATAGCGATTTAGTGGCTTTGGATGCAAGCCATTTGTTCGCCTATAGCACCACTAATATTGGGTTTAGAAAAGGAACGTTTTTAAGAGGGTATATGTACGATTTTATCGAAGCTTTTGCGCCTAACCTTACTAGAAGCAAAATAAATCAAGCCCAGCTGTGCCGTAACCAACAAGAACTTGATACATTATTCGAACGCAAAGACCTACCCATTAGGTGAGTTGACGTAAACCATCAAGCAGGTTGTTGACCTTATCAAAGGTTTCTTGATACTCAGCATCGCACTGTGAGTCAGCCACTAAACCACCACCAGCCCAGCAGTATATGTGACCTCCATTATCACCTTTAGCATCAGTGACTAATGTACGGATACAAATATTTGTATCCATACGTCCATTAGTGCTGATGTAGCCAATAGAACCAGTATAAGCATTGCGTCGATGAGGTTCTAGCTCTTCAATAATTTCCATAGCTCTAAGCTTAGGCGCACCGGTAATTGACCCCCCAGGAAATGCGCCTTTTAACAAAGGTAATATTTCTTCACTGGATGCAATTTCCCCAGTAACCGTGGTCACCAAATGATGTACGTTACTATAAGTCTCAATAGCAAACAGCTTTGGCACTTTAACGGAAAAGGGCAAACACTGCTTGCTCAAGTCGTTGCGAAGTAAATCAACAATCATAATGTTTTCAGAGCGGTCTTTAGCACTTGCAAGTAACTGTTCACAAAGAAATTGGTCTTGCTCGTGAGTAACACCCCTGGGACGAGTGCCTTTAATCGGCTTAGTTTCAACCTTACACTGATCTACTTGCAAAAAACGTTCTGGAGATAGGCTTAATAAAGCACCTTCTTGAGTTTCCATGTATGCACTAAAAGGTGTGGGAGAAGCCATCCTAAGCTGTTTATATGCTTGCCAAGGATTGCCATTATAAGGGGCTTCAAAACGCTGAGCTAAGCAAACTTGATAACAGTCTCCAGCATGAATATAGTCAATCACACGATCAAATTTATCTGCATATTGTTTTTTTGTCATGTTGGAAACAAAGTCACTTTTTAGACTAAATCCTTTACCTTGGAAAGGTTTAATGTGCAGAATATTTTCTGTTAGGGTTTGAGTGCTTAATGCGTCAAGCTGGCTAACTAAATAACTTTTTTGCAATTCATGGTCGGTAATTATGGCCCAAGGGTAAATACCTATGCATAGGTGTTCCATAGAAATATCAGCTGAAGCTGTTGATGGTATTAATTCTATAGAACGCCCTAAGTCATAACCAAATAATCCTGCAGCACCACCAGTAAAGGGAATGCCTTGAGCTTCCACAAGTTCGCTGGTATCGGTTAATAACTCACTTAACAATACACCTATTAAATCGAAAGGGTCGACTTGGGTAGTTTTAACGGTGTTATTTTTCTCAACTTTAGTTACACCATCAGTGTGGCTTATCACTGCTAGTGGGGAAGCCATAGCAATATCATAGCGTCCAAAGTGACTGGAGGGACGACTAGAATCCAACAATAAGGGCATAGGCATGTGCCGTATGGCTTCAAAATAGTGGCAGGCGCTTTGTGTGAATGGCAAGTTGATTATATGCACTGTAGAACTCTTAAAGAGTAGTAAAGGTCTATTCTAACTCCCAAGTTGTGGTGGAGCTAGGGGGTAGTCTAATAAAGGATAACAATATTAACCAATGTCTTTGTAAGTCTTTGTCAATAGCAATTATTGTCTACAATATCAGATCAATGTCTAATTTGACGAGGGTTATAAGGTGATTTATAATACTTTTTACATAAATGTGTAGACAATATGCTTATGCAAGAAGAAATAACTACCTTAGCCAAAAAAGTCTGTGATCGTATCGTAAAAGACATCATTACAGGCACCATTGCTCAAGGCCAAAAACTTAATGAACCTGAACTTGCGCGCATTCACGGCATAAGCCGTGGACCATTGCGAGAAGCGATGAGCAGGCTTGAATCTATGCGTTTGATTACTCGCACACCCAATATAGGCGCAAGGGTAGTCAATCTATCTTATGAAGAATTATTAGAAATTTATCAAATAAGAGAGTCTCTGGAGGGTTTAGCTGCAAAACTTGCAGCTAAAGCGATGACAGTTGAAGAAAAGGGCAATCTAAGATTGCTGCTTAATAGCCATCGGAAACACATTTTAGACACCCAAGGTCAGTCCTATTTCCAACAAGAAGGTGATGTTGATTTTCATTACTGCATTGTTCATGGCAGCAAAAATAAACGCCTCATCGATATGCTTGCTGGAGACTTGTATCAACTTGTTCGTATGTACCGATATCAATTTAGTTTATCTAGCAATAGGCCTCAACAAGCCCTAAAAGAACACGACCAAATCTGTAGCGCTATTGAAGAAGGGGATGAAGATTTAGCTGAGTGGCTAATGAAACGTCATATCAATAACGCCCGAAACAACATCATGCAACGCATGCAAATACAATCACCCATACAGGATGGAAATACTCAATGAGCAAAACTATTAGAATGAGCCAAGGTGCTAAGTTTCGCGCAGCCATTAGCAAAAATGATCCATTGCAAATTGTTGGCACCATTAACGCTTATAGCGCAATGATGGCAGAAAAAGTGGGCCATCAAGCTATTTACCTATCTGGTGGCGGTGTAGCTAATGCCTCATACGGCTTACCAGACTTGGGAATGACAAGCCTGAACGATGTGCTGGCTGATGCTCGCCGCATCACTGCGGCTTGCGATTTACCTTTGTTGGTAGACATTGATACCGGTTGGGGTGGGGCATTTAACATTGCTCGAGCCATCAAAGGCATGGAATCAGCTGGCGTAGCAGCTGTTCATATTGAAGATCAAGTAGCGCAAAAGCGCTGTGGTCATAGGCCTAATAAAGAAATTGTATCTACTCAAGAAATGGTAGATCGCGTTAAAGCTGCAGCAGATGCTCGTATTGATGACGACTTTTTCATCATGGCCAGAACAGACGCATTTCAAAAAGATGGCTTACAAGCTGCCATAGATCGTTCTCAAGCATGCATAGAAGCTGGAGCTGATGGTATTTTTGCAGAAGCTGTTCATGAATTGACTGATTATGAAGCTTTCGCTAAGGCTATTACGATGCCTTTGCTAGCTAACATTACAGAATTTGGTGCTACTCCTTTGTATAACAAAAGTGAATTGGCCAACGTAGGTGTAGATATGGTGCTTTACCCTTTAAGCGCCTTTAGAGCTATGAATAAAGCAGCCCTTAATGTGTATGAACACTTATTGGCTGACGGCGACCAAAAAGCGGTCATTGATACGATGCAAACTCGCATGGAACTTTATGACTTTTTAGATTATCACTCGTTTGAAGAAAAGTTAGACGAATTATTTGCCGCTGGTAAAAACCTGTAATTACATCTTTGAAAGGAGAAAAAAATGAGTACTAAAACTATATCTGGTGCCGGGCTTAGAGGTCAATCTGCAGGGTCTACCGCATTGTGTACAGTGGGTTTAACTGGCACTGGCCTAACCTATCGTGGTTACGACATTAGTGAATTAGCAGATAATGCTAGTTTTGAAGAAGTCGCCCACATGTTGCTTAAAGGCCACTTACCAAATCAAGCAGAGCTTGATGCTTATACAGCAAAACTCAAGGGCATGCGTCACTTGCCTCAAGCTCTAAAAACAGTGCTAGAACAAATACCTGCCAGTGCCCATCCGATGGACGTGATGCGCACAGGTTGCTCTATGTTGGGTAATTTAGAAACCGAAATTGATTTTTCTATGGAACAGGAAGTTACAGAGCGTTTATTAGCTCTATTTCCAGCTATTATTTGTTACTGGTACCGCTTTAGCCATGATGGCGTTCGCATTGAGACTGAGACTGATGATGACTCCCTTGGTTCTTATTTTTTACACTTATTACATGATAAGAAACCTAGTGAGCTGCATAGTAAGGTTATGAATGTGTCATTAATTTTGTATGCAGAGCACGAATTTAATGCTTCTACCTTTACCGCTAGAGTATGTGCTTCTACTTTGTCTGACATGCATTCATGTGTTACTGCAGCGATTGGAAGCTTAAGAGGTCCGTTACATGGCGGGGCAAACGAAGCTGCTATGGACATGATCGAACAGTGGAAAACACCTGATGAAGCAGAATCAGACATCATGGGCATGCTTGCTCGTAAAGATAAAATCATGGGCTTTGGCCATGCCATTTATCGTGAGTCTGATCCACGTAACGTAATCATCAAAGGTTGGTCAGAAAAACTGGCTGAATCAGTCGGTGATACTCACTTGTATCCAGTGTCTGTACGCTGTGAAGAAGTCATGTGGCGTGAAAAGAAACTTTTTTGTAATGCAGATTTTTTCCATGCCTCAACCTATAGCTTTATGGGCATTCCTACCAAGTTATTCACGCCTATTTTTGTGATGTCCCGCTTAACAGGCTGGGCAGCTCATGTAATGGAGCAGCGCACTAATAACCGCATCATTCGCCCAAGTGCTGATTATACTGGCCCTGAAACTGCCCAGTGGGTAGATATTGAGAAAAGAGATTAATAATGATCAATACCAACTACCGTAAAACCTTGCTTGATACTGGGCTAGATTATTTTGACACCCCAAGAGCCATTGATGATATTAGTAAAGGTGCCTATGCTCAATTACCCTATACCTCCAAGATCTTAGCGGAGCAGTTGGTACGTCGTTGTGATCCAACCATGTTAACTGCATCGTTAAAGCAGCTAATTGATCGTAAACAAGACTTAGACTTTCCTTGGTATCCAGCGCGTGTAGTGTGTCACGATATTTTAGGTCAAACAGCCTTAGTGGATTTAGCGGGGTTAAGAGATGCCATTGCAGACCAAGGTGGCGATCCTTCAAAAGTAAATCCGGTGGTGCCCACGCAGTTAATTGTGGATCACTCACTGTCTGTAGAGCACGGTGGTTTTGATGCTGATGCCTTTGACAAAAATAGGGCCATTGAAGACCGCCGTAATGACGATCGTTTTCACTTTATAGAATGGACTAAAACAGCATTTGAAAACGTTGATGTAATTCCTGCCGGTAATGGCATTATGCATCAGATCAATTTAGAAAAAATGTCACCTGTGATTCAAAATCGTGATGGCTTAGCCTATCCTGATACTTGTATTGGTACCGACAGCCATACGCCACATATCGATGCGTTGGGTGTGATTGCTGTAGGTGTGGGCGGACTAGAAGCAGAAAATGTAATGTTGGGTAGGGCATCTATGATGCGCCTTCCAGATATTATTGGAGTAGAACTTACAGGTAAGCGCCAGCCAGGCATTACTGCCACTGATATGGTGTTGGCACTTACTGAGTTTTTACGTCAACAAAAAGTAGTATCTTCTTATCTTGAATTCTTTGGTGAGGGCGCTAACAGCCTTACCATAGGAGACCGCGCTACCATATCGAACATGACGCCAGAATTTGGTGCCTCTGCTGGTTTGTTCTACATAGACCAGCAGACAATCGACTACCTTAATCTGACTGGCCGCGAGCCTGAACAGGTTGCTTTGGTTGAAACGTATGCTAAAACCAATGGCTTATGGGCTGATGCTATGGTTGATGCACAGTACGGCCGAGTATTAACGTTTGACCTCTCAAGTGTAGGGCGCAATATGGCCGGTCCATCTAGCCCTCACTTACGCTTGCCTACCTCAGCTTTGTCAGAACGTGGTATTGCTAAGGCTTATGACCATGATGCAGACGATGGCTTAATGCCTGATGGAGCGGTCATTATCGCTGCTATTACCAGCTGTACCAATACGAGTAACCCTCGCAACGTCATTGCAGCCGGCCTTTTGGCGCGTAACGCCAACCGCTTAGGTTTAAAGCGTAAGCCTTGGGTTAAATCTTCCTTTGCACCAGGTTCTAAAGTAGCCAAGCTTTATTTAGAAGAAGCAGGCCTACTCACCGAAATGGAACAGCTTGGTTTTGGCATTGTAGGCTATGCCTGTACTACATGTAACGGCATGAGTGGAGCCTTGGATCCTAAAATTCAAGAAGAAGTTATTGACCGAGACCTATATTCGACAGCCGTATTGTCAGGCAATCGCAATTTTGACGGTCGTATTCATCCTTATGTAAAACAGGCATTTTTAGCTTCCCCACCCTTAGTCGCAGCCTATGCAATTGCAGGGTCTATGCGCTTTGACATTGAGCAAGATGTATTGGGTCAAGATCAACAAGGTAATGACGTCGTGCTTAAGGATATTTGGCCTGAAGATGACGAAATTGATGCGATTGTGACTAAATGTGTGAAACCAGAGCAGTTTAAACAAATCTACATTCCTATGTTTGACCTAGGCAAAGTAGAAAAGTCGATCAGTCCATTATATGATTGGCGCCCTAATACTACTTACATTCGTCGCCCGCCTTATTGGGAAGGTGCTTTAGCAGGAGAGCGCACTTTAACAGGCATGCGTCCTTTAGCCATTTTGGGTGATAACATTACCACTGATCATTTATCACCTTCAAACGCTATCCTTGCGAACAGCGCAGCTGGTGAATATTTAACAAAAATGGGATTGCCAGAAGAAGATTTCAACTCTTATGCAACTCATAGGGGTGATCATTTAACCGCTCAACGAGCAACTTTTGCCAACCCTAAGTTGCTAAACGAGATGTGTACGGATGATGCTGGTAAAATACAACAAGGATCCTTGGCAAGATTGGAGCCAGAAGGTAATGCTCTACGTATGTGGGAAGCCATTGAAACCTATATGGAACGCGCGCAACCACTGATCATTATCGCAGGTGCTGACTATGGTCAAGGTTCATCTAGAGATTGGGCTGCTAAAGGTGTGCGTTTGGCAGGTGTTGAAGTGATTGTAGCTGAAGGGTTTGAACGCATTCACCGCACTAACCTTGTTGGAATGGGCGTTTTACCGTTAGAGTTTAAAGCAGGTGATAACCGTATTAATCAAGGCTTTGATGGTACAGAAAAATTTGACGTTATTGGCACTCCCCACCCAGGTTGCGATTTAACCTTAGTGGTCAACCGCATCGATGGTAGTAGTCAAACGCTGAGTGTGACTTGTCGCCTAGACACAGCAGAAGAAGTAGGTGTTTATGCTGCTGGTGGAGTTTTACAGCGTTTTGCACAAGATTTTCTTGAATCAACAAGTGTCGCTTAGGACTTCCTATGAGTATTAAACAACAAATTAGAATTCCTGCCACCTACATGCGCGGTGGCACAAGTAAAGGGGTGTTTTTTAACCTTTTAGATTTACCTGCCACAGCCCAAGTGCCAGGACCTGCAAGAGATGCTTTGTTACTGCGTGTGATAGGCAGCCCTGATGTATACGGTAAACAAATTGATGGCATGGGCGCTGCTACCTCAAGCACTAGTAAAACCGTCATTTTAAGCCAGTGTACTCACGTAAATCATGATGTAGATTATCTATTTGGACAGGTATCTATTGATAAAGCCTTTGTAGACTGGAGTGGTAACTGCGGCAATTTGTCATCTGCAGTAGGAGCTTTTGCTATTACTAGTGGATTAGTAGACTCAAGCCGTATACCCAAAAATGGTATTGCAGTAGTGAGAATCTGGCAAGCAAACATCAAAAAAACTATTATTGCCCATATTCCTATCACTAATGGTCAAGTCCAAGAGCTTGGTGATTTTAAGCTTGATGGCGTCACCTTTGCTGCAGCTGAAATAAAACTAGAATTTATGAATCCCTCAGCAGCAGACGCAAACATGTTTCCTACAGGCAATTTGGTCGACAAACTTGAAGTGCCTAATATTGGGACCTTTGATGTGACTATGATTAACGCAGGTATTCCAACGATTTTTTTAAATGCGCAAGATTTAGGTTATACCGGTGCAGAGTTACAAGTGCACATTAACTCAGACGCGAAGGCGTTAATCAAACTCGAGTGCATTCGAGCACATGGTGGCGTGCGTATGGGCTTATTTGAGCACCTTGATGATGCAAAAACCCGTCAGCACACCCCAAAAATTGCATTTGTAGCCCCACCAAAAGATTACACTTCATCCAGTGGCAGCAATGTGCCTGCTGATAAGATTGACCTATTAGTAAGGGCGATGTCCATGGGGCAGTTACATCATGCCATGATGGGCACTGCTGCCGTAGCTATTGGCACTGCTGCGGCTATTCCCAATACTTTGGTTAATATTGCAGCAGGAGGAGGGGCTCTCACAAAAGTCACCTTTGGTCACCCATCTGGCACTTTAACAGTAGGGGCTGAAGCACACCAAAGTGATGGTAAATGGCAGGCTACCAAGGCAATTATGAGCCGAAGTGCAAGAGTGTTAATGGAAGGTTGGGTAAGAGTACCCGATGCCTGAGTATCACGTTGAAGTCACTGATATATCCATTTCTGCGGCACAATTACTAACTCAACCTAGCGGTTTATCTAAACAGCAGGTTAAGCAGGCCATGAAAAAGGGTGCTGTGTGGGTGAGTGAGAATGGCGCTAGCCATAGGCGGCTTAGAAGAGCTGATAAACATCTTAAACTAGGCCAAACTATACACCTGTATTACGATCTGCAAGTGCTAGAGACTCAGGTAACTCCTGCAGTGCTAATTAAAGATGAAGGTGACTATAGTGTGTGGTATAAACCTTATGGTATGTTCAGCCAAGGCACTAAGTGGGGTGATCACTGCACTATCAATCGTTGGGTCGAACAGAATCATCAACCTCAACGCCCTGCATTTATTGTTAATAGGCTAGACCGTGCTGCGCAAGGGTTGATGTTAATCGCTCATACAAAAGCAGCGGCAACCAGCCTTAGTCGTTTGTTTGAGCAACGACAAATAATTAAGACTTATACTGCATTGGTGTCTGGGCTATTCCCAGAAACACTGTTTCTAAACTCGCCTATTGATGAGCAACATGCCGCTAGCCATGCCAGTTTACTAACTTATGACGGAAAAGCTAAGTTATCCTTAGTTCGCGTCACTATTGAAACTGGACGCAAACACCAAATACGCAAGCACCTCAGCGGAGCTGGCTTTGCAATTATTGGTGACCGACTATATGGCTCAAAGGATGCCAGCTTGGATACTAACTTGTGCCTTGTATCAACTTATCTTGCGTTTACTTGCCCAATAACGTGTGTTGAAAAAAGCTATCTCTTAACGGATAATTACTTGCCTAAGATGGTTTAAAAAAACCAATCAATAGTTTAAAAGTTTACCAGTGTTATCAAATTACCGGAATACACAGCATGAAAGACTTATTACCAGAACTATGTGACCAGTTTGAAGACCAAGTGCGTGTGGTGGAGCCTATGTTTGCCAACTTTGGCGCAAAAGAGTGCTTTAGTGGACAGATAGTCACCCTTAAATGCTACGAAGATAATTCAAAAGTACGTGAACTAGTTGCCCAAGATGGCACTGGAAAAGTTTTGGTGGTAGATGGTGGAGGTTCACTAAGGTGTGCCTTGCTTGGCGATATGTTAGCAGAAAAAGCAGTATCCAACGGTTGGCAAGGGATCATTATTTATGGCTGCATTCGCGATGTGAATGCCATTGGTGAAATTAATTTAGGGGTGCAAGCACTAGCCACACACCCTATGAAAACTAAAAAAAGAGGCTTAGGGGATATTAACTTAGAAGTACAGTTTGGTGGAGTTACATTTGTGCCTGGGCAGTTTGTGTATGCGGACAACAATGGCGTTTTAGTTTCCCCTCATGACTTACTACTGAACCTGCCAAGTCCGTAGCTTATCAAAGCCAATTACTCATCAGCAAAGTAAAGATAGCCTTGGTTATGCAGAATTAAAAGCATCGCCTTAGCCGCATCATTTTTGACTAGTTCAGTCATCTCGTCCACTTCAAGTAACCATCGGTTTGAGATCGCTTCTACAAATGCAGCGGCCTCTGGAGGACAGGGTAGCGCCTCACCTTGAACAAATAAGGTTAAACCACCATCTCCTTGCCAGGTGTGGGCTAAACGCACTCCTTCGGATACTCTTAAAACACCATAACCATCATTGATAATGCTTTCTAACTCAATAAGGTCCATTGCTTCTTCAGCCATATCTAAATTAGTGTGCTTAGGCTCTGTGCTGTGCTTTCCAAACCATTGAGCAACATTTTCTGGGGTTATTTGCTCTCGCATAAACGTCATCAAGCCCTCTATATCAGCCGCACTGAGCTCACCACTTTGAGCGGTAAAGCCATGATCCTGCAAACGCAGATCCGCACTAATATTCATACCGCACTCATCAGCAAATGTAGTGAGTACTTCTGCATGGGAAGGCGATCTAAAACCCACTGAATAAGTAACGCAAGCATCTGACACTGCAACACCCTTATGAGCTACAAGTGGTGGTATATACAACATATCTCCAGGATTTAAAACGAACTCTTTTACCATTTCAAACTGGTCTAATAACGACAGCTGATCATGAGCCATTAGGGGCGAGTTTTCGCTACAAGTTTGACCAATTTGCCATTGGCGGCGACCTTCACCTTGAATTAAAAAAACATCGTACCGATCATAATGAGCGCCCACACCGGCACCTTTTGTAGCGTAGCTAACCATGATGTCATCTAAACGCCAGCTAGGTAAAAAACGAAATTTAGCTAGAAAGTCATGCACTTGGGGCACAAAACAATCAACACCTTGTACTAATAGCGTCCAAGGAAAGTTGCGCTCTTTATTGAAATCATCTTCTGTAAGCGGCCCGTGGGTAACACACCAATCTTTTATATCACCTTTATTTTCAATTAAGCGCGAATCTACTTCAGACTCTAACGCTAATCCTGCTAACTCATCCACTTCGATAAGCGCTTCTTGAAAAGCAATTGCGTTACGGATACACACCGGCTTTTTTTGCCAGTAGTCCGCAATAAAAATAGCTACGCTCATATCACCTAAATGGCTCAATGGAGCCATAGTAGAGGCACTAAAACCGGTGGTATCAGTCATCAATTAAACCGCTGCTGCTTGGGTGATGGCATTGCCAATGTAATTTGCAGGCGTTAAAGTTTTAAGTTCGTCTTTAACCGCTTGAGGTAATTCTAACGTATCAATAAAGTCGGCCATAATGGCTGCATCAATCGTTTTTCCACGAGTGAGTGCTTTAAGCTTTTCGTAAGGTTCTTCAATAGCATAACGGCGCATGACTGTTTGAATCGGTTCAGCAAGCACTTCCCACGCATTATCTAGATCTTCATCTAAACGCTGTGCATTAAGCTGTAATTTACTTATACCTTTGATGCTCGACTGGTAGGCAATTAAACTATGGGCTAAGCCTACACCTAGGTTGCGCAATACTGTGGAGTCGGTAAGGTCACGTTGCCAACGAGAAACAGGTAACTTACTCGCCAAGTGTTGTAATAAAGCATTAGCAATGCCCAAATTGCCTTCTGAATTTTCAAAATCAATGGGGTTCACCTTATGGGGCATTGTTGATGAACCAATTTCTCCAGCAATCGTTTTTTGCTTAAAGAAACCCAAGGAAATATATCCCCAAATGTCACGGTCAAAATCCAACAAAATAGTGTTGAAACGAGCAATTGCGTCAAACAATTCTGCAATATAATCATGTGGTTCAATTTGCGTAGTGTAAGGATTAAAGGTTAACCCTAGGCTTTCCACAAAGACTTGAGCATTAGCCTGCCAATCAATCTCTGGATAAGCCGTATAATGTGCATTGTAGTTGCCCACAGCACCATTGATTTTGCCTAAAAACTCCATCTGATTGATCTGCTTCAACTGGCGCTCAAGACGTGCAGCAACGTTAGCCATCTCTTTACCCATGGTAGATGGAGAAGCAGTTTGGCCATGTGTTCGAGACAGCATGGGCTGGCTTTGATGAGTGTGGGCTAGGTTTTTAATATGCCCTAATACCTTAGCCATTTCTGGCACTATAACTTGCTCTAAGCCATTTTTGAGCATTAAGCCATGAGACAAGTTATTGATATCTTCAGAAGTGCAGGCAAAGTGTACGTATTCGTTTATCGCATGTAGTTCTGCATTACCTACAAACTGCTCCTTAATGTAGTATTCCACCGCTTTTACATCGTGATTAGTGGTGCTTTCAATATCTTTAACGCGCTGGGCTTGAGTTTCATCAAAATTATTAATCAAACGCTCCAACAAAGCATTAGCCTCATCACTTAAAGGCGAAACTTCTCCAATTTGAGGGTGATTTGCAAGGCATTGTAACCAACGCACCTCGACCAACACTCTGTTATAAATAAGACCAAATTCACTAAAATAAGGGCGTAATGAAGCAGTTTTGCTACCGTATCGGCCGTCTACTGGAGAAAGGGCTGAGATTGATGATAAATCCATAACGGAATCCTGGTTTGGGTTAATGACTAAGTTGGTTAAGCAGAACGTCAAGTTCACGCTGCAAAGAATTTTTAAACACGATTAAGTGCCATTTACGGCCACCTAATTGGCGCCACAATGTGGTTGCTCGTATACCCGCTAAAAGGTATGCGCGTACCCGGTTGGTGTTCATAGGCTGTTGCAAGTACGTAGGGTTGCCAGTAACTTGTATACGAAAATTAAAGCTACTCAAAGTGGATGAATACGTTTCTGCCACACTTGCCAGCACATTGGCATGGCCCAATTCATACAAATCTACCTGCCTTTGGCTATGGTTAAGTTGGGTGCTAATTTCATTGAGCATCTGCGGCTGTTTGCTCAACTTACTTTGTAAGTGGATTAGGCCAAGGACATAACGCGTAATATCTTTAATACCTGAGCTTTGTTCCTGATTCATAATAGATTTAAGAGTAATTAAACCTAAACGCATGTTGTGTATAGCTTGTTCACCACCAAAGACGTCTTCAGTACGTTCAGGATTGGCTACAAAAAGAGAAGAAAGGGCACAATGGCTTGCTTGTGTATCAGCTTGACCAGTGGTTGCCACTTGATTGACTAGGGTAGCGGCCTGAATAATTCCTGCTAAGGCGAGCACACGTTGTTGGTTGAGGCTCAGTTGATTAATCAATGACTGCTCCTCCAAGACATACTTGCCCATCATAAAAAACGATAGATTGACCTGGTGTTACTGCTCTTTGTGGTTCTGCAAACACCACGTTTATATTGCCACTTGAAAGAGCCGTTATGGTGCATTGTTGATCCGCTTGACGGTAACGTATTTTGGCCATTAATAAAACTTCCCTACTTTGTGTTCCTTTAGATATGTCGGGAGACAAATCTGGACCTATTCCATCAACCCACATAAGTTGTTGGCAGGTTAGGGATGATTTAAACAAGCTTGGGTGATTCTTACCTTGGGTGACTATTAATCGATTGCGTTCTAAATCTTTATCAACTACATACCAAGCTGATTCATTATAATTAGCTAAGCCACCAATCCCCAGGCCTTGACGTTGGCCAATGGTATGGTACATGAGCCCTTGGTGGTCACCGATGACATCACCGTCCACGGTTTCGATTTTGCCAGGGTGGGCAGGCAAGTAGTCTTGCAAAAAATCTTTAAATCGACGCTCACCAATAAAACAAATGCCAGTACTGTCTTTTTTTGCATGATTAGCCAACCCATGAGCTTCTGCAATCATGCGCACTTCAGGCTTTTCCATAGCACCTATAGGAAACAATGTTTGGCTTACTTCTAAAGCACCTACAGCATGCAAAAAGTAACTTTGGTCTTTATTGCCATCTAAACCTTTAACTAGTTTACAGTTAATACCTTCACCAGTGCGCTGCACATAATGGCCTGTAGCAATATAGTCTGCACCCAGCACTTTGGCATAATCTAAAAAAGCTTTAAATTTAATCTCTCGATTACAAAGGATATCTGGATTAGGTGTACGACCGGCTTTATACTCCGCAAGGAAGTGCTCAAACACGTTGTCCCAGTACTCCGCAGCAAAGTTTGCAGCGTGTAAATGAATGCCTAGTTTGTCGCATACCGCCTGTGCGTCAGCTAAGTCCTGCTTAGCGGTACAATATTCAGTGCCATCGTCCTCGTCCCAGTTCTTCATGAACAGACCTTCGACGTGATACCCTTGTTGCATTAGCAGCAAAGCAGAAACAGATGAGTCGACACCGCCAGACATGCCGACAATAACGCGTGTAGAATTGGATTCACTCATAGATTTGATTCAAGCGGTAAACAGAATATAAATTAGACGTTAATTTTAACCGAAGCAGGCCTCTACGCCTAGGCTTATGGACATATTCCAGGGATTTTTAAACGCATGAAAAACAATGATCTTATCCTTGTGCAAGAAGCAGATTTTGATATCAACAAACATTATCAAACATTACTGCACATAAACCCCAGCAGCACAGGAGCAGCCGTGTTGTTTGTGGGTTTAGTTCGCGATTTAGATGATGCTAAAGTAGAAGCTATGGAGCTTGAGCATTACCCTGGTATGACAGAAAAATGTTTACAAGAAATAGTACACAAAACACATGATCGCTGGCCTATAGAAGGTATCCATGTAATACACAGGGTAGGCAGGCTACAATCTCATGAACAAATTGTGTTGGTTGGAGTGGCCTCAAGGCATCGCAGCGATGCATTTAGTGCATGTGAATTCGTAATGGATTATTTAAAACAAGACGCACCATTTTGGAAAGCTGAAATCACAGAACATGGTAAGCAATGGGTTGATGCTAAAGAATCTGATAAGCAAGCTAATAAACGTTGGCAGCCCAGCTGAGCTTTTCTAAGTTAAGTATTTTCCAAGCGCCATTGGCCAACATCCAGGCCTTTTAGGCGCCAATTACCTATAGCCACTCTTACCAAACGCAAAGTGGGTAAGCCTACTGCTGCAGTCATGCGCCTTACTTGTCTATTTCGACCTTCACTAATACGAATTTCTAACCACTGGGTTGGTATAGAAATACGATCTCTTATGGCGGGCACACGGGGCCATAGGCTGTGGGCTTGGGCTCCCAGTAATCTCACTTTTGCAGGTTTAGTAGGGCCGTCTTTAAGTATAGGACCAGCACGCAAGCACTTTAATTGATCTTCATTTACGGCTCCTTCTACCTGCACCCAGTAAGTTTTTTCTAACTTATGCTTAGGATTAGCAATCTGATTCTGTAGGGCTCCATCGTTGGTTAATATCATCAAACCTTCTGAATCATAATCCAGTCTTCCAGCTGGATAGTAGCTTGGCATATCAATATAATCCGCTAGAGTAACCCGGCCTTCGCCATTGCTAAACTGGCTTAAGACTTGAAAAGGTTTATTAAAAACTAAAATACTAGACACACAATTTCCTTTATTAGTACTGTGAATTGTTAGAATTTTGTAAAATAACTACATGATTCCTTGGGCCTACAGGGGCATTCAAGCTATAATTAAGGTTGACTACAAAACAATTGCATTAATCGTTTTGTCTACGCCACAAGGCTATTTTTTAAGCACCCGGAGAACTCATGACATATCAACACATCACAGTACCAGAGCAAGGCTCTAAAATTACTGTTAACGCAGACTTTTCTCTAAACGTACCAAACGATCCTATTATCCCTTATATTGAAGGCGATGGTATTGGTTTTGACGTTTCACCAGTAATGCTTAAAGTAGTAGATGCCGCTGTAGAGAAAGCGTTCAATGGCACCAAAAAAATTAACTGGATGGAAGTATACGCTGGTGAAAAGGCTACAGTCACCTATGACGCTGATACTTGGATGCCTGAAGAAACATTAGCTGCATTTAAAGAATACAAAGTGGGCATCAAAGGTCCTTTGACCACACCAGTGGGTGGTGGTATTCGTTCTTTGAACGTAGCCCTGCGCCAAGAACTAGACCTTTATGTTTGTCAGCGCCCAGTGCGTTGGTATACTGGCGTGCCTAGCCCAGTAATCAAGCCTGAAAATGTAGACATGGTTATTTTCCGTGAAAACTCTGAAGACATCTATGCCGGCATTGAGTGGCAAGCAGGCTCTCCAGAAGCTGAAAAAGTAATTAAGTTTTTACAAGACGAAATGGGCGTAACTAAAATTCGCTTTGACCAAATGTGTGGTATCGGCATCAAACCTGTATCAGAAGAAGGTACAAAGCGTTTAGTTCGCAAAGCTATTCAATACACGATCGATAATAATCGTGATTCATTAACCTTGGTTCACAAGGGTAATATCATGAAGTTTACCGAAGGTGCCTTTAAAGAGTGGGGCTATGAAATTGCTCAACAGGAGTTTGGTGCTACTTTAATTGGTGAAGGCCCTTGGTGTGAAATGAAGAACCCAAACACTGGCAAAAACATTGTTATTAAAGACGTCATTGCTGATGCTATGCTGCAACAGATTTTATTACGTCCAGAAGACTATGACGTTATTGCTACACTGAACCTAAACGGTGACTACCTATCAGATGCACTAGCAGCTGAAGTAGGCGGTATTGGTATTGCACCAGGTGCGAACCTAAGTGATGATATTGCAATTTTTGAAGCCACTCACGGTACAGCACCAAAGTATGCTGGCCAAGATAAGGTAAATCCAGGTTCAATTATTCTATCTGCTGAAATGATGTTACGTCACTTAGGTTGGTTAGAGGCCGCTGACCTTATCGTTGCTGGCACTGAAGGTGCGATCAACGCTAAAACTGTAACTTATGATTTTGAGCGCCAAATGCCTGACGCTACCTTGTTGTCTTGTTCAGAATTTGGCGATGCAATTATTGCCAATATGTAATATCTGCATTGCAGCAATAAAAAAACCAGCTTAGGCTGGTTTTTTTAGCTCTAAAGAATGGTTATGTGAATTTTAATCACGTAAAAATATGGTTGAAGATAGCTGTTTAAAAAAATTTACTGGCGTTTACAGTTCTGCACTGGAAAAATGCAGACATAGGCCCAATAGTAACGTTATGATTAAACACTAGTTAAATTTAGAACGCATTAATGCCTATTTTGATTTTACTGATCACACTAACTAAAAAAGCGATAAAAACACTCTAATGAGCCAAGATAACGAAAACATACCTAATGATAATCATGACTTACAAGTTATAGAAGAAACTCGCCCTAAAGTCGCTCAGCCATCATTATATAAAGTAGTACTGTTAAACGATGACTACACACCTATGGAATTTGTCATTGATGTGTTAGCCCGGTTCTTTAATCATGATGAAGAACAAGCCACGCAAATCATGCTGGCAGTGCATACCCAAGGTAAAGGCGTATGTGGTACCTACACAAAAGATGTTGCTGAAACCAAATCTATGCAGGTAAACCAGCATTCAAGACAACACAAGCACCCGTTACTATGTGAAGTTGAATCTGCTTCTTAAAGGAATAGACAATGTTAGACAATGATTTAGAACAAAGCTTAAACGAAGCATACAAATACGCCAACTCTAAACGACACGAGTTTATGACTGTAGAGCACTTGCTGTTGGCATTGCTTAACAATCAATCAGGTGCTGCTGTGCTTAAAGCCTGCGGGGTAACATTGGATGATTTGCGTACACCACTAGAAAAATTTGTTAATGATACTACCCCTGCAGTAGACTCATCCTTTGGCGATTATGATGTGCAACCTACACTTGGCTTTCAGCGAGTGTTGCAACGGGCCGTTTTTCACGTACAGTCTTCGGGAAAAGGAGAGGTCAACGGTGCCAATGTTTTAGTCGCGATATTTAGTGAAACCGAAAGCCAGTCGGTGTTTTTGTTGGATTCATTAGATGTGGAGAGAGTAGACATAGTCAATTACCTTTCTCATGGGGTCAGCAAAACAGAAATGGATGGGTCTGAAAGATCTTTAGATGGTGAAAGTGAAGAAGCAAATGATTTAGTTAAATACACCACAGATTTAAACTCTGAAGCTAGAAATGGCAACATTGATCCACTGATAGGGCGCGGTAAGGAGCTAGAGCGACTGGTTCAAGTGCTATCACGTAGGCGCAAAAACAACCCCTTATTAGTTGGCGATGCTGGCGTAGGAAAAACTGCCATAGCTGAAGGTTTAGCTTACCAAATTGAACAAGGTAACGTGCCACAGGTGATTGCCTCATCAACAGTCTACTCTCTTGATATGGGTGCTTTGTTAGCAGGTACAAAGTATCGCGGTGATTTTGAAAAGCGTCTAAAAGGTTTATTGTCTGATATTGAAAAAACGCCCAATGCTATTCTATTTATTGATGAAATACATACCATTATCGGCGCAGGCGCGGCTTCTGGCGGTTCAATGGACGCTTCTAATTTATTAAAACCTGCACTAAGTTCTGGAAAATTGCGCTGCATTGGGTCAACCACATTTACTGAGTTTCGGGGTATTTTTGAAAAAGATCATGCTCTGGCTCGCCGCTTTCAAAAAATCGATGTTGACGAGCCTAGCGTAATAGATACCCAAGCTATTTTAAGAGGGCTTATATCGCGTTATGAGAGCCATCATCAAGTTGAATACACGCCTGCAGCTATAGATGCGGCAGCAGTTTTAGCTGATCGCTATATTACTGATAAAAAAATGCCCGACAAAGCTATCGATATAATTGATGAAGCTGGAGCCTATCAACAACTTTTTTCACCAGAAGATCGTAAGTCATTCATTGATGTGACAGAGATTGAAGCTATAGTAGCTAATATTGCTCGTATACCACCCAAAAGTATCTCTGCAACCGATCGGGAGCAGCTACATTCTCTTGAGCAAAACCTTAAGCGCGTGGTCTTTGGTCAAGACACCGCCATTGATACTCTAGCAAATGCTATCAAATTATCCAGAGCAGGACTTAATGCACCTCATAAGCCTGTAGGTAGCTTTTTGTTTTCAGGGCCTACAGGCGTTGGTAAAACCGAAGTAACACAGCAACTAGCCCGAGTAATGGGAATTGAGCTTGTGCGTTTTGATATGTCCGAATACATGGAACGCCATACAGTTTCGCGATTGATTGGAGCACCTCCTGGGTATGTAGGGTTTGATCAAGGTGGATTACTTACAGAAGCGGTAACACAAACACCTCATTGCGTATTACTGCTTGATGAAATAGAAAAAGCACACCCAGAAGTATTTAATATACTACTTCAGGTGATGGATAACGGCACCTTAACTGATAACAACGGCCGAAAAACTGACTTCCGAAATGTTGTTTTAGTGATGACAACCAATGCTGGGGCTGAACAAATCAGCCGTGGCTCAATTGGCTTCACCAAGCAGGATCATAGCTCTGATGGTATGGGCGCTATTAAACGTTTATTTAGCCCAGAATTTCGTAATCGGCTTGACGATATTATCCAGTTTAATACGCTGTCAAAAGACGTTATTTTGGGAGTGGTGGACAAATTTTTGGTGGAACTACAAGTACAGCTTGAAGACAAGCAAGTGCACCTTCAAGTAAGTGATGATGCTAGGGCATGGCTTGGAGAGAAAGGGTATGACGCAGAGATGGGAGCAAGGCCCATGGCAAGACTTATCCAACAAGAACTAAAGAAGCCTATGGCGCAGTTATTACTGTTTGGAAATCTTGCAGCGGCAGGCGGTAAATTACTGGTAGGTATAAAGCATGATAAAATAACCTTAACTAGCAAGCCTAGTAAGCGTGCAGTTAAGTTATTAGATCCTGCTTAAGCTAAAGACAAAAAAAGCACCTATGGTGCTTTTTTTATTGCTTTTAATGCTAGTTAACTAACGGGCGCGATAGGTAATGCGGCCTTTAGTTAAGTCATAGGGCGTAAGCTCTACTTTAACTTTGTCACCCGTTAAAATACGGATATAGTGCTTACGCATCTTACCGGATATATGGGCAATGACCACGTGGCCATTTTCCAATTCTACACGGAACATAGTATTAGGTAAGGTATCAATAATAGTACCTTCCATTTCAATCTGGTCTTCTTTAGCCATTAAAGCCTCAAGGGTTATTACAAAAATTTATCATTTCTACATTGCGCGATATTATGCAGTAATCATGTACAAAAAGCGAGCAAAAGACCTATATAAGGTTAGAGCGGCGCTAGCGTTTGCCAATCCACACCGTCAAACACTTCTAAAGGTTGATATTCAGTTTTATAAGACATTTTTTGACACTCTTTTATCCAGTAACCAAGATAAACAAAACTCATTTTTTGAGATTTTCCCCAACGTATCTGCCAAAGCACAGCTAAACGCCCCAAGCTTCTGGCATGGTAGTCAGGATCAAAAAAGGTATAAATCGCCGATATTCCTGCAGGCAGCATATCAACTACGGCAACAGCCAATAGTTTTTTGTCTAACCTAAAACAAATAAACCGTGTATTACTAGACGATGGCGAATCACATAAAAAATCTTTAAACTGTGCCATTGAGGGTGGGTACATATCGCCATCACTGTGTCTTTGGCAGATATAACGCTCATACAAAGCGTATATTTCATCTGTAACAGAAGGCAACTCAAAACTAACCTGCAGATCATTGTTTCGCTTTAGCACACGCTTTTGACTTTTACTCTCTTTATAATCACTCAGGGGCACTCTCACAGACTTACACTCACCACAACCTTCACACCAAGGTCGGTAAATATGTTTACCACTGCGCCTAAAACCAATGTCAGTAAGCTGCATATAGATCGATTCATCTAATGACTGTTCTGGACTTAAGAAAATTGACCTAGATTGCCTATTTTCTAAGTAGCTACAGTTATGCTCTGGTGTTGCGTGAAACACTAAGGTATTAATATCTATAGATGATGAGATAAGAGATCACTCTTTAACCAAGTTGAACGTGCAGTAAACAAGACTATACCATTGGCTCCCACAAGCTATCCAACCCATAGGTTAGATTTTGTTCTAAATAGTTTTGAAAGTCCTCCATTTCGACCTCTTTAGCACCAAGGCTTGCCAAGTGTTGTGTATGCATTTGGCAGTCAATTAACACAAATCCCCATTGTGCTAATCTTTTCCCAAGATGGATGAAGGCTATTTTAGATGCGTTATCTACTTTACTAAACATGGATTCTCCAAAGAACAAGCGTCCAAGAGCAATGCCATACAAACCGCCTACTAATTCGCCTCCAGCCCAAACTTCAACACTATGAGCATATCCACCTTGATATAATTGCGTATATGCGTGCTGCATTTCTGGAGTAATCCAGCTGTCTTGGCTTAATTGATCGCCTCTGGGTGTCGAACCACAAGCACTCACTACACGTTCAAAAGCCTGGTCCATAGTGACAACTAATGGAGTTTTGCGGATTAACTTAAACATGCTTTTAGACACATGAATTTCATCTGGAGCCACCACCATACGAGGGCTAGGTGCCCACCAAAGAATCGGGTCTTGTTCAGAAAACCAGGGGAAAATACCACATTGATAGGCATGCAATAGCCTTGGCACGGATAGATCACCGCCAATGGCCAGCAGACCTTGGGGGTCGTCAATCGCTTCAGATACGGGTGGAAACCAATATTCATTGGCATCTAGTTGGTATACAGGCATAGGTTTATGATGTAATGAAGTTTTCAGGTCAGTTGGGGCAAGTATATTACTCCCAAACCTTATTGCAAACGGTGCTAGTCACTTTTTTACCGTTAGATGCAATATACTCTAAGTCACGGCCACCTTAGTAGATAATTAAGCTTGGTTGAACTATCAGGATTGCGTATCATAGGTAAAGTTTGCTCAAACCAGACATATTCACAAGGAACACATTAGTGGCCACAAATAATCCACGCGCAACAATAAAACAAAGCAATAATGTCACATCAAATTGGATACAGCGATTGAGCTGGAGTGGTTATCATCTTGCTTTATTGGCTTTTAGTATTTATTTATTAGTCGTTTTGATTACTTTTGATGCCCGCGACCCTACCTCAACTCAAGCCTTTGGTGTAGCTAATATTCATAATGCCGGCGGAACCTTTGGAGCTGTTTTAGCAGATTTGTGCTTTTGGGCTTTAGGCGTAGTAGCCTATCTAATCCCTATTTTACTTATACAATATGAGGTGGCTCGTTTTCTTGGTCAGTCTCACCGGGTTAAACAAGATATAGGCAATAGTGTGTGGTTTAAAATGCTCGCCCTTTGTACTTTAATCATTACATCATGTATCTATGCTTCCATCCACATTGCCAGCTCACATCTAACTTACCCACAAAGCAGTGGGGGCCTACTGGGGTTAACATTCGGTTTGCCACTTAACCAAGCCTTGGGCATGATCGGCACCAATATCCTTCTGCTGACTGCACTAACCCTTGCGATTAGCCATTTTTGGCAATTACGCTGGGGAATTATTACTGAGACACTAGGTCGTCATAGCATTTATTGGTATCAATATTTGTATCAGAGTTTATTTAGTCATAGCAACACACAAGAGATTAAAGTAAAAACAGTAAAAGAAAGCTACGTGAGTCCAAGCACCAAATCACCAAATGGCTTGAGTATAACTTCTTCTATAAAAGCAACGTGGCAATCTATTACAACTTATTTGTTCTCTAAAAAAAGTGTAGAAAATACTTCAAAAGAGCCTACATTGAAGTCCCAAGAAACCTTGTCTTCTTTGCTAACAACACAAAGCTCACAAACACCTTCGCCACCTCAAAGTGCAAGTTTTACTAGTCACTTAGATGATTTCAGTGTAGATGACGTCGCCGCTGCACTAGATGGTCAAACAACAAAAAACAAAACTACTAGGACACAAAAAATACAGGCGCAGGACGCCTTTACTACACCAGTTGCTGATCCTAAACCTCATATTAGGGCCTCTTCTCCAGCGCTATCTTCTGCAGCCTCACCCACAACTGTGGTTAGCGAAGTTGCGCAAATCAAAGAAGTGAAAATAGTACCTTTGTCTCAAACACATAAACAAGACACTGGCTCTTCACAAGCTGAGCAAGATGGTAAAGTGACCAAACATAAAAGCTTACCCCCATTAAGCTTACTGGACCCACCAACAGCTAGCCTTAACCCAGTTGTTACTGAAGAAGAGCTCACAGAATTAAGCCAGCTATTAGAAGCTAAGTTACTGGATTTTGGCGTGATTGCAGAGGTAGTTGAGGTAAACCCTGGGCCAGTAATTACTCGGATTGAAATACGTCCAGCACCTGGTACTAAGGTCAGTAAGATAAGCAACCTCTCTAAAGACTTAGCCCGTTCAATGGCAGTCATGAGCGTGCGTGTTGTAGAAGTGATTGCTGGGAAATCTGTTATAGGTATTGAAATTCCCAACCAGCATCGCGAGATGGTACGTATAAGTGAAGTGATTGGAAGTAAGCCATACTTATCTTCTACTAGCCCATTAACGCTCACTTTAGGTAACGATATAGCTGGCAAACCTGTGGTAGTTGACCTAGCAAAAATGCCTCATCTATTGGTTGCTGGCACAACAGGTTCTGGCAAGTCTGTCGGTGTTAATGCCATGATCATGAGCATATTACTTAAATCAACACCAGACCAAGTGCGTATGTTATTGGTAGACCCTAAGATGCTGGAATTATCTATTTATGATGGCATTCCACATTTGTTAGCACCTGTAATTACAGATATGAAAGAAGCTGCCGGTGGTCTTCGCTGGTGTGTTGCTGAAATGGAAAGGCGCTACCGATTGATGGCCTCTCAAGGGGTAAGAAACCTTGCAGGATTCAATACAAAAGTTACTACTGGAGACCTTATTTTAGATCCTATCTGGGTACCTGACGAAGCCAATGGCGAAAACATCGATGATCGTCCGTATTTGTATCCGTTACCTTATATTGTAGTTGTAGTAGATGAGTTTGCTGACATGATTATGGTAGTCGGTAAAAAGGTAGAGGAACTCATTGCTCGAATAGCTCAAAAGGCTAGGGCAGCTGGTATCCACCTTATACTAGCCACCCAACGGCCCTCAGTAGACGTTATTACAGGGCTGATTAAAGCTAACGTGCCCACTCGCATTGCGTTTCAGGTGAGCTCTAAAATTGATTCTAGAACTATTCTAGACCAAGGTGGTGCAGAAAGCCTATTAGGTCATGGTGATATGTTGTATTTGCCACCTGGTAAAAGCATGCCCGAGCGTGTGCATGGAGCGTTTGTAAGTGATGATGAAGTTCATCGTGTAGTAGATGCATGGAAAAAGCAGGGCGCTCCACAATTTATCGACGCCATTGTAGAAGGCAATTATGATCAAGAAGCCGGATTTGGTTTGGCCTCTTCAGAAGGCGCTTTTGAAGAAGATAAAGACCGTTTATACGATGAAGCTGTAGCATTTATTACAGAAACTAGAAGGGCGTCTATATCCTCTGTGCAGCGAAAATTTAAAATTGGTTATAATCGTGCAGCCCGGATGATAGAAGCGATGGAAGCTGCTGGAGTGATTACTGCACCGGCACATAATGGTAGCCGAGAAGTTTTGGCTCCACCTGCGCCTCGTGATTAAATTATATAAAGGATTCATCATGCGCTTAGCCGTATTTATAATGAGCATCACCCTGTGCAACTTGAGTCTTGCACAGACTGCTGCACAATCTCTAAGCAAGCAACTTGGTAATCAAACCAATATCGAAGCTGACTTTGTGCAATATGTATTGGATGCTAGTGGTAGCCGATTGCAAGAAACTCACGGACACATGATCTTAGCTCAACCCAATCGATTTTGGTGGCAAACACAAGATCCTTTTGCACAACTAATCGTGAGCAACGGAAAACGCCTTTGGGTCTATGATAAAGACTTAGAACAGGTCACTGTGCAAGCTTTAGATCAACGCACAACTAATACTCCCGCGTTACTACTTAGTGGTGATGGAGTAAATATAGGCGAAAAATTCACAGTAATGATGAAACGTACAGATAATGATTTAGTACTTTATAGCCTTACACCGAAAGACCCAGAGAGCTTATATCAAAAACTTAGATTGAATTTCAAAAACAACCAATTATTAGAAATGCAGCTAGAAGACTCAATGTACCAAAAAACCAGTTTAATATTTAATAATGTGGTGCTTAACCCTAAAGTAACAGATGATTTATTTGAGTTTGTGGCGCCAATAGGAGTCGATGTGTTGGAGATGGATCAACTTTGAAAAATGACTTGTTCGCACAAGAAACTTCTGGTTACCAGCCATTAGCTAGCCGCATGAGGCCGCAAACTTTGGCTCAATATGCCGGCCAGTCTCACCTATTAGGTGAAGGTAAAAGCCTAGATAAAGCATTAACTCAAGGCTTGCTTCATAGCATGATTTTGTGGGGTCCACCTGGTGTAGGTAAAACCACACTAGCTAGATTGATGAGCCAAGCTAGTGATGCACATTTTATGACTTTGTCAGCTGTGATGTCTGGCGTCAAGGACATTAGATCCGCAGTTTTTGAAGCGCAGCAAGTCCGCGCTCAATCTGGTCGAGACAGCGTCTTATTTGTCGATGAAGTACATCGATTTAATAAGTCTCAACAAGATGCATTTTTACCATTTATTGAAGATGGTACCTTTATTTTTGTAGGTGCCACTACAGAAAACCCAGCGTTTGAGCTTAATAACGCCTTAATGTCGCGCTCTAGAGTGTATATCCTAAAGTCTTTATCAGAAGAAGAATTAGGTGGGTTGCTAGAGCAAACGGTTACTGACTGTGATCGAGGTTTAGGCAAGCTAAACATTGACATTCAATCTCCACAGCGCAAGCTTTTACTGCAGGCAGCCGATGGTGATGCAAGGCGATTGTTGAATTTATTAGAAATAGCTACCGACATTGCAGAAATACAAGATGACAGGTTAATTATAGACAATAGCGTTCTAGAGCAGGTACTACAAACTAGCCCAAAACGCTTTGATAAAGGTGGAGACATCTTTTACGATCAGATTTCAGCGTTTCATAAATCTGTGCGTGGTTCTGATCCAAGTGGGGCATTATATTGGCTGGCTCGAATGTTAGATGCAGGATGCGATCCATTATATATTGCCAGACGACTGCTAGCCATTGCTTCTGAAGACATTGGTAATGCCGATCCAAGGGCCTTGCAGGTTGCAGTAAATGCCTGGCAGGTATTTGAACGAATAGGGCCGGCTGAAGGTAACCGCGCCATTGCTCATGCCACTGTTTACTGTGCTTGTGCAGCTAAGAGCAACGCAGTTGATCTAGCCTTTAAAGCCGCTATGCAACTTGCAAGGGAACAGCCAGATTATGATGTACCTAATCACCTGCGTAATGCTCCAACCAGTTTAGCTCAATCCATGGGTCATGGAGCAGACTATCGATATGCTCACTCAGAACCAATGGCGTTTGCAGCTGGGGAAAGTTACATGCCACAAGAGCTAGCTGAACATGTCCTTTACTTCCCAAGTGATCGAGGTATTGAAGGAAAAATCTCTGAAAAGTTAGAAAAACTAGCTCAGCTGAACCAAAATAGTGATCAACAGCGTTATAAATAGCCACTTATGTAAGCTATAATAGCGCCATATAAATCGTAGGGGAGAATCTAATCGTCGGTCAGTTAGTTGCTATCGCCTGTGGAGGTGCTTTTGGCGCCATAGGCCGCTTTGGACTTCAGCACTGGTTATCAGGTATCTACAGTGGACGCTTCCCGTTGGCGATACTGCTGACCAACTCTGTCGGCTCATTACTAATAGGTTTAGCTTATGTGCTTATCGAAGAGAAGGGCATATTGCCACCTGCTTCACGGCCATTTTTAATCATTGGCTTGCTAGGTGCGTTCACTACTTTTTCTACCTTTTCATTAGATTCCATTCGCCTTATAGAGCAAGGCGAATGGCTCATGGCGCTAGGTAACATTTTCGCAAATGTCTGTATCAGTTTAATAGGTGTGACTGTTGGCTTGTATTTTGGCCGTTTGCTATAAAAATATAATTTACCCTATACTCACTATCGTTTTACCGTAGGAATATTTCATGTTAGACCAAAAATTGGTTCGCAATACGCCGCAAGAAGTGGCTAAACAGCTGTTAAAGAAAGGCTTTGAGCTTGATGTAGACAAGTTAAATAACATGGAGGAGTCTCGTAAAAAGTTACAGATTGATACTGAAAACTTACAAAGCGAGCGTAATTCAAAATCTAAAGAAATAGGTAAACTTAAAGCTCAGGGTGAAGACACCACAGAGATTATGGCCCAAGTGAGCTCATTTGGAACCCAACTTGATGCTAAAAAAACACAGCTAAAACATGTGCAAGATGACTTAAGCGCTATGCTTATGACTATACCCAATATTCCTCATGAAAGTGTACCTCCAGGTACTAATGAGGATGATAATCAAGAGGTATTGGTTTGGGGCGATAAGCCTCAGTTTGATTTTCCGATAAAGGATCACGTTGATTTAGCTGAAGCACTTGAAGGTTTGGATTTTGGCGCAGCTATTAAGATTACTGGTGCACGTTTTATGGTGCTTAAGGGACAATTGGCACGTATGCACCGAGCCCTTATTCAATATATGTTAAATACTCATATTCACGATCATTGCTATGAAGAAGTTTATGTACCTTACTTGGTCAATGCCGAATCATTACGTGGAACTGGTCAATTACCTAAGTTTGAAGAAGATTTATTTAAAGTGCCAGGCGAGCGAGATTTGTATCTTATTCCTACTGCTGAGGTTCCCGTAACTAACCTTGTGCGCGATGAAATAGTAGATGCAAGTAAGTTACCTTTGCGCTTTACATGCCACACTCCCTGCTTTCGAAGCGAAGCGGGCAGCCACGGTAGAGACACAAGAGGCTTAGTGCGCCAGCATCAGTTTGAAAAAGTTGAAATGGTACAAATGGTTGAACCTGCTCACTCAACAGCAGCTCTAGAAGAGCTTACAGGCCATGCTGAAGCTATATTGGTTGGTTTGGGTTTAGCCTACCGCAAAGTGATTCTTTGTGGTGGTGATTTAGGATTTTCGGCAACTAAAACGTACGACCTTGAAGTTTGGTTACCTGGCCAAGACAAATATCGCGAAATTTCTTCGTGCTCTAACATGGGTGATTTCCAAGCACGACGGATGCAAGCAAGGTGGCGTAACCCAGAAACAGGAAAGCCCGAATTGTTGCATACCCTGAATGGTTCGGGTTTGGCAGTAGGGCGCACATTACTTGCGATCCTAGAAAACTACCAACAGGTAGACGGCAGTATCATAGTGCCAGAGGTACTTGTACCTTACATGGGCGGTATTACAGTGCTCTCAGCAAAAGCCTAGTAAAGGCTTTAAAGGCAGTTTGTGGGCCTAGGTAGGCCTGCAATTTTGGCAGCCAGTTTTGCGGGGCTACCTGGAAATAAGGTTAACAAATGAATACTGTTACCTTTGTCCTCACTTATATTTTTCTTAACAATTTTCACCAATATACGCATGGCTGGGGATACACCTGTGTCAGCATAGAATACCCGAAGTGCATTAATCACCTCCCAATGCTCAGTTTCCAAGGTCACATCGACACTTGATGCCAACCATTTAGCGACTTCTGGGTTCCAGTCATTTAAATTCTTTAAATAGCCATCTTTATCTGTTTGTAAGTGCATATTACCAACTTATAGAAGACGAATAGCTTGAAGTTAAGCGCACCATATCAGCCATATTAATTAGTGTGACTTCGCTAAAGCTATTTTGTGGTATTCCACGCTCAATGGCATGTTTAGCCATCACGTACACGCGCCTATCTTCCTTATGTATTGAGGCATTCAAAGCTTTAAACCTTTGGCTAAGTAGGACATATACACCATCATCTATAAATATATAGGCATCACTTTGACTACTTCGCTCTACTAAGATGCTTAACGCGTCTTGTCCCATGTGTTTAGCGATAATATGAAGTATAGCCATAATTAAAACACCATGTGCTGATCATACTGACTGCAAAGTTCTGAAACCTTCGCACGAGAAATCACATTTACAGGCTGGCTTAAGTCTTCTTTTGTTAAACCAAACTGATCCAATGACTCTTGTTCTATCCACAGCTCGTTAATGTCATACATCTCTAAGGCACTAATAATTTTACCAATATGCTTGTGGGTAGCAGGGCACTTGCTAGCAGGAAGAAGCTGCAACACACCTTCATTAAGAAACAAAATAGCAGGTTGTTGTTCAAAAGCAGCTAAAACCAAAGCAACATCTAAGGATTCCTTAGCGCTTCGAGACCCATATGGTGCACAGCTAAGAATCATTAAGCATGACATAGATTATCCTCCAAAGCTCACTAAGCGATCCGATTCAACACTGGCTGACGCAAGCTGCCCAAGGCCCATCAATGTAAACTGGGGAGCCAGATTAACGGCACTAAGCTCGTAACGGCGACACTCTTGTTGGTCAACAATACCAGACTGCAAGGCTACAGCAATGCACACACCAAGCTCTAAATCATAATCTAAGCTTAACTGCTGCCAAAGCGCAGTTAGATCGAGCTCATCTTGTGGCATTACTCTTAGACTTGAAGACAGATGCACGCCTTGTTGGTAAAAAAAGACTCTAAGCACCTGATGTCCATGCACCAAAAGCTCCTTAGTAAATTCAAGGGCTGACAGTGACTGTCCTTGTTGATGAGGACCGCAGCGTACTATAACCGTATAGGTTAAAGACGGATGGGGACTATGTAAGGCAGGAGGCTTAATCAAATCAGACATATACAAAAACCCCGCCAAAAGGCGGGGCTCCGTTAATTAGTGACATATTTACCGAGATCAATCGTCGCCACTTAGAGCACCTGTAAGGTGCAACAACATTAAGAATAAGTTGTAGATGTTAAGATACAAGCTTACGGTCATCATGACGTAATTAGTTTCGCCACCATTTACCATGCGGCTAGTATCATACAAAATAAAGCCTGAAAATACTAATACGCCCACAGCACTTATAGCTAGAGATAACGCAGGAATTGCAAAGAAGATATTTGCCAATGATGCAACAATCACAACGATCAAACCCATCATCAAAAAACCACTCATAAAGCTGAAGTCTTTTCGGGTTGAAACAGCGTACGCTGACAAACCTAAGAAGGTTATGCCTGTCATAGCCAAAGCTGTAGTGACAATGTCACCACCGTTTGCCATCCCTAAATAGAAGTTAACGATAGGGCCTGCTGTATAACCTAAAAATCCAGTGAAAAAGAATACTAGTGGAATAGACCAAACTGAATTTTTAAATTTGTGAAGGGCAAATAATGTACCAAATAAAACGACTATTTGCACAATAAAATTGACCGGGGCAGCGTTGCTAGAAATAGCCATCATTGCAGTCACTGCACTGAATATAAGCGTCATAGAAAGTAGGGCATAGGTATTGCGTAATACCTTATTTGTAGCTAACGCTGATTCTCTTGAATCGCCTGAAAATTGAATTTGGTCTTGCATCGATATGCTCCTGATTTAAACAATAATCATTATTGTAGTCTAACTAGCTGAAGAAGCTAGGATATTCCTTAAAAAAAATGTAAAAAAGAGTCAATAATACAACTTATTATTACAAACAAAACCCTAATGGATCACCAAATAAGTTAAACCTACTTGGTAGAGTCTAATGAAAAAGCGTATAATTAAATTTGTTAACTTGAAATGAGTAAGTAGTTTAATGCAGACTTCCCACGCGCAGTTTAATATAGGCCAAGTAGTAGCGCACAAACACTTTGGTTTTCGCGGCGTGATATTTGATATTGATTTTGAGTACTCACTCGATGAAAAATGGTATCAAGAAGCCTGTAAAACCATGGCAAGCTTGGGCCAGCCTCCTATCGATAAAAAACAACCTTTCTACCATATATTAACAGATGGAAGCGATCACGAATCGTATGTATCTGAGCAAAACCTTTGTGCAACTCAAGACTTTGCGCCCATACGTCATGCTGGTTTAGAAGTATTATTTACCTTAAAAAATGGTCAATATATACACCGCTATAGCGTTAATTAATCTTTAAAAAGTCAGCCACTTTATAGGTTAAAATTAAGTCGCTTTACAAGCTCACGAATCAAATCTTGCTGTTCATTAGACAGCAATGCCATATTCAGCAATAGCTTAGCATCGTCATCATTTGCATAGAAGTATGGTACCGGTACCCGTAATACACCCGCCAAACTGCATAACATTTTATAATCTGGCACATGCTTGCCACGTTCATACTGGTTCATGCGAGCACTAGCTGAGGCTTCATCAATACCGGCTGCTATACCTAAACCGCGCTGCGAAAACTTACGTTGCATTCGTGCTTGTTTGAGTCGCTCCGACACCGGGCAAGGGATGTGCGAAGCAATGCTTGAACTGATTTTAGCCAAAATAATTTCTTTAATAGTAACGAGAATAAGTGGGTTTAGTATACCGATAGCTCTATTTATTAGCTATATTTAACTTCGCATAATGTATATTATGTTAAATTAGATTATTCGAGTTGCCTTTTGTAATGCCAAGTAAATAAATACTAGTTATTCCGACACCACAACCCTATACTGTACGCACATACAGTAGCTCAAATTATGGACAACCAATGACAATTCGCACAGTACATCAAGTCGTCAGTAAAGCAGGCACAATTATCGGAGAATTCATGGACATTAAATTAGCAAAGGATTTAGACAACCGTACGGATGTCCTTTACTTCATTGCTGACTTGGTTGAAAATGCCGGGATTGACGAAGCTACTGCAGAAAAAGTGGCAGAAATCATGCTAGAGGACAACACCCGGAAGCAGTTACTTGGCTACCTTAAAACAGTTAAAGACCTGCCTTTAGCTGACAAAGAGAAGATTGATTAATGTCATTGAACCGAGAGCAACTAATTAATTGGGTATTATTGTTTTCTTTGGTAGCTTTATGGGGAACGTCCTTTTTAGCGATCAAGGTAAGCTTGCGAACATTTACACCTGATCAAGTAGTCGTACTTAGATTGTCTATTGGCGCCCTGGTATTGATAATCTTCATGTTAGCTCGAGGTAAGCGCCTTCCTTCTAAGCCCATAGCTTGGGCTCACTTCATGCTTCTAGGACTTGTAGGCAGTGTCCTACCCTATTGGCTTATCGCAAAGGGTCAAGTTTATGTCACTTCAGGGATGGCTGGATTATTAATGGCGATAATGCCACTAATGACATTAATTTTGGCGCATTTTTTCATTGCAGATGAAAACCTAAATCGAAATAAGTTATTGGGCTTTGTCTTTGGTATTGGAGGTGTCATACTGATCTTGGGGCCTACCATACTAGGCTCCCAAAACAGTTTAATCGGCTGCTTACTAATATTAACAGCAGCCATTCTTTATGCCACTAACAGCATTATAGCCAGACGCCTTCCTACTTATAGTTCAGCCGTAGTGAGCACAGGGGTGACGATTTGTGCAGCAGTCATAAGCCTAGGCATCTGGCCTTCGGCATTTTATATTGATTGGAAATTTGTCTCCACATCAGCTTTATTCACCATTGTATGGCTGGGTGTTTTCCCTACAGGCGTGGCCGCCATCATTTTATTTGCACTCATTCAACGTGCTGGCCCGACATTCTTATCTAATATCAATTACCTCATACCAGTGGTTGCCTACTTTATAGGTGCACTAGTGTTGGGAGAATTAATAGTGTGGCACGACATGGTAGCTTTACTTGCCATTTTATTTGGCATTGTAGTCAGCCGCAGACCAGTGAATGAAAGAGTAGTAGCCAAAGGTTAACAATTAACTTGGGATAATTCCCTGAAGCATAGCAAACTGAACAAGGTTAGCAGTCGTTTTTAGCTTAAGCTTTTTCATTACATTGGAGCGGTGACTGTGAATGGTTTTGTGGTTTAGGTTCATATTTTCACCTATTTCCTTAGCTGTACGCCCTTTCGCAAACATTGAAAACACCTGGAATTCTCTTGCGCTTAACAACTCAATTGCAGACTCTTGAGTCCCAGGCATTTTACTCATTTCACGAGCAACTTGAGTCGTAATAAATTCACCACCATTAAATACACGCCTAATGGCAACGATAAGCTCCTGGGGTGCGCAACGCTTGCTTAAATAACCCTTGGCGCCCGCGGCTAAAACACGTGTAGGAAAAGGCTCTGTTTCATGCATGGTTAAGGCGATCACTTTACGCTTAGATTCACGCTTACATAAACGAATAATAGCTTCTAAGCCCCCGATACCAGGCATATTGATATCCATGATAATTATATCTGGCTCATATTCTGGTACCAATATACAGGCTTCCTCACCACTGCAAGCTTCAGCCACTACCTTAATATCTTTAGTTGTTTCAATAAGCCGCCTAAAACCAAATCGGACAATTTCATGGTCATCAACTAACATGACGGTAATTGGAATAGGTTTTGCCATGCTACTAGGCCCCCTTTTTAAGCTGAGACCATGCGGCTGATAAATACAACATCATAGACCATATCGTTAATGCCGCAGCAGCATACAACATCACTAACCCAACGGTAGCAATCGCAGTCCCTGGGGGGGTTGCTAGGAGAAACACAATAGACCCCATTTGCATTGTTGTTTTAACTTTACCAATATAAGACACTGCTATATTGGCTCTTTTACCTGTTTCAGCCATCCATTCACGCAAAGCAGAAATGACTATCTCTCTACTGATTATGATAATGGCGGGGACAGTTAACCACAGCTCTGAGTAGGCTTCTACCAATACCACTAAAGCCACAGCTACAGTTATTTTATCTGCAACTGGATCTAAGAATGCACCAAAGGGAGTAGCTTGATTAAGCTTTCTAGCCAAATAACCATCCAGCCAATCTGTCGCAGCAACAAGAGCAAATAGCCCTGCAGCCCATACAAAACGACTTTCAGAGGGCCAATAATAGGCCACTAAAATAAAAGGGATCAATGCCAAACGAAACAAGGTTACCAAATTAGGAATGTTTAACATAATCAACCGCTTATTATATTTAAAAGTAAATGTGTATCATGACATTTTAGCCTATCCATCTTCACCGCGTAAAGAACGATAGATGGTATCTGCCATATCAAGACTAATTCCTTTAACTTTTGCTAATTCATCAATACTGGCTTTAGTTAAATCCTGCATACCACCAAAATGGCTTAACAAGGATTGCCGTCGTTTGGGACCAACACCATCTATTTGTTGAAGGTTGGATTGTGTCCGCTTCTTATTTCGACGGGCACGATGGCCTGTAATAGCAAATCGATGACTCTCGTCTCTAATGTGCTGCAACAAATGCAATGCAGAAGAGTCGTCGGGTAAGGCAATTTCCTCTCCAGTCCAGCCATTAAACAAACGCTCAAATCCAGCTTTTCGAGTGTCCCCTTTTGCAACACCTAACACATAGAGATCTTGTAGTTGTAGCTCAGATAACACTTGAATAGCCTGCGTTATTTGACCTTTACCACCATCAACAATAAGCAAATCTGGCATAATGCCTTGATTCTCTTTCAATCGTGTATAGCGTCTGGTGATAGCTTGTGACATAGCGGCGTAGTCGTCACCTGGTGTGATACCTTCAATATTAAAGGTTCTATAATCAGACTTTTTAGGACCACCTTGATCAAAAACAACGCAAGAGGCCACTGTGGCCTCACCGCTAGAGTGGCTGATATCAAAACACTCTAAGCGTTCAGGCATTTGAGGTAAATCTAACGCTTCTTGTAAAGCTAAAAAGCGAGACACCTGCGTTTGTTTATTAGCCACATAGCTTAGTAAAGCTTGATCTGCATTAGTTTGAGCTAACCTTAGCCACTGAGCCCGAGGCCCCCTTACATTGCTTATGATCTTAAACCCATGCTCTGTACGCCCAGCTATAGTTAGCGCTATTACTTGCTGTTCCTCTTGAGCGTCACTGACAAGCACTTCATCTGGTACATCACGATACTGACCTGAAAGGTAATATTGTCCTAAAAAAGCCGTGAGTATTGCAGGCTTTGTTTCTTCTAAACCCATTTTAGGATAGAAATTCTTACTACCAATCACTCGCCCTGAGCGCACCATAAGTTGATGAATGCATAATCCAGATTGCGAGCTAGCCACTGCAAATATGTCTAAGTTGCCACGTTTAGAAACCACATGCTGCTGCTCTTGCACCTGTCGTAAAAAGCCTAGTTGATCTCTAAGTGCTGCTGCAGACTCAAAATTAAGATTTTGTGCTGCAACATTCATTTGATCACTGACTTCGTCTAATAAAAGTTGGTTTTTACCTTCTAGATATAGGGTGGCGTGGCGCAGGTCCGCTGCATAATCTTCTTTACTTATTTCACCTGTACAAGGCCCACTGCATCGACCGATTTGGAACTGAAGGCACGGGCGCTGACGATTGGCAAAAAATGCATCTTCACATTGGCGAATACGAAAAATACGCTGCATCAAGTTGAGGCTTTCTCTTACAGCGCCAGCACTTGTATAAGGCCCAAAATAACGCCCTTTGCGGTTTTTACCACCGCGAACGTATTGCATTGCTGGATAATCGTGTTGATCGGAGATATAAACGTAGGGGTAAGATTTGTCATCTCTAAGGGATATGTTATAAGGCGGCTTCAAACGTTTGATTAGCGTATTTTCTAGTAACAACGCTTCACTTTCGCTGTGAGTCAGAGTTACTTCAATCGAGACAATTTTAGAGACCATTACCTGGGTCTTGGTATTGTGGCTCTTACCCCTAAAGTAACTTGTTACTCTATTTTTAAGATTTACAGCCTTGCCTACGTAAACCACCTCACCTTCACTATCGAACATACGATAGACACCTGGACGGTTTGGTAGCTGTTTTAAATATTCATCAATATCAAATACTGGAGTATCTTCTGTTTGCATAGCGAACTAGCCAACTTGCCTTAAACGTTTATTTTCATTCATGTGAAAATGCGTTGCTTGTTTATAAATCTCATTAATTTGCTCATTACTTGCAGGCGTTATACCTGCGCCATGAGATAAAGAAACTTCTAGATAAACCCCAATTTCAGCATAATAGTACAAACGAGCATTAAATGACTGAGCCCTGCGCATCTTATTAAAAGCAATCTGAGCACCATTTACAATGATGTGATTAATATCTGTATTCATAACATGTGCGAACTGCGTGGGCTTAATGATGATCTATTCTACCCTATCTTCTGCCACTGTGACCTCCCATCTTTTAGTATAAAATCAATTTTCTAAAAAACTGTTATTTGAGTTATAATATACAACTTTTGCAAGGTACTAATATGACCATTACATACGCGCAAGCCGTATCTGTTCACGCACAAGCCGACTTATTAGTCAGCGGAGAAGAAATCGCCGCTGGTATTGAAACAATGGCAGCAGAAATCACGACAACCTTGTCAAAAGAAATGCCGTTAGTACTTTGCGTACTTAATGGCGGCATGATCCCTATGGCACAACTGTTACTAAAACTACAGTTTCCTTTAGAAACAGATTATTTACATGCCACCCGTTACGGCAAAAAAACGGTTGGAACTAACTTATCATGGTTAGCTCGCCCCAGCACAGACATCAGCGGTCGTACGGTACTTGTAGTAGATGACATTTATGACGAAGGACACACTTTAGCTGCTATTTGTGAATACTTAAAAGAAGCTGGCGCCAAGAAAGTATATGCTGCCGCCCTACTCAACAAAGTTCATGATCGTAAAGTTGAATATGTACCAGACTTTATAGGTTTAGACGTAGAAGACCGCTTTGTTTATGGTTTTGGAATGGACTACCAAGGTTACTTTCGTAATGTTGAAGGCATTTACGCTGTAAAAGATATGTAAAAAATATTTAAAACGTAAAGAGGCAGCCTAGGCTGCCTTTTTTGTAATTAACTTAACCAGTTAATGCATTAAAACGTTTCAATAATTGCTTTAGCGCTCAAAGAGTTTTCAAGTAAGCTGACGTCACTTTGACCTTGCAAGCGAGTCAACGCATCAACCAAAGCTAAACGTTGCTGTGAAGCTTGCTCTTCTGGCTTTGCATCTGTAACACTTTGCAACTGTATAATAGTCACGTCACCATTGTAATTTTGCACAGTGCCATAGCTTGCTTCAGAGACTGGACTAGGTAGTCGAAATGCAGATTGCACAATTAAACGATTCACTACAGTAGCACTTCGAGATATATCATCAAACTGCTCTAGATTGAGCATTTCAGATGATGATACTGAGGCCATGCCTGCACCACTTTTCAATTTATCAACATAAGCATTAGCTTTCTTATCCAACATTTCAGAAGCTTTTTGTGAAACTATTTGCTCAGTTATAGTATCTACTACATCGGCAATGGGTTGCTGAGAAGCTTCATTATATTGCTTAAGCCGAATGACGATTAATTTATCTGATGCCAACTCCAGAACACTTGAGTTATTACCCTGTAACAGAACTTCATCACTAAATGCAGCCGCCACTACCCTATCGTAACTCGCAACATCTTCACCACCTTCGCGCCCAAAAAAATCACTCTCTTGCACAGTAAGGCCTAATATTTGAGCAACTTCAAATAGATCTGGTGATGAGAAGGCAATGTCAGCCATTTCTTCACTCGCACCAACAAATAAACTTTCGGCACCTAATTGCTTAAGAGATAGGCTAAGCGCTTCCTTTTGATCTTCAAAAGTTGGCAAATCTGCAGTGTCTTGAGCATGGGCATATAAAATTTGCACACCAAATTCTGTTGCTACAGGAGCGCTATAAGAGCCTGGCTGGAGATCAAATAAAACCTCATCAAATAGATCTCCAAACTCACCCTTTGCCAGTAGGCCAATATAACCACCATCTAATGCAGTGCTTTGATCCTGTGAATACTGCTTAGCTACATCAACAAAGGCTTCACCTTTTTTCAACTGATCGTAGGCAACCTGAGCTAAGCCCATTGCTTGATCTTGCGTTTGCTCGTCATTAACTAAGAATAATACATGTGAGGCTTCAGCCTCAGTATTAGACTGCTCTAGAGTCAATTGTTGAGCATCAAGGTAAGCTTTTTGAAGGTCTTCATCTGTAATGTTAACCTGATCATAGAAGTCGCTTTTGTTTAGTGTCACATAACTAATGTTTACACTTTCAGGCTGCATGAAACGTTGCTTATTGATTGCATAATAACTATCGATTTCTTCTTGATTCACAGAAACAGCCTGCATCTGTGCAGATAATGGTAAAGTAATTGTCGCTATATTCCGAGTTTGTCCATCTAGGCGTGCAGCTTCATCAGCATTATTATCTAAAGTAAACGCAGTACCTGCAAAGGCCAGCCTTGTTTGATCTATAATATTTCCACGTTTAAGCTGTTGGCGGTATGTCGTTGGAGTTAATCCAAAATTTCTCAATAATGATTCAAAGAGGTTTCGGTCAAACACACCTTCCACCTGAAAGTCTTTTGACTGCACGATCATTTGGTCAATTGCAGCGTCTGATAACACTAAGTTGTTGCTTTGGGTATATTGCAACATTATCCGCTGATCAATGAGCTGTTGCAGCGCTGAGGCCTGAATAGCTTGCTGATCAAGGGTAACCGGGTCAAGGTCAGGGTTATTGGATAAAATTTGACGACGTTGTAGCTCTGAAGTTTGGAGTAGCTCTTGCAAGCTAATTTCTTCTCCATTCACTTGTGCTGGCGCACTATTATCAGAGGAAATGCTAAAGAGAGATTCAGCTCCCCAAATCACAAAGGTAAAGGCAATCAGACTTACCAATATTTTGGACACTATACCTTTTGAATTATCACGGATATTTTGTAACATTATGTTTGGCTTCTGCAGCTTTGCTGGCTATATATTAGGTTATTGGGGTTCTACAAACAAAAAACGCATTCAAAGGAATGCGTTTTTCTAAACTACGGGGTAATAGGTAATAACAAATAAACTATTAACCCATAGAGTACAGACTTAGTCTAGTTGACTGCGTCTTTAAGCGCTTTACCTGCTTTAAAACTAGGAACGTTGGCAGCAGCAATTTGAATTGCAGCGCCAGTTTGTGGGTTACGTCCTGTGCGAGCTGCACGAGCTTTAACAGAAAAAGTTCCAAAGCCTACCAATGAAACAGATTCACCATCTTTAAGAGCGCCAGTAACAGCTCCAATAACCGCATCTAATGCTCTGCCTGCTGCTGCTTTTGAAAGATCAGCATCAGCTGTAATGGCTTCAATCAGTTCAGATTTATTCACGTTAATCCCCTTTGTGTGTATTAAAAATAGTCGATCTGCTCAAGCAGACCTTTTTTGTTATATCGTACTATATTCAGCTCAAATAACCGAAGTACAATTTATACCAACTTGTTCAAAGCCTTGTCAAGAGAGTGCCTTGAAAATAATCAATTCAACAGCCTAAAGTGCGATAATAAAATCAGTGTGTACTAATACTATCTTTAAGTGCGGCATCTTTGCTCTTATCAACCAAAATATCACTCTCTTCTAGTACAATAGGTGTTGGACTGAATTGTAATGCTAAGTCTAGTACTTCGTCTATCCATTTCACTGGCTTTATAGATAAATCTGCCTTTATATTTTCAGGAATCTCTTTTAAGTCCCTTTCATTCTCTTCAGGAATGATAATTGTTTTAATACCACCTCTATGGGCAGCTAACAGTTTTTCCTTTAGCCCACCGATAGGCAGCACTTGTCCTCGTAAAGTAATTTCACCTGTCATAGCTACATCAGCACGCACTGGAATCCCCGTTAAAACTGAAACCAATGCGGTACACATCCCCACTCCCGCACTTGGTCCGTCTTTAGGTGTTGCGCCTTCTGGGACATGAATATGAATGTCACACTTCTCATGGAAATCTGTCTTTATACCCAAACCAGACGCCCTGCCACGAACCACTGTTAAAGCCGCCTGGATAGACTCTTGCATTACATCGCCAAGAGATCCTGTTTTTACCAAACGTCCCTTGCCAGGCACCACAGCAGACTCTATGGTAAGAATATCACCACCAACTGAAGTCCATGCTAAGCCATTCACATGTCCAATTCGATCGTCCGCATCTGCCTGACCAAAGCTGCATTTACGCACACCAGAGTAAACTTCTAAATTACTAGCATCAACTTGCTGAACTGGGCTATCGATTGCAGTTTTAAAGCCTGCCAGCAAATGTTCTTTTACCACCTTGCGGCAGATCTTTGCAATCTCGCGCTCTAAACTACGCACACCGGCTTCACGAGTGTAATAACGTATTAAATCAACGATGGCATCGTCTGTAAGTACCAGTTCTGTAGGCGATAATCCATTAGCAGCAAGCTGCTTGGTCAATAGGTAACGCTTAGCAATACTTAGCTTTTCATCTTCTGTATAACCTGGAATACGAATCACTTCCATTCGATCTAATAACGGTCCTGGGATGTTCATTGAGTTAGCAGTACATACAAACATAACACTAGACAAATCGTAATCAACTTCTAAATAATGATCATTAAAAGTGTTATTTTGTTCAGGGTCTAGCACCTCAAGCAAAGCTGATGACGGGTCGCCTCGGCTATCCATGCCCATTTTATCAATTTCATCCAATAAAAATAACGGGTTTGACACCCCTACCTTAGACATTTTTTGAACTAGCTTGCCAGGCAATGAGCCAATATAAGTGCGACGATGTCCGCGAATTTCAGCTTCATCTCTTACCCCACCTAATGCCATGCGAACGTACTGACGTCCTGTGGCACGAGCAATAGACTTACCTAAAGAGGTTTTACCCACCCCTGGAGGCCCTACTAAACACAAGATAGAGCCTTTCATCTTTTTAACACGTTGCTGCACGGCTAAATATTCTAGAATGCGCTCCTTTACTTCGGATAACCCGTAATGATCTTCCTCAAGCACTAACGAAGCTTTAGCCAAATCATGCCTAAGACGGCTTTTTTTCTTCCACGGAATGGTAACCATCCAATCAATATAGCTGCGCACCACTGTGGCTTCAGCAGACATTGGAGGCATCATCTTAAGCTTACCTAGCTCAGATTGCGTTTTCTCCTTAGCTTCATCCGGCATTCCGGCTGCATTAATTTTACTTTGTAGTTCATCTAAATCGTTTGGAGCTGCATCATCAATATCTCCAAGTTCTTTATTGATCGCTTTTATTTGCTCATTTAAATAATATTCTCGCTGGCTCTTTTCCATCTGTTTCTTAACTCGGCCACGAATACGTTTCTCTACTTTAACAAGATCAATCTCACCTTCCATTTGCCCCATTAGGTGCTCAAGACGTTGTGTAAGGTCTCCCATTTCCAATAAAGCTTGTTTCTCTTCTAATTTCAAGTTCATTTGAGAAGCAATGGTGTCAGCTAGTTGGCTGGGGTCTTCGATATTTGTAATGGAGGACATGACGTCATTGGATATTTTTTTACTCAACTTCACATACTGCTCAAATTGAGACATTAACGTGTGGGTTAAGGCCTTACGTTCACCTTCTGGAGGTTGGGCGTCATCAATGGTGTTAACTTGGGCAGTAAAGAAGCCTGCAGTGCTGACAACTTCCTCTATCACTACTCGCTGTTCTCCTTCTACCAATACTTTAACCGTGCCATCTGGAAGCTTAAGAAGCTGTAAAATGCGTGCAGAAGTACCTATTTCGAACAAATCTGAAATTTGCGGATCATCAACTGCAGCACTTTTTTGGGCCACAACAACAATGGCCTTATCAGTTGCCATGGCATGCTCTAACGCATCAATAGAATTTTGACGTCCTACAAAAAGAGGAATCACCATATGTGGATAAACCACAACATCGCGTAATGGAATAAGAGGAAGAGTTTGAGTCATAAAAATCCTTTAGGCTAACATCGCGGTGTCTAGCGAATTCAAGTAAGTCTTATTAAATGCGGACAGGCAGTAAGAATACAAGCCTTTAAGTAAAATGAAACCAAAAAAACCACCCTAAGGTGGTTTTTTTAACTAGGAAGCCCTAATTACTAGTCTGATGCAGTTTTTTGCAGATCTACTTTGTCCAAAACTATTAACGGATCACTCTCACCATTAATATTTTGTGCATTCACAACAACTTTAACGGCATTGGTCTGATCAGGAAGATCAAACATGGTAGGCAAAAGCACAGACTCAAGAATAGAACGTAAACCACGCGCGCCAGTCTTACGCTCCATAGCTTTTTGCGCTACAGCTTTAAGAGCATCTTCACGGAATTCAATTTCAACACCTTCCATTTCAAACAGCTTATGATACTGCCTTGTTAAGGAATTCTTAGGTACAGTTAAAATTTGAATTAAAGCCTCTTGATCTAGCTCTTCAAGCGTTGCAATCATTGGCAAACGTCCAACAAATTCAGGTATCAAGCCAAACTTAACAAGATCCTCCGCTTCAACTGAATGCAATAATTGCCCTACATCTTTGCTCTCATCTTTGCTCTTAACTGTGGCTGAGAAACCAATGCTACTCTTCTCTGTGCGATCACGAATTACTTGATCTAAGCCTGAAAAAGCGCCACCACAAATGAAAAGTATATTGCTTGTATCTACTTGCAAAAACTCTTGCTGAGGATGTTTGCGACCACCTTGTGGTGGTACGGAGGCTACAGTGCCTTCAATAAGCTTTAGCAAAGCTTGTTGGACACCCTCTCCTGAAACGTCTCGAGTGATGGAAGGGTTGTCTGATTTACGAGAAATTTTATCAATTTCATCAATATAAACAATGCCACGCTGAGCTTTATCAACATCGTAGTCGCATTTTTGCAATAGCTTTTGGATAATGTTTTCTACATCTTCACCCACATAACCTGCTTCGGTCAGCGTGGTTGCATCTGCAATAGTGAAAGGTACATTCAACAATCGAGCTAAGGTTTCAGCCAATAATGTTTTACCACTACCTGTAGGACCAATGAGTAATATATTACTTTTGCCTAGCTCTACATCGTCTTTACCACCGACATAATTCAACCGTTTGTAGTGATTATAAACAGCAACAGACAACACCATTTTGGCTCTAGGTTGGCCAATAACATACTCTTCTAAAGCTGCCCGTATCTCTTTAGGAGTAGGCAAGCTCTCATCTGCTTCAGGTTGATCTTGATCAAGAATTTCTTCTCGAATAATGTCATTACACAGATCAACACACTCATCGCATATAAAAACTGACGGCCCAGCAATTAGCTTGCGCACATCGTTTTGGCTTTTACCACAAAAGGAACAGTAAAGTATCTTACCTGTACCTTCTCCAGATTCGTCTTTATCTTCGCTCATACAATTACCAATATTTGTAGTCCACTATAATCTTGGACTAACGTTAAATCTTTTCTATACAATCATCGACAAAATTTAAGCAAACAATAACTATAAATCAGTCTTTTATTAGCACTTTCTAAACTGGGCGCTTATCAAGCACAGTATCTATCAAACCATAATCTACAGCTTGAGCACCTTCCATAAAGTTATCACGCTCAGTATCTGCTGCAATGGTTTCTAAACTTTGTCCTGTATGTGTGGACATAATACGATTCAACTTATCGCGGATATTGAGAATTTCTTTAGTATGAATTTCAATATCCGTAGCTTGCCCCTGATAACCACCTAATGGTTGGTGAATCATCATTCGAGAGTTAGGCAGGCAATATCGCTTACCTTCGGCTCCACCAGTTAAAAGTAGAGCGCCCATACTTGCTGCTTGGCCAATACACATTGTACTTACGTCAGGCTTAATAAACTGCATGGTGTCATAAATAGACATGCCTGCGGTCACAGAACCACCCGGAGAGTTTATGTAAAGATGAATGTCTTTATCTGGGTTCTCTGCTTCTAAAAACAAAAGCTGGGCAACGACCAAATTGGCCATATGATCTTCTACTTGACCCACTAAAAAAATCACCCGTTCTTTAAGTAGACGTGAATAAATATCGTAAGAGCGTTCACCACGAGAAGTTTGTTCAACTACCATAGGCACTAAGGCGCTTAACTCTTTGTTTAACTGAGGGCTTAGCCCCATTTGTGGAGGAAAAGAAAAACTCATTGTCGCTACAACTCCAATACATAAAAATATTACAGACCGTGACACTATTATATAGTGGCGCATCTGGTAAATGCCAAGGCCTAGGCTTGCTAAAAGACAAATTTAATCAATTAACATGCAAAAAAAACGGCATGGATCACATCAAAGTAACCCATACCGCTGATCTGTTCAAGCCCGATGAGGCTATAACAGACGCAAAGAAGTATTACGCTTCTTCACTTGACGCTTCTTCATCACCTGCAACGTCTTTGCCCTCTGGCTCAACAGCTGTTTTGTAATCTACTACAACTTCGGTGATGGTAGCCGCAGCCAACAAATGTTCAACCACTTGGTCTTCCAATACAACGCCATCTAACTGACTACGTTGCTCTGCATTGTTCATATAATAATCAATGAATTCTTGCGGATCTTGGTAACCTTGAGCCATTTCAGCAACTAAAGCCTTAACTTTATCTTCATCAGCCTTAAATTCATTTTGCTGAATAATTTCAGCAGCCAACAAACCAATTTTAACACGCTTATCAGCTTGATCTTGGAACATTTCGTCTGGCAAAATGCTAGGGTCTAGACTTTCATTTCCACCACCAAATTGCTGTAAAGCTTGCTTCTTCAAGCGACCCAACTCTTCAGTAACTAGAGCTTTAGGGATATCGAAAGAGTTAATTTCTAGATATGCATTTAACAAGCTATTTTTTAGCTTAGATTTAAGTGCTTGGTTCATCTCACGAGTCATATTTGAACGGATTTCAGCGCGAAAGCCAGCTTCACCCTCTTCTTTAGGGTTAAAGCGAGCAAAAAACTCTTCGTTTAGTTCAGGTTTAGTCGCTTCGCTAACTGTGTTCATTTTAATAGTGAATGTGGCTTCTTTGCCTGCTAGCTGTTCAGCATTGTAATCTTCAGGAAAGGTCACTTTGATATCTTTGTCTATACCAGCTTCCATACCTAAGATTCCTGCTTCAAAGCCTGGAATCATACTGTTAGAGCCTAATACTAGATCATGCCCTTGTGCTGCTCCACCATCGAATGCTTCACTGTCTAGATAGCCTTCAAAGTCAATATTAACTTGATCAGTATCTGCAGCTGCACGTTGAACTTTAGTCCATTGTGTTTGCTGGCTAAGTAATACATCAATCATGGTTTCAACATCAGCATCTTCAATGCTAGATGCCATACGCTCAACACTAATACCTGATGCATCAGACAAAGTGATTTCAGGGTAAATCTCAACCACAGCAGTGTAGCTAAACTCACCTTCACCAGCATCTTCTTTAGGTTCAATATTAGGCATGCCTGCAGGTTTAATATTTTCCTGTTGCAAAGCTTCAAAGTAGCTCGACTGAATAACATCGCCTAATACGTCCTGACGGATACTAGCACCGTAACGTTTTTTGACAACCTTGGTCGGTACTTTACCCGGACGGAAGCCGTCAATACGGATCGTTTTAGCGGTTTCGTTAACCTTTTTATCTACTGCGCTATCAATTTGCTCAGAAGGTACTGTTACGGTTAAACGTCGTTCGATGCTGGTAGTCGCTTCAACAGAAACTTGCATTTAAATGCCTCATTAATTATCAAATGAACACGCCTTAATCAGGCCCGCTCTACTAAAGTCTTGCCTAAATTAAATCCTTAACAGACTTTTACCAAAATTATGGCACTTATAGGCGAAATCAAAAGCGGAATTTTCCGTATTTAGCGGCTAATAGTCAAGCCATAAGCATAAATGGGAGCCTATTTTTACTAAAAAACGGGCTCTAGCCAATATACATGAGCATTTTACCCCTAGAAAAGGGGTATTAAACATTAATAGTTAGCTTAAAGATTATGCAAGAGCATCACATTAATAATGTTTCAGGAGCGATATACTGATAACCTAATGCCTTTGCTACATGCTCATTAGTTACATAACCAGCATGAACATTTAGTCCAGCTAAAAAGTGCACATCTTGTTTTAACGCACTCTTCCAACCCATGTTAGCCAGCTTTAAAATATATGGCAAAGTTGCGTTGTTAAGTGCGTAAGTAGATGTCATTGCCACGCCACCTGGCATATTAGCAACACAGTAGTGCACTACTTCATCTACAACGTATGTGGGGTGTTCGTGAGTAGTAGCCTTAGATGTAGCAAAACATCCTCCCTGATCAATTGCTACATCCACAAGGACAGAGCCAGGCTTCATCGCCTTGACCATCGCTTTGGTAACCAACTTGGGTGCCGCAGCCCCTGGAATTAATACGCCTCCGATAACTAAATCTGCATCTAGCACATATTTCTCTAAACTATCCTGTGTGGAGTAAACAGTTTGTACAGCACCATTAAACTCTTTATCCAAGCGCGCCAAAGCCTGCGTAGAACGGTCAAGTACAGTCACTTGAGCCCGAGCGCCTAAAGCCATTTGGGCTGCATTTGAACCGACCACACCACCACCTATTATAACCACCTTAGCAGGCGCTACACCTGGCACTCCACCGAGTAACATACCGCGGCCACCTTGAGCTTTCTCAAGCACATGAGCTCCCGCTTGAATCGACATGCGTCCAGCCACTTCAGACATAGGCGCAAGCAATGGCAACCCACCACTAGCACTGGTGATGGTTTCGTATGCTATGCAGGTTGCACCCGATGCCACTAAACCCGCAGTCTGAGCAGCATCTGGGGCCAAGTGTAAATAAGTAAAGAGTAGTTGATTAGCCCGCAACATGGCTATTTCGCCTACTTGAGGTTCTTTTACTTTTACAATCATCTGTGCACGAGCAAAAACCTGCATAGCACTTTCAACAATCTCTCCACCTGCAGCAATATAGTCACTGTCAGCTGAGCCAATCCCACTGCCTGCAAGCGTTTCTACTATAACGCTATGGCCTGCATGTACAAGCTCACGCACACTCGCTGGAGTCATACCCACGCGATATTCATGGTTTTTAATTTCTTTAGGTACGCCAATTAACATTACACAGCCCTTTTATTTGATAGTAATTTCGACACATTAAAAAAAATATGTCAATCGAATTAAGTTTTAGTTTAATGATGTTTTTAGCGAATTATCTTGTTATATTTACGTATATGTGACGAGGTTAGTGAATTTAATTATACAAAAAAAGGTACTCATGAAACTTAATTCAATTGAAGATATAGAACTTGATCAGATTGATAAGAAAATCGTTAATGCACTACAAACTAATGCCCGTTTAAGTAATGTGGAATTAGCAGAACAGATATGCCTATCTCCTTCTGCATGTTTGCGGCGCACTAAGTTTCTACTCGATGCGGGTGTGTTTGATAAATTTGTTGGGTTACTCAATAGAGAACTATTTCATGTGCAAGGCACAGCCTTCATCTTTATCAGCTTAGATAAGCAAAGTGAGGCAGTGTTTGATGAGTTTGAGATTGCCGTAGCTAAACTTGAACAAGTAATGGAATGTTATTTGATGGCTGGAGATAACGACTTCATGTTAAAGGTTGTTTATACAGACGCAAAAGATTATGAAGAATTATATTACAAAAAAATACTACGCTTACCAGGCGTCGTAGGCACACAAACTCGCATGGCTTTGAGGCAGGTGCATAATAATACTAATATTATAGTAACGTGATTTTTCTAATTGAAAATATCTTATAATACAGGCCTATAAAAAGAATGCTTCGTTGTTGTTATGAGCCTGTATTATATATACTGCTTTATTACGCCCTAGTTGAGTAAACTTAATTATGAATAAACCAAGATCCAACCTATATAAATCTATTTTATTACTTTTACTTATTAGCTTTATCGGAACTTTGTTATTTTATTTAAATGATCAGTCAATAGATCTAGAGCGTATGCAGATGATCGTTGCTGATGTTAAACAATGGCACCAACAAAATGCTGCCATTTTTGCAGGCGTGTTTTTTTCTGTGTATGTCATTATTACTGCAACCTCCCTACCCCTTGCAGTCTGGATGACCTTGGCTGCTGGTGCATTGTTTGGCCTTTGGGGCGGTGTATTAATGGTTTCCTTTGCCTCAAGCATAGGCGCTACACTCGCATTTTTATCGTCACGCTATTTTTTACGAGATTGGGTGAGAACAAAACTAGGGAAATATATTCACACCATCGATGCTGGGTTAGAAAAAGATGGTGGTTTTTATTTGTTTAGCCTTCGTCTGATACCAGCGCTACCGTTTTTTGCTGTTAACCTATTAATGGGCTTGAGCGCGATGAAAACATGGCGTTTTTATTGGGTGAGTCAAATAGGCATGTTATTAGGCACCATCGTATACGTTAATGCAGGCACCCAGTTATCAAAACTCAACAGTTTAGCTGACATCACTTCTCCAGCCCTAGTCATGTCGTTTGTCATATTGGCGTTACTACCATGGTTAGCGCGCATGGCTTTAAGCCTTTATCAGCGCAGAAGCCTCTATGCAAAATGGGATAAGCCCAAAAGCTTTGACCGAAATGTCATTATTATAGGCGCCGGCGCGGCAGGCCTAGTGTCAGCCTATATAGCTGCTGTGGTGAAAGCTAAGGTCACGTTAATAGAAGTCCATAAAATGGGTGGAGACTGCCTTAACTACGGCTGCGTACCTTCTAAAGCACTTATTAAAAGTGCGAAAATTGCACACCAAATGAAGCATGCCCATAGCTATGGCCTTTCCTCATTCAAACCCACATTTAACTTTAGTAACGTAATGCAACGCATACATGAAGTGATTGCAGCTATTGCCCCTCACGATAGTGTGGAACGTTATCAATCAATGGGCGTAGAGGTATTAGAAGGTCATGCCAAAGTAATCACCCCTTGGTGTGTGCAAATCACCCATACCAACGGCAGCATTACAGAGCTTAATAGCCGCAGCATCATCATTGCCTCCGGTGCAGCACCATTCGTGCCACCCTTACCTGGGTTAGAAGCCACAGGTTATCTCACCTCAGATACATTATGGGAGCATCTGCGAAACGACGAATGCGCTCCCAAGCGTTTAGTAGTGCTTGGTGGAGGCCCTATCGGCTGCGAACTTACACAAGCTTTTGCACGCTTAGGATCACAGGTTACTCAAATAGAAATGCTAGAGCGACTGATGATTAGTGAAGATGAAGACGTGTCATTGTTTGTAAAACAGACCTTAGAGCAGGATGGAGTGACCGTGCTTACGGGGCACAAGGCCTTAACATGTGGTGTGAGTAAAGTCGCAAGCAAAGACATGACCAATAATGATCGAGAAAATAAATCAATAGTTGATGTAAAGTGGATTGAGGTTATATGTGGAGATACAACTAGCCGTATTGAGTTTGACCAAATTATCGTCGCTGTAGGACGAGCTCCAAGATTAAGTGGCTTTGGCCTAGAGGAGCTGGAAATACCTACTAATAAAGTGGTCCAAACCAATGATTATTTAGAAACATTATATCCAAATATATATGCTGCAGGTGATGTTGCAGGGCCTTATCAATTCACTCATACAGCGGCTCACCAAGCATGGTACGCTAGTGTTAATGCGCTATTTGGCCAACTTAAACGCTTTAAAGTAGATTACCGTGTTATCCCATGGGCTACGTTTGTAGATCCTGAAGTGGCAAGAGTTGGACTCAATGAACAAGAAGCTATCACACAAAATATTAGCTATGAAGTGACTCGCTACGGCATAGATGATTTAGACCGAGCCATTGCCGAGGGGGCTGCAGCTGGTTTTGTAAAAGTGTTAACAGTGCCGGGTAAAGATAAAATACTAGGTGTTACTATTGTAGGTGCTCAAGCAGCTGAATTAATAGCAGAATTTGTTCTGGCCATGAAATACAACCTTGGTTTAAGCAAAATTCTTGGCACTATTCACACCTACCCTACGATGGCAGAAGCTAACAAATACGTGGCTGGACAATGGAAACGTACACAGGTAAACCCTAGGGTGATGCATTGGTTAGAGCGATATCATACGTGGCGCAGATCATGATTGATGCACACTTACTTCCCTTGCAACATAAATTGCTACATCCTATAGCTACCCTTTTTATAAGTTTAGGCATACGTGCAGATCAGGTCACTATTGCTGGGTTTTTAATAGGTTTAGTGGCTTTACCCCTCATAGCCACTGAACATTATTCATGGGCATTAGTTTTTATTTTAATTAATAGAGTTTTTGATGGTATAGATGGCCAAGTTGCTCGCTTAACCCAAACAACTGATCGCGGTGCATTTTTAGACATTGCCTTAGATTTTGTCTTTTATGCCCTGATACCTTTGGCCTTTGCATTTGCTAATAGCACAGAAAACGCTCTAGCTTCTGCCACACTATTAGCGGCGTTTATAGGCACTGGATCATCGTTTTTAGCCTTTTCGTTAATAGCAGAAAAACGTAAACTAACATCACAAAACTTCTCCAGTAAAGGTATCTATTACCTAGGAGGCCTTACTGAAGGAGCTGAAACCATTGCTTTATTTGTGATCATTTGTCTATGGCCGAATCTTTTTAGCACCTTTGCCTACATTTTTGCTTGTGCATGCACTCTTACAACCTTAAGTCGCTGGTTACAAGGTTGGCGTATGCTGGCTGATTAGTTTTTCACAACCTATTTATTATTGGAGACCATCTTAATGACTACAACTTTAAATTACTTACGATCCATAAGATTAATGGCTATTTATTCGGCCTTAAGTATAGGCCTTTTTAGCCAACCAAGTTACAGCGACCAATGGCAAGACACACTGGATCAAGCCACAGGCGACACTGTTTATTGGCATGCCTGGGGCGGCGATACACGCACTAACGACTTCATTTCTTGGGTGGGTGAACAAACTGACTCTTTATATGACGTAAAAGTGCAACAGGTTAAGCTCTCGTCAACCTCTGAAGCAGTCACTCAAGTATTGGCTGAAAAGGCAGCTGGAGAAAACACCAAGGGGGCTGTGGATATGATCTGGATCAATGGGCCTAATTTTTTGGCTATGAAACAACAAAATCTATTACATGGGCCTTTTGTTAAAAATTTGCCCAATGCTCAATACCTTGACCTAAGCATTGGATCTGCGGCCACTGTAGACTTCACAGAGGCTGTAGATGGTTTAGAGGTTCCATGGAGGCTAGCTCGTTTTGTATTTATCGTAGATAGTGATCGCGTTAAAAATTCACCAAAATCTATGTCACAAATGCTTACATGGGCACAACAAAATCCAGGGCGCCTAACTCACCCAGCAGTAAGTAACTTTATGGGCTCCACTTTTTTAAAGCAAGCTTTGATAGAGCTAACACCTGATACTAGCGTATTGCAGCAAGAGGCCTCAAAGGTGTCGTTTGAAAAAGCTAGCGCGCCGTTATGGGAGTGGTATGATTCAATAAAGCCGTATTTATGGCGTGAAGGTACAAGTTTTCCAGAAAATGAGGCCATTCAACAACAAATGCTCAGTGATGGCGTCGTTGATATTGCTATGGCATTTGACCCAGGAGCAGCAGCCGCGGGAATAGCTAGTGGATTATTACCTCCAAGCGCCCGCGTACTAGTGCCCAGCGAAGGTTCATTAGGCAACATTAGCTTTGTCGCTATTCCCTACAATGCCAGCCATACTGCAGCAGCGAAGGTGGTAGCCAACTTTTTGCTACAACCTGAAACCCAAGCTCATATGCAAAATATCGATGTGTTAGGTAGTTTTTCAGTGTTAGATACCAACAAAATAAGTCATCAACATACAATGGCTTTTTCTGCCTTACCTACTTCTGAAGCACTGCCAACTTTGGTAGAATTAGGCCCTACTCTTTTAGAGCCTCACTCCAGCTGGACTGAGCTATTGAAACAGCACTGGAGTGAGCGATACAGCCAGTAATACACTGTTAGCATACATAACAAAGGGACTAATATTACCTGTGACATTTTCTATACAATGGCCAAAGTGGACAATGCTGGCCATACTAGTGATGGGTATATTGGCCCCTGTCGTGACAGGCCTAGGTGAGACCACCCGTGCTGCCTTTGGCATTTTGCCCGTGCTTGGAAAACACGATTTTAATTTAACTGCTTGGCAGCAGCTGTTTCAACTGCCAGGCTTTACCACTAGTTTACAGCTTACTTTAGTGAGTGGTTTTTTGGCCACTAGTACAGGCTTAATTTTAACCATTTTTGGCTGTGCATGGGTTTACAATACGTCTGAAAAGTCATTCTTATTTAGTAAATTGAAACCATTTATCGCTCCCATGTTAGTACCTATTTTAGCTGCCCCTCATGCTGCAATAGCAATAGGCTTAACTTTTTTGCTAGCACCGTCTGGTTGGTTAACTCGCCTATTTAGCCCTTGGTTAACCACATGGCAATTGCCGCCAAACTTGACGATAGTGCAAGACTTATGGGGCTTGAGCCTAACACTTGGGCTGATTGTCAAGGAGCTACCATTTTTATGGCTTATAAGCCTTGTGGCCCTTAAACAAATTAATTTATCTAAACAACTATCCATCGCCCAAAGCATGGGTTATAGCTATGCCAATGCATGGTATAAAATCATTATCCCTCAACTATACCCATTAATTCGCTTACCCGTATTGGTAGTTTTGGTTTATGCCCTTTCAACTGTAGATATGGCTTTAATATTAGGCCCTAATACTCCTCCTACTTTAGCTTTAGCTACAATGCGCTGGTATAACGATGCCAACGTTGCCATGTTATTGCCCGCTTCTGCAGCGGCAATAGGGCTAGCTGGGCTAATGATTTTAAGTGTTTTTGTTTGGGAAATAGCGATCGTAATAATCATGGCTGTTACCAAAATAGCTACTAGATCAGGTGCACGTGGAAGGCATTGGAGGTTAGTGTCTACTGCTTTAGCAACAGCACTGCCAATGTCTCTTCTTCTAGGTTTTTTGTCATTAGTGGTATTGTTGATTTGGTCGTTTACTTGGCGTTGGTCATTTCCAGATGCCCTACCCACAAGCTGGTCATACAGTTATTGGTTAAAACTAATCACACACTGGCCTTTAGCACTGCAACACAGCATCATTTTGGCACTTGGAAGTAGCGCTATCGCCGTTATTTTTGCTGTCGCATGGCTAGAAGTACAAGACCGATTTGGTGGCTACCTTTCTCGTTTAACATTGTGGTTTATATACTTACCCTTACTCGTTCCACAGATTGCGTTTTTATACGGTTTAAAAGTGGGGTTTTTACGTATTGGACTTAACGGTGGTATGGGCGCTGTCATTTGGGCTCACTTATTATTTGTATTCCCTTATGTAATGTTAAGTTTGATAGATTCTTGGCGGGCTATAGACAGACGTTACTTGCAGGTGGCTGCTAGCTTAGGCACATCAACCTGGGGCTGCTTTTGGCGCATCAAGCTTACTTTATTATTACAACCATTGCTGTTGGCCTGGGCGATTGGGATAGCGGTATCTATCGGCCAATATTTACCCACATTAATGATAGGCGCTGGTAAGATAGAAACTCTTACCACACAGGCTGTCAGCTTAGCGTCAGGGGCTGATAGACGGCTAGTTGGAGTCTACGGGCTGATACAAGCCTTGGTGCCTATATTGGCATATATGTTAGCTATTTATTTACCCCGATTAATGGCTTTAAAAAAATTATAAAATAACACGGGATTACTGTTTTGAGTTTAGAGTTATGCAGTCTTTGCGCCACCTTATCCGACAACTCTGCCTTGTTTGCACCAGTAAACCTGGTTGTTGAAAAAGGAGAAGTGGCTTGTGTAATGGGGCCTTCAGGCGTTGGCAAATCAACCTTGCTTAACGCTATAGGTGGACACTTAGATACTCATTTTGGTATTGCCGGTGATATTTTATTAAATGGAAAGTCGGTAAAAAATCTTATTGCTTCAAAGCGCCAGATTGGGGTTTTGTTTCAAGACCCTTTGCTATTTCCGCACTTAAGCGTAGGTGATAACTTAGCATTTGGCTTATGCTCAAGTGTGGTAGGCGCTAAAAACCGCAAATTAGAAATAGAACAAGCGCTAGAACAAGCCCAGCTGAGCGGTTTTTATCATCGCAACCCTGCGACACTCTCTGGAGGCCAACAAAGCCGAGTAGCGCTTATGCGGGCTCTACTAGCTAGGCCTCAAGCTTTGTTGTTAGATGAGCCGTTTGCCAAACTTGATATGGAGCTAAAGTACACTATGCGTGATTTTTTATTTGACCAAGCAAGGCAACGACTTATCCCCATCCTACTTGTTACTCATGAACCTAAAGATGTGGCCGCCGCTAAAGGCCCTCTGATAGTTTTGCAGCCAATATAGGTTACTAACTATTGTTTTGAGGTTTCAATCCTATGCCTAAAACAGCCTACCCTAACTATGCTCCAGCACTTGGGTATATGACAGAAAAAATTCGACATAAATACATCACCAAAGCAATAGAATGTAATATTCTACCCTTTGACGCCCATAGAATCGCACAGATTATTTCTTTGTCTGCTCCTAACGATCCAGCTAAACCGATTCAGTTTTGGCAACTGTATTCTATCTTAGGTGAACGAAGAATTATTTCTATTGTCCATCGATTCTATACCAAAGTTTATCAAGATGAGCCTTGGTTCAGTTCAGTTTTCAAACGCATTGGTGACCTTAACCACCATGTTAATACTCAGTCTTCAATGTGGCTTGATGTCATGGGTAGGGACTTAACTTACCACGGGGCCGAATTTAGATTAAATTTCCATCATCAACATAATGCTTTTGAGTTAATGAACGAAAAAGGTGCCAAACGATGGATGGATCTTATGCGAGAGACTCTTAGTGAGTCTGACGCTTACATGACTGATGATGTTAGGGTGCGCATTAGCATCAACACATTTCTTACCTATTTTATGGATAAATACGCCGCAGATTTTGGGTTTGAAAACAAAGCTATGTTTGGCCCGACAAACTTACCCATACACCGCAAAATAAATTTCCTTAATATGACCGACATCGCTATAGAAGCATTATCAGAAACGCAGTTACGACAAGCGCTTGCGGGCAGAAGAGGCATTAGCATTAATGAGCACACCCATAAAAAGGAGCTCATTCAAATGGCTAAAAATCTATAATCTAACAATAGTGGTTTTTGCATCACTCAAGAAAAGCAAAGCATTGCCCTGGCTCAAAAGTGAGAACTTTCAATCTCGATAAAAATCATGTCTGCGGCCTAAACATCCCAGGCGAACGATAAAATTTTGATAATTACTAGATCAGGCGCCTATTTATTAAGCTTATGACAAACTTAATGATATTTAATACCAGGCGGTTAATGAATTTCTGCCGTAATAATCAGCCATAGCCAAAATTATCACAGCAGAAATTTGTACTATGCTGCAGCCAAACCGTTATTCAGAAGTGTTGCCTTCACCCTGTGCTTTTGCCTCTTTGTCTGCTTGATCTTGCTGACGTTTAGGCTCGCCATATCGAAACTCTATCAGCGTTAATACAAGGCCTATAAGCATAATAACGAATACAAAAAACGCAATGGGAAGTAGGTTATCAGCGATCATGATTTGTCTCTCCTTGCCAATAGGCTAGATAATTTAAAGTAAATACCAAAAGCAAGAATTGAGGGCACCCATATAGCTGTGAATAACCCTTCTAATTGCTTGCCCTCAAACCAAAGCAGCCCAGATACCGCAAAGGAGACCGCAACCGCCAGCAAGATGAATAAATCTGATAGTTTGAACATACTAATTTCCTTACTTGTTAAATGAACATTTATCCGGTGAAGACTAAATTTTAGCCTTCTTTAAATCCGGTGAAATCCAACTGCAGCTACTAATAAGCCTGCAATCGTAACTGCTGCTGGGATACGCAAGCCAACAATACCAAAGACTTCAATCATCGATGGTATGAGGTCAGTGAACCCAAGTGGTACCCATAAAAAAAACGGTGTAGCAACCACTACCCCAACCCACCCAGCCACACGCAGGGGTGATAAACTAGATTTGTTGTCATCAGGTAGTGATGCTTTATTATCGTCGTTAACAGTCACTATTTTATTTCCATTTTTTACACAATCGGCATCAACGTAAAATACTATTTAACCAGCTTTTTTTTGATGCACCCAGTGTTTTAAAGCAATTGGTCGAGCCATTACTATACATTAGTAATGTAAGAAGAAGTATCAACATTAAAAAGAAGCATTTGTTTTGAATCAAACGCTTAGATATTTAAAATTTTTGCCTAAGCCATTAATACTAAGGCTTTGCTACATATCATCCAATAATACAGCTAAGACTCTACACATTTTTGTTAAAAATTTATTTGTAAATCTATGTAAATCTGTGATGACCCGCATATAAAAACCATGAGTACTATACTGGCAAACCTATAATAATCTTTGCACACTCATAGTTACATAATTTATTAAAACACAACAAAATCATCTGGTTAAAAGGACATTAACACTCCAATAGCAACATATACGAGATGCAATTTATGAATATTGATGATCAAAAACGGCCTCTTTTTGTATTACAGACGTTAGTATTAGTAATATTCAGTTTAGGATAAAAGGGTGTATTATGCCGCTATTATAAACGTTTTTGGCAAAGCTAACTCTAAGCTAATGCCATTGGGTTTTGAGTCATAATTACTAAGAGAAAAATCAAATGTTTGGACTATTTAAGACAGACCCCACCAAAAAACTACAAAAGCAATACGAATATCTTTTGCTTGTCGCACTGCGTCTGCAGCGCAAAGGCGATATCATGGGATACTCTATGAAAACCCAAGAAGCAGAATTAATACGCGAGCAAATCGAGCAATTAAAAACTAAACAAAGTAATTAATTCAAGCGTTGGTAGCAAAAGGCATAGCCTCTAACTTTAGACCTTTGACAGTGAATTGAAGATTCAAAAAGTCTCTGTTAGCTGGATTTTCACACCTGCGGTTTAAGATATTTAACTTAGGATACCCATTTTTATGGATAACAAAGCTTTTTTGTCTTCTTTAACCTCAGGCCAACGAGCAGCATTAACCAAGCGCAGTAACACGAAAGGCCTGATCCATTTAATGGGACACGTGGGTTTGATTACGCTTTGTAGCGTGATGATTCTATCTGAAATTCTCTATTGGCAAGCGATTATGGCAGTGCAAGGTGTGTTGCTTATTTTCTTATTCGCTCTATTACATGAAACCAGCCACAAGACACCCTTTCGTACTATTTGGATTAATGACGTAGTTGGTCACATTTGTGGATTTATTTTATTTATACCGGCTAAATGGTTTAGATATTTCCATATGGCTCATCACCGGTTTACCCAAATCCCTGGTTTAGATCCAGAAATTGATACTCCCAAGCCTGGCAATTGGGTGCAATATTTAGTCTATATGTCTGGCATTCCAATATGGATTGGTCAAGCAAAAACCATTAGTAACAATGCTTTTCAACAAAACAATGAGTCTTTGGTTGCTTTGGTCCCTTTGGCGCAGAACGCTAAAGTGAGGTTGGAATCCAAAATTTACCTCACAATGTATCTGTGCCTTTTTGCAGCAAGCATTGGGTTGGGAACAGCCATTTTGTTATATGTGTGGTTGCTGCCCATCATTCTAGGACAACCCTTTCTTCGCCTGTACTTACTCGCTGAGCACAGCCGCTGTCCCAAGGTTACAAATATGCTTGAGAACACACGCACTACGCTTACCAATCGGCTTGTTCGCGCAATTGCATGGAATATGCCCTATCACACAGAACACCATACCTTTCCATCAGTGCCTTTTCACAGGCTTCCTGCCCTTCATGCGTTGCTTACACCACACCTTCAAGTTACATCAAAAGGCTATCTGGCTTTTAATAAAGTGTACATACAAGACGAGCTATGATTTCAAGTTTCAATCAAACCTTGTGAACTGCTTAGTTTTTAATAACTTCTTATAAGTTGCCCTTACAGAACCTAATTTGACATTCTTTCATGCACTGCTTCCATACCACGTTCTGCCATATCACTAACCTCACCAGCATGTGTTTGCAGGGCATTAACGACATCTGGGTTTGATGATGTTTGACTAACTACAATACCAAGCTCCGTCATGGTGATCTGCGTCTTGATAGCTTCACTTTGTGCAAACAGTTTATCCAGTGTTGGGCTTTGAATAATTATTTTAGGGTCTCGCTTCTCTTCCAGCCTTGCCACCATAGCGACAACATGACTCACCAGTGCGCCACGTGATTTATCATCTTTTGTTTGGGTGGTCGTTATTACACCATTAGGAATATTTTTAACAGTTCGAGTAATTTTTTTATGATTTTTAAATATTGCCTTTAAATCACTGACCTCACTTTCAGTCGTGTCCTGTCCCTGAAGACCTGGCATATTCATCTCATCGTGGGCGTGGTTCTTTTGGCCATCTTCACTTGATCCATGATGAGCCTTCATCTGCTGCGCATAATCATGGTCTCCACTTAATAAGTGTGGAGCAAGCCACATTGTAAGCACGCCAAGCCCAAAGACTGCGACTAAAATGATTATTGTTTTGAGTTTCAAAGTTATTTCTCATATTCATTATATTAGATTTATATAATACTCAAAAAACACTGTTCAAGCTAGACTTCAACAGGCAAACCAAAAACGATTAGCACTGCATATTCTTTTCTGTCACAACCAGACACAAGTGGTGGAGACTCACCTGGTTTTAGAGGAAATACCTCAAGACTGGCATTTTTAGGAGAGCAAGTGCTCGAAGCACCTGTGGGTGTGTAACGCGCAGAGCGACACGGCCCGTGAGTTACATTAGCAATGGTTTTATCATCAGATAGTGACCATGCTTGTTTACCGTCGTTATCTGGCTGTTCTACCGTGAGTAAAGAGATCTGATCTTCACCATTGGTAACGTAATACTTCCCTGCTGGCATAGGAAACTCAGGGGCTTTCATAATTAGGCCATTTTCATCAAGCCACCAGTCATTAATATCAAAGCGCCATCCAGCTGGTGCAATATTGCCTGCCTTTTGTAAAAGCTGATAAAACCGCAGCCACACTCCGATAGGCCCAGGATCTAATCGCCATAACCCCCAAGTTTCTGCCCCTGTGCCAGACATAGCATTACCTGGAGCAAGGGTAGCAATATACTGAGGCTGTACACGACGTATTTTAGTTTGCGCAAATAATGGTAAACCTATAGCAGTGGCCAATACCCCCAAAGAAGAGACTAGCCATTGGCGACGGGTTAACTTATCAGAATTTTTCATATTATCGACAGTATTTTAATTTGCCATAAGGCTATCATAGGCAAATTAACTAACCAAGTTATATAGCTTCTTATGATTTGGCTGGATGGCCTGAAGACTTAAGTATATTATTTAAGTATTATTTAAAGGCATGCTGAGTTATGTTGAAATTAATACAAATCGTATATGTTAATTAACCTCATCTTAGCGCCCTTTTCAGCTTTAGATTCATTCATCCATCCGCTAATATGAAAGAAACCATTAACATTGTCTGGTTTAAACGTGATCTGCGTATAAACGATCACAAACCGTTGCTTGTCGCATCTAATTCAGGCGTACCGGTGTTGCCGCTATATGTGGTGGAGCCTGATTATTGGCAGCAAGGCTTTAGCTCTCGTCGTCATTGGCATTTCATTTATGACTGTCTATCAGACCTTAATATTGCTTTAACACAACTGGGCCAGCCTCTTATCGTTCAAGTGGGTGAAGTTTGTGACGTCATCACGCGCCTACATTCACAATATAATGTTCAAGCGATATACGCACACGAGGAAGCTGGAAACCTCTGGACCTATCGCAGGGACATCAGTGTTAACAAATTATGCTCTAGCTTGAATATTCCACTGCATGAGTACCCTCTTAATGGCGTAGTTAGAAGGCTCAGTTCTCGTGATGATTGGTCAGCTATTCGCAATAAGCGTATGGCTCAAAAAATCGCACCAAAACCTTTTAGCCTTCCCCTACTATCCACATACTCTTCACAACCTTTACCAGATAAAGACCATACTATGTTTGGCGAAAGGTTCTTAGGCACCGTGCAACAAGGCGGCCGCATAAGAGCAGTAGAGGATTTGAGAGGTTTTTTAAAACATCGTTCCAGTCAATACCTCTACCATATTTCTGCGCCAGGTTTGTCGTCTACTTATTGTTCGAGATTATCAGCACACCTTGCATGGGGAAGTCTCTCTGTGAGGGAGGTTGTTCAGTCAATCAAAAAACGCAAACAGCAATTTAACGCCGAAGAAAAAAAGCGCTTTGGTAGAAATTTAACCGCATTTAACTCAAGACTTGCATGGCGCTGTCACTTTATACAAAAAATTGAAGACCAACCCTCCATTGAAACTCACTGCATGCACCCTGCCTTTGAGGGCTTGCGTGAGAGCCAGCACGATGAACTAAAATTTAAAGCATGGGCTTCAGGGCATACTGGATACCCATTTGTTGACGCTTGCATGCGTAATTTGATTGCACACGGATGGATCACTTTTCGCATGCGCGCAATGCTTGTAAGCTTTGCAAGCTATCAGCTTTGGTTGGATTGGCGTGTTGTAGGCCATCATCTTGCTGGTCTATTCACCGATTACGAACCTGGCATTCATTATAGTCAACTGCAGATGCAATCTGGTGTTACCGGCATAAACTCCATGCGTGTCTACAATCCAGTTAAGCAATCAATGGAACATGATCCAAATGGCGATTATATAAGGCACTGGGTTCCCGAGTTGAAAGGCCTTTCTAATGCCTTTATCCACGAGCCTTGGAAGTGGGGTAAAAACTTAGTAGATGATGCTTCACTATTATCAGGCACCGTCTACTCGAACCCCATTGTCGACCATGAATCAACAGCAAAAGAAGCCAAAGAAAAGCTCACAAAGGTGCGCAAAAGCGACCATTTTAGAATCATCTCAAATTCTGTTTATAATAAACTGGGAAGTAGAAAAAAAAGACCAACTAAAGCTAAAAAAGTGATCGCTGAAAACCAACTAAAGCTGTTTTAAACACACTGTTCTATTAAGGTAAATCTCGGGCTATACGTTTAAAGAATAACTTAACCAAACTATTGCTACGACCGATAAAGCGGGTCACTACAAAAATGGTTTTAACTTTATTACGGGATATTTTAATTTGTGAACTTTGTTGGAAATCTGGCTGCTTATAAATGTTCTTTAACGTTAGTAACGCCATACCAATAGCCCACAGGCAAAAATTACGGTAGCCCTGCTCGGCCTTTGGGATCAGTAACGTGTATCTTAAGGCGTCTTGCAGATGCCCGTGGGCAATAGCCACAAGCTCCCTCACGCCTTGGTGAAAATCAGGGTTAGTGCGTTGCTTAGATAAATCCTGCAATTGAATGTTGTACTTACTAAAAACATCTTGCGGTAACCAGCAAATCTCACGGCCTTGGTCTTGCCAAATATCTTTGAGAATATTGGTCATTTGTAAACCTTGGCCAAAAGACACGGACAAAGGCATGAGCTGGGCCTTGTTGTCTTTGAATCCTTTTGAGTAATCGCAGTAGAGCAACGTCAGCATTTCGCCTACTATACCTGCTACATGGTAACAATAGTCGTTAAACGCCGGCATATTAGGCAAGCCCGAATGAGGCTGGTGAGCTTGGTAGTGCATCATACCTTGCACCATAGTGGCGACACATTGCTGAATAATGCTTTGCTGAGCTGGACTAAAGGCGCGAAACAAACGCAAGATGCGCTGACTGTTGGCAATCAAATCAAGCTCAGCCGGCGCAGTATCACAGTGCAAATGGGACTGTAATTCTGTCACCCAAGTATCCGTGGACTCTTGACTGCTTAACAAGCTTGATAGTTGGTCGCTAAAATGTCCTTTCAAAGCTAAGGCAAGCTGGGGATCGTCTTCAATGGTATCTGCCATACGACACCATAAATAAGCATTGCCTACCACTTGCACAAGCTCTTTTGATAATTGTGGAATGGTTAACGCGAAGGTACGTGATACCCCCTGCAGAATGTAGTCTTGATACTGGCTGTCGGTATAGTTACTGGTATCTGTTAGACGAAATCTTTTCATGAGCCAAGTTTAACCGATTATGGCTAACAAGGGGGATTTCACATGACCAATATACTAAGCTCAAAACTATCTGGATCGATACCAGTGATCACTAATCTTTATGATTGAGCACACAGCGCCGCTTCATCGCGGCGTAAAACTTAACTACAATTGTCTACCTGTAAAATGTGTTAACTATGGAAAGATCTTCTTAGCCGCCTAAGTCCCCAGGCAATAGCTAAACCCACTCCATAGATTAGGGAGTTTACATTCACGATTATAATGATCATGACAAATGCAAAGCCAAAATCCATTGTTGGCAAACTCATAAGAACAGTAATCAACGTTTGAATAACAACAAAGACTAACCAAACCTTCTGCCAGACATTAAGCTTGTTCCACGTCGTTTTTGCTAAAGGTCGCTTATTCTTGGGTTTATGTTTACTAACGCCTTCATAATAAATTTCATCTATTGCATCTATTGCAGTATGAACATAATCTTCAGGTTTGGTGTCTTTCATAATCTGCGAAATACCTTTTTAATGCCCATATCACTTACCTTACCCGTCTAAATAAACGTTTGAAACTTTTCTTTTACTGCTTTAGAAAGCCTCATCATCACTATAAACACGGACCGAAAGTTCACCATTAACACTTTCAGACACCACAAAATTGATAGGCTGACAGCACACTTGGCAATCTTCGATGTACTGCTGATCTAAATCTGATGGGTCCACTAAAACGCCAATGGTCTCGCCACAATATGGACAGCCTACGAAGGCTTCAGTTAAATGATTCAATGTTGATTATTCCTTCTTAGTCTACTAACTTTATAACCCTTCAAATTATCTCTATTACTACTAGATAGCCACATTTTTCTTAAATTCGTAACTCGGTATTTTTAACACATTAATCGCTATGTTTTGCATAGCCTGATAATGATCTTTCATTTTTTTATCTACATTCACATAATTAAAATTTTGATGACGCCAAAAAGCAGTGGCAGCTGCGCCATAGGCCGTAAATACTTGGAGAGCTTTCGTCTCGGCTTCTACTAATGTGATATGTTTTTGATAGGCAGTTAAAAGTGATTTTGCCTTATCTAATGACACCTCACCTGCATCACAGCAAGTTCCAACAATCATCATTCCAATATCAAATAATCGGTAATAATAAGTGGCTTCTTCAAAATCCATAATCGTTGCTATTTTTCCATCTTTACTGACGATAATGTTATCTGAAAATATATCACTGTGAATCATCGCATAAGGTAATTCATCACTTATAAAGCTTTCAATAAGGGCTTGTGTTTCTTTTAACCATTTTAAAAAACCACTATCAGGCTCATAAACCGTTACTTCATCAAATTTTTCTAATCCAAAACTTAACGTTGTTGAATCCCTTTTCCATCGCACTAACAAGATCAACGTCTTTAATTATTGATTTAATATCATCTAAATTTATTACTGTTGTCATAATTCTATCCTTACTTATTTTTATCTGATTAATTAACCATTCATTATTAACATTTTCAAAAACTAAAAAACTGATAGGCTGACACACATTTGGCAATCTTCGATGACTTTTGAAAATAATGGATACTATTTTAACAGATCTATATGGAAGGTTAACATTATTACAGCTTTTGAATTTTATGTGGATATTCTTTAAAAAATCAAATGAATCAGTGACTTAAAACATAAATGAGTGAAGTGAAGAGCCATTACCCTCCACATCACTCACTGCTTCGATTCGCCCTTACGCCAGCTTAGTACTTTATTGGGGCATTAGGTGGTTAGGAGAAAGCTTATCTGTGACAAGTACAGCGCCGTTAAAATCTAGTGCGTCTGCAAAGGCTCCTGGAAAAGCAATACAACTAATACCAGCTGCTAAAGCAGAACCCATGCTAGCCACTGTATCTTCTATGGCCATACAGTCTTGTGCTTGAAGGCTCATGTCTGAAAGGGCTTTTTGGTAGATATCTGGGTTTGGTTTAGCTGTCGCCACCATTTTATCATTACCTACAAAACTAAAATCGCTACGCTTTATCTGTCCGTCTAGGGCTATAAAAACAGCATCAACATTAGCTTTAGACGTACTGGTGACGAAAGCTAATGACAAGTTATGTGCTTTTGCATGACCAACAACACTGGCAACACCTGGGCGCAATAATAAAGATTCTTTGGACATTAACGAATCAAAAATTTCGGTCTTGCGCACGTGCAACTGTGATGCATCTACATCCATGCCACACTGGGCCGCAAAGTCTTGAATGCGGCTACGACCGCCAGACTTGGTAAGTAAATCCTTATAAACTTCAGCATTCCAGTTCCAATCCAGGCCAGCTTCAGAAAATGCTTGGTTAAATGCACGACGCTGCAAATCAGAGGTTTCAACTAGGGTACCAATAGATCCAAAAAAAATGGCCTTAACTGTCATAATATTTGCCTTTTGTATTAGCTTTACCCACGCATAGAAACTTTAGGCGAACGAAAACCAGTCTACTATCGTTACTTAGCTCTTGAGTATTTGTTGGTGAGAAAATAAATGTAAAAATAACTGCCTATTTTTGGAACAGGTTAGTGCATCCTGTGCTGTGCTGCCCTGCTAACGTTGTTTATATTGCGTAGGACAATGGCTTCTGGTCACATCGTCACTTCTAAGCTTGACATGCTTAGTAGCACGTCCACTCACTCTTTCTCGCCATATCCTAAAACTTCGAGGCTTTAAGTTGCGGCGCATAAACTTGATTACGTCTGACTCATTCATGCCAAATAGCCTTTCAATGGCTTCAAACGGGGTACGATCTTCCCATGCCATTTCTATCACTCTAGATTGCTCACTTTCTAAAAGTAACATAAAAGGATTCCCACATTATTCACAAAAAAGTTTTTAATTTACCCATGTGATTTCATAGATAAACGGCGACTGATATATTATGTTTGCTTCATAGGCCCCATGTCAAACTTATTCTGGGTAGGGCCTATTTTTCATTTAAGGCCTCAAAAACAATATAACAAACACAAGAAACATATCTATCTGTGCTTCAAAGGCTCAGCACTACACAATGGTTTTGTTTTTGAAGCCGTGTCTTAAGTTAACCAGTGATTAAATTACTAGGCACTCAATCACTAATTTTTACACCGTTTTTGAATGACCCTTGCTCAAGCCCAGTTATATTTCCGTTAAACGGAACATCAGTGGACTTTTCATAGTAAAGACCATCACGCAAAACTAAATCATCTATCGTTTCACTCCAACTTGGTCACGACAAAAGTGACATGAATAGTATGCTAAGGAATGTATTGGTTGATTTCATTAATCTAACAGTCCGTGTAGGTACTTTCTAAGCAACGTGAAGACATGTTCTGTGCCTTGTTGATATGAGAAATACTCATTTCATCTGTAATATTTTCTTTAAGACCATTGGCGATCTCATCACCATTTTGTGCAGCTAAGTTAAACCACATATAAGCTCGAATGTTGTCGGCCTGCACACCGTTGCCAGTGTAGTAAATAAGCCCCAGCGTAGTTTGAGCCTCTCCAAACCCCTGCTCAGCAGACAAAGTGAACAACTTTGACGCAGTCTGAGCATTCGCTGGAACACCTTCACCTCTAGCGTACATGCCTCCTAGTTCGTATTGGGCTTCAGCAAAACCTTGCTCAGTAGCTAGAGTAAGCCACTCCACAGCTGTCTTATCGTTCTCTAAGACACCGTTACCATTGGCGTACATAACACCCAAATTATTTTGAGCAATAACATGACCCTGCTCAGCCAAAGGAACCCAATGCGCTAAAACAGTTTTAAAATCACCTAACGCGAGCGCATTAAGGCCTTTGTTAAAATCACCAGCTGAGGCTAAAACGGCACCACTGGGCAACAGCAGTGACAGCATTAAACCTATAAGCTTTATTTTAATACTCATGTGCGTCCTTGAAAATTGTAACGATTACTTTAGATCTTACTGACATCAACCTGGCATTGATATAGGGAACTTCTGATTTCAAGTCTCAGACTTATGATGACTGGCTCTTAATAGCCGCTAGCACGAGAGTCTGACTGTCTTTGACAGAGGTATATAAGCGTGAGTAGTAACTATTATTCTGGCTTTTATACCACTATGTTTTGAGAAAAAAATTTAGCTTTAAAATCTGCAGGCAGGCATCGACAAGCCGCCACCTGTGCCTTATCTATTTGAGTAGGCGTCATTTTATTAGTAATACGTTTCCTATCCACACCAGCCTGCACATTACCCTTATGTTCGGCTATAAAATACCACATATAGGCATTCACATGATCTGTGAAAACCCCTATACCTTTCTCATACATTGACCCAAGTTTCCATAGAGCCATCGCATTCTTTTCTTCAGCAGATGCAGCAGCTAGATAATCGTGCTGTGAAGAGATTTTGGAGTTGGTTTCTGTGAGGATTATAGATTGACTTTTTTTGGCTGCCATTTTGTCTATGGTTGCTCTAAACAAGAAGTGAGTTGCTCTAAATCAATTTTGAGTGCTTTTGATATTTGAACTATCTTGTTTAACGATGGACTTGCGCTACCCCTTTCAATTTCACCCATATACCCCCGGTTAATACCTGCCATAGCCGCTAGGTCATCTTGGGTAAAGCCCTTATTCTTTCTTGCATTGCGCACTCTTTTTCCAAATTCAATATTATGATTCATGAGAGCCTTCAATTTAGGATGTTTAATTATAGCAAACGACTTAATTTGTTCAAGAAGGTTAAGCTTTACTGGGGGGGCTTGAGATTCGTTTTCGGTAGACAAACCCAAAGAATTTTCTTTGTGGCAGGGCTCAGTGGTCAGGCGTGTAGGCAAAGTAGACGAAAAGGCATCCGTAAATATAATATGCCAATCCCATTGCAATTCTTGCATCCAGGCCATTTTTTTGCACCTAAGGTTGGCAAAATAAAAATTGTGTAGGCTGACATTCATCACTTAATACCTTAACTTTCTGTCTGTTGAGCGTACATTAATTTTTTCAAAAGCAAAACTGGGTATACCCAGTAAAACTTTGCCCAATCGGCAATGCGATCAGGCTACGTTGTATCCACAAAATATCAAAATCTTCACTGAAACTTAGGCCTTTGTCATTGAAAGATTTATCATCCCACTTTTCTTACTTAGTTTTCTCAAGTTAAGCCAAGCGAAAAGGGTCATACAGACAGATAAGTCATGGATATAATTAATGACTTTCTTAAGTCTCATAAGTGGGATATAAGGTGCCAGTGCAATTTAAGGACAACACTAGCGTATTTGAGGGCGGTCGCCTGTATAACCCTGAACAATGGATCCTCATCACCAGATTGTGGCTAAGAAGAGACAAGCATGAGCACCTGTAAAATGCTTATGCGCATTCACCTGAAGCTAATAGGACTCTCCTTAGAAAACATAGGTAGCAAGGCAAAGCTACAGTGGCACTGCGCAAGGGATATGCTTGACCGGCACACTCAAAACGCCCTAGCTCAGTTGTATTGATTATCAGTGCACTCAATAGCTCATAGTGCAATAATGCTCCTAATCAACACGCAATTCTTTAATTAAAAAATCCACTGCTACTTTTACTTTTTGTAGCTGATATTTGGGCCTAACGTACAACAAATAGATACCTGCGTCTTGCTCTGTGTTTATCATTACTTGCGCATCACTTAAGTTAATCACCTGTAACTGTTTAGTACTTAGTTCCTCTTTAAGCCCCCATTCTGGCAGCAAAGCAATGCCTTCACTGCCAACTACCGCTTTAAGTATACCCGCGCCATGATTACTGATCATATTGGCTTTATTTTGCAACTGTAGCCATTCTCCATTAATATTTACTTGCCAAAACAGCACTGCGTTGGGTCCTCTGTAATACAAAACTCGATGACTACTAAGCTGCGCTAAGTTTTGTGGCACACCATGGGTATCCAAATATTTAGGAGATGCCACTAGTAAAAATTTATTGCCTGAGAGTTTACGAGACACCACCCTGCCTTCAGGCTCTCCTCCTTCTCTAATAGCAATGTCTATTTGATCGCGGGTAAGGTCTGTCACCTGATCGGTTAAATGTATGTCTAAGGTGATGTCAGGGTATTGCTGCCTAAATTTAGCCAAAACGGGTGTTAAGCATGCTTCACCATAACCTGGCGTAGCAGTGATGCGTAATGTGCCAGAGGGTATTTTTGTATGCAAGCTCACTAGCTCGTCTGCATGGCTCAAGGTGGCCACAGCGCCCTTTACTTCATCGTAGTACAAAAGGCCTTGCTCAGTGAGCCGCACGACCCGAGTTGAACGCTGGAATAACTCCACACCCAGCATTGTCTCTAAATCTTTAATTCGCCTAGACATAGAAGACACAGGCACACCAAAGGCTTTTGCGGCTTGGGTAAAGTTTGACGTTTCAACGACTTTTAAAAAATAGTGAAGAGCGCGCAGTTTGTCCATTTTTTTACCTTTTGTCGTGCCTAAAAATCATGCTTATTATTGCTATTTAAACAAATATATTTCTCGTTTAAAGCCACTACAAGAATTATATCAAGATACTATAATAGTTTTTAGCAACAAACCATCCACAAACCCAACACGGAAGAATCCAATGATAGCGTTAATGATGACAAAATATGGCAACATTTCGACCAGCCTTGCTCTTCAAAGCGTAGCTATGCCAAAAGCTTCCGCAAATCAGGTGGTCATTCGAGTGTGTGCATCCAGCATTAACCCAATAGACTACAAAATACTCAGGGGAGACTTTAAAGCACTCTCTAAAGTGCAATTTCCACAAGGTATTGGCCGTGATGTAAGCGGCGTGGTGGTAGAAGTAGGCAAGCAAGTTCACCACTTTAAGGTTGGAGATGCTGTTTTATCTCGCATAGACGAATCACTTGTGGGGACTATCGCCGATTACGTTGCCTCAGAATCTCATCACACCACATTAAAGCCAGAGCAACTCACCCACGAAGAAGCTGCAAGCATACCTTTAGCTGGTCTAACCGCCTTACAAGCCTTAGTGACTACTGCCAACTTAAAAGCAGGTGAAAAAGTATTAATTCATGCAGGCTCTGGTGGTGTTGGCAGTATTGCTGTCCAACTTGCAAAAAGCATTGGCGCCTTTGTAGCAACCACTACTAGCACGGCAAATGCAGAGCTATTAACAAAACTTGGTGCAGATCAGGTGATCGATTACAAACAAGAGAATTACTTAGAACAGGTGAGTGATTTTGACGTGGTATTTGACACACTTGGTGGTGACTATACTCTGGATGCCTTTAAGGTGATTAAAAAAGGTGGCAAAGTAGTTTCTATAAGCGGTGAAGTCGATGACATCTTAGCCCAAGACCTTGGCCTGAATCTTATTATTCGCACCATCCTAAAGCTTAAAGCTAGAAAAATAGTCAAAGCTGCAGCCAAGAAACAAGCCATGTACCGCATGATTCTTATGAGCCCAAATGGGGCGCAGCTTGCTGAATTGGTCGACTTGTATGTCAACAAAAAAATAAAGCCAGTAATTGATTCAGTCTACCCATTTACCAAAAGTATTGAGGCACTGGAACACTTATTAAAAGGTCGCGCTAAAGGTAAGATACTGATCAAGCACTAGATCAAGGCCGACCGCCAGACTATGCTTCACCAACGCTCATTAGAGGCAGTGCTTTGGCCCCTAGAGGCACTTGTGGGATGTGTGTTTCTCAGTTATTACTGGCGGCTTCAATAACTTGCCAGCCCTTGGCTTGCTGATGTGCGCTGTGTACACTGTCCATATATCAGCATTGTGGCCAAATTAAATGCACCATTAAATGTTTAAGTGCTGCATGAGAGATCATGCAAACGTTATTGAAGAAAGTGGCTATTTAAGGAATGCTGTGATCAAAAGATAAAGACACACTATTCAACTTTTGCTCGGCGCAAATTCAGTCTAAACCTTGGCGTTATTTCTCTTGCTTTGGCTATTAAAGGAGGAAAAATAATGGCCGCTGACACTTTGCAATCTAGCCAACTAACCCTTGAAGAAAGCCTTGAGATTGCTCTGAGGGCGCTTGGGTCTGATGTGACCAAGGCTGTTGCTGATAATCTTGCAAAAGGTGTGGTTGGTTTGCCCACTTTAAATGTCCATTTGCGCAATGCCAACATGACAGCTGCTGATGCAAAGACCATCGCAAACGCTTTGGTCGCTTAAAAGGCGTGTCAGCATTTGCCTAATAATGCCTTTGCATGCAATGTTTAAATAAAAGCTAAGCCCATGCAGGGCTGCATAATAAGGCTAACGAGCTGATAAACCCAACACCCCAAACGATCGTGCGCAAGGTTGCCCTATCGTTTAAATAATAAAAAATATAGGCCACCCTTGCAACAATGTATGCAATAGCCAAGTAGTCAATCGCACTTGATACCATGCCAGTCGCCGTGGCAACGAGAATACCTGTCGCAAAAAGGGGAAAGCTCTCTATTTGATTTTGGTGCGCTGCCAAGGCGCGTTTACCCAACCCATTTAGGCTGGCCTGCTGTTCTCTTGGGTTATTGTTATCGTAGCCTTCAGGGCTTTTTTGCTGTGCCCGAAACAATGGCGTCTTTGAAAGAACATGAAGTAATCCTGCTATAAAAAGACACCATAATGCGATCGACATGTTTAACTCCGTACTGTTTAATAAATAGAAAATAACGCATTAGTAAGGGCTTCCAGATCAGGAGTGCCACTTACTTATTTTTCAGCTGGGTTACCAAAGAAGATGTCTGCCTTTATTTAAAATATATTGTTACGCATATCCTCTAAGATGACATCCTGATATTTACTAGCTCTCTTCCTCTGTTCTACTTCCAGCGCCTCAATGTGTAGAGTATGTGTCTACTGCTGGTCTTGTAGTATAGACACTTGTTGTGTCGCACCATTTTATGTCTCAAGTAACTGATGTGCATACACTGAGTGCCTTCTCACCTACTCTCACGCAAACTTTAACATCCACTGACTTAACTTATCAACACTATATCCATCGCCATAGCTTTGACCAACAAGCTGTAATAACTTCTTACATCCACAGGAACACGCCTGTGGAAGCAATAATACTGTTGCGAGTAGTCAAATAGTCGTTTGGAATGTATGTAAGAATGAAGTGCACCTCACCAAAAAATTGGCCATAGAACACCATAGGTGATTCACGATCAGTGAATGAAAGGCTTACAATTTAATACTTTAAGTGTGCACGATAAGTGCTAGAAGGTGACTTCTGCTATATTAGCAATATCTAAAATGGTGCGGACGGAGAGACTCGAACTCTCACACCTTGCGGCACTGGAACCTAAATCCAGCGTGTCTACCAATTCCACCACGTCCGCTTAATCAACTCAGGCTAGGCCTATGTTCATCGTACTACCTTACTACAATGCAATGGGGTGGACGATGGGGTTCGAACCCACGACCACCGGAATCACAATCCGGGGCTCTACCAACTGAGCTACGCCCACCATTACGGCATTACATTTACTATTTACCCGCTTACCTTTTCGGCGTTGGTACGCCCTGAAGGATTCGAACCCTCGACCCACGGCTTAGAAAGCCGTTGCTCTATCCAACTGAGCTAAGGGCGCATGTTACTGCGGCAAATAATGGTCGGGGTAGAGAGATTCGAACTCCCGACATCCTGCTCCCAAAGCAGGCGCGCTACCAGACTGCGCTATACCCCGACATCCTCTACAACGCTACTGCCTAGTGGCTTATGCCGTTGAAGAGGTGCGTATATTATAGCCGATACACTCCTTCGTCAAGCTTATTGTTTGGTTTTTTTATCAATAAAACCAAACTGTTAAAATAAACTTGAATTTTAGACTTCCCGTTTCCAGATAGTGCCTTCTTTACTGTCTTCTAATATTACTCCGGCATCTTTTAATTGATCACGTATTTGATCTGACAAAGCAAAATCGCGGTCTATTTTAGCTTGATGGCGCTGCGCTACCAATGCGTCAATATCTATATCAACAAGGTCTCCCTCGCCTGCTTCGCCTTTTAAATAGGCACTAGGTGATAAAGCCAATAAGCCTAATATATTACCTAACCCTCGCATTTGGCTTGCCAAAACACCTGCCTGGGGATCACTATCGCGTTTTAGACGATTCACTTCACGTGCCATTTCAAACAGCACTGAAATTGCCTCACGGGTATTAAAGTCGTCATCCATTGCTGCATTAAAACGATCAAGATAAGGCCCATCAAGAGCCACGTCACAAAGATCAAGCTGATCCATGGCTGTGTACAATCGATCTAGCGCGCTTTTAGCTTCCACCAAGGCATCTTCTGCATAATCTATCTGGCTGCGGTAATGGCTAGCAGTCAGTAAATAACGCACTATCTCTGCAGAATATTTAGCTAGCACTTCACGAATAGTGAAAAAGTTACCTAATGACTTAGACATTTTTTCTTTGTTAACCCTCACTGCCCCTGCATGCAGCCAGTAATTTACAAAGGTCTCACCATTAGCTGCTTCAGATTGTGCTATTTCATTTTCATGGTGTGGAAATGGCAAGTCTGGGCCCCCTCCATGAATATCAAAATGATTACCCAAGCAACATTTGGTCATTGCAGAACATTCAATATGCCAACCAGGGCGACCTTCTCCCCAAGGTGAAGCCCAAGACACTTCATCTTTTTTCACAGCTTTCCACAATACAAAATCAAATGGATTTTCTTTAACGTCGTTCACCTCAACGCGAGCACCTGCACGCATATCTTCAAGCTTGCGATTAGTTAATGCACCATAATTTTCAAATTGGTCAACACGGTAGTAAACATCACCGTTAGAAGCTGCATAGGCGTATCCCTTATCAATCAAGGTCTGCACCATCTCTATAATAGCTGGCATGTGCGCAGTAGCGCGCGGTTCTTGGTTTGGAGCCAATACACTAAGAGCCATTTCATCTTCATGCATAGCAGTGATAAAACGGTTAGTGAGCTCGTCACACGTTTCACCATTTTGCGCGGCACGTTTAATAATTTTGTCGTCTACATCAGTAATATTACGCACGTATTCAACTTGATAACCTGCATGCCTTAGGTAACGAGTAATAACATCAAATGACACCATTACACGTGCGTGCCCGATATGGCAGTAGTCATACACTGTCATACCGCATACATATAGGCGTATTTTGCCTGGTTCAATGGGTATAAAGGGCACTTTGCTATTACTTAAAGTATTGTGAAGTTGCAACATATTACTAGTTTCCGTTAACCCTTTTTAGCCCAAGAATCACGCAGCGTGACTGTACGGTTAAATACTAAACGATCTTTTGTTGAGTCTTTATCAACACAAAAATACCCTTCACGCTCAAACTGAAAACGCTCACCATCTGCAGCATGAGCTAAAGAGGGTTCGGCCATTGCGCCTTCGATCAAGCGTAAGTTGTCTGAGTTTACGTAAGTCATAAAATCCACTTCTTTATCACCATCTGGATTAGCATGGCTAAACAAGCGATCGTATAAACGCACATTAACGACTTCATGATGACTAGCACTAACCCAGTGAACAACTCCGTTTACCTTATAACCTTCTGGCTTTTTACCTAAGGTTTGCTTGTCATAACTGCACACCAGCTCAATCACTTGCCCTGCACTGTCTTTAACCACCTCTTCACAAGTAATAATATACCCACCGCGCAGGCGCACCGACTGCTGTGGCGCCAAACGTTTCCACTTACCTTCAGGGTGCTCTGCAAAATCGGCTTGATCAATAAACACTTGCTTAGACATGGTCAGCTCACGCTCACCCATGGTTTCATCTTTAGGGTGCTTCGCTACGGTTAAGGTTTGCGTTGTATCAGCGTCCCAGTTAGATATAGTAACCTTCAACGGGTGCAACACACACATAGCACGGGTGGCTGTTGAGTCTAGATCATCACGCACACTAGACTCTAAACGCCCAAAGTCTGTAATGCCTTTGCTACGGGCCACAGGGGTTGCTGCACAAAAGTTGCGCAAGGCCTCTGGTGTGTATCCACGGCGGCGCATTCCAGAAATAGTGGGCATGCGCGGGTCATCCCAAGCTGTGACTATATGGCTATCTACTAGCTGTTTTAGCTTACGCTTACTCGTAATGGTGTAATTAAGTTCTAAACGAGCAAATTCATACTGACGCGGACGTCGGCGCCCACTGGGCAGAGTAACGTTATCTATGAACCAGTCATATAAAGGCCGGTGGTCTTCAAACTCAAGCGTGCAAATAGAATGTGTAACCTCTTCCAAAGCATCAGATAAACCATGGGTAAAGTCGTACATCGGATAAATGCACCAAGTATTTCCTGTTTGATGGTGCTCAATATGACGAATGCGATAAATAATAGGATCTCGCATATTCATATTAGGCGATTCGTTATCTATCTTGGCGCGCAACACGCGCTCACCATCTGCAAACTCACCTTTTCGCATGCGTGCAAAAAGATCAAGGTTTTCTTCAATACTTCGATTACGATGAGGGCTATCTTTGCCTACCTGAGTAAGATTACCCCTATACTCGCGGGCTTGTTCTGGGCTTAAATCACACACATAAGCCAAGCCTTTATTAATAAGCTCTTCAGCGAATTCATGCAGTTGTTCAAAGTAGTTAGAGGCATAAAACGCATCCGCACCCCATTCAAACCCTAGCCACTCTACATCTGCTTTGATAGATTGGATGTATTCATCGCTTTCTTTTTCTGGGTTAGTATCATCAAAACGTAAATTACAACGGCCTTCAAATTCTTGCGCCATGCCAAAATTCAAGCAAATCGAAGTAGCGTGGCCAATATGTAAGTAACCATTAGGTTCTGGTGGAAAACGAGTCACGACCTGGCCATCATTGTTGCCCTTTCTTACATCTTTGGCGATGATATTACGAACAAAATTTGATGCCTGTACGACGGTTTTTTCGGCCACGAATGGGTCTCCTTGAAACTTGCTCTGAAAACCAATAATTATATGTCTTTTGCAGCCTGCCTTGCTAGCTAAATTAATGTGTATTTCAACGTCAAAGCAGCTCCAACGATTGCATGTATAGGCTGTGGGCTTCATAATAAGCACCTATTTATTCACATACCCTCTTGAGGCTGTCGCATGTCAAATGTATTAATGCAAACTAACTTTGGTAACATCACCATTGAACTAAATCACGAAAAGGCGCCTATTACCGCTGCCAACTTTGAGCAATACGTCCGCGACGGATTTTACGATGGTGTGATCTTTCACCGCGTTATTGACGGCTTTATGGTGCAAGGTGGTGGTTTTGACGTAAGCATGGATCAAAAAGAAACTCGCGCAAACATCGAAAACGAAGCGGACAATGGCCTAACCAACGATGAAGGCACATTGGCTATGGCTCGCACCATGGACCCGCACTCTGCTTCTGCACAGTTTTTCATCAACGTAGGCGATAATGCTTTTCTTAACCACTCAGGCAAAAACTCTCAAGGCTGGGGTTATGCAGTATTTGGTAAGGTAGTCGATGGTATGGATGTGGTTAACACAATCAAAAAAGTATCTACGACATCTAAATCTGGCCATCAAGATGTGCCAGCAGATCCTGTAGTCATCGAATCTGCCACAATGATTGAAGGCTAAACCCTTGCGTCGCCTATTCATTGCAGACTTGCACTTGCATTCGGCAAGGCCTCAGCATAGTCGTGCATTGATTGATTTTTGTCAGCAGCGTATTAATGCTGATGATGAACTTTATATACTAGGCGATCTTTTTGAAGCTTGGATAGGCGATGACGTAGGCATAGTCACTTATGCAGATGTCATTGCTTGCTTTAAGCAGCTTACCTCCAGTGGTACTCAAGTATTTTTTATGGCAGGCAATCGAGACTTTTTGATTGGAAATAAATTTTGCCAAGCAACAGGTATCAAAATACTACCTGACCCAACAATTATTACCTTTGATAATCAAAAAACCTTGTTAATGCATGGCGATACCTTGTGCACAGACGATATAGAATACCAAAATTTTCGCTCACTCGTGCGAGATCCGCTCTGGCAAAACCAATTTCTTTCCATGACGCCAGCGTTGCGCATGCAACAAGCTGCCCAATACCGTAAACAAAGCAAAGAAATGACAGCTCATAAACCTAACGAAATCATGGACGTTAATGCAGATGCCGTTACAACTGCGATGGGCCACCATCATGTGAAGTTGCTGATACACGGCCATACTCATCGTCCACAAGTACATCACTTAAAAAGTGGCGAACGTGTTGTTTTAGGTGATTGGCGCGGCCATTTTGACTACCTGAGCTGGCCCCAGGGCCAAGCTTGGCGCATTATTAGAGAGTCGATCTAGACAAGCCTGTAATGTTCTAGTTAACAAGCTCAAACTGTTATTCAAAAAAGACAAAGTGTTTAGTTACTGTCTCTAGCACTTCCCATTGCACAATTTGCCCATGCTGAACCGTCACCAAATCTCCAGGGGTAATCTCCGTGACACCGGACTCGGTGGTGGTTAAAATGGCACGGCCTTCCACAATATAAAAAGCCTCAGACTTCACTTGGTCATGGTCAAAGGAGCAAGGCTCTTTTTCCCAGATAGCCCATTTTTTGATTTCTTCTAGCTTTTTAGCATTTGGCTTTTCTACAGTAATCATAAGGTTTTCGTCCATTTTATTAAATTGATCCAAAACATAAAATTGATTTGAAAGTTTATGTTTTGGATCTTATTTTGTTAGTTTATAAACCGTAAGCAGCAAGGTGTTCAAATAACAATGCTACAGCTTCAGCACCTGGATCAACATGGCCTTCAAGCTGCGCAGCACTCACGTAACTAGAGCGCCCAGCACCAGCTTTAGTAAGAGAAGCCGTTCGTATTGCACCTACTCGCGCAGCCTTAGCCGCAGCTGGCACACCGTCCTTTAGCGCATCTAGTGCAGGGAAAAGTGCATCCACCATAGTCCTATCATCAAGTTTTGCACCGCCCACTTCCATCATCCGTGCTAACCCAGCTTTCATGGTATCTGCAGTACAAAGGTTATCAGAAGCTACGTCTCCTGCAGCGCCAAAAAAGATAGATAGCAACACACCTGAAGACCCTCCCATCACCTGACTTAATTCTTGTGAAATAGCCTGATAAAACCTTGCACTGTCAGCAAGTGGCAATCTATCTATAGCATCAATAATTGCGTTAGCAGCTCCTGCAACAGTAGTGCCTGTATCACCATCGCCCGATTTAGCATCTAGTGTGTTTAAATCATCCCTAGCAGCCAGTAGAACTTCGCAACAACTTATTAACAAAGCACGAAGAGGCTCGTTTTTGGAAGGTACAAAAGTTACAGGTGCAAGCCCGTGTGGCACAGGCACTATTTGCTCTGGTAAAATCTTAGCAAGACCAGGCCAAGTATTTAAAGGTGTAGCAGCAGCAAGTAATTCTAGTTCTGCCACATCAGCTGCATAAACTGATAAAGAAAATCCGTGCATGTCGATGGCCGTCATCATGGAAGCTGGGCCTATAAAGTGGCTAAGCTGTGAAGCAATAGTGCAGGCCTTTAATGCCTTCATTATCACAGCCATTTCTAGCACCGAAGTGCCTCCAAGATTATTAATCAACATCACATATTGTTGACCTTCTTGCATATGGGCCGACAGCTTAGACACTATAGCGTTTATTGCACTGGTGGCATCAGGGCAATGTATCTGCTCAACTCCAGGCTCACCATGAATACCAAGACCAAGTTCCGCCATTGTATTAGGGATACGGTCTTCTTTAGCTGTGCCTGGTACGGTGCAGGTCTCCAGTGTCATACCCAAGCTTTTAATGCCCACGTTGACCCGATGTGCAGCTGCAGCTACGGTTTCTAAATCTGCACCCGCTTGCGCCAGTGCACCAGCAATTTTGTGTAAAAACAAAGTGCCTGCTAGACCACGAGGCTGAGCCAAGTCAGGCAAAGCAATGTCGTCTCCTACGATCACCATTTCTACTTTAAAACCAAGTGCCCGTGCACGTTCAGCTGCAAGGCCAAAGTTAAGACGATCACCTGTATAATTTTTTAGAATGAGTAAACAGCCCGCTTCACCAGTAGCCGCGATGATACCAGCAAGCACAGCTTCAACACTTGGAGATGCATAAATACCACCGCACACCGCAGCGGTTAGCATCCCTTCTCCAACAAAACCAGCATGGGCTGGCTCATGACCAGAGCCACCTCCACACACTAGGGCCACTTTTGTCTTATCTATTTCAGTGCGCATCACCACTCGGATATGCGGGTAACCATCCAGTCTTGTTAGTGTGCCATTGGAGGCGAATATCGTGCCATCAATGGCATCGGTAACGATGTTTTCAAGATGATCTACAAAGTGGGTCATGTTTATCTCATTTAATTATGGCTATAGGAGTGAAAGTTATTATTGTTTTCAAAAGTAAGATACAAAAGCAACTACATAAGTGTGGTGAGTAAGGAATCAGCGCAGAAAATTTTTACTATCCTTTAAGGATCATTACAAACTAAGACAGCAAATAAATCTCAAAAAACACAATTGAAAGCCGTATTAGATACGGCTTTTATACAACAGAAAAAATACAAACTATTAGCTAATTGTTTAGCCTTTACCTTTCCAAGGCACAAGATATTCTTCACTTTTGCGCATTAAAATATCAATTGCATAGCCTATTGCACCAATTAAAATAATACCCATGAGCACGATATCAGTAAGCTGGAAGCGAGATGCCACCATGATCATCATGCCTGCGCCCTTTTCTGCAGCCACAAGTTCTGCAGCAACTACAGTACCCCAACAAACACCCATGGCCACTCTGGCACCGGTGAAAATTTCGGGTAATGAGTTAGGCGCAATGACATAGCGCATAATTTGCCACTTACTGGCTCCTAGCGAATAAGCCGCATGGATTTTAGTGATTTTCACACCAGAAACACCAGCACGTGCTGCAATAGTCATGATCCATAAAGAGGCTAAAAACAGAAGTATCATCTTCCCAGATTCACCAATACCTGCCCATATGATAACCAAAGGAATCAATGCTAAAGGAGGTACAGGGCGCATAAACTCAACAATTGGATCAAACCAACCGCGGAACCAGTTACTTAAGCCCATGGCATATCCTAACGGTATGCCAACAATTGCCCCTAGGATGAATCCAATAACAACGCGCAATAGAGACCAACCCAAATGCTCTAGCAACGTGAAATTTTGATAACCTTCACTAGATATCTCAACTAACCTTTTGATCACAGACTCTGGTGGTGGTAACCAAACTGGCTCCATTTGTAAACCTGCTTCAGGCACAAAGTTTAAGGTGCCTTTACTGGTCATAACCACTGTGCCATCTTCGATTGATATTCTGTCCCCAGGGACAATGGGTTTACCATCAACTTCAACGACCTTGCCACCCATCTTACGAGTGATTTCGTCATTTTTGTCCATCAAAATTAATACTGAACGAAATGCAGATACGCTGGCAGCATCATTTTTGGCAAAACCTTCTCCAGGTTCCACTGATATTTTTTCTTTAGGTTGCCCTGTTGGAGTAACTCGGACATGCACCGTCGCTTCATCTTGTGTGCCATTTGGGGCTTGCATCACATAAGTGAACTGCGTGTCTCCTACAAAAGGCCCAGGCATATGGATAGGAGTCCAAGCTGAGTTTGTAAACGCACCCCATAAAAGAAAAATACTCAAAATAGACAAAAAGCTAGCCCAACGATTAGGGATAACTGTAGATTCATCACCAAAGGTGACCGTTTTTAATGACGTATAATCTTTGCTACTTACCATTTTACTCGTCAATATTCTGACAACTAAGAAAGCTACAACAAACATTGCAACATACAATAACAGTACAATCATTTTGAACCTCCATCTGCACTGCCCATAATCTCTTCTTCCATATCCCAGATCATGCCCAATATTTCTTCACGAGTGTTATTAAAGTCTGGGTGCTTCTTAATCTCTCTTAAATCAGCATCTACGCCCAGAGCAGCAAAAGGAAGGTTGTATTCTTTCAGAACCCGACCAGGCCTAGGGGCCATAACCAATAATCGTTCACCCAATAGCAACGCCTCTTCTACAGAGTGAGTGATCAAAATAATTGTCTTGCCAGTTTCTTTCCATAATTTCAGGATCAAAGATTGCATTTTTTCCCGCGTTAACGCATCCAACGCTCCCAAAGGCTCATCCATTAGGATTACATCGGGTTCGTTTGCTAAACAACGTGCCAAAGACACTCGTTGCTGCATACCACCAGAAAGCTCATACACAGCTTTTTGTTTAAAATCTTGAAGGCCAACCACATCAAGTAAATGATCTACTCGTTCAGCGTAATCTTCAGGTTTTTGCCCGCTCATTTTGGGACCAAAAGCCACATTTTCACGCACGTTCATCCAGTCAAATAATGCACCTTGTTGAAACACCATCCCGCGCTGTGCGCTTGGTTCGGTTATCTGCACACCATCTAAGGTGAGTTTTCCTGAAGTTGGTGCAAGAAAACCTGCAACAATATTTAAAAGTGTCGTTTTGCCACAACCAGAGGGTCCTAAGATACTTAGGAGCTCACCTGTTTTTAGTTCTAGCGATACGTTTTCAAGTGCTTGTATATGTGCACCGTTACCTATGTCAAAGCGCATAGATAAGTCATCGATTACAAGTGTAGACATTGCAATTTCCTTGATATTTTTGAGCAAAAAAAAGCAGTGCAAATCAAAAGAGATTTACACCGCCTTTTTGAAAAAGCAATTACATTCCGTGTGCTGCTTCCAATGGGCCAGTGTTTACCGAATCGTTGTAACTTGGTAATGCACTGTCGATGCTGCCAGCTTCAACAAAAACGTCTGCAACGCCTTTCATGAAGGTTTGTGCAGAACCACCCAACCATGTGCTTGAAAGTTGCTCTTCCATTGAAGGGAACTTCATAGTTGAGATTGCGCTTCTAGCACCTTCCAAATCCATACCAGCTTCTTTGGCGATAACAGTTAACATAGCTTCGCTATGGTTTGCATTCCAGTCAGCGTTTGCATCAGCAGTTACTTTAAGGAACTTAGCAAGTAAGTCTTCATTTTCAGCAATGAAATCAGCAGGAGATGAAGTGATGTCAAATACTAGGATACCAAGCGCTTCTTTTTCAGAACCAGATAATAGTACGTTGCCATGCTCTTTCATACGTGCAAGACCGCCACCATATCCACAAGCAAAATCAACAGAACCTTGAGCAAGTGCAGCTGCACCTTCTACTGGAGGCATGTTAAGAACCGTTAGGCCAGAAACTGGAATATTAAAGTGAGACATTTGACGCAAGAAACCGTAATGGGCAGCTGTACCTAGTGGTACTGCAACTTTCATACCTGCTAGTTCGCTAGCATTTGACTTGTCGATTTCTAAGTTAGTGCCAACAACACAGTTGTCGTTATCTGAATAACTTACAGCAACGTCAACTACTTGGATGGGTTGGCCTGCAGACGCAGCTACAACATACGGCGGGACACCTTGGCTTAGAGCAATCTGCACATCACCAGAAGCCATCGCTGCTGACATAGCGGTGCCAGTTTCAAAGGTGCGCCAGTTAACTTTCATACCTAGTGCATCATCATATGTGCCTGCAGCTTTAGCAGCCATCATTGGCATAGGCCACTCTAGGAAATATGCAACTGTAATTTCATCTTGCGCAACTACTGTAGGGGCTGCAACCATCAAGCCCATACCTACTGATAGAATACTTAAAACTTTTTTCATTTTGAATTCCTCGATTGAAGTGATTTATTTATAATTATACTTTCTGACTTCTACTTCTGTACTACTCACTACTTTTAAACTTTCACAGAATCAACATTCTATTTGGTTTTTCGCTCTACCGATACCCAATTATTAGGGCCAGTTCTAAAATCATTTAGTACCACGCAGTGATGAATCACCAACAAGAATTAGAGAGAACAAATATCGCCCTAGTCTTACAATGCGGAATATTCATACGGGCATGCGAGATAGCAACAACCACCCAAGGTTATTATCCCATTGGTTGACTGTCAAAGCATTTTTCAACTTATTTTTCAACACCGAACAGTATACAATCGGCAGTATTTGGGGGGGATAACACCTATTCCCAATTATTCATTCAATTTAGTACGACTTTATTCGTCACTAAAAACTATGAGGCTGCGCCAATATGGCAACCAAAAGTGAAAGTTCCGTCGTGACAAAATGTGGTCAAGTGTTGGACATTATTTCTGCTGCAAGACGTCCCTTAGGTTTCAAAGACATCATCGGCATGTCAGGTCTAGCTAGAAGTTCTGCTCATAGAATCTTAAAGATTCTAATAAGCGAAGACCTCATAGAATATGATAAGGCCAATAAAATATACCGCTATGGGCCTAGGCTCAACCGTTGGGCAAGGGGGGCATGGATGCGTATAGATTTACACGAAAGCTCTGCTGGCGTAATGGAAAAACTCACTAATACCACAGCAATGAATTCTGAGCTGTCCGTCTTAGATGGTGACTCCATTCTTTACTTGAGAACAATGAACGCCTTCCCTGTCAGCCATGCATCTCATCCGGGTGACCATGCACCGCTACACTGCACCGCTGCAGGCAAGGTATTTTTAGCCTTTATGCCTAACATATCACGCACAGACATGATGTCCAGACTTCGATACGAAAAGCTAACTGAACACACTATTCAAGACGCAGATACATTATCAAAAGAACTTGAGGCAACTCGCATACGGGGCTACGCTTTATCTTTGCAAGAGGAGTATTTACCAGTCGTTGCTATCGCAGTGCCTATAAGGGGCCTGAATACAGAGGTGGTGGCCTGCCTTTCGTTGTGGACCTTGGTGGATCATGCAAATCCAGAGCAAGTGGAAGCACTCGCATCTATTTTGATTGAAAGTGCAGAACGTATCTCAAGGCAAACAGAACAGACATAGTTTGGCTGCATATTGCTTGACACACTACAAAAAGTCTTACATCATGAGTTTTTTATACTGAATTACGAGACCAGCATGCAGCCAGACTTTTCAATTGATCCTGAACACCGCAATTCACTTTGGGCTCAAACCGCAAGCGCATTTAATCCCAGCCCCATTCTTGAGGATGAAATCAAAGCCGATGTGGTAGTGGTAGGTGCTGGATTTACAGGATTACGAGCAGCATTACATCTAGCAGAATCTGGCTCTAATGTTGTAGTAGTCGATGCTTTGGATGTTGGCTTGGGCGCTTCGGGGCGAAATGGTGGTCAGGTTAACCCAATGCTACCTTTTAATACTCCTGCTCAAATTAATAAACTTGTTGGCCCCAAATTCTTCGAATCTTTAACTGAAGCCTCACTGAACTCAGCTGATTCATTGTTTGACCTCATTAGAACTCACAATATTGATTGTAAACCTCGTCAAAATGGCTGGTTGCGTGTAGACCATTGCAGCAAGGCACGTAAGGTTTCACAAAAGAATGCACAAATCTGGAACCAACTAGGCGCTGACATGCAGCCTGTGGATGGAGATGAAGTAAAACGCCTATCTGGCAGCAATGTATACCAATCAGGTGTGGTGGTACCTAAAGGTGGGTCGGTACAACCTCTGTCATTAGCACGAGGTTTGGCAAAGGCAGCTCTAGCTGCTGGAGCAAGAATTTATTCGCGCAGCCCTGTATCTGGGTTGAAACGAAATGGCACTAAATGGGAGGTCACCACAGCTGCTGGTAAAATTACTACAGATTGGGTTATCTTGGCTACAAATGGATACAGCGATAGTCTATTTCCAAAACTCGAGCGAAGCATTTTACCCCTTGTCCCAATCCAAATAGCCACAGCACCGCTGCACGAAAGCCAAATAGGTGAAATCCTTCCAGAGGGGAACACCATTTCAGATACTCGGCGCATTATTATGTATGCCCGTAAAGAGCAAGATAACCGAATGGTTTTTGGCGGTCATGGTCACTTGGATAAAAAAAATGCCCCAGCAGGGTTTGATTGGTTAATAAATGATGCACAACGAATTTTTCCGCAACTTAAGAATGTAGATTGGTGTTATCGTTGGGGAGGAAGAATTGCAGTCACTGAAGATAGGCTTCCTCATTTTCATGAGCCAAAACCAGGTTTAATTGCAGGCCTAGGGTATAATGGTCGCGGTGTGGCTATGTCTCATGTAATGGGCAAAGCACTCGCCCAGCGTGTATTGGGCGCTAACCCTGACAGCCTACCTTTTCCAACCACCTCTATTAAAGCTGTATCATTTCGTAGCATTCAATTAATGGGGGAATCTACAGCCATCAAAATAATGCGTTTTATGGATAAACTGGAATCAAGTTAACTTAGTTGACTAACCTCTTGCTGGAGTGAGACTTTTGGGGTTAGACCTAAAATGGAGACAAGGTGCAAATAAACGCAGATTTTAGTCAACGTGTGCTAGTGCATAGCAGCAAAGAACCTTGGCTTGCTTCCCCTATGCCTGGAGTAGATAGGCGCATGCTGGATCGCATTGGTAAAGAGGTTGCCCGTGCCACCACTATAGTGCGATATGCAGCTAATAGTTGTTTTTCTAAGCATGTTCACACAGGAGGTGAAGAATTCATTGTGCTTGATGGTGTTTTTCAAGACGAGCACGGCGATTACCCCAAAGGCACTTACGTGCGCAACCCACCCACAACCAGTCATTCTCCAAGATCAGATCAAGGCTGCGTTATTTTTGTAAAACTCTGGCAGTTTGCCCTGCATGATCGTAAAAAATTGACCGTGCCCATGCACAGGGCACCAAAAACAACACTCAATGGGCTAAGCACCACAATCTTACACACAGACTCGCGCGAGACCGTGCGCTTCATAGAAGCCAGGGCAGGCACTCACGTCATATTAGATGCCAAAGGTGGCGTAGAAATTTTTGTAATAGAGGGTTCATTAACCCAAGATGGAGATACTCTGGCTCAAGAATCATGGTTACGCTGCCCTTGCGGCCCGCACATTAAACTTCAAGCAGGCCAAGTCGGTGCTAAAATATGGATAAAGACAGGTCATTTGCCCTACGCTAAAGCCCCGCCAGTTTAAGGTCGACACACTCATACTTTACATTCACTCCAATGGCTGAATGGTATAATTATTAAACAACCGACGTCACCAAGGCGATGCTGGCAAGGGTCGATAGTAAAGATAATGTCACTTTACGCATGGTGCGTGCTTCGATGCGATCAAATAACATTGAGCCTATCTGATTACCCACTAGCATAACTGGCATCATGACTAGCAAAAGGCTTGGTACCATTGGGTCTATTAGACCTTCACCATAGAACCACGATAGCCCATAAACATCGGTAAGCAAAAAAAACATGATCAAAGCAGCACGCATAACCACATGAGACATTTTTGAAGACATCATATACACAGCAACGACTAAGCCACCAATACTAGCCAAGCCGTTGACAAAACCAACCACTGTGCCTGCTATCAATAACCATGTAAGTGAATTAGCCGACTTGAAATGAAATTGCTTCAACAAAGCAAAACAGGCAATTAATACCCCACCCCCTGCTAAACCGCGAACTAGATCAGACTGCCAATATTGTAATGCAACCACACCCAACGGAGTGCCTACCAACGTACCTGCACAAAGTATTAGCACCCACCTCCAAGGAATATGCCTCCAAACTTTGGGCAGAAGATGCACGCTTGCCATAAATTCCATGACAAACATGAGGGGCACAATAGTTTGAGCATCAAAAATAGGTGCTAGAGAGAAAAAACAAAGTGCAGAAAAGCCAAAACCCGCTACCCCCCTCACAACGCCTGCAAAAAAGACGATGCTTAGGACATAAGCGAGTTCGAAAGAAGATAATGGTAGGTAAAACCAATTTAGGTTTATGCTTTCCATTTAAGTGCGTTGATCTCCTTGATACAGACGCACCACATGCCTAGCTTCAGCAAAAAACAACCAGCGTTCTAGCAACAAGCCAGCCATCATTATGACCCAGGCCACTGCTAATATCTCTACTATTCCAGTGTCAGCAAACACCCAATAAACCAGGCCTAAAGGCAACATAAATACAGCGAATGTCATCACTATACGCAATCGTAAAAGGAAGTCTGCAGCCACTTGGTAGCCAAACTCTCTGTTTAAAAAAGTTGGGGCACTGTGGCCTGCATCTAACAAACGCACGCTAGCTTGGGAAAAACCGGTAGCTGTTTGAATAGTGGCACCTGTAGGTTTTCCTTGCCAGAAAAAATAAACCATTTTTAAAGCTAAAGTGATCAACACTAACGCCATAACCACGATTAACAACTGTGGATTAAGCACCCCAGAGAAGCCACTGACTGCAACAAACAACAACCCTCCGCTCATCAGCGCATACGCCATAAACAACGCAGGCACCATTGGTGTGTTCCATTGACGAATGGTTTTTAAGCTGGCGTAAATCATACTTGTGGTAAATAAGATGATCAGTGCAAACACCATGCTTAAACCAGCCAATACATCGATCATTGACCACTGCCAGAATATGGCAGCTGCATAAAGCGCAGCAATTGGATAAAGCAGCACTGCAAATACGGCTTCACGAGATAGCCATGAGGTGCGAAAGCGGCTAAAAGATCGCCACGCATTTTTTGGACTAGCCAAGTGCATCGTGGAAGAAACTAGGCCGATGGTAATAAGCACCATTGCCATGACACCTAGAGTTAATTGTAAACCTATCGTATAGGCTTGTGTCAGACCCAATAACTGACCGGCTCCAAGCCACGCTAATAAACCATAGCCAGCACCAGATGTGACGGTAAAAATAAGAACTGAAAAAGCGGGATGCATAATAAATACCTAACTTTGGCGTAATAATTAACGGTTAATAATTCGATTAACCAGTTGCCTGACACCCTGCATGGGCGACACTTCAATCTTATCCTGCTGCTTCGGGTTTCTTGGCGGCAAATAAGTGTTCACTGGATTATAACCAAGCTCTGGCATTAGCTGCTGTCCCGCACGTTCTCGGGTTAACCTTGAAACTTCTGAATCTGGATCATCAAAATCTCCAAATACTCGAGAAGATGTTGGGCAAGTTAATACACAAGCTGGCTGACGCTCAGCTTCAGGCAATTGTTCGTCATAAATACGATCTACACATAAGGTACACTTTTTCATAGTGCCAGAGTCTGCATCTAGTTCACGTGCACCATACGGGCAAGCCCAAGAACATAGATTACAACCCATGCACTTATCTTGGTCAATCAGCACTATACCGTCTTCTTCTCGCTTATAAGAAGCACCTGTAGGACATACTGTGACACAGTCTGCTGTTTCACAATGCATACACGACATAGGGATATTCACTGTTTTACTATGTGGGCTGTCACCTACTTCGTAAGAATGTATGCGGTTAAGCCAACTACCACTTGGATCCTTACCATGAGGCCTTTCATCACTTAAAGGGCCAATGGTGCCAGAGGTATTCCACTGCTTACAGGCTGTTGCACATGCATGACAACCAACACAAGTATCTAAATCAACAACTAAACCTAATTTCATTTTGCACCTCGGCTAAAAATATCACGCCAGCCACGGCTAATGTTTATATTAGGATGACTACTATAACTGCTCATCTTGCTTGCAGGTGTGAAGTTAGGCAATCCCTTGGCTTTATCAAAGCGCGGCCATGCAAGGTTTTGTTCTTCCAAGGGAATTTCATCCTTACCCACTGGGGTAATTTTTACCCTTAAGTCATACCAAGCAGCTTGACCTGTCACTGGGTCAGAGTTAGTCATGCGATGACCACCAGCTTCAGCTTCTCCTGGTAATAGCTCATTAATAAGGTGATTCATTAAGAAGCCTTTTTGAGACTCGTTAGCATCATCACTTAAACCCCAAGTGCCTTGCTGCTTAGCGATGGCGTTCCATGTCCACACTGTTTCTGGGTTAACCCCTTCCATCAATTTAACTTGTACACGTATACGTCCATTGTGTGACTCTACCCATGCCCAGCCAAAGTCTTTAATACCTAGCGCTTCACCTTTACTACGGTGCATATATAGGTAGTTTTGAGACATAATTTGACGCAGCCACGAGTTTTGCGAATCCCATGAATGATACATAAACATAGGCCGCTGGTTAACGGCAAAAAATGGATACTCTTGTGCATCTGTTCGCGCCTGCTCTAGAGGCGGGTAGTAAAATGGCAATGGATCAAAATACGTTTTCAAACGTTCTTTATGATGTTCTTCGGTAGGTTGTGGGCCGTCATATAGACCTTGCCCTGCCAGACGGAATTTTTGCAAAGTTTCAGAATAGATTTCAATAACAATCTGATCCGTACTGCCTACCCAACTGGCTTCTTTGGCTAGCTCTAGATAATCTCTGTTGGCATGACGCATATACCTTTGGTTAGGTTTAAGCTCAAACTTAAAGAAACACTGGTTATCTATGTAAGCTTGCCATTGATTCGGATTAGGTTCACCGCGCAATGACTTTTCACCATTTTTACCACGCCATCCAGCTAAAAACCCAATACCAGGTGCGCGCTCAAAGTTAACGATAAAGTCTTCATAGCCTTTGTACTTAGGCAGCCCTTCATCATTAGTAAAGGCTGGAAATTTCAAGCGTCCCGCCAAATCCACCATGACTTCTTGCCAGCTACGTACGTCTCGATCAATAGCCAAAATGGGTTGGCGAATAGAGTCAGCCGCTGCATCCACTTCTGAAATAGGACGATCCAGCATAGAAATAGTGTCGTAACGTTCAAGGAACGTGGTATCTGGCAGCACTAAATCAGAGAAATTAACAGTCTCTGAGTGGAATGCATCACAAGTGACTATAAACGGAATTTTGTACTCTCCGTCATCATCCTTAGATCGAAGCATATCCATAGTTTGGGCTGTGTTCATACTCGAATTCCATGCCATATTAGCCATGAACAACATCAATGTGTCGATGCGGTATGGGTCGCCAGCTACGGCGTTACTAATCACCATATGCATTAGCCCGTGATTGGCAATAGGAGCATCCCAAGAATAAGCTTTATCAATACGCCTAGGCTTACCGTTTTCATCAATGACCAAATCTTCTGGCTGAGTAGGAAAACCTAAAGGTGCAGATTCTAGCGGCGTATTGGGTGCATTACCCTTAGCGGGTTTAATCGGCGGTACAATGTGCTTAGGAAACGGTGGCTTGGCCAAATGTCCACCTGGACAATCAATAGTACCTAATACAACTTGCAGTAGGTGGATGGCCCGGCACGTCTGAAAACCATTTGAGTGCGCAGATATGCCACGCATTGCATGCATGGATACAGGCCTACCAATAAACTGAGTTTGTTTACGCCCAGCCCAATCGGTCCACTCTGTGTCAATAGTGATGGTTTCTTTAAAGGCCACATGAGCCATTTCTAGGGCAATACGTTCAATGCTGTCCGCATCAATGCCACATATTTTTGCTGCAGCTTCTGGCGTGTACTCTGGCGCCATGTATTTTTCCATTAAAATACTAAAGGCGGTTCTAACGGGTGTGCCACAAGGTGCTTCATATTCACCTATTAAGGCAGGTGCTACCTCAGCACTTAATGCTGATTGCACACCATTAGTGTGCTGATCCCATACTTGAGGGTTACCTTGCTCGTCACGCAATAATAAGCCATCGCCTTGCTTGCCAGGATTGTTGATAACTAATTGTGGTCCGTTGGTATAACGAATTAAAAACTCGTCATCTATTAAGCCTTCTCTTAGCAACACTTGCATCATAGACAGGGCAAACATACCGTCTGTGCCTGGGGTAATAGCAACCCACTCGTCAGCAATAGCTTGATAGCCAGTTCGCACTGGGTTAACAGCAACAAACTTAGCTCCACGCTCTTTAATGCGTTTTAGGCCTAGTTTTATTGGATTGGACGCATGGTCTTCTGCCACGCCCCACATCATAAAGTATTTAGTCCGTTCCCAATCTGGGTCACCAAACTCCCAAAACGAGTGCCCCATAGTGTACAAACCAGCAGCTGCCATATTTACCGAACAAAAGCCTCCGTGGGCTGCCCAGTTAATAGTGCCAAACTGGCTAGCCCAAAGGCCCGTTAAAGCCTGCATTTGGTCTCGACCAGTAAAGTATGCCAATTTTTTAGGGTCTGTCGCGCGAATATTGGCTAATCGAGCCGTTAACATTTCTAGAGCTGCATCCCATGAAATAGGTACAAACTCTCCAGCGCCCCTTTCTGTGCCTGGCTTGCGCAATAAAGGTTGTTTTAGTTTAGCCGGCGAGAGTTGCTTCATAATGGCCGAATTACCCTTGGCACAAAGTACACCTTTGTTCACTGGGTGATCTGGGTTACCTTGTACAAAACGTATTTTTTCGTCTTCTATAGTGACTTTAATACCGCATCTACAGGCGCACATGTAGCAAGTGGTGTATCGATGTTCTTGTTTCGAGTGATCTTCAAACTGAGGCAGGTCTTGGCTTTTAGTCATAGGAAAAAACGCTTATAAGGTTGATGACACAAAGCATATAGGATGTAACACTTTTGTCCAACAGCCAACCTTTATTTTACCTTAGGGCCAGACTTTACACTGTAATATGCAGCATCCCTTAACTAAAAACAAAGTAGCTATAAAAACCGCTATAAAAGCTGCAAATACCTTGTAAAATGACCAAACGTTGCGCAAAAAAAAGCTGCCAAGGGCAGCTAATAAAGGAGGAAAATATTAAATTCTAAAAATTTAACCAGCAATACCTACAAATACAGGAGAAATTTCTGCAACATTAGGGTTTATTGGATTACTGGTTTTAATTAACGGCCTGTTCTGCTGCACCATGCGCAAGTTACAACTGGCCCTCACCTCTTCAGATAATTGCTTAGTTTCAAAAACATAGTTCAACTTCAGTTGAGTGCCCGCATTAGCCATATCAGCCTCCTATAGAGAATCTTTAGTACATTGGACCCAAGAACACTTACGCTTTGGATCCATTTGATTCACTATAGCACTATACAAATCTAATGTAATGGAATAAAAAACAATATTTTTATAACTTTTAGTTATATAGAATTATAAAAATGAGCTTCCCATAATCTACAAGTGCACTAATGTTAAATAAGCTTGAAAGACGTTTTTGCCACTAATGTTGACACATCAACACCACTATCAGCCAACTCATTTGCTCTTGCCCACATGTTGATAGATCGATTACCAGTGCGACAAAATGCTAATACCTTGCTAGATGACTGCGTTACTACTTGGGCCATTTCAGACACAGCAGCCTGGGGGAAATTCATGCCCACAACTGGAATAAAATGATATGCCATACCCAATGCTTCAGCAGCAGCTTGTAATTGAGCACTACTTGAAGGGTGCCCTTCTTCGCCATCTGGACGGTTATTAATAATGGTGGTCATACCCTGCGCTTTTAGCATTGGCATATCTTGGGCTAAAATTTGTGTCGCTACAGCAAAAGTGTCACTTATTTTGGTAATGTCCATGGTGGTTTAGTTCCTAAATTCGATCAAAGCGTACTAGATGAAAGATTATTATAGTACCAAGGGACTTGATATGACACCTATTCACAGACACAAAAAAACCTATTCATGTAACCAATGGCTCATGAATAGGTTTTTTAGAATGACTATGACTGCAATATACAGCGCTTAGCTACTAGGCAGTAACACGAGTGATGGCGGCGTCAATAGCATCTACTATTTCATCCAACTCAGTTTGAGTAGCAATAAGCGCAGGACTCAAGCACAAAGTGTTGTTATGACTAGTAAAGCTTCGGTTAGTGCGGCCAATAATGACGCCATTGGCCATGCAGTCTCCTGCAATAGCAATCGCTACGCTTTCATGGACTGGTTCACGGGTTTGACGATCTGTCACTAGCTCAACACCTTGAAATAGCCCCTTGCCACGAACATCACCTATAATTGAGTGTTTGTCCTTAAGTTCATGTAGGCGCTTGCTTAAGTATTCGCCCATTACTACAACATTTTCCATCAGATTTTCATCTTCAATAATGCGCATGTTTTCTAGTGCAGCAGCAGGACCGGCAGTACAACCACCAAAGGTTGAAATATCACGGAAATAATCCATCGGATCAGAGGCGTCAGATTTAAACGTTTCAAACACAGCTTCTGTTGTCACTGTGCAAGATATAGCTGCATAACCACTAGCTACACCCTTTGCCATAGTCACAATATCAGGGATAACGTTAAAGTGTTGATAGCCAAACCAAGTACCAGTGCGGCCTAAACCACATACTACTTCGTCCATAATTAATAAAACATTATGCTTGTCACAGATACGGCGAATTTCTTCAAAGTAGCCTTGTGGTGGAACAATCACTCCACCACCAGCAGTAATAGGCTCTACTATAACGCCACCTACCGTGTCCGGGCCTTCACGCAAAATGACTTCTTCCATTGCTTGGGCAGCTTGAATACCAAAGTCGGCATCGCTACCATTTTCAGAATGGTACGCAGAACAATGTGGAAACTCTACAAAGCCTGGAGTAAAAGGCCCATATTGGTTTTTACGTTCATGCTGACCAGTTGAACTTAGCGCAGTAATAGTAGTGCCATGATAATCGCGGTCACGATAAAGAATCTTATGCTTTTTACCACCATATTTTTTAGCAGAAATTTGACGCACAATTTTATAGGCTTTTTCGTTAGCTTCAGAGCCGGAGTTAGAATAATAAACACGACTCATGCCTGGCATTTTATCAATCAGATTTTTAGCAAAAAGCGCACCTGGCAGCGTGCCTGCACTATTGGCAAAATAGTTAAGCTTAACCAATTGATCACGCACAGCATTAGCAATAGATTCGCGGCCGTAGCCTACGTTTACAGTCCATACCGCGCCAGAAACAGCATCCAAATGCACTTTGCCATTAATATCAGTGACGTGCATACCCTTGCCTTCAACAATCATTAAAGGATCTTTATCTTCAAGGGGCTTATGCTGAGTGATGTGATGCCATACGTGATTGCGGTCATCAGCTAACGCGTCTTTTTTATCGTAGTTATTTACGTCGTACTTCATGATTTAAACTCCAACTGTAAAGGCCCAATATAAGCTAGGGCGAAGGCAACAGAATACGGGTTTTGGCCCATTTTGAGCAAAGCTTACTTGTAAACTTAACCCAAAGCGTAGAACCAGTTAAAAGCAATGGGTGATACCAAAGTTTTGCGAATTAAAGTTAAAACAAAAATCACTAGGTATTTTACCCATTCACACTTTAGAATTAAGGCAATTACATTACTAAGAGCAACCTCATGAGCCACCCATTGTTCATCTTGGATGCTGGATTAAACGCCAGCCTACAGCAACAACTGCGCCAGCAGATTGCTAAAGCTATTTTAGATCATCATATCCCTTTGGATTCGTCACTGCCATCTAGCCGAAAACTGGCAAAGCAGCTTAACGTGGCCCGAAACACTGTGGTGTTGGCCTACGAACACTTGCTAGATGATGGCTACCTCATCGCAAAAGAGCGTAGTGGTTATTTTGTTAACCCGGATATTTTAGATCACAACGTTCAGCTGGAAACAATTTCAGATGAACGCCACACCTCTGGCACAGAGCCAGATTGGCAGGGTCGCTTTAAGTTAAACCCCACTCAGCAAGAAAACATTACTAAGCCTAGCGATTGGCAAAACTATCAATATCCTTTTATCTATGGCCAATTTGATCCTGATTTGTTTCCCACTAACCATTGGCGTGAATGCTGTCGTGATAATGTGAGCGTGCCTGCTATTCGCAGTTGGGCTGCTGATCATTTCATTGCTGATGATCCCATGCTAATTGAGCAAATTCATACCCGTATTCTGCCTCGCCGAGGTGTATGGGCTGCCCCTGAAGAAATATTAATTACCATAGGCTGCCAGCACGGCTTATACATGCTAGCTAAGCTTTTGCTTGATAAAAACACGACTATGGGTATAGAAGACCCTGGATATGTGGATATTCGCAATATTGCTAGCCTTAACCCATCTAAGCTTAAAGCACTACCTGTTGATGACGAGGGCCTCATTGTAGACAAGGGTCTTGCAGAGTGTGACTGTGTATACGTTACCCCTAGCCATCAATACCCCACTACGGTAACCATGCCGTTAGATCGCCGGCGCAAGCTACTAGAAATGGCCAGCCAAGAAGATTTTTTAATCATTGAAGATGATTATGAATGTGAAGCCAATTTCCATCAAGCACCATCACCTGCCCTTAAAAGCTTAGACAAGCATGGCCGAGTGATCTACATGGGTAGTTTTTCTAAAACATTAGCACCTGGTTTGCGTATTGGTTATCTTGTTGCAAATAAAGAATTAATTGCCGAAGCTCGCTCATTGAGACGCTTAATGTTGCGCCACCCACCTGCCAATAACCAGCGCAGTATTGGGTTATTTATTGCTCGTGGTTATTATGATTCTTTGGCCACAACCTTAGTTAAAGCCTATCAAGAGCGTCATAAAATAATGGCTGAAGCACTTCAAAAACATATGCCTGGATTGGCAGAACAGCCTACTTTTGGCGGGTCTTGTTACTGGGTCAAAGGCCCAGAAGGACTTGATGCAAGGTTACTTAAAGAAAAAGCTGCTGCACAAGGTATTTTAATAGAATCTGGCGATATCCACTTTTTAGGAGATAACAGACCACTAAACTACTTCCGTTTAGGCTATTCATCTATTAACCCCAAGTTGATAGCACCAGGTATAGAGAAGCTGTCGCAGATCATGGACGAAATGATTCAACCCAATTTAGATCAATCAGACTAAGCTAACTTTATTAATACTAAACCAACACAGATCAACACAGCAGAGATCCATCGCTTTGGCCCCAGCACCTCCTTAAACATGTAGGTGCTTAACAAAGCACCAAACAAAACAGAAGTTTCGCGTAACGCCGCGACCATCGCAACGGGCGCCTGAGTCATAGCCCATAAGCATATCCAATAAGCTGCCATAGACATGACACCACCACCTATCGCAACAAACCAATAGCGCCTTAAACTAGCGACAAAAACCTGAGGTTTATAATTATAGGCCCAAACAGCAGCGATAATGCCATCCAAAAAAAACAGCCAAACCACATAGCTATGCACTTGACCTAATTGGCTCACAGCAAAGCCGTCCACCATTGTGTATCCTGCAATCCATAACCCAGTGACTAGTGCATAGTAAAAGCCTACGCCTAAAGGTTTACTGCGCTTAAAGTGCGATAAAGTGGCGATGCCTCCTGTCACTACTAACACTGCCAAGATCTCAAGCTGAGTAAATTCTACACCTAAGAAAATCACGCTGACTAACAACACCCAAACGGGGCCACTACCTCTAGCAATAGGATAAATCTGCCCAAAATCACCTTGAGCATAGGCTTTTACTAGAAATACTTTGTAACCAAAGTGGAGAATGAGAGTAACAAGCAAAAAGGGCCAAAGCTTAGATTGGGGAAATGCTACAAAAGGCATAAAACCCAAGGCTACTATACTCGTACACAGCATAATAAGGCCCATCGCAATAATGGGCTCGGCGTTTATTTTTACCAGTGCATTCCAGCCTGCATGCAAAGCTGCAGCCAAAAGTACGGCAAAAAAAACCTCTATAGCCATCGCTGTAAGTGGCTAGTTTTTTTGGCTAAGATGATGAGCATAAACCACAGCAAGTGCTGCAGAAGCTAACCTTGCAGCTGCTGGATCAGCTCTTGAGGTTAGCATTACAGGCACCTTGGCACCCATTAATACTCCAGCGGCTGTGGCACCACTGAAATAAACTAATTGCTTAAAAATAGCATTACCCGTTTCAATATTAGGCACCAATAAAACATCTGCATAACCTGCTACTGGATTATCTATACCCTTTAGTTTAGCGGCTTCTGGAGATATAGCCCCATCAAATGCTAAAGGTCCAAACACCTGTGCAGCAGCATGATCTTGCTTCGTCATTACACCTAAGAGTTCCTTAGCATTGGCGCTTGAAGGCATTGCTTGAGTGACCACCTCTGTGGCTGACAGCAGCGCTACCTTAGGGCTTAGATTCCCCAACGCATGCATTACATCTGTCGCACCACGCAAAATACTCAACTGGGTTTTAGTATCAGGCATAACGTTAACAACCGCATCAGTAATACACAAAACACGCTCGCTATCAGGTACAGACATATGGAATAAGTGACTTAAGCGCTCACCTGTTCTTAACCCACTTTGCTTATTCAACAAAGCACGAATTAACACGTCTGTATGTAAATTACCCTTCATCAACAACTTAGCCACACCTTGATGAACACACTGCACTGCTTTTTCAGCGGCATCTACCTCACCATTACTAGCGATGAGAGTAAATCCATCAACAGACCAACCAATGGCGCCAGCTGCTTTATGTATTGCCTCTAGATCACCCACAAGCACTGGAATAATAATGCCAGCTTCAAAAGCCAATCTTGCACTTTCTAAGGCAAGCTGTGAGCCTGCATTGACTACTGCAGTAGTCATAGCTGGTAATGCTTGAGCTTGCTTGAGCAGCTTCGGTGGGCACACTGGAGATAATTGGCTGAGCATATTAAATGACCTAAGTTAAGCGTAAGTTACGCTGTTTTAGTGCGTTTTGGCCAACGCACGTCAGGCATAAGCTGAGATATCAGCATACCCATTAGAATAAGACTACAACCCAACAAACCTTTGGGAGGTAAAACCTCATTAAGCAATAAATACCCACCAAGCACTGCAAATACCCCTTCTGAGCTTAGTATAATAGCTGCATGAGACGGGTGTGCGTGCTGTTGAGCAACAGTCTGCAATGTGTAAGCAATGCCTGTAGACATCACCCCTGCAAACAACAATGGCACAGCCGTTGAGCTAATTATAGCCCAAGACAGCTGTTCAAAATATAACGCTAAGAACATAGCAAGCATGCCTGCTACAAAAAACTGAATCAGTGATAGCTTTAATACATCCATACGTGAGGCAAGATAACCAATCATTAATACGTGCCCAGCAAAGGCCACCGCACAGATGAGCTGCAAAGTGTCGCCCTTGCTTAAAGAAAAATCATCATTAATGCTTAAAAGATACAAACCCCAAAGAGCAATAATAGCACCTAACCAAGTGCCTAAACCTGTTTTCATTTGGAAGAAGAGGCCAATCAAAGGTACGAAAAAAATATACATTCCAGTAATAAACCCAGCCTTACCTGCTGTAGTGTATTGCAGACCCACTTGCTGAAATGTAGCACCTACAAATAACAAAACACCTGCAGCTAAGCCACCAAAAATCAGGGTTTTTGTAGAAGATTTTAACTCTTGTTTAGACGCTTTAGTTTTCTTACTATCAATCCACATAACTACAGGGATCAAAGCTATAGCCCCAATAAAAAAGCGTAAACTATTAAACCAATGAGGCCCCATGGTTTCCATACCGACTCGTTGAGCTACAAAAGCAAAGCCCCATATAGACGCCGCAATTAACATTAATACATTAGCTTGAATAACTTTATTAGTCATGACTTACATCCTTGTTGATATTTGATTGGCCACCTTTAATATTAGGGGGCACTCCACTATGAAAACGAAACATTGGATCTTCGGTACAAATAAGCGTCACTTCCAGGTCTCGTACTAAAGCAATGCGTTGATTATAGTCTTCCAAACCTGTGCCACCGACCTCCATAGCGACATTTTTGGCTAAGGATAAATAGTCTTGGTAGTGTCTAGCTTCTGACTTTAATAATGAGGCATAAAATTTAGCTAAGCTGCTATCTAAATGAGGAATAAGCAACTCAAAACGTTCACAAGATCTTGCTTCTACAAATGCACCTATAATCAAAGTGTCCATTAACTTAGCTGGCTCATGGGTACGCACTAGATGGCGCATACCGCCCACGTATCGTCCCGCATCAAGGTGATCATAGGCCACACCTCGTTGGCGCATAATACGGCACACTTGCTCAAAATGGATTAACTCTTCCTTTGCCAAACGAGACATTTTTGTTAACAAATCAGCTCGGGTTGGGTGGCGAAACATGAGCTGCATCGCAGTAGAAGCTGCTTTTTTTTCACAGTGAGCATGATCAATTAGCAAAATATCTTGCTCTTCTAATGCCTTCTCCACCCAAGAGACGGGAGTACTGCAGCCCAAAAACTGTTTTAACTGCGATAATGCGGGTAGTTCTGCTAATGCCACAAAGTTAACCTAAGACGAATTATAAATCGGCTAGTATTGTACCCACCCAACCCCACAGCGTCTAGGATTTGTGTCATGCAAATGAGTGATGAATACATTTAAATACACTGTATCTATATAAATTATTACTAAATATATCAATAAGTTACACTTAAATAGTGAAAAATCACACATACCCAACAGCTAGAAATATTTAGCTAATTATGCTATTATTATGATTGTTATTTAGATTCCCATTGATAAACACCTTGAATGATCCAATAATAACGTTCAAGGCAAAAGAGGCTATACCATGTTAGAAGCTTATCGTATCCATGTTTCTGAGCGCGCCGTCCAAGGCATTCCGCCCGAGCCACTTAGTGCAGAACAAACAGCGCAACTTGTTGAGCTACTCAAAACCCCACCTGCAGGCGAAGAAGCTTTATTGGTAGATTTACTTCGTAACCGGGTGCCTGCAGGTGTTGACCAAGCTGCTTATGTAAAGGCCAGCTTTCTTACAGCAATCACCTTAGGTGAAATTACTTCTCCATTGGTTAGCCCTATTGAAGCTACTCAAATTTTAGGTACCATGTTAGGTGGTTATAATATTCAAGCCTTAATTGCCTGCCTAGACAACGAAGAGCTAGCAGCCACAGCTGTTGCTGCCTTGTCTCATACACTACTGATGTTTGATGCGTTCCATGATGTTGATGAAAAAGCCAAAGCTGGCAATAAATACGCTATGCAAGTGATGCAGTCTTGGGCAGCTGGTGAATGGTTTACCTCACGCAATACACTAGAGGAAAAAATTAGTTTAACCGTGTTTAAAGTCACTGGCGAAACTAATACAGATGATTTATCACCTGCCCCAGATGCCTTTACTCGTCCAGACATCCCGCTGCACGCCAACGCAATGTTAAAGATGCAGCGTGATGGCATTGAGCCTGACGATCATGGTACTACTGGGCCTCTCAAACAAATTGCAGCAATAAAAGCAAAAGGCTTCCCTGTAGTTTATGTAGGTGATGTTGTAGGCACAGGCTCGTCACGTAAATCAGCCACCAACTCAGTATTATGGTTCTTTGGCGATGACATTCCTGCCGTACCTAACAAACGCGCTGGTGGCTTTTGCTTTGGCTCTCAGATCGCACCTATCTTCTTTAACACTATGGAAGATGCTGGAGCATTGCCTATAGAGATGGACGTCTCTAACATGCACATGGGTGATGTGGTTGATGTCTATCCATATGAAGGTGTTGTTCGTAGCCATGAAACTGGGCAAGAGCTTAGCCGATTTGAACTAAAGACCAACGTGTTATTGGATGAAGTGAGAGCTGGTGGACGTATACCACTAATTATTGGTCGAGGCCTTACTGACCGTGCTCGCACAGCCTTGGGCATGGAAGCATCTGATTTGTTTGAAATTCCAAAGGCACCGATCCAGTCTGACAAAGGCTACACATTGGCCCAAAAAATGGTGGGGAAGGCTTGTGGAACTGCAGGCATTCGTCCTGGCACATATTGTGAGCCAAAGATGACCACCGTAGGCTCACAAGACACTACTGGGCCAATGACGCGTGATGAACTAAAAGACCTTGCTTGCTTAGGCTTCTCTGCTGATTTAACCATGCAATCTTTTTGTCACACAGCCGCTTATCCAAAGCCTGTGGATGTGCAGACTCAACACACCCTTCCTGACTTCATTATGAATCGCGGTGGTGTATCACTACGCCCAGGCGATGGCATTATTCACTCATGGCTTAATCGCATGTTATTGCCAGACACTGTAGGGACCGGTGGAGATTCGCACACCCGCTTTCCTCTAGGCATTTCATTCCCTGCAGGATCAGGCTTAGTCGCTTTTGCAGCGGCAACAGGTGTAATGCCATTGGATATGCCAGAATCAGTGTTAGTGCGCTTTACTGGTAAACGTAACCCAGGCATCACCTTGCGTGACCTTGTACATGCTATTCCCTACTACGCTATTGAAAACGGTCTACTTACAGTTGAAAAATCAGGCAAAATTAATGCTTTCTCTGGCCGTATTCTTGAAATTGAAGGTTTAGAAGATCTAACCGTAGAACAAGCCTTTGAATTGTCTGACGCTTCAGCTGAACGCTCAGCTGCAGGCTGTAGCATCACTTTAAGCGAAGATTCAGTAGCCCAATACCTACGCTCCAACGTCGTGATGCTTAAGTGGATGATCACTGAAGGATATGGTGACAAACGTACTATCGCTCGACGCATTATAGCCATGGAAGCATGGTTGGCTGATCCTCATTTAATGCGCGCAGACGAAGATGCACAATACGCAGAAGTGCTTGAAATTGATGTATCACAAATTACTGAACCTATTTTATGTGCACCCAATGATCCAGATGATGCGCGTCTATTATCTTCAGTTGCAGGGCAAAAAATTGATGAGGTTTTCATTGGTTCTTGTATGACTAACATTGGTCACTTCCGTGCAGCTGGTAAACTATTAGAAGCAGCAGGCGGCACTATACCTACACGTATGTGGATTGCACCACCTACTAAGATGGATGCTGCGCAACTTACTGAAGAAGGTTATTACAACATTTTTGGTAAGGCAGGTGCTCGTATAGAAATGCCAGGCTGTTCTTTGTGTATGGGCAACCAAGCCCGTGTTGCCGAGGAATCTACAGTGGTATCCACCTCTACTCGTAACTTCCCTAACCGCTTGGGTACGGGCGCAAATGTATTCTTAGCCTCTGCAGAGCTTGCCGCTGTGGCTGGAGTGAACGGTAAGTTGCCTACACCTAGTGAATATTTAGAATACGCCAATAAGCTAGACACTATGGCTGGCGAAGTATATCGCTACTTAAACTTTGACCAGCTGGTAGGCTATACCTCTGCTGCTGACAAAGTGATTGCATCCGTAGAAGTAGTTTAAAAGTGGTTCAAAAGTGGCTTAAATTTTAATTAAGCCATAACCAAAAAAACCTTATTTTTCACAAAATAAGGTTTTTTTTGATCTAGACTTTAATCCAAACGCTAAACTAACAACGTGACAAAGCTAAGTCTAAATCTTGCTGAATATCTTGGTAGTCTTCTAAACCTACAGATACACGAATAAGGTTATCTTTAATGCCTGCCAACTCACGAGCTTGAGCAGTCATTCTATAGTGTGTAGTAGATGCTGGATGAGTAATGGTAGACTTTGCATCGCCAAAGTTACCTGTAATCGACAATAGTTGTGTCTCATTAATACAGCGCCAAGCAACTTCTTTGTTACCTTTCACCTCAAAGGACACCACCGCACCAAATAAGCTTTGCTGCTTTTTGGCTAATTCATGCTGTGGATGACTTTTTAAGCCAGTGTAATAAACCCGCTCAACCATTGGATGGCTTTCCAACCAATGCGCAAGCTTAGATGCACTAGAGCAATGCGCCTGCATACGTAAAGACAAAGTTTCTAAACCATTAATAAACACCCAAGCATTAAATGGGCTCATACTAGTGCCAACCGTGCGTAAAAAGCCAAATACAGGCTCTATAAGCGCATCACTACCTATCGCAACACCACCTACACAGCGGCCTTGGCCATCAATGTACTTGGTAGCAGAATGCATGACAATGTCAGCACCCAGTGCCAATGGGTTTTGCAAAACAGGAGTACAAAAACAGTTATCCACTATCATTAATGCATTATGCTTGTGCGCCAATGCTGACAGCAACGAAATGTCACCAACTTCACTTAATGGGTTGGAAGGTGATTCCAAAAATAACGCTTTAGTATTAGGTGCAATGGCGTTCTCCCATGCTTGATAATCTGAAGGACTCACATAGGTGGTAGTAATACCAAGCTTAGCGAGCACGTTATCAAACAAACCTACAATAGAGCCAAAAATACTGCATGAAGATACAATATGATCGCCTTGCTTTAAATGACCCAAAAAGATGCTGGTAAGAGCCGCCATACCAGAGCTTGCAGCAACAGCCTTTTGGCCGCCTTCCATTGCAGCAATACGTTGCTCAAAGGTGCGTACAGTTGGGTTAGTAAAGCGAGAGTATATGTTACCTTGGCTGGCGCCACTAAAGCACTGGGCAGCTTCTTGGGCACTACCATAAATAAAGCTAGAGGTGGCATAAATAGCTTCATTATGTTCTTGCTCTGTGCCAGAAATACTGCCCGCTCTAATGGCCTGAGTAGCCAACGCAGTATTTTTTAAGTGATCTTTCTGGCGCTGTTGGCGCTCTTGAAGGCTTTGCTTTTTCATGACTACAAATTGCTCTGCATGTTAGTTGCCTTAGACGCATCATCATCAATCACATCGATTTTGTGTTGGGCCTGATCGTTACGCTCAGATTCTAAATTATCCAAATAAGCCTCATCCACGTCACCTGTCACATACTTTCCATCAAATACCGAACAATCAAAGTTAGCAATATCACTACCGCCACCTTGGGTTGAACGAATCAAATCGGGAAGGTCTTGGTAAATCATCCGGTCAGCTCCAATGATTTCTCCCACTTCTTCGTCAGTACGACCATAAGCGACTAACTCATCTACAGATGGCATATCAATACCATAGACGTTGGGGAAACGCACAGCAGGTGCTGCAGATGCAAAGTACACCTTTTTAGCCCCCATTTCTCGTGCCATTTCGATAATTAACGTAGATGTAGTACCACGTACGATAGAGTCATCTACTAGTAAAACATTCTTACCACGAAACTCAAGCTCGATAGGGTTGAGCTTTTGCCGTACAGACTTTTGGCGCTGGGTTTGGCCTGGCATAATAAATGTGCGGCCAATGTAGCGGTTTTTTATATAACCTTCACGTAACTTCACCCCAAGCTTACTAGCAAGCTCAACAGCTGAAGTGCGGCTTGTATCTGGGATTGGAATCACCACGTCAATGTCATGATCTGGCCAATCTCGCAAAATCTTATCTGCTAGATATTCACCCATTTTCAGGCGTGCTTTATACACCGAGATGCCATCCATCACAGAGTCAGGCCTAGCTAAATACACATACTCAAACAGACAAGGAGACAATACGGGGTCTTCTGCACACTGGCGAGTGAACACAGCGCCAGATTCAGTAATATAGATACACTCACCAGGGTCTAAGTCACGAACCATGGTGTAGCCTGCAGAATCTAGCGCCACACTTTCTGATGCCACCATATATTCTGTGCCTTGTTCAGACTCACGTTTGCCATAACACAAAGGACGGATACCAAATGGGTCACGCATTCCTACGATGCCGATGCCTGTGATCATAGCAATCACTGCATAACCACCCTTGCAGCGTCGATGAACTTGACGCACAGCATAAAAAATATCTTCTTCACTAGGCACTAACTGCCCTATACGTTGAAGCTCATGGGCAAACACGTTAAGCAATACTTCAGAATCTGAATTAGTATTAACATGACGCAAATCGGCTTTAAAAATACTTTCAGATAGCTGCGCAGCGTTAGTTAAGTTGCCGTTATGTGCTAAGGCAATGCCATAAGGTGAGTTAACATAGAAAGGCTGTGCTTCAGCAGCGCTAGAGCTACCGGCAGTGGGATAACGCACATGGCCAATACCCATATTACCCACTAAACGACGCATATGGCGAGTACGGAATACGTCTCGTACTAAGCCATTATCCTTACGTAGAAAAAACTTGCCATCATGGCAAGTCACCATACCTGCAGCATCCTGGCCACGGTGTTGTAAAAAAGTCAGGGCATCATAGATTTCCTGATTAACGTAAGACTTGGCAACAATACCAACGATACCACACATGCTTAAACCCTCATTGCAACGCTATTATAGCGCTGGCTGAAACATATCCAGTAAGCCAGAGGCACTACTAGACATTTTATAGGACCACTCATCTACCAAGATAAAGTGAGGAATAATCAAAGAACTTTGCCACCATTGGTCATTACTTACTGGTGTTAGAGATAATAAAGACACCAGAACAATAACTAACAATCCACCACGAACAATACCAAAGACCATACCAAACAAACGGTCGGTACCAGATAACCCTGTGGCAGATACTAAACGAGAAAACACATTATTAATCAAAGCGCCCACCACTAAGGTGGCAGCAAACAAAATAGCAAACGCCGCAATCAAGCGAAACTGAGGCTGATCAATCCAATCCACCATGAAATTGCTTAACTTAAAGGAAAATAATCGTGCAACAAAAAAAGCAGCTACCCAGCTAGCTAACGACAAGAGTTCCTTAACAAAACCACGCAGTAATCCAAATATGCAAGAAGCACTAATAATAGCAACGAGGATCCAGTCAAAAACGTTGAGGCTTTCCATATTTAACCTTGGTTAACGAAATAATAAAATACTTAACTCATTGTATACAGCGCGCCTACTTAAGGCTTTACTACTTCATATAAGATGACTAAGCTGTTCATTTTAAACTTGGTGTCTATTTGTTTTTTTAAAGCTTCAGCCTTTGACCTATTAAGCTCTGGGCCTACCAGCACTTTAAATAATTTTCCATTAGGTATGATATAAGCAGAAAACCCTGCTTTGAGCACTTTGTCTTTTAAACGAATCGCATTAGACTGATTACCAAAACTACCCAATTGAACCGCCCAACCATTAGGTAAGCCTTGTGCATTTAACAGGCTATCATCTTGTTTAGGTTTGGTTTTTGCAACGCTAGGCGCCGGCGCTTTTGGTTTGGCTGGTTTGGCTGCTTTGGCTGCTTTGGCTGCTTTGGGTTGAACGATTGTTTCAACCACAGTTGAAGAATCCTTGGTAAGAGAAATGGGACTTAGCTCAAGCACTTGCATATCACTGGGGTTAATAGTCAAATCTATACCAGTGCCAGGCGTCGCATCTATTAACTCAAAGGTGCTAGAGGGCATTGCAGGTGGTTTTTGAGTGGTTTGGTAGTCTTCTAACCCTGCGCCATCTAACCAAAATGGTAAAATGATCACAGCCAGACTTAACAGCATTAAACTTCCTACTATGCGATGTTTCACTGTTGCCTCCATTAATATTTTTCCTTCATTACCATCACTTGGCTTGGGTTAAGGTCAATATTTCACCTACTGTAACGAATGAGCCAAACACTATAATTGTGTCATTTGGAGCAGCGACCTTTAGCGCTTCACTAAAAGCTTCAAGGGGCGTATTAAAAACAGCCACTTGGTTTGCGGTAACGCCATTGCTTGTGACTTGTTCGGCAAGCACTTGGCTTGATAAACCTCGCACGCCTTCACTTGTCGCTAGCATCCATACGTCAAAACTATCTTTTAAAGTAGTAATGACTTGTTTGTAGTCCTTGTCGCCTAACATCGCCAATACTGCGATAGCTTTACCTTCATTTGCCTCAAGCGCTAATGTAGCGGCTAAATTTTTGGCCGCGTGAGGGTTATGAGCCACATCTAAAATAACCTGCTTACCTTGCCACTGGAGCCTTTGAAAGCGACCTATTAAACGGGCCTTGGCCAAACCCAAAGTAATATCACAAGGTTTTATATCAAAGGTTATACAGTTAACTGCCTGCACCACAGCCGCCATATTCATAGATGGCAAGTTGGTTTTAGGTAACTCAATAAGCAAACCTTGGGTATTAGACCAAGTATCATTTTCAACTTTAAAGTCGATGCCGTTTTGTAAGCACTGCGCGTTAATCTCTTGAGCATACTCAGACACAGATGAGGGACAATCCACAGCGCCAACAATAGCTGTTTTATGAGCCCGATAGATACCTGCTTTTTCACGTCCGATAAGGTCTATGTTATCACCTAACCAATCCACATGATCTATAGCAATGCTAGTGACAATAGCCACATCAGCATCAATCAGATTAACCGCATCCAAACGGCCACCTAAACCTATTTCTAGCACAGCAACGTCTAAGTCTGCTCGTTGCATCAGATCAAATGCCAACAACGCATTAAACTCAAAATAAGTAAGCTGTGTGGCTACATCATTAGCATCATAGCGGGCTTTATTGACTCGTTCAAAACTAGCACATAGAGCTTTGTCATCTATTGGCTTTCCCTGAAACTGAATACGCTCATTAAAGTGCATAAAGTGAGGAGAGGTCAGGCTGGCATAAGATAAACCAGCTTGATCTAAAATAGCGCTCAAAAAAGCTACCGTGGAGCCTTTGCCATTTGTACCAGCTACCGTAATCACTTGTTTGGCTATGGGGGTATTTTTCAGCAAGCGTTTAGACACTTGTCGAATGCGCTCAAGGCCCATATCAATTTCATGGCTTGGATGCTGCTGCTCTAACCAAGACAACCAATCGCTGACTTGGTTAAAGGACAATGTTTGTGACATAAAGATTAGGCTTCAATAACAGGTGCAGGCTTTTGGGTCATCGCAGATAACAAACGCGCTACAGTAGCACGCAGCTCATGCCTTGAAACGATCATATCAATGGCTCCATGCTCTAACAAAAACTCACTTTTTTGAAAACCTTCAGGTAAGGTTTCACGCACTGTTTGTTCTATAACACGAGGCCCAGCAAAGCCCATGCGTGCGCCTGGCTCGGCAATATTCAAATCGCCAAGCATGGCCAAACTTGCTGACACACCACCATAAACAGGGTCTGTAAGCACAGAAAAATAAGGCACACCTTGCTGCTTTAACTTTTCTAAAGCTGCGCTGGTTTTAGCCATTTGAAATAAAGAGGTTAATGCTTCTTGCATACGAGCACCGCCAGAAGCCGAGAAGCATACTAGCGGAATACCCTGCTCCATACTCACATTTGCAGCCCGTACAAAACGTTCGCCAACTACAGCGCCCATAGAGCCACCTAAAAAGTTAAATTCAAAGGCTACTGCTACTATATCTAGGCCTAATAATTTGCCCTTCATAGCCACAAGAGCATCTTTTTCTTGTGTGGCTTTTTGAGCCGCAGACAAACGATCTTTGTATTTTTTAACGTCTTTAAACTTTAACTTATCAACCGGCTCTATTTCTGCTGCTATTTCGGTTGTTGAATGAGCATCCAAAAACATGGTCAAACGCTCTCGCGCTGGCACACGCATGTGGTGTTCACACTTAGTGCACACCTCTAAATTTTTTTCCAACTCTGGCTTGTACAAAGCGGCTGCGCATTTAGGGCACTTTTTCCATACACCTTCAGGAATATTGCTGCGTCGATCCTTATTACCTAAGGTTGTTAAAATACCAGCAGGTACAATTTTATCTAACCAGCTACTCATAGCTTCTCCCATCGTGACTTATGGTCACGGTGTTGGCGTATTATATTTATTAAACAGCTGCATCCATGGCTTGACGCATTTCTGACAAGGTAGCGACCACTTGGGCACAGCCTTTGGCTGGGTCATTAGCATTGTCACCTAGGGCATTAACCAGCACACTGCCTACCACAACCCCATCTGCAATTTGAGACACACGGGCTGCAGAAGCTGCATCCTTGATACCAAAACCTACACCCAGTGGCAGCTTAGTATGCTGTTTTACCAAGTCTAGCTTTTGTTCCACGGCGACTGTATCTATTGACGCCCCACCTGTCACACCCTTTAGTGAGACATAGTAAAGGTATCCACTGCCTACGGCACAGATTTTCTTAATACGCTCTTCTGTGGTGGTGGGTGTAATGAGGAAGATGGCATCAAGCCCAGCTTGACGAAGATTCTTAGCAAAGTCTGCACTCTCTTCTGGTGGCAGGTCTACCAATAAAACACCATCTAGATCCACTTCTTTAGCAGCAGCTACAAAGACATCATAACCCATCTTTTCTACAGTATTTAAATAGCCCATCAACACCACAGGAGTAGTGCTGTTGTCTTGCCTAAATTCTGCCACCATCGCCAAAATCATAGCCAATGAGGTGTTATGAGACAAGGCTCTTTCACACGCTAGCTGAATTACTGGGCCATCGGCCATTGGGTCTGAAAATGGAATACCCAGCTCTATAAGGTCGGCACCCACAGACACCATTTGGTGCATTAAACCTACAGTGACCTGCGGGTTTGGATCACCTGCAGTCACGTAGGGGATAAGAGCTTGGCGACCCTGTGCCTTTAGTGCACTAAAACACGCTTCAATACGACTCATGATCTATTTCCTTATACTTCAATGCCGTCGATATCAGCGACGGTTTGCATATCTTTATCACCACGGCCAGACAGGTTAACCACTATGGTTTGATCTGGACGCATTTGCGAAGCCATTTTACAGGCATAAGCCACTGCATGGCTTGATTCTAGCGCTGGAATAATTCCTTCTAGCAAGCATAGCTCCCTAAAAGAGTGCAGCGCTTCATCATCTGTAGCCACTACGTATTCAGCACGGCCAATATCTTTTAGATAAGAGTGCTCTGGCCCAACACCAGGGTAATCCAAGCCAGCAGAAACTGAATGGGTGCCTAAAATCTGGCCATTGTCGTCACTCATTAAATAAGTGCGGTTGCCATGTAATACGCCCGGTGTGCCGTCGCTCAAAGGTGCAGCGTGTTGTCCAGTCTCTAGACCTTTACCACCTGCTTCTACACCAATAAGACGCACGTCTTTATCATCGATAAAGGGGTGGAAAATACCAATAGCATTTGAACCACCACCCACACAAGCCACAACTGCATCAGGCAATTTACCTGTTTGCTCAAGGCTTTGACGGCGGGCTTCGCGACCAATAATACTTTGGAAATCACGTACCAACTTAGGGTATGGGTGTGGGCCAGCAGCCGTGCCAATAATGTAGTAGGTATTGTCTACATTGGTTACCCAATCACGCATGGCTTCATTAAGTGCATCTTTAAGGGTTTGTGTACCTGAAGTTACACCCACCACCTTGGCACCTAAAAGCTTCATGCGGTATACATTTTGAGCTTGTCGACGAATATCTTCAACACCCATGTAAACCACACATTCCAAACCTAAACGAGCTGCTACAGTAGCACTGGCCACGCCATGCTGACCTGCACCTGTTTCAGCAATAATGCGCGGCTTGCCCATATGCTTGGCTAACAGCGCTTGGCCAATAGTGTTGTTAATCTTGTGCGCACCCGTGTGGTTCAAATCTTCACGTTTAAGATAGATTTGTGCCCCGCCATACTTTTGCGTCAAACGTTTAGCAAGATACAAAGGCGATGGGCGACCAACATAGTGAGCCATGTCTAAGTCAAATTCAGCCTGAAACTCCGGGCTTTGCCATAAACGATCGTAAGTATCACGCAAATCGTCTAAAGCTGCGAAAAGGGTTTCTGATACAAAACGTCCGCCGTAGGGGCCAAAATGGCCATCAGCGTCTGGCAATGATGTTGCATTAGTCACTTGAGGTTCCTTTTATTTCAACATGGTTTAAAAATAATGATGGTGAATTTAGTAAATAAGGTTTTGCTTGGTTCATAAACGCCATAATTTTAGCACGATCTTTAACACCTTTGTGGCTTTCAACACCGCCACTGACATCAATGGCCCAAGGGTTAACCTGACGTATAGCCTGCTGTACATTGTGGCAATCAATACCCCCTGCTAACACCACATCTTGAGCGATATCTGCAGGAATACGGTGCCAATCAAACTGATCTCCTGTGCCCCCTGGCACACCAGCCTTGTAGGCATCTAATAACAAACCTTGGGCACGGCTATAATGTTGCCTTTGCTCATGTAAATCAATGTTTGGACGCATGCGCACTGCTTTGATCCAAGGCAACTGAAACTGGTTGCAAAACTCTGGAGATTCATCACCGTGAAACTGCAGTAAGGATAGTGGCACTTCTTGCAAAATATCATCTATCTGTGCAGCACTGGCGTCTACAAACAAACCCACACAAGAAACAAAAGGCGGCAACGCATGGGCTATTTTTGTAGCAGTAGGTGTATCTACAGAACGTGGACTTGGGGGGTAAAAAACCAGTCCAATAGCATCCGCGCCAGCTTGAGCAGCAAAAACAGCATCACTTGCTTGGCGAAGGCCACACATTTTTACGCGGGGTTGAGTCACAATAAGTCGCAGTTATTTATCAGTAATAGGCTAAAAAACATACCCTAATGGTATCAGATAATAATGCCTAATGGCGTACTATATAAGCTCATTAGTATACTCTTTTAACGATTCATCCAAGGTGCAAGGAAATGTGGGCCTAAAGGGACCTTTGGCAACCCAAAAGCATCATCATACTCGGCATTTACGAAATACAAACCATAAGGAGCTGCCGTTGCTGCACTGGCCCTTCGATCTTTGGCCAACAACACTTCCAACGCCCACTCTGGAGAGGCTTGCCCAGTTCCAATTTTCATCAGCAAACCTGCCAAATTACGAATCATATGCTGCAAAAAGGCATTGGCACGCACATCCAATACAATGTAATCCCCTGCACCAATCACGTTGAGGTGATGTATGGTACGGATGGGGTTATTGGCCTGGCAAGAAGCCGCCCGAAAAGAACTAAAATCGTGAGTTCCAAGCAAATAAGATGCCGCTTGTTGCATTTTGGTAATGTCTAAAGGACGATAATTCCAGCTCACCTCTTTATCCATCAGTGCAGGCCGCATGGGGTGGTTATAAATTACATAGCGATACTGGCGCGCTGTAGCACTAAAACGTGCATGGAACTTTTCATCCACCACCTGCGCCCATTGCACCGCTACATCGTCTGGCAAATACATATTGCCACCATGTGTCCAAGCGCGCATAGGCCTTTGTGCACTGGTGTCAAAATGCACCACTTGAGCACTGGCATGTACACCTGCATCTGTGCGGCCAGCGCACATCACTTTGATGGGCTCATTAGCCACCAAACTTAATGCATCTTCTAGTTTTTCTTGCACACTTATATGACCATGGGGTTGGCGCTGCCAACCGTGATAATGGCGGCCATTATAAGCAATGCCTAAAGCGATGCGCTGCTGCCCTGTTGCTAGAAACTCGGAAGGATCCGCTTCAAATTGTGTGGTCATAAACGTGATACTTTTCTAGATTGTGTATTTGATCTTTAAGGCACATAACGCCCTATATAAGGCACATATAATAATTAACATCTGGCAGGTGATTACTTTAACAACAGCACCTACAAATGTAACCTAAGCTTTATCAATGGTAGCGAGTAACTGGCGAGCCTGGGCTTGCTGATCTGCATTACCCTTGTTAATGACTTCTTGGAGTATGTCTATGGCTGTTTGTACTTCACCCATGTCTTTGTAACTAGAGGCTAAAAACAGCTTAGTATCCATGTCTGCTTCGTGAGACAGGTATTCAACTGGCTCATCCGCATCGTTGGGCATAGGTCCGTGGCCTGCTAACATGTCGTTAACGTCGTTAGTTAAGCTAGCCCGAGATACATTAATCTGTGTATTTAGAGCCTTGTCTGTAGCACGCGACTGCGCTTGGGCTTGTGTGACTTTTGGTTTGACTTTGCGTGCCTTTTTGCCACGTGTAAAAGCCCACCATAGTGCCCCCAAAATAAAGACGATGAGCATAAACAATAAAAGTATTATGTGTTCTGTAGTTAACCTGCCGGCAGTGCTTTTTTCCAGCATTGGCAGAGCCTCTGGAGATTTTTCAGCCTGTTCAATCAGTGCAGCTTCTTTATCAGCCAATACTAGCTGGGCTGCTTTGGCTTGTTTAAGCTCCTGAGCTCTTTTAGCCTGCTCGACTTCTTTGGCTTCTTTAGCTTCTTTGACTTCTTGAACTTCTTGGGCTAGCTTAGCTGTTTCAGCTTGCTTAAGCTTTTGAGTGGTTTTTTCTGCTTTTGCTTTTGCTTCTGCTTTTGCTTCTGCTTTTGCTTCTGCTTGCTCAATAAGTCGTTTCTTTTGTTGTGCTAACTTCAGGTCATTTTGTGTAATGGCTAGCGTTTTTTCTACTTGCAATAGGTCTTTTTGAGCTTCGTTTAGCTGCCCACGTGTAGCTTGAAAGGTTTGCCCTAAGGCTTGCATGTCGGCTGCTATTACACTGCGCTGATTATTTAGGGCTTTAAGTTCTTGCTCTTGCTTTACCACACCCTGTGCCAAATTTTGATTAGTGGTGGCCAAAAGCTCTTGCTGGGAAAACGCTTTAGTTTGGTTGGCCTTTAGCTGGTTCACCTGAGTTTGTAACACGTTAGATTGGGTCGCTAAGGCGTTTAGCGTGTTTTGCTGATCTTGCACTTGCTGCTGCAACTTAGCCGCTTGCACATTTTGTGGGTCTGGCTGTGCAATCGCTGGTTTTTGCGAGACAGGTTTAAGTGAACTCACAGTAGCTGATGCAGGCACTAACGTATCATAAACCGCTTTTGCCTGCCTTGTAGTTAAGGCACCAAGCTGGCTGCGCGTGGGCATACGTAGCTTTGTATTAGCATACAAAACACTAATATCACCCTGCCTAAAGGCCTTTGGGTTTATTTGATACAGGCTCATTACCGTTTGCCATGGATTAAAACCCTTGGGAGTATGGTTTACGGCGATACGCCATAGGGTTGTATCTGGCTTTACTAGCACCCACGTTGGCATCGTTGCTAAAGCATTGGTGTCTGTTGCGGTGGTTTGAGCAGTTACCGCTATGTTGGTAACTGTTCCTGACGTATTTTCAATGGCATTATCAGTGTCAGCTGCCAAAACACTGGCGCTTAGCACAAGGCTTGCCAGGCCAAAAAGGCGGATACATCGCTTGGTGTTTGTGGATAACATAGACACTATTTATTACCTTTTAATAACGATGATCACTACTTTAATGGAAAAAAGGCGCCTAAGCGCCTTTTTTCTACGTTTTAGCAGTTATGCTTCTAGCAAAATACGCAACATCCTTCGCAAAGGCTCAGCTGCACCCCATAAAAGCTGGTCGCCCACAGTGAAGGCCGACAAATACTCTGGCCCCATATTAAGCTTGCGCAGGCGGCCTACAGGCACAGTCATGGTGCCTGTCACTTTAGCTGGTGTAAGCTGCGCCATGGTGATATCACGGTCGTTGGGAATCACTTTAACCCAATCATTAGCCTTGGCAAGCATGTCTTCTATTTCGTCCATTGGCACGTTTTGCTTCATTTTTATAGTCAATGCCTGACTATGACAACGCATGGCACCTACGCGCACGCATAATCCATCTACTGGGATAATGTCTTTAGTGCGGCCTAGTATTTTATTTGTTTCAGCTTGAGCCTTCCATTCTTCACGGCTTTGGCCATTGTCTAGCTGAGAGTCGATCCAAGGAATCAAGCTACCTGCCAATGGCGCGCCAAACTGGCTAGCGTCGTTGTCATTAGCATTAATGGCAAGAGACACTTTGCGATCTATTTCTAAAATGGCAGAGGCTGGATCTGCAAGCTCACCAGAAACAGAATCACGAATGTAGCCCATTTGATTTAGTAGCTCGCGCATATGACGAGCACCACCACCTGAGGCAGATTGGTAGGTCATGGCTGACATCCACTGAATTTGATCTGCAGCAAATAACCCACCTAACGCCATCATCATAAGGCTTACTGTGCAGTTGCCGCCTATAAAGTCTGTTTTTCCATGGGCTAAGGCTTGGTCAATCACATCACGGTTTACAGGGTCTAGCACTATCACGCTGTCATCTACCATGCGCAAACTAGACGCGGCGTCTATCCAATAACCTTTCCACCCTGCGCTACGCAACGGCCCAAACACACGATCAGTATAGTCGCCGCCTTGGCATGAGATAATAATATCCATGGTTTTAAGGGTTTCAATGTCGTGAGCATCTTGTAATACCGGCGTGTCTACACCAAAGTCAGGCGCCGCTTGGCCTGCTTGAGAGGTGGTGAAAAACACTGGCTCGATTAGTTTTAAATCGTTTTCTTCTTGCATCCGTTGCATCAATACCGACCCAACCATACCGCGCCAACCTACCAGTCCTACACGCTTCATTTCCTTAACCCTTTTATGATAAATGTTCTAAAATTAATACTATTTAATAGTAATCTATACTAGCTATTAAGTAACGCAGAAACTACCGCATCACCCATGGTTTTTGTGTCTACTTCTTGGTTGCCAAGCGCACAAATGTCTGGCGTGCGCAGACCTTGGTCTAGCACCACACTCACCGCCTTTTCTATGGCATCAGCGGCGGCGCTTTCTTTTAAGGTATAACGTAACATCATGGAGGCGGATAGAATAGTAGCCAATGGGTTAGCTTTTCCTTGGCCTGCGATGTCTGGAGCAGAGCCATGGCAAGGCTCATACATGCCTTTACCCGCCTCATCTAAAGACGCTGATGGCAACATGCCAATAGAACCAGTGAGCATGGCTGCCGCGTCTGACAATATATCGCCAAACATGTTGCCTGTTACCATAACGTCAAATTGTTTGGGCGCGCGCACTAGCTGCATCGCAGCGTTGTCTACATACATGTGGCTTAGTGTGACATCTGGATAGTCTGCAGCCATTTCTTCCATTATTTCACGCCACAGCACAGTGACTTCTAATACGTTGGCTTTATCGACAGAACACAATCTACCACCACGGGCACGGGCTGCTTCAAAAGCCACCTTACCAATGCGACGAATCTCTGATTCTGCATACACATAGGTGTTATAGCCTTGGCGTTCACCGTTTTCTAGCACACGAATGCCGCGGGGCTGGCCAAAATAAATGCCCCCGGTAAGCTCACGTACAATAAGAATATCTAAACCCGATACAATTTCAGGCTTTAAACTAGAAGCATCAGCTAGCTGTGGGTACAAAATAGCGGGTCGTAAATTGCCAAATAAGTTTAAGTTTGAACGCAACCCAAGCAAACCTTTTTCAGGACGTATGGCCATATCTAGGCCATCCCACTTAGGCCCGCCTACTGCGCCCAATAGAATAGCATCAGCCGCTTTAGCTGCCTCCAATGTGGCCTCAGGTAATGGGCCACCCGTTGCATCAATGGCACTACCACCCACTAAAGCATTGCTTATGTTCAAACCCAAATTAAACTTTCCATCAACAATGTGTAATACCTTTTGCGCTTCAGCTACAATCTCGGGGCCAATGCCATCGCCTGCTAAAACCAATATATTATGTGTCATGTCATTTACCTCTTTAAATTAGGTGCGTGTGTTATGCGTGCATGCAAACAGGTGTTATTTTATTTGGCAAATAACCAAGGTGCTTGTTGTTGGCGCTTTTGCTCATAGCGTTTAATGTTGTCGGCCTGCTCTAAAGTAAGGCCTATATCATCTAGGCCATTGAGCAAACAGTGACGCCTAAAGCTGTCTATATTAAAAGTAATATCGCCAGCACTACAGCCTTGGATCACCCCCGCTTCCAAGTCTACGGTGAGCTCGAAACCTGATGTAGCTTGCGTATCTTCAAATAGCTGGTCTAATTGTTCACTTAAAAGTGTGATCGGTAAGATGCCGTTTTTAAAGCAGTTATTATAAAAAATATCCGCAAAACTTGGGGCTATTACGCAAGAAAAACCAAAATCTAACAACGCCCAAGGCGCATGTTCACGACTAGAGCCACAGCCAAAATTATCTCTTGCTAAGAGAATCTTAGCACCTTTGTAGCGTGGTAAATTTAGCACAAAGTCAGGGTTAATGGGCCTTCCCGATGAATCTTGGTCAGGCTGCCCTTCATCTAAGTAGCGCAACTCATCAAAAAGATTAGGCCCAAAACCAGAGCGCTTAATCGACTTTAAAAACTGCTTTGGAATGATCATGTCTGTATCAACATTGGCTCTATCCAAAGGTGCGGTGATGCCTGTTAACTGTGTAAATGCTTGCATCTAATTACTGCTCCATGATCTGTTATCAATTAAACGTGCGTACGTCTACAAAATGTCCGGCAATAGCTGCGGCGGCTGCCATAGCAGGGCTCACTAAATGAGTGCGCCCACCAAAGCCTTGGCGGCCTTCAAAGTTGCGGTTAGAGGTGGATGCGCAATGCTCCCCTGCGCCCAATTTATCAGCATTCATAGCCAAACACATAGAGCAGCCTGGCTCGCGCCATTCAAGTCCAGCATTGGTGAAAATAGTGTGCAAGCCTTCGGCTTCTGCTTGGGCCTTTACTAGACCAGAGCCTGGCACTACTAGCGCTTGCTTTAAGGTTTTAGCCACTTGGCGGCCCTCTACCACTGCAGCTGCAGCACGTAGGTCTTCAATACGGCTGTTGGTGCAAGAGCCTATGAATACACGATCTAGCTGAATGTCTGTAATGGCTTGATCAGCCTTTAGCCCCATGTATTCAAGCGCACGAGCCATGCCCGAGGCTTTAGCTGCGTCTTTTTCTTTGGCGGGGTTGGGCACATTGCCAAACACAGGTAATACCATTTCAGGTGAGGTGCCCCAAGTGACTTGAGGCGCAATAGCAGCGCCGTCTAACACCACTACGTGGTCAAATTCGGCGTCTGCATCTGAGTGTAAATCTTGCCATGCTGCCACGGCTAAGTCCCAGTTTGCCCCTTTAGGAGAAAAAGGACGCCCTTCTACATAATCAATGGTAATTTGGTCTACCCCAACCATACCCACACGTGCACCGGCTTCAATGGCCATATTGCACACGGTCATGCGGCCTTCCATAGTCATGCTTTCAAATACATCACCACCAAACTCAATGGCATAGCCTGTGCCGCCAGCAGTGCCTATCACACCTATAATAGCCAACACCACGTCTTTAGGCGTGACACCCTCGCCAAGCTTGCCATCTACACGCACTAGCATGTTTTGAGATTTCTTTTGAATAAGGCACTGAGTGGCCAGCACATGCTCCACCTCAGAGGTGCCAATGCCATGAGCCAATGCGCCCATAGCGCCGTGGGTGGCTGTATGAGAGTCACCACATACCACCGTCATGCCTGGTAGCGTAGCGCCTTGTTCTGGCCCTACCACGTGCACTATGCCTTGGCGGGTGTCTTGCATTTTAAATTCAGTAATACCAAATTCATCACAGTTGTCACCCAAGGTAACCACTTGAATCTTAGATACAGGGTCTTCAATGCCATCAACGCCAATAGAGCGCTCATTTGAAGTAGTGGGTACATTGTGATCTGGCGTTGCCAAATTGGTGTCTATGCGCCATGGCTTGCGGCCTGCAATGCGCAGCCCTTCAAAGGCTTGAGGAGAAGTCACCTCGTGTAACAAATGACGATCAATATAGATTAAACAGCTACCATCATCTTGTTGTTTAACAAGATGTGCATCCCATAATTTGTCGTATAAAGTTTTACTAGCCATGTATCATCCTGCATTTAGGTGTGTAGGCCTTCATTATACCCATGCTTAAAGGATAACTCTAATTCCAATTTATTTATTTTATCATTCCATTTAGTTATCGATAACCACTTTATAGGCTGAATAGTACACATAGTAGTTATCGACATTAAAAGCATACTTAATTAAGAAGGTTATAGTCATTGTCGCCATTGTTTATATGCGTAAGTTTGGCTCTCATAAGATCCACCTTAGCTTCAACCTGCGCATCCGTGCCTTCAAAAACATTGGTTGCGGTAAAATGAGAGCCATCAGTATCAAAGTCATCATTTTCGGCATCATAAAGGCTATCTACCACCAATATGTTTTCATACAACATACTAAAGTGGCCGTTGTCGCCAGGAAACCCGCTGAACGAGTACTGCTCACCTGCATCATTGGTGTAAAGCCAATACAAATGCTGAGCATTTTCAAACGTGCCATCTACATGCCTTGCTCTTATCTCTAATGTTGCCATGATATTCTCCTTTTTAAACAACTGTTATTTGACCGTTCCACCTTTAGTACCTGTAATATCTACAATTTTTGTAGTCGAATCATCCACCTCTATGTATAAAACCCAAGCTACGTTAAACAGATTATCTGGGCTGTCGTAATAACCAGTATAAAAAAACTTCTTCATCGCCACATCGCCCGCTATTTTGGCTGTATAGCCTTTGCTAGCATCCACAAAACTTTTTAGTTGCCAACTTGGTACTTGCCTCGGCTCATTTTGAAAAGCTGAGGCACCTGCTTTTTGTAAAGTAACGCCCAGTGCTTTAACATCAGAGCCTTTGGGGTGCAAGGTGAGCAGCTCTTCACGTAGCGCTTCAAAGCCTTTTGTATCGTATTTTTCGAAATAAAAACCGGGTTTAAAGTGGTTAAAAAAGTGAGGGTCAGCTTTGATAAAGCTAAAAATAAGCAGGCTGGCCAACACTATTCGGAAAAACAGTCCTAAGGAAAAAACCTTTTCTTAGGGTGATCAGTGCTCTCTTTGTTGAGTTGACCTGCAGTCATGTTAACGATGGTAATACTCCTTTAAAATACCTATCTAGTAGTTATAGACCATGTTTGATAATTTGCAGAAAATAAGTAAGAAAAATTTGAATGTCGTTTTAAGGTTTAAACAGGTATTCTTTGGGCATGGATAGTCTTGCATTAAAAGCCTTTATGGCGGTCGCCGAACACGGTTCGTTTTCACGCGCTGCAGATGAGCTGTTTCTCACCCAGCCTGCGGTGAGCAAGCGCATTGTGAAGCTAGAAAATCAGCTAAAAACCCAATTATTTGATCGCATTGGTCGCAGTGTGTCGCTCACTGTTGCAGGCCAGCATTTGTTGCCCAAAGCCAAGGCCATATTGGATGCCATGGACAACACCGCACACGAGCTCACAAATTTGTCAGGCTTGGTGGGTGGTAAGCTGCGCATTGCTACTAGCCACCACATAAGCTTGCACCGCTTGCCTGTGCCTTTAGCTAAGTTTATTGCCCTTTACCCTCAGGTAGAGCTGGACATTCAATTTGCAGAATCTGAAGTGATTTATGAAGGAGTGTTACAAGGCCGCTGGCAGCTAGGCATCATTACACTTAACCCAGAGCCCCTAGCTCAGCTACAGCAAAAATCTATCTGGCAAGACACCATGCAGTTTGTGGCTGCACCTGATCACCCCCTTTGTAGCCAAGTTTGTGTAGATTTGTCTCAGCTAAGCAGCTTTCCTGCACTGCTAAGCAAATCCAACACCTTTACCCGTAGTATTATAGAGGGAGATTTTGAAAGACAACGCCTTGCGCTAAATGTGGCTATGTCTACCAACCATTTAGACACCATTAGAATGATGGTAGGTATAGGCATGGGTTGGAGCGTTTTGCCCCATACTTTGATCAACTCACAGATTAAGGTCATCGACACATTGGCCCCGCCTATTATTAGACAATTAGGCTGTGTGTGGCACCCACAGCGCAGCTTATCCAACGCAGCGCAGGCGTTTATGGCGCTACTAGAAAAGTCTAAACTGGAGTAAGATTTTTGGGTGTGAACAATGCCTAATAAATATTCACTTACAACGCATTATGTTGTTCCCAATAGGGCAAACCTAGTTTAGAATGCGACAAATCAAATAGGTATAACAGTGTGACTTTTTACATCACTTTATTTGTAAATAAGGGCACTGCATAAAAAAAATAAAGAGGCAATTATGTCCGAAGAAAAACCTATCCGCTACGCTTTTTTGCAGCTACCAAATTACTCTATGGTGACTTTTTCGTCTGCCGTAGCTAGCCTTCGTGGCGCCAACTATATTAGCAAAAAAGACCTATACCAATGGCAAGTAGTGTCTATGGACGGCGCGCCTGTCGCTGCCAGTGTAGGCTTTGAAGTCACCCCTGTTATTAGCATAAACGAGCTTAATTTAAATAATTTAGAAGCACTGATCATTTGTGGCGGCACTCACATAGATCGTGCCTATGACAAAAGCACCTTAGCGTTTTTACGCAAAGCAGCCAATGCAAAGGTGCGCCTAGGGTCCACCTGCACTGGCAGCTATTTATTAGCCATAGCAGGCTTGCTTGATGGGTACAAAGCAACCATCCATTGGGAAAATATAGCCAGCATGCGCGAAGAGTTTCCCAACGTGCAAATGTCTTCAAATTTATTCGCCATAGACCGGGACCGTTTCACCTGTTCTGGTGGTAATTCATCACTTGATATGATGTTACAGTTTGTTAGTCATCATAATGGCCCAGAGTTAGCTGCAGCTGTTTCTGAAATGTTTATTATGGAGCGCATCCGCGACCATCATGACACTCAGCGCATTCCATTACGCTTACATCTAGGCAACAGCCAACCCAAACTTATAGAAGCTGTGGCCTTAATGGAGGCCAACTTAGAAGAAACCATTAGTTTGGATGACTTGGCACAGTATGTAGGTGTGTCACGACGACAGCTAGAGCGTTTATTCCAAAAACACCTAAAGTGTGTGCCCTCACGCTATTATTTAGAGCTACGCCTTAACCGTGCTCGCCAGCTTTTATTACAAACCAACTTATCTATCATTGACGTGTCTTTGGCGTGCGGCTTTGTGTCTGCTCCACACTTCTCTAAGTGTTATCGAGACTTCTTTGGTATTCCACCAAGAGAAGAGCGTCGCCGTTTCTCCCCAGGGCAAAGTGTTCGTGCAGCACAAGAAAGTATTTCAGAAGTTATAGAAAGCGATTTTTCTGATATAGACCCGTCATTTAACCCGTTTGAATGATTAATCCATCTGCGTAATCGCTATATGCTGCATCACATTAGCAAATAGCGTTTACGCATTAAGCACAGCTAAAGCAAGCTCGCTGCCTGGTAGCTCTAAAGCAGCAACCCACACTATCATACCCACCAGTGCCGCTGCTGTAAGCAAATACCAAATCAAACCAAATACGATACCGTATGCACTAAGCTTAAATTTAGGGTCTTGATCAAAGCGATTCCAGTCTCCTAGCAGGTCGATTAAGCCCATAATGCCAAAGAAGCCAATTAGCGCAAAGCCTGCAGTAAAGCTATAACCAATAAGCAGCCCTGAAATAACCACCAAACCAACATAAATAAAACGGCTGCGGCCTGAATAAACCAAGGCTTTTATGACACGGCCACCGTCTAACGGGTAGATTGGCAGCAGGTTTACTAGGTTGATCAAAGCACTAACAGAAGCAACAAGCCCCACAAAGTGGTTATCAGTAAGCAAAAAGCCTATAAAAAAGGCCACACTCATGGCCAGACCAAACACTGGCCCCATCATAGAGATATACAAATCTTGCCAATGGGTTTTAGGCGCATCTCCCACTGCTATCCCACCCACAAATGGAATAATGTAAATGCCTTTTGTGGGTATACCAAAATGCTTCATAGCACGAATATGGCCATACTCATGAAACATCAAAATGCCAAGCAGAGTGACGGCAAATTCAAAGCTGAGCATAATAGTCCAGCCAGATAATGCCATGGCCACTAGGGCCACTTTAATCACCTTAACGCTCTTAAAAAGTTTAAGTGCGATGCCTATCATCACGCCCACACGGGCACGGTTATTAGTTTGCATAGTGCGTTTACCCTCTGCGACGGCGGCGTTTCTTTTCACCTCCTTCAGTTTCAGGGCTAGTCTCCTTAAGTGCTGGCAAGGTGACTACTTTTTCTAACTCTGGAAAAGCGTCTACCTTGTTTGGAAAAGCCATGGCATCAATAAATAATTGCTGAAAATCTGGCTCTACTGCGGTTTCTATTTTTTCAATATTACGCACAACCTGCTCAATTTCTGCGCGAGATAGCTCGTTAAGCAACGCTATTCTAGCACCTGTTCCAGCAGCGTTACCTGCTGAGGACACCTGATCTAGCGCACAGTCTGGAATTAAGCCCAACACCATAGCGTATTTCACATCTATATGGCTACCAAAAGCTCCCGCAAAACGAATACGGTCTACCTTATCTACCTGCTGATACTGCATCAGCAACTTTATACCAGCATACAGTGCGGCTTTGGCCAGTTGAATGGCGCGCACATCATTTTGCATTATTTTAACGGCGCCGCGAGTTTCGGTGGCAGGCATTATTTCGTATGAAAAAGTACGACCGTCTGGTTGAATGCGCGGATTAACACTAGCCATAGAGCCATCGACAACACCATCTTGAGTGATGACGCCTGATAAATACATTTCAGCCACCACCTCAATAATGCCAGAGCCACAGATGCCTGTAATGCCTGTTTTTTCGGTGGCTTCATCAAAGCCTGGCTCATCAGACCACAACTCACAGCCAATCACCTGAAAACGCGGCTCTAAAGTAATGGGGTCGACCCTAATGCGTTCTATAGCGCCTGCTGCCGCGCGCTGACCACAGCTTATTTGAGCACCTTCAAAAGCAGGGCCTGTGGGGCTTGAACATGCCACTAAACGGTGGCGATTACCCAACACTATCTCGGCATTGGTGCCTACATCCACTAGCAAGGTCATTTCATCATGGTTATATGGCTCTTCTGCTAACACCATGCCTGCTGTATCTGCTCCCACATGCCCTGCAATACATGGCAACAAATAGGCCCTTGCCTGCGGGTTTAAATGCACACCTATGTCACGTGACAATGTATGCACGGCCATGTCTGTCGCTAAAGCAAAAGGTGCACCACCTAGCTCTACAGGATTAATACCCAATAACAAATGATGCATGATAGGGTTGGCAACAAAAGTGATTTCTAATAAATCTGTCACTTCACATTCAGCCTGCTTAACCAGATCTTTAACCAAGCCATTAAGTGATTCGCGCACGGCATTGGTCATATCCACTTCGCCGCCTGGGTTCATCATCACATAAGACACCCGACTCATTAGGTCTTCGCCAAAACGAATCTGAGGGTTCATAGCACCAGAGCTGGCTAATATTTCACCACTAGACAAGTTACACAAATGAGCAGCAATAGTAGTGGAGCCTACATCTACAGCAACACCATAGACCGCATCCTTTAAGCCAGGCCAAAGTGCAACAATTTGTTCGCCTTGGCGCACAGCCACAGTTACACCCCACTTCCCAGCTCTTAAAATGGGCTGTATGGTGCTTAAAAGAGCCACATCATAAGACAAGTTAAGCAGCTGCCAATCAGCCTCTAACGCATTTAATAAACGCCTTAGATCACCTGATGGGTCGTGCATGTCTGGCTCTTGCACTTCTACATAATACAAGCGTACTAACGGATTAATCTCGATATCATGTATTTCTGCTTCTTTGCGCACCATTTGCTGGTGCACTTGGCTTTCAGCAGGCACATCCACCACGATGTCATTAAGCACCTTAGTGTGACAGCTTAAACGCCTTCCAGGTTTAAGCTCACGGCGCTGCGCAAATTTAAGTTCAGGCTCCGTAATAGGCTCTAAACTTTGTGCAGTGGAAGTGATGCCAAACTTTGAAAAATCACCCTCACTGACCAAAATTTGGCAACGACCACAAATACCCCTGCCGCCGCACACAGAATCTATATCAACATTAAGATAACGAGCCGCTTGTAATAATGGTGTGCCCACGGGAAAACGTCCGCGCTTGCCAGAAGGAGTGAATACGACTAAAGCATCATCGGTATTAGTTTGACTCATAGTGTCATCTCAACGTGTGGTCATAGGGTTTGGTAATTTAACCCCATATATTAATGTTTTAATTTTGCACAAAAAAGGGCCCACGGGCCCTTTTAATTATTTATTTTCGCCAATGCCTTCGCGCGCCTGCTAGGAGCTGCGACGACGGCCGCCAGTGCGACCTCCACGAGAGCCAACACCTACAGCACTGCGATCTCGGTAAGCGTCAATCCAGTCCTTACATTCAGGGTCATGACCCATCATTAAGTTTCCACCGCGTACTCCCAACATTACTTCTGGGTGCATTGGGTTGATGATAGCAGAAGTCATGCCTGAGGCAACAGCACAGGCAATAAATGCACAGTTAACACCGTTGCGGTTTGGTAAGCCAAAGCTAAAGTTAGACGCACCACATGTAGTGTTCACTTTAAGCTCAGTGCGCAAGCGATGCACTAGTTCCATCACCTGACGACCTGATGTATTAATTGCCCCTACAGGCATAACCAATGGATCTACTACTACGTCACACGCTGGAATGCCATAGTCTGCAGCTCGTTGTACAATCTTCTTAGCTACTTCAAAACGCACATTGATGTCTTGTGAAATACCTGTCTCATCATTTGAGATGGCAACCACAGCTGCGCCGTATTTCTTTACCAATGGCAATACACGATCCAAGGACTCATCTTCACCCGTTACAGAGTTCAAAAGCGCCTTACCCTTATATACAGCAAGGCCAGCTTCTAGGGCTTCAATAATCGATGAGTCGATACACAATGGCACATCCACCAACGCTTGAACCAACTGAATGGTTTTTGCCAAAATAGCAGGTTCATCTGCTAGTGGAATACCCGCATTGATATCCAAAATGGTAGCACCTGCAGCAACTTGTGCTAACGCATCAGCTTCTACCCGGCTAAAGTCACCATTTTTCATTTCTTCGGCCAACAACTTACGACCAGTGGGGTTAATACGCTCACCAATCACGGCAAACGGACGATCAAAACCAATGACAACTTCTTGGCTAGCGGAGCTGATAATCGTATCAGTCATTTCAAATTCCTACTTTAGTGTCTAATAAAGGTCAGTTTCCTAACCCAAAAAATAATTACGAGTTAACGGTGAAGCCTTTACCGTTGAGTTCAAACTTTCCATCTTGTACGTCATACATCCATGCAGCAGATTTCTTTAAGCCACCCAATGGATACAAATGACATTGGGCAATCAAACAATCTGGATCATTATGCATGCCTGTAACAATATCGCGCATCAGCTGGCTTGGCTCAGAAGATGGTGCATTAACATACTGGCCCAAAAAGGAATCTTTTAAACCCAGCTTTATCATGTTCATAGGGTTGCGTGTTAAAAACCGCACTGAAGCTCCTACACCACAATGAGCAGCGTGGCGCATTAAGGTTTTAATAGTGGCAAGGCCTGGCACACCTATATGAATAGGTAGCTCATTACCTGCAGCGCGAATTTCACGCTCCCAAGCAAAAATAGGCTCGGCTTCAAATACAAACTGAGTAGCTAAATATAGACTCAAATCGGTTTGCTTAGCAAAGTCGTTCTTTTGTTTAATCGCTAAAGCGCAATCAGCTGGACTAATATCTGGACTACCTTCTGGATGCCCAGCTAGACCCATTTTCAAAATGCCATACTTTTCAAACAAGCCTGTTTGAAGCACTTCAATAGAAGAACCAAAATCACCCACAGGGGTAGTCACACCACCACCAATTAACAACCCTTCAGTTACACCTGTTTCACCTTGTAGGGAAGCAAGATTTTCTTCTAAAAATTTGGCAGAAGGTATAGAGCGAGCCGCAAAATGAGGCACAGGATTAAAGCCTTCGTCTTTTAAACGGCGCACCGTAGCCACAGTGTCTGAAAAATCTGAGCCAGGTAAAAAAGTAACGTAAACAGTGCATCCTGGGCGCAGTAGTTCTTTAAAGTCTGCCACTTTGGCCGCGCCACCTGGCGTAACCTCTACAGTTGTTTTTTGCATCAAGTCAATTATGGCTTGTTTTTCTGCAACGGCATTAAGTGCCATGGATACATCTCCAAAAATATAGGGATAGTTGGATCACCAACTACTGGGCAATGCCGCCTGCAGCTACTAGTGTGGCTAAGCGTTCATCTGTGTAGTCTGTTTCTATCTGCTTTATAGTAGCTTCTAACACGGTCTCTAGGTCATCACCACACGCTTTGGTGTCACGACGCCATTCTTGCAAGTAACCATCACTGCCGTATAGGCCAGCACGCATGGCGGCTTTGTCTATCGATTTTTCAAAGCGCTCTTCTAACGGACGCTTTGCACTGGTGCGGCCTTGCTTCACAATGACTTGGGCGGGAATGTCACGCCACATAACGATGGTTAATTTGGCCATTTTATTACCTGTTCTGTGTATTTACTATAATGAGCGCTTAGTTCTTGGGCCATTTGACCGTAACCAGTTTCTATTCGCTCGTATTTTAAACCTAATTTTTTTGCCGCCTCTTGTGCACACTGATCAAGCTGCCGATTAGGCTCCTGCACCAAATAAACTAACTTTGTATAATGTGCAAACATCACTTCTATAAGTTTGGGATGTTTGTTTAAACCCATACCTTCCATGATGAGTTGTTCAAAATGTTTGGCCAGATAATCAGTTAGGTAAAATGTGCCTAGCTCTCGCTCTGACATGGCCGCAAAATTTTCACTGCCACTATAAAACTCATAACAATGGGCCCCAGATAAACGTTGAATGTTATATTTTTCCAACACTTTATCTAGCATTCCTCCAGTACCACAATCCCCAAATGCTGCAAACACATGATCATAATCTGCAGCATAAGCTGCCAGCCGTTCTTCAACGGCTGCCGGTATTTTATCAGGTCTGTTATGAAGCTCAGCAGGGATTTGCGTTACTTTTAAGTTTTGCCAGCCCGCATTTTTTGCAACTGCCATCACTTCTCTAGCAATGGCACCACAGGTAATCACAAGCAAGCTAGCAGGCTGCATGGTCACCTCTTTATAAATTAAGCTGCGCGCTTTGTTGCGATGAACTTCTTTGCAGTTTCTACAGCAACAGCAGCATCACGACAATAGGCGTCTGCGCCAACTGCATCACCAAACTCTTCGTTAAGTGGAGCACCACCTACAAGAATAATAAAGTCATCACGAATACCCTGCTCTTTCATGGTGTCTATAACCACTTTCATGTAAGGCATGGTGGTAGTCAATAATGCTGACATACCTAAGATGTCTGGCTTATGCTCTTCTAAGGCTGCAATGAACTTATCTGCTGGGCAGTTAATACCCAAGTCAATCACTTCAAATCCAGCACCTTCCCACATCATAGCTACAAGGTTCTTACCAATGTCGTGGATATCGCCTTTCACTGTGCCTATAACAGCCTTACCTACAGGCAATGCGCCTGTTTCAGCTAGCAAAGGGCGTAATATTTTCATGCCCGCTTTCATTGCGTTTGCAGCCATTAGCACTTCGGGTACAAACAAAATGCCGTCACGAAAGTCTATACCTACAATATTCATGCCGCCTACTAAGGCTTCATTTAACACTCTGTCAGGTGACCAATCACGGCCTAACAATATGTTAGTTCCCTCAGCAATTTCGTCTTCCATGCCATCATAGAGGTCGTCGTGCATTTGTGCCGTAAGATCCTCATCACTAAGACTATTAAGGTCAAGATCTTCTTCGTACTGGTCTTCGGACATAAATTGTACTCCTACAATAAACATGGCATTACATTGAGGCTTCAACGAATGGCAATATAGGCCGCTAGATTATCTAGGATGGCCTTTTTGAGCTAACTTGCCTACGACAAAGCGTTATCGAAACGCGACTCTTTAGACATCCAGTTACTTCAAAGCCACAAACTATTGTAACACTGGCAAACCCATGCCTTGCGTGATTATTATCCATGTGGCCTGAATGAAATTCATACTACGATCGATCTGCATTCACGCTTGTGATCAGTTCTGTCAGGGCAACGGCCTAACATGCTAATGGAAATTAATATAAAATAGCCCGTCAACGAGTAGGTCTATCATTGAGCAACCCTCAATTAGACTGTTTTTTTATCACCAACATGAGCTATCCATCATGGCACACCTTATCGACGGCAAGCAGTTTGCTGCTAAATTACGTGAAAAAATGACCGGTCAAATTGCTTCTATTAAAGCAGACCACAACATCGTTCCAGGCTTAGCCGTTGTGCTAGTGGGTGAAGATCCAGCCAGCCAAGTGTATGTGCGTAGCAAAGGCAAGCAGGCTAAAGAGTGTGGTATTACCTCTATTGAGCACAAGCTAGAAGACACTACTTCTCAAGAGTTTCTACTTAACCTTATCAATGAAATGAACAATGACCCTGCCATCAACGGTATTTTGGTGCAGCTACCTTTACCTAAGCACATAGACTCTGCCAAGGTATTAGAAGCCATAGACCCCGCCAAAGACGTGGACGGCTTCCACCCCATTAACGTAGGTATGTTATCCACTGGTGGTAAGGGCATGGTTCCTTGCACTCCACTGGGCAGCTTGATGATGCTACAAGATTACCATGGTGACCTAACGGGCATGACCGCTGTAGTAGTGGGCCGCTCTAACATTGTGGGCAAGCCTATGTTTAACCTGTTACTACAGCAAAGCTGTACCGTAACCATGGCCCACTCACGCACTAAAAACATTGAAGACGTAGTACGTGCAGCCGACATTGTAGTGGCCGCAGTAGGCGTGCCAGAGCTTGTGAAAGGCGATTGGATTAAGCCTGGCGCTACAGTGATCGACGTGGGTATTAACCGCATTCAATTGGAAGACGGCAAAACCAAGCTGGTGGGCGACGTACATTTTGAAAGTGCGCAAAAAGTAGCTGGCGCAATCACCCCTGTTCCAGGTGGTGTGGGCCCAATGACTATTGCATGTTTGCTTTATAACACTATGGTTGCTGCGTGCCGCCATAACAACGTAGAGCTACCTGCTGCATAAAAGTAGGTAACATAAAACACTGCATCAAGGCCTCATTGAGGCCTTTTTAATGCGCGCCTACTTTTGATTTGTGTATTAGGTTTACGAGGGCATGTAATTTTCACCCACAGAGCTTGCGCAAATACGGCTTAGCCGATTGAAAGAAAAGCCTGTTTTGTCATGCCACTCATTAAAGCAGCGTTGCACTTTGGCTAGGTCTGTTTTGTTTGTGGGTACATTGGCTACGTCTATGCCTGCACCTTGTAAACAAGTGACTACGTCTTGGGTGAGCATAAAAGTGTCTAGCCCCATTTGGCGCAGCATGCGCGGGCCACTCATGCCCCCTAAGCGACAACCTACTTTCTTTAAATGGCTATAAAGGCCTGTGAGGTCTTCTTTTGGCCACTGCGCCAAAAATGCAGCATAGCTTTTGTGCTCCATGCCAATGTCTACAATGTAACTAGCGTTTTGCGGCACACTCATTATTTTTTGCATATTGCGCACGATGCGTTTATCAGTACCAAACTTTTCTAGCTGCTCTGGGCTTAATAAGATTATTTTTTCAGGCTCAAAACCAAAAAATACGGTTTCAAAGTCTTCCCATTTGTTTTCAATCACGCGCCACACAAAGCCTGCTTGAAACACCACCTTGGTCATCATGGATAAAAAGCGGGCATCAGATTGGGACAAAAAGTGGGCCTTTGGTAAGGGCTCATAGATCATGGCCTCAAGCACCCTTTCTCCGCCCTTGCGAAAAAGTGCTCGCTCAAGAATTGGCTCAAACTTTGCCATGATTTACCTCTCACATTAGATGTGTTGATTATTTGTTAATAGCTATTTTATTAGTAAAAACTAAAACCGCCCTTTTCACCCAACGATACAACAAACGCCGGGCATAAAAAAGGCCTCTATTGAGGCCTTTTTACTGCTTTACAAACGCTTACTTATAAACAGGGAAACGTGCACAAAGTGCTGATACTTTATCGCGCACTTGGGTATTAACCGCTTCGTCGTCGATATTGTCCATTACGTCACACATCCAGCCTGTAAGGTCACGTACTTCATCAGCACCAAAGCCGCGAGAAGTTACAGCAGGTGTGCCTACACGGATACCTGAAGTTACAAATGGAGACTGTGGGTCGTTAGGTACAGAGTTTTTGTTCACTGTGATGTGAGCCTTGCCTAAAGCAGCGTCAGCAGCCTTACCCGTAATGCCTTTAGCAATTAGGTCTACTAGCATTAAGTGGTTCTGCGTGCCGCCTGAAACGATCTTATAACCACGGGCTTGGAATACTTCTGCCATCACCTTAGCATTGGCACAAACTTGGCCTTGATATTCAGTAAATTCTGGCTCTAGGGCTTCTTTAAATGCCACAGCCTTAGCTGCGATTACATGCATTAGAGGGCCGCCTTGCTGGCCTGGGAATACCGCTGAGTTAAATTTCTTCTCTAGAGCTTCGTTAGCTCTAGCAAGAATCAAACCGCCTCGTGGGCCACGTAGCGTTTTATGTGTAGTAGTGGTCACAACATCAGCATATTTCATTGGGCTAGGGTAATGCCCTGTAGCTACCAAGCCTGCCACGTGAGCCATGTCTACGAAAAGGTATGCGCCTACGCTGTCTGCGATGTCACGAAACTTGCTCCAATCCATCACCTGAGAATAGGCAGAAAAACCTGCTACGATCATTTTCGGCTGATGCTGCGTCGCTAAACGTTGAATTTCTTCGTAATCTAGTGTGCCCGCTTCGTTTAAGCCATATTGGATAGCGTTGTAGTTTTTGCCAGAAAAGTTTACATGTGAGCCATGAGTTAGGTGGCCGCCATGGGCCAAGCTCATACCCAAAATGGTATCACCAGGAGAAACTAAAGCTTGATATACAGCAGCGTTGGCTTGTGAACCAGAGTGAGGTTGCACGTTAGCGTAGTCTGCACCAAATAGCTCTTTAGCCCGATCGATAGCCAATACTTCTACCTTGTCTACAAATTCACAACCACCGTAGTAACGCTTATGAGGGTAGCCTTCAGCGTACTTGTTGGTTAAGCCAGAGCCTTGGGCTTCCATTACTCGGGTGCTGGTATAGTTTTCAGACGCGATTAGCTCCACGTGATCTTCTTGACGCTGCTCTTCTTCTTGAATACCGGCCCAAACTTCTGGGTCAAAATCACTAACACGATCAGACTTATTAAACATTACTTAACTCCCAAAAAATGAAATCCCTAATACAGGGGACATAAACGACTAAGATTAAAAATCTATACCACCATGTTTGTTATTTCAAACACAGTTAAACTAAAGTCTTATTCACTGGTGCATGATAACTACAATAACTAAGCTCATTTAGTTTAAAGCGACACTAGGTTACACAGTAGCGAATCAAGGCACTGTTATAACGCCACATCTGTAAATTTGGCCAATATTATAACAGAGCCCCAAGGCTAATGAGTTATTATCAGTAATATTTATTATTGTTATAACAGATGAGCTTATGCTGAGGCTTTAACGATCAACAACACCATATCTCTAGAGCCTGTAACTTTTACTTGAGTACCCACAGGAAGGTTAGTTTCAGACTCTACACGCCATAGGGTATCGCCTACTTGCATTTTGCCTTGGCCGCCTGTCATTTGCTGTGTTAGAGCAAACTCACGACCAATCAACTGTGCAGCGCGATCATTGAGTTTGGGATGATCTGTGTCTTGACTGAAGCTTTTAAAACGATACCAAAACCACACCGAGCAAGCGATGGACAAAACGGCAAACAAACCAAGCTGCTTTTGCCATGATAAATCAGGCCAAATATAGCTGATCAGTGCCAGCTCGAAGGCGGCCATAACAGTGCCCAACAAAAACCCTGTAGCACCTAAAATTTCCAAAGCAATTAAAACAATGGCTAAAATAATCCAGTGCCAAAATTGCATGGTTTCAAAAAACTCTATCATGATGTTTTAGTACCCATATCTTTAACAAGCTCAGTGATACCTGAGATGGAGCCAATCATACTGGTAGCTTCCAGAGGAATCATCATTACTTTATTATTGTCAGAAGCTGCCAACTTACCCAACGCGTCAATGTATTTTTGGGCGATAAAGTAGTTCACTGCTCTAGAATCACCATTTTGAATGGCTTCAGACACCATTTGCGTCGCCTTAGCTTCAGCTTGTGCCAACCGCTCACGGGCCTCTGCTTCACGCTTAGCCGCTTCTAGCTGCCCTTCTGCTTTAAGGATTTCTGATTGTTTTTGCCCTTCGGCCACCTTGATCGCTGCTTCTTTTTCACCTTCGGCTTCCAAGATTTGTGCTCGTTTTTCACGCTCAGCTTTCATTTGCCTAGCCATCGCCGTCACTAAGTCTTGTGGGGGTGCAATGTCTTTAATTTCGATACGAGTGACTTTAATACCCCAAGGGTCAGTAATGTCATCTACCTTTGCCAACAAACTACTGTTGATGCGCTCTCGGTTGGATAACATTTCATCCAGTTCCATAGAGCCCAAAACGGCACGAATATTGGTCATTACCAAGGCTTTCATTGCACGCTGTAAGTCGTTCACTTCATACGCAGCTTTAGCGGCATCTTGCACTTGATAAAAGCATACGGCATCGGTCATTACTTGCGCATTGTCTGATGAAATAATTTCTTGTGGATCTACATCTAACACCTGCTCCATCATATTGAGCTTTTGTCCGATGGTGTCAATAAATGGCACTAAGATATGTAGCCCCGGACTTAGCGTGCGAGTGTACTTACCAAAACGTTCTACAGTCCAATTGAACCCTTGAGGCACCATGCGGACGCCTTTTAAAATAACCAACACGGCCATAAAAAAGAAAAACAATGCGGTTAACGTTTGGCCTAAATCTGCGATATTCATAAACAGTTCCTTGTGTATGTGTGTGAATAATTAATCATAGCTGTAGTTTAGTGAAAAAGCATGGATAATCCTAGGAAATTTACCTATCAAACTATTTCCTGACCCAAGCCTATGTGCGAGAATAGCTTTAGTTTATGCTTTTACTTTAGTTATAGCAGCCGACTTCAAATTAAGGAACGATCATGCCCAACAGCTTGTCGAGCAACCTCCGTCAAAATCAACTGACCGCTTTTTATGCTAAGGGAGCTATTGAAGCACTCACAGCCTTGAGCAAAAAACGTTCACGCGTTCATTGCATCACCAGCACTGTAGCACAGGACATCTCCAGTGATGTGATACTAGCGATAGGTGCAGGCTCAAGCTTTACTTTGGGCACGGAAGAAATTACTGAATTAGTCGCAGTTACCAATAGCCTGGTAGTCAACATTGGCACCCTAGACAACAACCGCAAAAACGCTATTCGCGCAGCGCTTCAAGCGGCTAATGACTATTCAAAACCTTGGATTTTAGACCCTGTTTCAGTGCACGCTTCAAAAACACGTTGCGCCTATGCAAAAGAGCTATTACAACATAGACCCCATGTAATTAGGGCTAATGCTATGGAAATTAAAGCTTTGGTAGGCTCATCTAGCCCTATGGCAGCTCAAGAGCTAGCATTACAACAAGGCTGCGTGGTGGCACAAACTGGTGAAACAGATTTGGTCACTAATGGTGTGAAAACCATTATGATTGCCAACGGCCATGCCATGCAAACTAGAATATCTGCTATGGGCTGCGCCACTACGGCCTTTATGGCGTGTTTTATGGCAGTAGATCACGATGCATTTGATGCTGCAGTGCAAGCATTACTCACCATGGGTGTATCTGCAGAACTTGCAGCTAATAAATCTTTTGGGCCTGGTAGCATGCACATGAATCTTTTAGATTCACTTTACTCTATAAACGAAGTGACTCTTGCTCGCTACGGTCATGTATTAGAGCTTGAAGCGTCTAAATAACACTACAAGCATTACATCAAGACGCATTAAGGTGCGCAAAGGCAACTTGTAAGCCAGCCACCTGAGGGCTTTGAGTAAAATCACAGCCTTGTTTGATATGGCCCAAATGGTGGGCCATTAACTCCTGCGCTTTACTTTCATCCCCACACTTCACCGCTTCTAACAAATGACTATGTTCGTCTCTAGCACAGGCATTGCCTCCGCCATGGTTATACATAGTAATGATCAAAGAAGTTTGGGATATGAGCCCTCTTAGGGCATGTATAAAAGGCTGATTACCCGCAACAATAGCCAACTGCAGATGAAACTCACCTGATCGACGCAATGCCGTAGCCATGTCACCTTGGTCAATGGCGCTTTGCTCTAAGTTAATCATCTGCTGCAAATATAAAGCATCTGCTTGCGTGCAATGCTTACAAGCTAGCTTTACCACCGCAAGCTCAATAATATTGCGAGCTAAGAGTATTTGCTCTGCCAAATCAGGTGTTGGCGAAGCCACGTAAGCTCCACGGTTTTTGTGGATTTCTACGACCTGTTCTAGCTGTAAGCGCTGCAGTGCTTGCCTAATAAGCGTGCGACTCACATTAAATAACTCGGCAAGCTCTACTTCATTGAGCTTTGTGCCAGGTGACAGACGCTGAGATAGGATGCCATCAAACAACTGTCGATAAGCATCCATCGGCGCATCTTGTTTACCCAAAGATTGCAACACTCTATTAGCTACCTCTGTAAGTAGAATAGCTGTATGGCGAAACCAACAAAGGCACGTGATAATGATCACAAGCTTGCGCAATGCCAAAGCGTAAAGTCACATCACTTAAAAATGCTGGGCTTGGTTGAGCCACATTAGCTTGTGTAAAGTAAGCTTCAACACCAAATTCAAGCTCATATACGCCTACAGTAAAGGCATCATCCTTTAACAAAGGGCCTTCACAACGTCCATCGCTGTTGGTCATTTGCTGACTTAATAGCTCGCGCTTGTCGTTTGTAATGCGGTACAAACTAACTGACATATTGCTGCCAGGTACGCCTTGAGCAGTGTCTAAAACATGTGTGGTTAAAAAACCCATGAAATCATTCCTTATTTAAGTGCGCCTTGCGCTATCCAAAGACCCACAAGGTCACGCTCGTCTTGAGTCATACCGGTCATATTGCCCAACGGCATAATATGGCTAGCAACTGATTGCAAATAGATGCCGTCTTTATGCAGCTGCATCTGCTCAATAGAATCAAACATCACACCTGCTGGCGCTGTGGCAAAACCTGCAAAAGTGGGCGCAGCCGCATGGCAAGATGCACAATGAGTGGTGACCACTGCAAACGCTTGATCTGCAGTGACTGTCACTTGTGCTTCACCGTTGGATGCAGCTTTATTACTAGCACCTGGTAAATTTGGCACAGTCACGTAAGCCATCACCAACAAAGCCAAAACAGCAGCAGGTAAGGCCCATAAAAACTGCTGGTTGTTGTGACGGGTGTTGAAATAATGCCTTACACCCACACTTGCAATAGATAGACCCAACAAAATAGCCCAGTTCCACTCATGCCCATAAGTGCTTGGAAAATGACTGCTGATCATGATGAAAATCACAGGCAATGTAAGGTAGTTGTTGTGGCGAGAGCGTAATAAACCCATCTTAGGTAAAGCTGGATCAGGCGCTGTGCCTGCCTCTACCGCCGATACTAAGTTTCTCTGAGCAGGCATAATGACAAAGAACACATTACCTACCATCATGGTGCCTATAATCGCACCTACGTGTAAATAAGCTGCACGACCGGTCATAAACTGGCTAAAGCCCCATGACACAAACACCAAAAATAGCATTAAGGCGATGCCTAATAACAGTGGCTGATGACGCAGTGGGCTCTTGCATAAAAGGTCGTAAACTATCCAACCTACAAACAAACTACCAAAGCCAATAGCGACACCCATTAAAGGTGTCACACCAGAGCCTGGCATTATTAAATAGGTAGCTGCATTTAGATAATACACCACGCTTAAAAGCAACACCCCTGTTATCCATGAGCTATACGCTTCCCACTTAAACCAGTGCAAATGCTTAGGCATAGTTTTGGGTGCCAATTTGTACTTTTGTAAATGATAGATACCACCACCATGGATGGCCCATAATTCGCCTGCTAACTCTTCATTTTTTACCTGCCTGTCTAGATTATTTTCTAGCCAAACAAAATAGAAAGAGGCTCCAATCCAAGCAATACCTACAATCACATGCACCCAGCGGATGGCTAAGTGTAACCATTCTAATAAATGAGCTTCCATAATTATTCTCTACGTTTAATTACTATTGATATATTTAAAGGCCGAATTCTTTCATCAGATCTGCAACGTCTAACTGAGCGCACTGATCTTCTTCAAAAAACACTTCATTAAGGTTGTTGCCAACACCCGCTCTGTCGACTACTAAAAAATCTTGCGTGAGTGCCAAAATTAAAAGCGGATGATGCCATACGCCAATTTGGTAGTTAACGCCTTGCTTACCATTGGTAACAAACGCCCGCAAATCTGCAAGTTTAGGCTCTGGGCCAGGCTTTGCCACCACCACTAAAAATGGTGTTTCGTTTAGGGGCATAAAGGCCTGGCTACCCAATGGATGGCGCTCCATCATGTTTATTGCCATGGGCAAAGGCCGCCTTTTGCTACTAAAAATGCTCATAATAGCTTCATCTTCAGGCTGGTCAGTGCCTACGGTTGCCAGCTTATGATGACGCCATGTGTAGCCTTGGTTTATACCAAAGCCGTCTCCTTCATGGGCCTCGATCACATCACCAAAATCAGCAAATGCTCTGGCTGTTAAGCGTTCAATGGTAAGTGAGGTAGCCATTAAGCACCTTTTCCTTGGGCCACAATACGGCCTTTAATACGCAAGCGCGACACGCCGCCGTCTGGGAAAATGTTCAATCGAACGTGGGTTACTGGGCCCATATCAGACACTTGGTCAGTGTATTGGTGAATGTGATGCATGCTTAGCTTTTGTGAGGGTAATAGCTCTGGCCAGTATAAGCTTTGAGCAGCCATCTGTTCATCACTACCACCTTCTACAAAAGCGGCTTGAATAGAGCAAGAGTCTGGAAAATTGCCTTTAAAGTGAGCGGTATCTACTTCTATTTCACTCACTACTCCAGCATGGCCTAGGGCGATAATTACCCAATCAAAGCCTGGAATACGACGGCGTGCTGTTTCCCAGCCATCACCCATATTAATGCCACGTCCTGGGGCTAAAATATTATCCATAGTACCAAAGTGTTCATCGCTACAAAGTAGCGCACGCCCACCATTGCCCATAGCGGCAAGGTCTACTAGCTCATCAGTTTGGCCTGACCAATCTTTTGCTACTTCACCATAAATACGCAAGCGAGCCACACCACCGTCTGGGTACATATGAAACCGCACATGGCTAAACACTTCATCACAGTTGATGGCTTGAATATGATGGCTGTCGCCTTGCAGATTTAAAGCGGGCTGAATCTCTTGCCAAACAGTGTCATCTGTTGGGTCACCTTGAGCCAAATAACACGCCTCTAAAGACACGCTAGGGGCATAGTTACCCGTAAAAAAGCTGGTATCAATATTAAGGCCACGAATACGCCCAGGCAAACCTAAACGCACAGTGCAATGGTCATGGCCTTGCTGGCGTTTGCGGCGAGATTCCCAGCCATCCATCCACTTGCCGTTGTCATCATAAACCCCTTCTTTCCATACTGGAGCATGATTTTGTAACATGCGGTTCATGTCAGCAAAAAAGTCATCAGTGGAATGAATCGCTTTGGCCCCAAGCCGTGCGTCAGCCAAATTGGTCATACGCGCGTAGGGATTATTAGGTTTTTCTTGTTGTGTCATGATTTATCCTATTAATAGATACAATTTACATATCGGCCATGCGAAAGCTGGCAATTTTATTTATTTCTTCCAAAGCTTGAGCAAACTCAACCTGTGCAAGGTGATTGATGCGGGTTTCAAATGCCGCTAATATTTGGTGCCTATTGCTGCCCTTTACGGCTTTAATAAATGGAAACCCAAATTTTTCTTTATAGGCATCATTTAACTGTGTAAAACGCTCAAACTCTGCCGCGGTGCATTCACTAATGCCTGCACCAGACTGCTCTGATGTAGAGGCTGCAGTGAGTTCACCACGAATAGCAGCTTTACCTGCTAAATCTGGGTGGGCACAAATCAGCGCTAATTGCTGATCTTTAGTGGCGTCTAACATTACTTTTTGAAACACTGGTAAAAGTGCTTCTTGATGATCTAAGTCTGAAGACAGACCCAAATCAAACACCTTTTGAGCTACCCAAGGAGAGTGCTCATAAAGGTCTTTAAAATGTGCCACAAATGCCTGGCAAGACATTTTGCTAGGCGTGCAGGTAGTTAAACGTGTCATATGGATGTCTCTTAGGCTTTGTTTGTGGCAACAGCTGGATGATGCTGTTGCCAATGGCGAGCAATATCAATGCGCCTAGCACACCAAACACCTTCAAACCCAGCCACATATTCCAAAAATCGCTGTATGCCTTTAAGCCTTGCAGGACGACCTAACAAGCGACAATGCATGCCTATAGAGAGCATTTTAGGCTCTGTGGCGCCCTCTTCATAAAGCACATCAAAGGCATCTTTTAAGTATTGGAAAAACTGTTCGCTAGTGTGGAAGCCTTGTGGTGTAGCAAAACGCATGTCATTGGTGTCTAAGGTGTAAGGGATCACCAAATGAGGCTTACCTTCACCACTGCTGCCACGGCTCCAAAACGGCAGGTCATCACTGTAATCATCAGAATCATATGCAAAGCCGCCTTCTTCCATTACAAGGTCGCGCGTATTAGGGCTATTACGCCCTGTATACCAGCCTAAAGGACGCTCACCTGTGACTTGAGTGAGAATATCAATCGCCTCAAGCATGTGCTTGCGCTCTAATTCTGGGTCCATGTATTGGTAATCGATCCAACGCAGCCCATGGCTACAAATTTCGTGGCCACTAGCATGCATAGACTGCACTACTTCTGGGTGACGTTGCGCAGCCATAGCCACGGCAAAAATGGTAAGGGGTATATCGTGTTTTTTAAACAGGTTTAAAATACGCCATACACCGGCACGGCTGCCATATTCGTATACAGATTCCATGCTTGGGTGACGCACGCCCTTAAAGGGCTGCACACCGATTAGCTCAGACAAAAATGCTTCAGACTCATCGTCACCATGCAAGATGCAACGTTCACCACCTTCTTCATAGTTGAGTACAAAAGATAAAGCAATGCGGGCTTTATTGGGCCACTCAACTTTGGGTGGTTGGCCGTTATAGCCAATCAAATCACGGGGATATGCTTGTGTCATCTCTGCTTCGCTTAAATTGTATATTATATTGTATACAATATAATTGAAGCTAAGAAAAAACGCCAGCTTTAAGGGAATAAAGGTAGATAACTTTTAGTTTGGCAAAGCGCTAAATATTAAATCACCGTAATAAGTTTGCGCCTTACTATCGCTGTTATCTGTGTCTGTCATAATGGCGATCACATTAATGTATTGATAGGCCTTACGATTAGCAGCCTCACTGCCCTTATCACCAAAGGTGGCTATTAGGTCTGCATATACATTGCGCTGCTCTTGGTACCACTGGTTTGTGTTTGAGTGTTTGCCTTTTACAGACATCATTTTTACACGGGATCCAGCAAATGGGTTATCCCAAACTAAGCCTTCATCTTGATTACTAGACCAAACGTAGTTTAAAGACCTACTCTTCCACACCAATACGCCTTTATCGATCACCACGTATATTCTGGCAGCATAGTCATCACCTTGTTTGGTGCGCTCATATAGCCCTGTGAGTTTATTCTTTATTAGCCAGCTCCAGCTTAAGTGTGGCGTAGCGATAAGGTCTATATTTTGTTTTAACAATAGCCCTGATGCGGCATTTTGGCTTGTAGCTTGCAAAGAAACTTGGCCTTGGTAGCCTTTAACGGTGTAAACGGACTCACCATCAAATACCTTAGGCTCCCAGTTTTTTATGCCGTTATCACCTAACGAAGTGATGTTGTTATCGGCCTGTACATTAACGCACACCAATAACCCTAGAGCCATTATCATCCACTTAGCCATACTAGCTTCCCTGTCATCATTTATTTATTGTGTTTTTACTATATTTTTTCATTAGATTATATTTTGCGACATTTTTTATACTTTACAAGCCATAATCACGCTCTACTTTACTAATGCGCACCTTAAATGAGCTATACCAAGACTTGCGCCCAAGTGTTTGGGCATGTAAATGCTCTGTGTTCATTTTCCATTGTTTTATAGACTCTATATCTGACCAGTAAGACACGGTAATACCCACCTCGTCCCTAGCGGACTCTATGCCCAAAAAACCCGGCTGTTTTGCTGCCAACTCCACCATGGTGTTAGCCATGGCATCATAGCCATGATCACCTTGGGTGCGAGTAGAGGTGAAGATTACCGCAAAATAAGGCGGCTTGGGGGTATTGGCGATAACAGACATTGAGTTTCCTAAGGGTGACTAAAAGTGGGTGAAAATAGGTTTTAACTGCATTATGAGCGTTTGAAAATTAAGCATAATCATCACACCAGATAAACCCTTACTGCTATAATGCCCACTATTGTGTTTAATACTACTTATTAGGGCTACTATGTCATTTTCAAACCTAGGGTTATGCGACCCCATTTTACAAGCTATTGATGACTTAGGTTATAAAACCCCTACTCCCATTCAAGGCCAAGCTATACCTGTCATCTTGTCGGGTAAAGACCTTATTGCCACTGCCCAAACAGGCACAGGCAAAACCGCTGCCTTTGTATTGCCCATTCTAGAAAATATAAACAAAGACCGCAAACTCCGTGGCAAACGTATACGCACACTTATCCTTACCCCTACAAGGGAACTAGCCGTGCAAGTGGCTGACAATGTAGCGGCCTATAGTAAGCACCTTGGCCTTACATCTATGGCGGTGTATGGCGGTGTAGACACGCAGCCACAAAAGCAGCGCCTTATAGAAGGCATTGATGTGCTGGTGGCAACCCCTGGCAGGCTGATAGATCTGGCCCACCAGCGCGCATTATATTTTGATGAGCTAGAAATACTAGTGCTAGATGAAGCCGATAGAATGGTGGATATGGGCTTTGGTGCTGAGATTAATAAAATTATTGAGCGCTTGCCCGAAGCACGTCAAAACCTGATGTTTTCTGCCACCTTAAGCGACGACGTGCTAGCCCTTGCTGATAGCTTCTCTGAAGGCGCATTGGACAGCCGCGCTGTAGAGCTTTCTATCTCACCTAAAACCACCACAGCACCCAACATAGACCAGTGGCTGATTACCGTGGACAAAGACAGAAAATCTGCCCTGCTTAGCCATTTGATTACTGATCAGGCATGGGATCAAGCACTTATTTTTATCGAGAAAAAACACGGCGCGGCCAAACTAGTAGACCAGCTAGGCAAGCGCAACATAGTAGCTGATGCGATACATGGTGATAAAAGCCAAGCCTCTCGTGAGAAGATTTTGGCCGATTTTAAATCTGGCAAGCTTAAATACCTAGTAGCCACAGGCGTGGCAGCGCGTGGTATAGACATAGGCGAGCTAAGCCGAGTGGTGAACTATGACATGCCATTTAAGCCTGAAGAATACATTCACCGTATTGGCCGCACCGGCCGTGCGGGTGCAGCGGGTGAAGCCATTTCTTTTGTAGCTTGGGGAGATTTTAAAAACCTATGCGCTATTGAAAGCCGTTTAAACCACATTATAAAACGCAAAGAGATAGATGGCTTCCCTGTGCGCAAGCTAGTGCCTGTGTCTATTTTAAACTATGTGCGTAAAAGCCCAGGCCCTAGCCCGAGAGCTGATAGGCCTGATAGAGCAACATCAAAGCACGTACGCCCTGCACCCAATGGTAGTAAGCCTGAAAGTGGCCCAAATGCCAGAACCAACAAACACATTTGGGGCTAATTAGTAGGCTATATGATCATACGAAAATTTGAAGAATCAGACCGTGAAAGCTTGATAAGCCTTTGGAGTGAGGTGTTTCCTGATGACCCAGCTCACAACCTTCCTTCTAGTGTAATAGCCGCCAAACTTGCCGTAGATGATCTGATATTTGTTGCCCAACAAGATAATGGGCTAGATAATAAACTAATAGGCGCCTGCATGGCTGGCTACGACGGCCATCGTGGGTGGCTTTATGCGGTAGCGGTGCTGCCGCAACAACGCCGCAGCGGCACAGGCGCAGCCCTAGTGAAACATGCCATGCAGTCTCTTAAAGACATTGGCTGCATAAAAGTGAACTTACAAATACGCTCTACCAACACCCAAGTAGCGGCCTTTTATAAAGCGCTGGGCTTTGCGGTGGAAGATCGTATGAGCATGGGTGTGTTTATTAAGTAACGCTTGTGGCCCCAGTGGTAATAGGCAGTGCATCATCAAAGCCCCATTGCGCCCAGCTGCCATCATATAAATAGTGCTGGCTTTTGCCCATTTGAACAAGCGCTAAATTAACTATAGCCGCCGTAACCCCAGAACCACAGCTAGTGATAATGGGCTTAGCTGTGTCTGCTATATCAGCACCTGCAGCCAAAAACACTTGAGCCAGCTCTTCAGGGCTTTTCATGGTGTGATCATGGTGTAGCAGGGTTTTAAAAAACACGTTTTTAGACCCAGGAATATGCCCACTTCTAAGCCCTTTGCGTGGCTCTGGCTCTGCGCCTAAAAAGCGACCTGGCGCCCGCGCATCCAACACTTGATAATCTTTACACTCTATAGCCTGTAGCACTTGTGCAGAGGTTTTCATAATAGGCTGCAATGCGCAGGCTTGGCTGCTACTAGACACGTGAGGCATAAACTGAGAAATAACATCTGTGGTGCTTCGTCCCTCACCTATCCACTTGGGTAGGCCGCCATCGAGCACGGCCACATTATTAAAGCCCATTAATCTAAACAACCACCACACCCGTGCAGCAGAAAACAAACCCGCCCCGTCATACACCACTATTGCATGTGAGCTATTCATACCCACACTATTAAGCCATGCGGTGAAGGTGTCTGCAGACGGCGCCATATGGGGCGCATCGGCAGTGGTGTCACATATTTTATCAAGGTCAAAAAACACAGCACCCTTAATGTGCGCCGCACTATACTCTTCATAGGCATTGCGCTGCATAGCAGGCAAATACCAAGAGGCATCTATAAGCTTTAAGTTATCATCATGCCTATGGCTATCTAGCCATTGGGTAGACACTAAAGAGGTGTTTTTTGGGTGAGTCATCTGAGTCGTTGTCATATTAGTGGCTTTAAGGCTATTGGTTGCTATAGGAGGCTATAGGTGGGCTTTGGGCAGCTAGCATAGGCTTGTCTAACAGCATATCGCAGGCTCGCTCAGCCAGCATAATAGTAGCGGCATTAATGTTTGCACTAGGCACGCTAGGCATCACTGAGGCATCGATCACCCGCAAATTTTCTATGCCACGCACTTGCAGCTGATCATTCACCACCGCCATAATATCAGTGTCTGCACCCATCTTACAGGTGCCACACGGGTGGTAAGCACTGGAAACATCTTCACGTATAAAATCATCCATGGCCTTGGCGCTTGGTATTAAAGGCCCGGGGGTGACTTGCTTATGGTGGTAGGGTTTAAACGCGCTCTGGCCAGCTACTTCTAGCCCCAAACGCATAGACTCACGCATCACCTGCCAATCGGCATCGGTGGCCATGTAGTTGGGGTCTATCAGCATGGGGTCTGTTACTTTAGTGCTTTGCAAACGCACATTACCACGGCTAGTGGGCCGCATAGGGCCTACCCCTATACGATAACCATAGGTAGTGGGCACCGGGATCCAGTTTTTATCAAAAAATACGGGGAAAAAATGAAACTGTATATCAGGGTGAGCCACTTTTGCGCTGCTATTTAAAAAAGCACCTACGTGACATTGATTAACCGAAGCCACGCCCTTTTTAAACCCAAACCACTGCAACCCTGCCCACAACATGCGGTGAGGTTGCAGCTCTTTGTTTAATGACACAGGTTGCTTGGTTTCTATTTGAATGTGGCACTCTAGGTGGTCTTGTAAATTTTCTCCAAGGCCCGGTAGATCTACTACACAGGGAATCTGGTGTTGAGCTAAATGCGCTTGGGGGCCAATGCCAGACAACATCAACAACTGAGGCGAGGCAAACACACCTGCGCTTAATAAGGTTTCTTTGCGTGCGGTAAGGTTTATGGTTTGGCCTTTATAAAACACTTGAAAGCCTGTGGCTTGGGTGCCCTCTAAATTCACCTTAAGCACTTGGCAGTGCGTCCATATAGTAAGGTTAGTGCGTTTAATGTGAGATTGGCTTTGCAAGTAGCCATAGGAGGCACTATTGCGAATGCCATTTTTAACACTCATTTCAAAGCGCGAGCCACCAAACTGCGCAAAACCATTCACATCATCTGTAATGGGATGCCCGGCTTCTGCACAAGCCTTTAAAAAAGCCGCGTTTAAAGGGCTAAGGTTTTGCTGCACTTGAGCATGCATAGGGCCACTTTTGCCACGATAAGCGGCATCGCCATGTGGCGCGGTTTCTAGCTTTTTAAAATAGGGTAAGCAGTTTTCCCACTTCCAGCCAGTAGCGCCCTGCTGCGCCCATCGGTCGTAATCTAGCGCATGGCCTCGCAGCCATGTCATGCCATTTATAGAAGACGAACCCCCTAACACACGGCCACGCGGCTGCTGTATTTGGCGGTTGTTAAGGTGCTTTGGGGGAGTGGTATAAAACCATGAGTTGTATTTAGAGGTGGGCTTAAAGGCCGAGCGCAAACCTGCAGGCATTTGCAATATCCACGATTTGTCACTAGCGCCTGCCTCTAGCAACAGCACTTGATGGCCCGCATCAGACAAACGCCTAGCCAGCAAACAGCCAGCAGAGCCAGCACCTGCAATAATGTAATCAAAGTTAGTGTGCATATATTCCCTAAAAACTAGAGCCAGGCTGGCTCAAAAATGCCAGCTCTTGCGTAGTGGATTGCCGTTGCAACACGCTGTTGCGATGTGGGTAGCGGCCAAAACGATCTATGATGGCCTTATGCTTAAGCTCAAAGGTGTAGTTGTCTTCTAGGCCTGGCTGGTTAAACAGCTTTACGGCCTGCTGATGTATTAAAGCAGATTCACTGTGCATAAAGGGCATATACATAAAGCACTTTTGCATGGGGGCAAGGTGTATATCTGCGCCTTGGGCAATGGCGGCTTGGGCTAGCACTAGGGCTTAGCCATCATAAGCGAAGGCTTGGGAGGTGTCTCTGAATAGGTTACGCGAAAACTGATCTAACACGATGATTTCGGCAAGCCTACCCAAAGGCTTTTGCCGCCAGTGGGCTAGCTCCCCCGCTGCTGCTTGCTGGTGTGTATGGCCAAAGGTGCGCTTTAGCGTGGCATCAAAGGCTAGGTCTTTAATAAACCAATTGCGTGGTGGTATTTGCGTGTACCAAAAGTGGATGATGTCTGAGTAGTTCATTGGGCTGGCTCCGTGTAGAGTCACTTTAGATGCTATAGACAAAGTGTACGAGAAAAATGTGCTTTTGGCGTTAGTTATTTGGGGGCGGGGGGGGG